>Ga0265338_10003598_pt1 | contig 21633 bp, 15 predicted proteins | sample 42126metaG_FD_193579 | JGI IMG/M metagenome (GOLD analysis project Ga0265338, IMG submission 193579) | Rhizosphere microbial communities from Carex aquatilis grown in University of Washington, Seatle, WA, United States - 4-21-26 metaG | ecosystem: Host-associated > Plants > Roots > Rhizosphere... | reverse complement strand
CCGATGTAGGTTTCATCGGCCTCGACTTCGCCACACATTCCTCCCGCTGAGTAATCTTGCATAGTAAGGCGAATCCGGTGCAAGAGGAACCATGCCGTCTTTTGTGTCACACCCAGGGCGCGGTGAATCTCCCAACTGCTCACCCCATTTTTGCAATTGGCGACCATCCACATAGCCATGAGCCATTTATCCGGGCCGATCGGTGAATCTTCCATGACAGTGCCAACCTTTGCCGAGAATTGGCATTTAGGGTGTCGGCTCTTGCATTGCCACACTCGACGCTTTGCTACGTAGGACACGTCGGTGCGTCCGCAGGTAGGGCAGGTCACCCCGTTCGGCCAGCGACGGTCTACAAGATAAGCGATGCAGTTGTCGGGGTCGGCAAAGTAGACGATTGCCTGTTGTAGTGTTTTGGGTTCCATGAATTGCACCTATTGAACGAGAGTTGATGATGACGAAACGGGTGGCAGAACTTCTACAAGGTTGCTCATGAATATTTTCACTTGTCGGAACACGTCCTCGGCTTCATCCAGTGTGTAGGTAGCCTTGGGGTGCATAACTTCGTTACGCCACGCTAGCTTAACGCTGTAGAGGTTTGCCGAGGCTTGGCTCAACGTGGGGGTTAGTGAGTTTTTGGATGGAAGCGCTTTGATTGCCTTGTTTACTTCATCAAGGATATTCTGCCAGTTCTTTGTGTCTACTGCCAGGATGCCAAGAACATGCCCAAATTCTTGCACTGCAGATTCCATGACGCGCATCAGATGGAAAACACAAGCTGTTCCGCGCCCCAATGCGAGGCAGTTGGCGGCCTCAATGGTGTCAGACTCAAGGTTAGGAAATCTGCTAGAAACTTTTGCGCCGAAATGCTCTTTTTTGTCGTAAAACTTAGCTTGAGCTGATGGGACGTAAAAGAAAAGTACCGTTTCCATCTCTCTACGAATTGTGTTTTCTAGTTCTTGAAATAGCCGATGGGCTTCTTTTATGCCGAGGTCGTTTTGTCCAGCTTTTCTGAGAAACTCTTGGGCGCAGAGAATCGCTACTTTTAGGTCCAAGTTTAGACAGGCGTCTAGAATCCATTCGACTTGAGACTGGATTTCTGCGCCCGAACCGCTTTCATTGAGTTGGTCTTCGTTTGAAGCGTCATCGAAAAGTACATTCAACCTTCCGAGATAGTTGCCTATGTCGTAGAACTCTTCTGCACAAAATTGGATCATACCCCACCATGAAATTAGAGAGTATGGCGAGGATATCCATGGTTGCTTGGGCGTGTCGATACAATTGTGGGTAAGGTGAGAGTGCTTAGTCATTCAGCACCCCCTTGCCAGTTGATGAGCGAGGTATATTGTTGCCCGCTTTTGAGACCTGGGATCACACGAATCTGAACGCAAAGTCTTGTATCAGGGCACGAGTTTACTCGCGCCGAAAATGCTTCCTTAAATGAGTATGGGTTTTAACCCCTGCCAAATTTAATGCTTCAAAATTGCTTCGTTCACTTGTTCCCTCCGCATCCTCTTTCGCCCCCCACCGCGACGCCCCATCGTCTCCCGACGAAATATCGTCTTCGTCACTTCGTCACTTGTGTCTCGTCAAATGTGTCCCAAATCACATTTCGCAAGAATCTATCCCCTTTAATCTCAACACCTTGCCATCCCGTCCCCCGCGACCAAAAAACTTTGGCACGCCTCGTGCCATATAGCAGGCATGGCGTTACGAATCACAGTTCAAGAAAACGCAACAGAATTGGTCATCAAGCTCGAAGGCAGAATTGCCGGACCATGGACGGCCGAACTTGACCGCCTGTGGGCAGAAACAAAACCAACTCTCGATGCACGCAAGCTCGCTCTTGATCTTCGTGACACCACATTCGCCGACGCAGTCGGAATTCGGGCTCTGAGGTCGATCTACTCTCAGACGCAAGCCGAAATTCTGACCAGCACACCCTGGACGCAATATCTCGCCGGAGAGGTCACGCGCGAGACCACGCAACCCCTGGACACGGAGTAATCACATGCACACCGAGAAGAGCAATGTGGCATCTATGAAGCCTTACATGAAGAGCGAGTTCTTCAGTTCGTTGTCCCCAGCAGCCTTAGCCGATTTCGACGCACTCGTGGTTCCCATTTCGCAGCCCGCAAACAAAGTTCTCTTCAGCGAAACCCAGGAGAACTCCGGCGTCATGTTGATTGTTGAAGGCGAAGCAAAGCTCTCAATCAATTCCAGCGACGGCCGCCGGTTGAGCCTGCGCATCGCCAAGGCCGGCGAAGTGCTGGGAATCTCTTCAACTCTCTCTGGCAACGCTTATGAGATGACGGCCGACACGCTTTACCCGGCGAAGATCGCCCACATCTCGCGGCAATCATTCCTTCACTTCATGGCCCGGCATCCCGAAGTCTACGAAGCCGCCACCCGCGAAATCAGCCGCAGCTTCAACCTGGCCTGCGAGCAACTGCGCATGGTTGGGCTCTCAACCTCGGTGCCCGAACGGCTCGCCCGCCTGTTGCTCGGCTGGAGCGACGAAGCCCCGCAGCAGAAGACCGACGCAGTTCCGATGCAGAAGGCCGGCGCGGCCCTGCAACAGGAGAAAGGCGCGCGCTGCCGCGTTTCACTTACCCACGAGCAGATTGGCGAATTCATCGGCGCATCCCGCGAGACCGTCACCCGTACGCTCTCAATCTTTAAGAACCGTCAGTTGGTTGCACAGCACGGCTGCACCATCACCATTCCCAGCCGCATGGCGCTAGAGCATTACGCCCGCGGTTAAGACGATTGCGCTAGCAGTAAGTCCGATGCGCCCGCAGTTAAGCTCTCATCCCTGACCTTCGTCCGGGGTCGGCCTTGCGAAGGTCAGGGATGAGAAACAAGTTTCCTCCAAAGCTGCCTCTCTTGATCGGCCGTTTGCAAGCAATGCAAGATATTGGAAGGTATCTCGCAAAGCAAGCAAGCGGCCTTTTTTGCCGCAGTAGCGCCGGGCTCCAGCCCGGGGTCCCCGGCGAATGATTTGTATTCGCTGGGGTGATAGCCCGATTGTCGTACGGGCGTCCACGCCCGTACACGGCTTGAGATACCCATCAGCATTAGGGCGCAGATCTATCAGTGCCGGCAAAGCCCGCTTTAGCGGGCGAAATACGTTAGCCCCAGGGGCGCAAGCCTGGGGGGGCGAACGCCTAATCCCACGTCAGCCCGCTTTAGCGGGCGAAAGATCTAACTCAACAGCTCAATTGTCGCCGCCGTTTTGATAGGCACGGATTTATCCGCGCTATCAATCACCAAACAAATCTTCAGGGGTTTCAACCCCTGAAGCCCGGAGGGAGCAGAGGCCTTCAGGCCTCTCAGATTGCTGAAAAGGCCACCAGAAGCCCCTGCTACGTTGCGAGCTTGCACAATCACTTTGTCAGCAGTCTCAGAGGCCTTCAGGCCTTTGAATCCAGCGCGCATTGGCATCGTGGGCTTTAGCCCCGGAAGAATGCCAAATCTAGCCCCGCCGAAATACTCTCCCCTCCCGGTTTCCGATCACTCTTGCGCACAAGAACTAATTGCAGGGAATAAACTCCCTTCGGCGCACAATCGTCTCATGTGTTCCTTTTTTAACGCCCGCGCAAGAAAGCCGATTTCTACCAGAACGCCAACAGAAGGGGGATACCCCACCCCCCCTCCCCCGGGGTAACCAGAAAGGTAATAGTCTAAGCCAACCATAACTATCTGCATATAAACCACTTATAAAAATGTAACAAGGCAAAATCTGTTACATTGCACCCCCAAAACAGCCCTTTTAGCCCATTTTCAAGTTTTTTCGACGGATCTCACCAAACGTAAGTAGCCACCGACTCCGACGCCAGCGTCGCAGTCACGCTGTGCTCGTGATAAACAATGCGGAATGTCTTTTCGAAATTCCCGGTGTTGTCGGCCACCAGCACAATCTTGCCGTCAGGCGTCAGGAACGCCACCGTCGACAGTTGTTCCATCTCGCTCGAACCGATGCGCACCGATCGAGGCCGCACGAATTTCGAAAAGTGCGCTGCCACATAGTACGCAACATTCAGTGTCGACTTGTCGCCGTCAAGCGTAATCGCGCCATAGCATCCGTCGCAGCCGCCGTTATTGGTGTGCGGACCCGCATGAGGATCGGCAGCCAGGTTCCAAAGCAGCACGTTGCGCGCCCAATTGCGCGTCGACCCAATCATCACGCTCTCAACCGGCTCGGCAATATCCAACCCTTCCGCACCGGGCCACTGCGTCACCGATTGCTCAGTCATGTAGAGATTCTTGTTGGGGTACGCATCGTGCACTGCCCTGAATGCCGTAGCCGCGCCGCCATAAAGGTGGAATGCAGTTCCAGCCACAAACTTGCCAGCGACAGGGTCCGCCAAAATCGACAGCGGATACGAAGGAACATCGGGATTATGATCGTAAACCTGGATCTCAGTCTTGATGCCCGCAGCCTCAAACGCAGGCCCAAGATACTTGCCGATAAATGCGTCCTCTTCATCGGCAAACACCACCATACTCGGCGTGTTCTTGGGGTTCAGCGGCTCATTCTGCACAGTGATCGCTGTAATCTCTATGCCCGCAGCTTTCATTCCCTCCACATACTTAGTAAGGTATTGCGCGTATGCGCCGTAGAATTCGGGCTTCAGTTGCCCGCCTCTCACGTCGTCGTTGGTCTTCATCCAGGCCGGCGCAGACCAAGGCGAACCAAGAATCTTCATCTGCGGATCGATGGCGAGAATCTCTTTCACCATTGGAATCACATCAGCCTCATCCGCAGCCAGGCTGAACTTTTCGAGCGTAGGGTCGGTCTGCCCGGCAGGCAAATCGTCGTAGCTGTAAGCGTGGTCGTTCATATCGCTCGAGCCAATCGACAACCGGATGTAGCTCGCGCCGATGCCATCACCCTCCGGCGAAAAAATCAGCTTCAGCAACTCCGACCTTTTGGCCGCGCACATCTTCATCAGCAACTGCGCGCTGCCGCCCGTCACCGCGAATCCGAATCCCTCAATCGGCTGGAACTGCTGCATGTCATTCACGGTGATCGCGGCGCCATCGCCGGCCGCCGCAGAAAAATGCAGCGCTCCAGATTGTTCAGCGAATACCGCCGAGCGATCCGGTGTCGAGAGCCAAACGTGCGCGTCTGGGATCGTTTGAGCCTGAGACGTGAGCGCAACAGAAATCAAGGCAGCGGCGGCAAATACAGAAGCCAGCTTTGGCGTCATAATCGTTCCTCGCATTGGCCGGTGCGGCCTGCAACTCTACGGTTAGCGGCGCGCCAGCTTCACCAGCACAATGTCGTTACTGTTCATCGGCAGCGTAACCTCGACCGTACCGTTTTTGCCGGCGCTAACCATCTGGTCTTTCTCCGGCAAGTCGCGGGTCAGGCCATTCAACTGCGCAATCTGCGCCGTGGTCAGTTCCTTCGGTCGTCCCAATTCAAGATACGCGCTATACGCATCGTTGGCATGGAATCCCGTCCGATAAACGTCCAGCTTGTACTTTGCGCCCGGAGCCAGGTGCGTTACCCTCAGCTCCACCTGCGCAGCCGGATGCGAAGCAACCACCTTGGTGTAAAACGGCCGGTTGCTCACCTTCTGCTCAGGCTGTTCAAAGTCCCAAATCACCGCAGTCACGTTTCCATGATCCTCGGCAATCATCGCCTGCGAGTCCGTAGAAGGAATCGACTTACCGTCAAGCGCGTTGAGATACTTATAAGCGAAGTACGCGGGCTTGCGAATGCCTTCAGGGTTCAGCAACCCGAATCCACCTTGAAACGGAGCTGTGGGCGGCCCCGGCTCTTCAAAAAGGTCGCTGTAAGTCCAGTAACTCATGCCCTGTAACTGTCCCTCATTGGCCTTGATCTTGCTAAGGATGTAAGCGGCGCTGATGTAGGAGTCATGCACCGGGTCGCGCGGCGTGTAACTCGTGCTCCACTCGGTAAAGTAAAGCGGCAGGTCGGGGAATGCCGACGCAGCAATCTCGCGGCGCACGCGATGAATGTCTCCGCTGATCGCATCTGGCGATGGCGAAAGCTTGGTATCGCTGTGTCCCTCTTCATCCAGGAACCCGCCGTCCACGCCGTAGGTATGCGTAGTAACAAAGTCCACCGCCGCGCCGCTCTGCTTCACGTGCGCCAGAAACTCCGGCACCCACGCCGCGCCAGCCGTAGAGGGTCCACCCACGCGCAGCGCCGGATCGATTTGCTTGATGGTGTTCGATGTCAGATCGTAGAGCGCGAAGTAGGCCTTCTGATCGCCTCCTTCAAAAAATCCTGAGAGGTTGGGTTCATTCCACACCTCAAAGAACCAGGTACGCACTTCGTTCTGACCATAGCGCTGCTCAATGTGCTTAGTGAACGCCGCAATAAGGTCCCGCCAGCCGTCGGGCTCTGGATGCGAAGTATTGCCGTGCCAGTAAAAGATGTCGTTTTTCGACGTTGCCAGCGCCTCAGGCGTAAACCCAAGCTCGACAAACGGCTTGATATGCCTCGCCAGCAGATCGTCGTAGAGCTGGTCGATCTTGGTCCAGTCGTACGTAGTTTTGCCGTCCTGCTTGCGCACGGTTCCCAGCACGTCGTGAAAAATAGCGTGAAACCGGATGTACCGGAATCCCAGCTCGTCCACAGCCACCTTCAATTGCGCCTGGCTGTCGTCTCGAATCAGCGTGCCGGGGTAGTCCGACCCCACCGACAAATTGAAGAAGCGATCAACCGCCCCACCCGCCTGCGAAACATCTGCAACAATCACGCGCGGAGCCGGCTGCTGCGAATGAGCCGTCACAACAATCGATGACGCCGCAATAATCGAAAAGAGCAACAGTGCCGCAGACCGCATCAAGCATGATCCCTGAATCACTTTGTACCCCTTACCTGGTTTCAAACTTCCACTAGCTTTGAGTCTTCTCGTTCTGCATCTGCCAATAAAGCGCGTATCGCTGGTCGCGAATCTGATACATCGGCACCACATCGTGCTTCGCGCCTTCGCACGACGCTTTGAAGCGCAAATCCGATTTCGATTCAACTTCGATCCACTGTTCAGGACCCGCGTCCGCAGCCGCCGCAGGCTTGGGCAGCGCATCCGGCGCTGGCAGGTTCTTGGGCACAGTATCGCCGCTGTGAATCACGCGGCTCGGTCCATCCGCCGGGCCCGCGCCGAGATCCTCGGCCAGCGCCAACGGCCCATACACAACCGCGTTCACGCTAGAGTCCCCGGCAAGCGGTTCCTGTCGCAGCGTCATTGGAAGACTCACGCTGATAGTGTCGCCGTCGCGCCACACCCTGCGAATCGCCAGATATGATCCCGGGTTCGAAATCGCATCGAGAGGCTTGCCGTTGATCTTCACCTCGGCATCTTCCGTCGTCCACCCCGGAATCCGAATATGAATAGTCCGCGCCGCCGTCCCTGACGACTTGATCTTAAGCGTCGTTCCCTGTTCGCTCGGGAACTTTGTTACCTGCTCAATGGTCAGGCCCTCGTCCTTCCAATCCAGAGTCGACGCCAGGAACTGGTTCACGTACACATCGCTGCCGCGGCGGAAGTAAATAGTGTCTGCGAACTTCGCAAACTCCTCCACGCCGCTGCCCGTGCAGCACCAGAACGACTCTTCCGGCGAGTTGTAGGCGCGCCAGTATCCTGCCGCCAGCGGGAAGAAATACTGCTTCAGGCCGTCGGCATTTTGCGTGCCCAGCCTGCAGTTAAAGAGCGCGCGCTCGTACGCATCCATCCAGCGCGCATCGCCGGTCCAGCCAAAGACGTGCCGCTCGAGTTTCATGAGGTTGTAGGCAACGCAGCACTCGGCGTTCTTCCAGGCCAGGCTGCCTTTTAACTGATCGGGCGGAGACTTCCAAAACTCGTCCACGCTCGTATTGCCAATTACATAGCTGCGCGCCGTCATTACCTCTTCAAGAAAGTACTGGGCAATGTCACGATAGCGGCGGTCACCCGTCACCTCATACATGCGCGCCGCGCCAATAACCTTCGGCACATGCGTGTTCGCATGCAGGCCCTGCAACTCGTCGCGCCGCGCTGCCAGCGGATCGAGGAAGGTTGGCTGCTCAAACAAATGAGCAAGGCCAATATATTTGTCGTTCTTCGTCAGCGCGGCAAGATTGACCAGTGCCTCGTTCATGCCGCCGTACTCGTTGCGCAGCATGCGCTGACGTTGCTCGGTGCCGATTGGCCAGAAGAAGCCACCTACCCAATCGGCCATCCCTTCAGCCACCTGCAGTGCGTCGGTGTTGCCGGTCAGTACATACATGTCCAGCAAGCCGGCCATGATCTTGTGATATGTGTAAAATGGCGCCCACACCTGCTTGCCCGCCGCCAGGTGCTCGAACAGATCATTCGGATAAGCGCTCAAATAGCCGGTCCCGATCTTTTTCTGACACGCAGCCATGCCCGCCACAAGATCGTTGCCGCGATTCTTCAGTTGGTCGTTGCCCTGCGTTGCCGAAGCCAGCGCCACCGCCGACAAATAATGCCCGCCCGCAAAATGACCGCGCAGTTCGCAGGTTGGGTCTTCCCATCCCTTGTACGGCGTTGCACTCGACGTAATTCCCGCCGTGAGGCGAAAGGAATGCAGCAGCCGGTCGTTTGTAAGCGAATCAAGATAACGCGAGTTAATCTCTTCCTGCTCTTTGAAAATACCGGCAGAAAGACGCACCGCTCCCGGCGGCATGGGCTCGATACGTCCCGTAACGGGCGCGATTGAGTCGGCGTGAAGGGCGCTGACAAGTGTTTGCTGGCCCATAATGCACAAGCCGGCGGCGCTGGCGCTTTTTTTCAAGAAACTGCGGCGAGAACGATCGGTCATAATGGCCCTCCGGCGGCTCATTCTGGAGCGAGGATTTTCAAGAAAGCGTTTTCCAGAACGAAGCCTAATTCATGCAGTCCCGGCGTGTAAAGCCAATCACCTTATCCCGCCGCAATCACTTCTTCGACCGGCAAAGGCGCACTCTTGCAACTAGTGCCCCAAATCACATCGAGTCGATATTTCCCGGTGCTACCCTGCGCTGTTCTTACATTTCCATTCTGAAAAGTGCGGGGACCGCGCATGAAGCAAATAAAGGGAACTCTCGCACGCCGCGATTTTATGATCGCGTCCGCCGCGGCCGGTTCCGCAATCCTTTCCGGATGTTTTTCATCGCACAACAGCGGATGGGAAACTCTTACCGACGCCGACGCCGCCACTCTGAAAGCCGTTTGCGACCAGATCATTCCCGCCGACGATTTTCCGTCGGCCTCCGACGCCGGCGTGCTCACCTACATCGATCGCCAGCTTACGCGGCACTACCGCCGCCACCGCAAGGCCTATGCCGCCGGAATCGAGCAGGCCAACCGCATCAGCCGCGAACGCTTCGGCGCCTCACTCGACAGCATCTCATCGCAGCAGCAACTCGCTGTGGTGACCGCGCTCGAATCGCAAAACTCCGCCTTCTTCAATCTCGTTCGCCAGCACACGCTCGAAGGCTACTACGGATCGCCTCGTCATGGCGGCAATCGCGATGCCGTCAGTTGGCGCATGCTCGGCCTCGATGAGCCGCCACTCCGCGGCCGCGCGCAATACGACCTGCGGAAAGGCTCGTCCTCATGAAACATGTAAACGCAGTGGTAATCGGCGCGGGCGCAGCCGGCGGTATCGTTGCCAAAGAGCTCGCGGTCGCCGGCTTGAGCGTCGTGCTGCTCGAGCGCGGCCCGTGGTACACGGCCAGCGATTGCCGCAAAGACGATCTCCGCAATCAGCGCACCACCATGCTCGGCAACGCCTTCGGGCCTGACGATGACGGCAATCCGCGCGTCTCCGTCGATGCCTCAGGCGCAGCACACATCGTGTTGCCCAGTGAGGGCAGCTACCAGAACGATGCCGCCTGCGTGGGCGGAGGAACGCTCAGCTACGGAGCCCAGGCATGGCGCTATCTGCCGCAGGACTTCCGCATGCGCTCCACCTACGGCACGCCGGCAGGCAGTTCGCTTGAGGACTGGCCCATCTCCTACGACGATCTCGAACCCTTCTACGAAAAAGCCGAATACGAGATCGGCGTTTCCGGCGATTACTCCGGTACTCCCTTCAAGGGCCCGCGAAAGCATCCGCTGCCTATGCCGCCGCTCGCACCCAATCGCGAGTTCTACATCCTTGAGCCCGCCGCCAAACGCCTAGGCCTGCATCCGTTCCACCTCCCCATGACCCGCAACAGCGTTCCGTATAACGGTCGCGGGCCATGCATGCGTTGCCGCTGGTGCTGCGGATTTGCCTGCGAAGTTGACGCCAAAAACGGCTCGCAGAACACGGTCATTCCCACGGCGCTGGCTAGCGGCAACTGCGAACTGCGCACCGAGTGCATGGCCAAAGAAATCCTCACCGACGATCGCGGCCGAGCCATCGGCGTAGCTTACTTTGACGCCAACGGGCACTTGCAGCAGCAGCCCTGCGATCTGGTTGTCGTCTCTGCCTGCGCCATCGAGTCGGCGCGCCTGCTGCTGAATTCAAAGAGCCGCCTTTTCCCGAACGGCATCGGCAACCGGTACGACATGGTCGGCCGCAACCTGCAAGGCCACCACTACACCGGCGCGGTCGGCTTTTTCGATTACGACATCTACGACGACATCGGCCCCGGCGCCAGTATCGCCATCACCGACTACAACCACGGCACCCCCGGCCTCTGCGGCGGTGGCATGCTGGCCAACGAGTTCACCCGCCTGCCGATTCATATGATCGATCGTCTGCCTGCGGGCGCGCCTCGCTGGGGCCTCGGTCATAAACAGGCGATGCGCGCTGCCTACAAGCGCAACATCCAGGTCTTCGGGCCCACGCAGCAAATTCCTTCGGCAAACGCCCGCGTCACCCTCGATCCAACGGTCCGCGACAAATGGGGACTGCCGGTCGCGCGCATCTCCGGCAATGTTCACCCACACACCTTTGAGATAGGCGAAGTGCAGGCCCAGCGCGCCGAAGCGTGGCTCAAAGAGGCCGGCGCCATCAGCACCATCAAACTCTCGGGAAAGGCTTCGGGCGTTTCCGCCGGCCAGCATCAGGCCGGCACATGCCGCATGGGCAACGATCCCAAAGCATCCGTCGTCGACCCCGGCTGCCGCATTCACGACGTCGACAATGTCTTTGTCATCGACGGCAGCGTGCACGTCAACAACGGCGGCTTCAATCCGGCGCTCACCATCATGGCCATCGCATATATGGCTTCTGCGTCGCTGGTTCGCAACTGGAAAGGTACAGGACTCAAGTCATGATGCGTGTGCTCAAGCTGGCCGCAATCGCTGCGGGCTCGCTGGTGGTGCTCGGTTTCGCGGGCGTCTTTGGCGCGTCGGCGTACTACACTTCAGAGCGCGGCCAGGGCTGCGCAAGCTGCCACGAGATGAGCTCCTACGTCAGCTACGTGCACGATTCGCAGCACCGCGCCATGAACTGCATGGAGTGTCACGAGGCAGGCATGGGCACCAAGCTGCGCCACACCTGGGTTCATCTCACCCGCCGCTGGCCTGAGTCCATCCGGCTCCGTCAGGTTGACGTTCTGGCCATGAACTCAAGCTGCCAGCGCTGCCACCGGCACGAGTACGCGTCTTGGTCTGCGGGTCCGCACAGCGCCACTTACGCGCAGATCTTTACCAATCCTGCGCACAACTCCCAGCGCCGAATGATGGAAGATTGTCTCCGCTGCCACGGCATGTATTTTCCAGGATCGATTCGCGATTTGGTGCAACCGCAGAATAGCGTTGGACCGTGGCATATAGTGGATGCGCGCCTCGCCAATCAGCCAGCCATCCCCTGCGGAACCTGCCACTCGATTCACCGCGAAGGCCAGCCCGAGTCAAAACCTGCCGAACGCATGTCCGTCGCAGGGCCGGCAGTTTCCGTCTCGCTCGCCTTCTACGACCGGCGCGAAACCATGCACATGCCCGCGGCCAACCTCGCCATCCCGCAACTCAACGACGGCGCCCGTCCGCTCAAAGTCAGCCAGGATCAGCGCCAGACCCTCTGCTACCAGTGCCACGCACCGCGCATGCCTGAAGCACAATCCCCCGCGGCGGCAAACGCCTGGGGAATGCAGGCCGGCTCAGGTGACGATCGAACGCCGATGGGAGTGCACGAGGGCCTCAGTTGCTTCAGTTGCCACAACGGCCACAACGAAAATGCCCGCGCCTCATGCAAAACCTGCCATCCGCAAATGTCGCACTGCGGCATTGACGTTGAGAAAATGGATACCACCTTCGCCAACGCCAAAAGCACGCACAACATTCACTGGGTAAAGTGCACCGACTGCCATCAGCACGGCATTCCCACAGTGAAACAAGCAGCCGCGCCGCACTCCGTCACACCACTCAACGGGCGATAAGTCGGAAAATTACGGTACTGGTGAAGTTTGGTTGTTAGCGGATATCGCCCGGCTTCGGAGTAAAGATGGCATTGCATCTTGGACACCGCACTTTGTCCTTGCTAACAAACACAAGCATATTCGGATGGATGGCAGCGCCGCAGGCCGTACACTCTACCGAAGTGTCGTAATTGTTCTCTGCGAGATATGGCTTGGGCTTTGGCACAAACCTAGCCTACCAGACCAAACAATTCTTCGATCGACCGAAATTACCGTTCCGATCGAACATCAAGCTAAGCCGTCTGCAATTGCACCGCCGCACCCTCAAGTCCAGCCGAATCCGCCCGCACCTCAATCTGCCCCGGCTTTCCCGTTGGCCTTACCACCACCAGGCAAACGCCGTGAAAAGTCTTTCGGTTCGGTTGACGAAAGCTCGCCACATCCTTGGGATTCGCATTTCCAATCGCAGCAATCTCAGCGGCACCGCTGACCGCAAACGAGACCGGAACCACTGCGTCGGGCACCAGATTGCCCTTGTCGTCAACCACCGAAACCATCACGTAACTCAAGTCATCGCGGCTCGCCTTCAGCTTCGACTTATCCGGCGTCAGCACCAGTTTCATAGCTTTTCCCGCAGTCGAAAGTACAACCGATCCGATCTCGTTGCCGTTCTCGTAAGCCACAGCCTTCAACTCTCCGGGGCTATATAGAACAGCGAACTCAGCCGTGAGAGCGTCATCATTAGTCAGGTTTTTCGAGCCAACTTCTTTACCGTTCAGCAGCAGTTTCACCTGGTTTCCGCGGCTGTACACGCGGACATTCACCTTCGTGCCTTCGAGCCCCGGCCAAGTCCAACTGCGCAGCTCGTCGCTCCAGCCCCACATGCTTACCGACTCTTTAAATCCGTCAGGCACCGGCCGCTGCACCGCAATCTCAATCGGACTTCGCCTCCACACTACGTCGCGGAAGTACGATTGCGGCTTCTTGTTCCCGATCAGATCGATGTCGCCGCAATAGGAGTTGAACCACGGATACGGCTCTGAAAACGAGTAAGCCTCCGGCCCATTGTGGATGTTCGCATGACCGATGCCTGACTCGCCCAGGTAGTCAATCGCTGTCCACACAAAATCGCCGATCACCCAACTGTTGCCCTCAACGGCCTGCCAGTTCTGGAACGCCTGGTTAGGAAACGACTCCGTACCAACCATCACGCGTTCCGGATAACCGGCGTGGTCCTTCACATATTGCTGCCACTGGTAGTTGTAGCCGCCCACGTCGAGATAGGTGAAGGCAGGCTGAATGTCCTGCCATGTTTGCTTCGGATGATCGAAAGGCGCGGGAATCGCCGCCGTAACTTTGCGCGTCGGGTCGAGCTTGTGCACCAAAGCCGCGAGCGACTTGCCGATTTCAACTCCATTCGGCTCCGCGCGCTCGGGAATCTCGTTCCCAATGCTCCATAGAACCACGCAAGGATGATTCCGATCACGTAATACCATGCTCTCAATATCGCGCTGCCACCAATCTTTGAAGTAGAGATGGTAGTCCTGCGGATTCTTGCCTTCGCCCTCCCAGCAATCGAACGCCTCGTCGATCACCAGCATTCCCAAACGATCACACGCATCCAGAAAACCCTTCGACGGCGGATTATGGCTCGTGCGAATTGCGTTGTAGCCGTTCGCCTTCAAAATCTCAACGCGGCGCTCTTCCGCGCGCGGTATACACGCCGAACCTAGTGGACCGTTATCGTGGTGCACGCAACCACCGCGCAGTTTAATGCCTTCGCCATTCACGCGCAGACCCTGGGCCGCATCAATCTCCACATTGCGCACACCAATCGGCAACCACGTCGAGTCCGCAATCTGACGGTCCACTTCAATCGCCACTTCCACTCGGTACAAGTGCGGATCAGCCGGCGACCAAAGGCGCGGCTTCGCAATGTTCATTGCGCAGGTCGACTCCGCTTTGCTCGCCGAGGGCACGGTGATCGCGGCTTGCGTCTCCGCAGCAACCGAATCGTCCGCGTCAATTAGCCGGACGTGCACGTTGGCCCGCTTCGCTGTCGCAGCTCCGTTCTCGACCGTTACGCCCACGTTTACCGTAGCTGAGTCCTTGCCCACTTCAGGCGTTGTCACAAAAACTCCGTATGCCGGAATCCTCAATTCGCCGGGGGTGCTCAGCCACACCTTCCTGAAGATTCCCGAGCCCGAATACCAGCGGCTGTTACGGCCCGCATTGTTTACTCGCACCGCGAGCGCATTCTCGCCGTCCTTCAAGGCTGAAGTGATGTCATACGCGAACTCGGTGTAACCATAAGGATGATTGCCGAGGTGCGTGCCATTAAGCCACACGTCGCAGTTCATGTAGACGCCTTCAAAGCGGAGTTCGGCTTTCCCATTCGGCGTCAGTTGGGGCTTGTCGAAGGTCTTGCGATACCAGCCCACGCCACCAACGGTCCATCCTGTCGAGCCCTGCCCCTCGCTCGCATAGACGTCGAATGGCCCAACGCGAGTAGGGCTCGTCGCCGCGCCCCACTCTGTGCCCGTGCCGTCGTTCGTCGCATCCGTCCTGTCCTCAATGCTCCAATCATGCGGAACGTCGAGTGTACGCCAAGCAGAGTCATTGAACTCTGCGGACTCTGCGCCTTGCGCATCTCCGCGATAGAAGCGCCAATCATCGTTGAATGGCCGGGCACGCTTCGACTCCGCCGCACCCGGCCACGCGATCGCGCTCTTCTGCCCACGTTCCGCAGCCGCTCCCGTCGGGAGCATCGCCGCCGCCGCTACCCCCACAATTCCCTGCACAGCTTCGCGCCGCGTCAATCTATAGGCGTCTTTCATTCCTCGTCCCCCTCCATATCAAGAGCACTAGCCATTATCCACGGTCCAGGCCGCTTCAGGCGCAGAAGTCTATGCGTCGAGATTCAATAAAGCTCTTCGCGGCGCAACTGATCCAGGCAGCCCGGCGAGGTTGCAGTTAAAAATCCCATTTGGAATGGAGGCGGACAGAAAAGCGGGCGAACTTGCCCAACTAAGACTTACTTCATCACAAAACCGATCTAATGCCGCTCCGCCACCTGCGCTTGCGTCTGGTCGTACTCGCTGCGTAACAACCTCACAGCTTCACGTATGTCGGCTTCGAGTCGCGCTCGATCCAATCCCGTGCCGTTGGAGCCATTCGAGTTCGTCAATGAGCCGTGCAGAGAGAATGTGCCCGAGCGCCGCACTACTTCAGCCAGTGACGCCAATCGCAAACCGCCCCCAGCGATAATCTGGATACGCCCCCCCGCCTGCTGCATCAAGCCAGCGATCCGCTCGGCACCCAGCAGCACTTCGCGTGCGCCTCCTGAAGTAAGAAGGCTGGTGGCGCCGGTTTCGATTACCTGCTCCAGCGCATCGCTCAAATCTGGAGTCTCGTCGAAAGCCCGGTGGAAGGTCGTTCCCATTGGCTGCGCATACTCCACCAGGGCGGCCGTTCGCTTCACATCCACGCGGCCGTCAGCCTGCAACACCCCAAGCGCGACTCCGCTGGCCCCGGAAGACCTTGCATCGTCGATCTGCCGACGCATCAGCTCATATTCCTGGCAAGAGAAAGCGAAATCCCCAGCGCGGGGACGAATCAACGCATAAATTGGAATCGAAACCGCTTTAACGCTTGTAGCCATCAACTCCCTCGAAGGAGTGGTCCCTCCCAAGGTGAGTTGTGAGCATAATTCGATCCTGTCCGCCCCGCCCGACTCGGCAGCACACACTGCCTCAACGGTTTCTGCGCATAACTCGAAAAAGAACAACGCCATAAATAGACTCGCTTGCAATCCCTTGACGTACGTTTACAAGTTCTGTGCAGGGCCGGTGAGATGCGACTTTGCTCCACCTGGAGCCAACTGAATTCTGATCAGTTTGCCGGTACGACAGGTGATAGATATCCGAGATCAACTGCCGGAACTCAACGATCCAACAGCCTCTCGAGCCGAAGTTAGGATCCGATTTCGAACGATCATAGCACTTTTACGGTATTTCGGAACACTGCCATGATCATTTTAATTGATTATGATCATAGCAGCTCGACAGGGCGGACTAAGGCAGATGTCGAGCTGCAGCAAGCACTGATTGCGGACCCCGAGGATTCTGCCGTTATTTGGCTGCCGGCGGCACAATCTTTTCCAGTTGAGCCACCTGCTGCTTCACCAGGTCCGCATTGGGTCCGGGCGGCATGTAGGTCAGGCAGTGGCGCAGGTGGTCCAGAGCAGTTTGGTATTCGCCCTGGCCAGCCAACATGACGGCGAGAAGCTGTTCGGTGTTAGGAGCAAGATGGTTCGGGTCCATGCTCAGAGATTTCTCGGCGGCAGTCTGAGCCGCGGACACATTCTTAAGATTGAAGTTTCCGACAGCGTTGAAATACCAGATCTGCGGAGTGCCGGCGGGAACAAGCTGCAGTGCGTGGTTGGTTGCATCCACCACATCTTGCCATTTCTTTTCGGTCGCGCATATCGACGCAATGTGCTCGTATGGCGGAGTATATTTTGGATCGGCCGCCGCCGCCTTCTGATACGCGTTCAAGGCATCGTCTGGCTTGTCTGTCTCCTAGAGCCTGCCCAGGTGGTACCAGGCTTCGGCAAACTGTGGGTAGATATTGACAGCCTTCTGCAGGTGTTTCCGTGCGCTGTCGTTATGATTGCCGATCTCGTCGGCGTGGGCTTTATCGAATTCCTTCATCGCATCGGCCGGGGCCGAAGCGGTGGTGGGGCTGAGCGACGATCCGGCGGCCGCCTGGTTCTCATGCAGATGGATTGTTCCGATATCGGGTGAATCGGTGACGTCGCGATTGGCAATCGTCACTGGCGTTGAGTCAAAGCCATCCACAATTGCATTGACTTTGCAACCGACCAGTTGAGCCGCAGTTACGCGTCCGAGATCGGCCTTGGTCTGAACAATCTCGCTATCCGGCAGTTTGGCATCCACCATGATGCCAAATCCTCCTTTTACATCTGTGACCGTGTTGTAGCGCGTCTTTCCGTCACAGACGACCGCAATCGGAATTGGATTCCACGGCAGACCGCCGCCGTCTACCACCACTTTTCCGAAATACTGCATGCTGCCGTGCTGCTGGCTAACCAGTTGGCTGAAATTGGCGGTGCTGCCGACCCCGCTGGCGTCCGATGGGTTCCGGACGGAAGGCGCTCCGGACGAAGGAGCTTGTGCATTCGCAAACGTTAGACTCGCAACGGTCAAAATTCCGGCAATGAATAGACTGATCTTCATAACCCCTCACGGTACGGAACAAATTATACGCACACAGCGCCCGGTCGAGAGATTTGGGACCGCGCGGTCGAACGCCCGCTGGACTCTCAGCGAGGGCTACCTCTTCGATTTGACGGAATTTCAGCCTTCAGGTTAAGAACTACCCGGCATTTATCTGCAAATTCTCACTGCGCGGGTGGAGGACCATTCTCCGCAGATGGTTTCGATCCCTCTGCCGGATCGTGCGAGCCAGAGTCAACCTGAGGCGCCTGGCTGCCTTGCTGGTTTTCTTCAGTTTTCTTCAATCCGTTAAAGATATCGCGCTCCTGCTGGGCTTTGTCGGGCATTTTTACGCGAGCGTAGGCCCTGGCAAGACTGAAGTGAATCTCAGGGCTGGCGGGGCTAAGCCTGGCGGCAATTTCGAGTTCGCGAATCGCCGAAGTTGGGTCGCCTGACTCAAGAGAGCCGCGCCCCAACAGGTAATGAGCGTCCACGGAGTTGGGAGCGAGTTGAAGGGCTTTCTGTGCCCAAGTGACTGCCGCGGCGGAATCGCGCTGACGCAGCGCGATTGAAGCAAGGCGGACGCATGGCAATTCGCTGTTAGGTGAGATTTTCATTTCCGCCTGCATTTGTTCTGCGGCCTGGTCGAACTGAGACAACGCGATCAAAGCGGTTCCATACGCGTAGTGAATGAAGGGCGTGGCCGGATACTGCTGGAGCAAAAGCTTGAGCTGTGGGAAAGCCTTGTCGTACTGGCTCTGAAGCAGTAGCGATTCGATGCTGCCCGCAGCGGCCACGAGTTCCTTATCCGATGGGCTCACCGCGTCTGGAAACTCGGCTTTTCGCAACAGCACCAGTCCCAGCGCGAAATTCACCTTCTGAGCCAGAGGCCCTGAAGCATCAGTGTCCGAAGACAGGATGGCGGCAGCCCTTTCAAAGCGGCCTGCGTGCGTGAGCAGAATGCCGAAGGTGTATTTGCCGAGCGCCAGGGATTCTGAACTAGCGCTCAACCCAAGCTGTGAGCCACGGTCAAGGTGAATGAGCGCATTGTCGTAATCCTTCATTGCGAATTCTGAAAGTCCAAGCAGAGCCCAGCCGGTACCGCTCTCCGGGGCCGTAGCCAGCCACGCTTTCAAATCGATAATCGCATCAGGGTAATCGCCCGCGGCATATTCCGTCATGGCGCGGGTCCAGCGCTGCTCATCTGCCTTCGGAGCGGCTTCAGCTTTTATAACTGGATTGGAATACAGCAGGATCATGCGCTGCTCGGGCGCAGGACTATCCGCACTTTTTGCTGCAGCAATCGCTGACTCGGCGGTAGCCTGGTGGTCGTTGCCCGCCGATAGCCACGCCTGAGCCAGAAGCAAATGCGCGTCCTGGCTTTCTGGAGAAATGCGCACGGCTTGTTGAGCCGCTTTGACAGCTTCTGCTGTCTCTCTTAGCTGAAGATCGAGGTTCCTGAGTTCGATCCACGGCGCGGAACTTGCCGGCGAAATCCTGGTCTCCTCCACGATCTGTTCCTGCGCTTCTTTCACTTTTCCGTTCTCCGCCAGCGACAGTCCCAATGCGTAGTGGAGATAGGGCAGGTCGGGATTATTACGGAGCAAATTGGCGAGGCCGGCCGGCTGCCCCGCTCCGGCAGCCCGGGCCTCCCCTACTGCCTGTACCAGCGCCTCACGCGACGGGTCAAGCTGGCTGGGAAGCAGCGGTACGCGAAGTGTTGAAAGCCCAAGCGCAAGCTTTGCCTGCTGCGATGTCTTGTCTGCCCCAAACGTCTGCAGCAACAGATTTGACGCACGTTCGAATTGCGAAGTGCGAATCCAAAGAAGCCCGAGGTGATAGCTGGAGATCCGCGCAATATCTTCATCGTTGATCCCAAGAGACTGCGCCTTTTCCAGGTGGGCGAGGGCATTGTCGTAGTCAGCCGTTTCGAACTCTGATAAGCCGAGAAGACTCCACGCGATGCCTAGTCCTGGCGCAAAGTCAACAACCTTATGAAACGTGACAATCGCCTCGGCAAATCTATCGCTTCCATACTCCAGCATGCCCAGGTTCCACATTCCTTCTTTCCAGTTGGGATGCTGTTCGAGAACGTGCCCATAGTCGCGTATCGCGTCTTCGGTCTTACCAGCTTCCTCTTCATCGAGCGCCTGCTGCTGGAGTGGATCGATGGCAGCTTTTGCGGTTGCCTCATTCTGTTCGGTTGGCGGCGCCTGCCCCGATACCAGTTCAACCGGCGCCAAAAAAACGATTGCCGCGGCCAAACAGATTGTTCGAAATACCGAATTCGGCATAGACTGTATCCGCCAACAAGTATACTTTGGCCCGGTTTTACAAGGTCGAAGTCGGGCGCTCTCCTCTGCCGGGTTGTCACTTTCCTCAAAGTCAGCAGGTTGGAAATGATCAGCAAGCAGGCCTTCCCACCGCCGCGATATCGTGCCTTCTCTGGCAAGTCTTGCGCGTGCGGGCTTCTGTGGCTCACGCTGTTGGCGGTTGCGCCTTGCTGGGCGCAGATTCATGGCACTTCACCGAGCTTGCCAACGCTACCCAGCGGCGCACCTGTTGGCAGCAGGCAAGACCCCGACCTTCCCAACAGCGATCCCGCCGAAGAAGAGCGGCAAATGCGCGCGGTGGTCGCCGAACGGCAAAAGCGTGTTGCCAAAGACGCCAACAAAATCCTAAGGCTTAGCAATGAATTGTATGCCGAGGTCGCACGCGAAAACCCTGTTTCGCTGAGTCCAGCCCAGCTTCGTATGGTGGCCCAGATTGAGAAACTCGCACGCGATCTGAAAGAGAATCTGGTTGGCGCTCCGCCGTCATCTGACGGGACGCAACCTTCGCTCGATCCACGCCTGCGCTGAGAGATTGGATTTATACTCGTGCGCAATCTGCGCACGGGACGAGTTGTCGCGCGTTTTCAAGCGGCCGCAATTGCTAAACTGAAGGCCATGAATCCAGGTAAGATAACGGCTGTGCGAGGCGCACGCTTATCAGGGTGAGAACTTTCAGAGAAAATCTCTCGCGCCGCAAGCTGCTGCGCAATCTGGGACTCGCAGCCGCGGCCAGTCCCGTGTGCGGGTCTCTGCTGGGTCAGGCCGCTCAGGCAACACCGAACTCATTCGAAGAAGTTCCGCCATCGAAAAGCGGCATTCGCTGGGTTCATTCAGCGGGTCGATCGGCTCAAAAGTATCTGCCAGAGAGTAGCGGCGCCGGTTGTGCTTTCCTTGACTTCGATAATGACGGCTGGATGGACATCTTTCTTGTCAACAGCGGCAAGGCAAACTTCTTCACCCCTCCCACGGCCTTACAGAACGCTCTTTATCGCAACAATCGCGACGGCACTTTTACTGACGTAACAGCAAAAGCCGGCTTGACTGGCAGCGGATACGGCATGGGCGTTGCGGTAGGAGACTACAACGGCGACGGCTTTCCCGATCTCTACGTCACACAGTGTGGACAGAACATTCTCTACCGCAACAACGGCGATGGCACGTTCACTGATGTGACCGCGCAGGCCGGCGTCGCGGCTAACGGCTGGAGCTCAAGTGCTGTTTGGTTTGACTATGACAACGATGGCCGCCTTGACCTGTTCGTCTGCCAGTTTGCTGAATTCGACATGTTGCACGGGTGCGCCAAAGATTCCGAAGGCGTCCGGCACTACTGCATTCCCAAAATATTCAACCCCATGCCGAGCTGGCTGTTTCACAACAACGGCGACGGCACATTTACCGATGTAAGCAAATCTGCGGGGATCGCACAACATCTGGGTAAGGCATGGAGCGTTGTAGCCACTGATGTGAACAACGACGGATGGATGGATCTGCTTGTCTCCAATGACACTGTGCCTAACTTTCTGTACTTTAACCGCGCAGGAAAGTTTCAGGAGAACGGTCTGGCGGCCGAGGTGGCCTATAGCAGCAACGGGCGGGCTCGCTCCGGCATGGGGGTTGATTCGGCTGACTTCAATCAGGACGGCTGGATGGACTTGTTTGTCGCTAACATCGACGAGGAATTTTTCTCTCTCTATCAAAACAACGGCGATGAGACCTTTGACGACGTCTCGATTCCGGCTGGCATCGGCATGTA
>Ga0265338_10003597_pt1 | contig 21634 bp, 19 predicted proteins | sample 42126metaG_FD_193579 | JGI IMG/M metagenome (GOLD analysis project Ga0265338, IMG submission 193579) | Rhizosphere microbial communities from Carex aquatilis grown in University of Washington, Seatle, WA, United States - 4-21-26 metaG | ecosystem: Host-associated > Plants > Roots > Rhizosphere... | reverse complement strand
CTGGACGCACCAACTGCAGCTCACGGTCACTGACTTCCTGTCCGAGGTGCACGACACCCACCACCCGATCGCCGCCGGGCTCTACTACGAGGACCAGAAGCCGGAATCGAAGCGCCGGGCCGCCGACTTCCTGGAAAGTCGCGCGCCCAAGTACCTGGGCTGGTTCGAGACGGTTCTGACGCGCAATCCGGAAGGACCGGCGCATCTGGTCGGCGGCGAGCTGAGCTATGCCGACCTGTCGCTGTTCCAGCTGATCGAGGGGATGAGATACGCCTTCCCCAAGGCGTCGGCCCGCCTCGAAACGGATATCCCCGGGCTCTTGGTCCTGCACGACCGCGTCGCCGTCCTGCCAAGGCTGAAGGCCTATCTGGACTCGCCCCGCCGCATTCAATTCAACGAACAGGGCATCTTCCGCCACTATCCGGAGCTGGATCAGTAGTCCCTCCGCCCGAGGAGAAGGACAGGACGTCAGTTCTCGGCCTTGTCCAGCGGGACGCCGTAGAGCTCCAGGCGGTGGTCGACCAGACGATAGCCGAGCTTGCGGGCGATCGCCTCCTGCAGCGCCTCGATGTCGGGATCCACGAACTCGACCACCCGGCCCGAGCGCATGTCGATCAGGTGGTCGTGGTGGTGGTCGGGCGTCTCCTCGTAGCGGGAGCGGCCGTCTCGGAAGTCGTGCCGTTCGATGATCCCCGCTTCCTCGAACAGGCGCACGGTCCGATAGACGGTGGCGATCGAGATGTGCGGGTCCATGGCGTGGGCGCGCCTGTAGAGTTCCTCCACGTCGGGATGGTCATGCGAAGTCGACAGAACGCGGGCGACGACCCGGCGCTGGTCGGTCATGCGCATGCCTTTTTCCGTACAGAGGTTTTCGATGCGATCCACGGGGTCCTCTGGGCGGCTTGGACGTCAGCTTCAAGATAGTCTCAGGCGCCCGCGCTGTTAAGCGGCCGGCGCAGCACCAGCGCGTCGGCGGGCCGGGCGTCGGTCCGGGCGTAATAGGCGCGGCGCAGGCCCGCGCGGGAGAAGCCGGCGCCTTCATAGAGGGCGATGGCCCCCGGATTGTCGGTCGCCACCTCGAGGAACAGGGTCCTGGCGCCCCGGCGCTTCCCTTCGGCCGCCGCAGCCTCGACCAGGGCGCGGCCCACGCCCTTGCGCCGGAACACGGGGGCGACGGCGAGGGTGAGGATCTCAGCCTCGTCGGCCACGGTCCGCGCCAGGATGAAGCCCTGCGGCGCGTCTCCGACCGACAGCACTGCGAAACCGCCCATGATGCGCATCAGCCGCTCGATCTCGGCCGCGCTCCAGGGCTGGCCGAAGGCCTTCGCATGCAGGGCGTGCAGCGCCTCGGCGTCGTCGGAGTCGGCGAACCTCAGGCTCATGCGGGCAGGCGCGCGTCGGGCGCGCGCAGGTAGATTGGGCGGGGCGACGACTGCGGCGCCGGCGCCCGGGCGGCGAGGCGGGCGATGACGACGGGATCGGGCGCGGCCAGGATGGTCGCCTGTCCGGTTCCCGGGACGAGGGTCGCTGCCGAACCGATGACGCTCAGTTTCTGCGGGCCGCCGCGCTCCTCGAGCCAGGCCGGAACCTCGGTGAGCAGGACAGCCTCGGCGTCGCTCGCGGCGACGCCTCCCTCGAAAAGCTGGAGATAGGCCTGGTCCCGCCTGGCGTCGATGGCGGCCAGGACGCGGCCATGCTCGCCCGCGCTGGCGGCGAGGGCGTCCAGCACGCCCACGCCGACGCAGGGGATTCCGAGGGCGATGGCCAGGCCCTTGGCGAAGGCCAGGCCGACCCGAAGGCCGGTGAAGGAGCCGGGTCCGACGGTCACGCCGATGCGGTCGAGTTCGGGGAAGACTGCGCCCGCCTCAGTCATCGCCTGGGCGACCATGGCGGCGAGCCGCTCCTGGTGGCCACGGTGCATGGGCTCGGAGCGGCTGAACCTCACGACCTCATCGTCGATCAGCGCCGCCTGGCAGGCGTCGAGACAGGTATCGATGGCGAGCAGGCGCAGGGCGGCTCAGGCGATCTGGCCCGCCTCCTCGAAGGAGAGCCGCGGCGCGCGCGGCGCCAGCTTGGCGGGGTCGCCCCGGCCGATCGAGCAGATGAAGTTCGATTTCACCGTCGTGCCGGCGAAGAACTCGCGGTCGACGCCGGCGTTGTCGAAGCCCGACATCGGCCCGGTGTCGAAGCCCAGGGCCCGGGCCGCCATGATCAGATAGCCGCCCTGGAGCGTGCCGTTCCGGAAGGCGGTGATCTCGGCCACCTGGGGGTCGGCGAACCAGTCCTTGGCGGTCGGGGCCTGGGGGAACAGCCGCGGCAGCTGCTCGGCGAAGGCGGTGTCGTAGCCGATGATCACCGTGACCGGCGCCTTGATCACCTTCTCGGCGTTGACCGCGCTGAGGTGGGGTTTCAACCGGGCCTTGCCGGCGTCGCTGGTCACCCAGACGAAACGGGCCGGCAAGGAATTGGCCGAGGTGGGGCCCATCTTGGTCAGCTCATAGATCGCCCGCATCTCGACGTCGGACACCGGCTCGTCGGTCCAGGCGCTGTGCGAGCGGCCGTCGCGGAAGAGCTGGTCGAGGCAGTGGTCTTCGATAGGCCGGGCCATGCGCGCACTCCGAGATTCAGGACCGGGGCAGCATAGGCGCCGGCGTCGCTCTGGCTAGAGCGTCTGCTCGACCCCGGTGACCTCGGGAACATAATGCTTGAGCATATTCTCGACGCCGGCCTTGAGCGTGGCCGACGAGGAGGGGCAGCCCGAGCAGGCGCCCTTCATGTGCAGGAACACCACCCCGGTGGCCGCATCGAAGCGGTTGAACAGGATGTCGCCGCCGTCCTGGGCCACCGCCGGCCGGATGCGGGTGTCCAGCAGGTCCTTGATCTCGGCCACGATCTGGGCGGTCTCGCCTTCGTAGGCTTCCGCGTCGTCATGGCCGGCTGCGCCATCCGCATCCTTCAGGAGCGGCGCGCCGGACGTGTAGTGGTCCATCACCGCCGCCAGGATCGGCGCCTTCACATGGCCCCAGTCGACGTCGGGGTCCTTGGAGACGGTCAGGAAGTCCGGTCCGAAGAAGATGCGCCGCACCCCTTCGATGGCGAAGAGCGCTTCGGCCAGGGGCGAAGCGGAGGCTTCGTCCGCGCCACGGAACTCGCGCGAGCCCTCGCCCATGACCTCACGGCCGGGCAGGACCTTCAGCACTTCGGGGTTCGGCGTCTGTTCGGTCTGGATGAACATGCCCGATAGATGGCGCCGCGGGGCCCGATCTGCAATCGCCACGCAATCGCTTGGCGGCCTGCCGGTCGCTCAGCTTCCCCAGAAACCCACGATCTTCTTGGTCTCGGCCACCACCGGATCGGCCACGGAGCGGGCGCGGTCGGCGCCCTTGGCCAGGAGGCGGTCGAGCTCCGCAGGGTCGGTCAGGAGCTGGCGCATCCGCTGGCCGATGGGGACCAGCACCTCGACGGCGACGTCCGCCAGGGCCGGCTTGAAGGTCCCGAAGCCCTTGCCGCCGAACTCGGCCAGCACCTCGGCCTTGGTCCTGTCCGCGAGGGCGCCATAGATGCCCACGAGATTGTCGGCCTCGGGCCGGCCCGTCAGGCCCTCGACCGTCTCCGGCAGCGGCTCGGGATCGGTCTTGGCGCGCCGGATCTTCTGGGAGATGGAGTCGGCGTCGTCGAGCAGGTTGATCCGCGACTGCTCGGACGGGTCGGACTTGGACATCTTGGCCGCGCCGTCGCGCAGACTCATGATCCGGGCGCCCGGGCCCTGGATCAGGGGCTCGGTGAGCGGGAAGAAGCCCGGCGCCCCGAAGTCGTGGTTGAACTTGCCGGCGATGTCGCGGGTCAGCTCCAGGTGCTGCTTCTGATCCTCGCCCACAGGCACATGGGTGGCTTTGTAGGCCAGGATGTCGGCGGCCTGGAGCACCGGATAGGTGTAGAGACCGACCGAGGCCCGCTCCTTGTGCTTGCCGGACTTCTCCTTGAACTGGGTCATGCGATCGAGCCAGCCGAGGCGCGCCACGCAGTTGAAGATCCAGGCCAGCTCCACATGGGCCGTCACCGCCGACTGCGGGAAGATCGCCGCCTTGTCCGGGTCCAGGCCCGAGGCCAGATAGGCCGCCGCGATCTCGCGGGTCTGGGCGGCCAGCAGCTTGGGATCCTGCCAGACGGTGATGGCGTGCAGGTCGGCCACGAAGATGAAGGTCTCGTAGCGGTCCTGCAGGTCGACGAACTTCTTGAGCGCGCCGAGATAGTTGCCGAGGTGCAGGTTGCCCGAGGGCTGGACGCCCGAGAGCACGCGCTCGGGGCCCTGATAGGTGATGGTTTCGTCGGTCATGTCAGGATCGGATCCGGAGTGGGGAATGCGGACGCGCTGCGTCCGTGGAAGCGTTCAGACGGCGCTCCGGCTCCGCCATCGCCGCAGGGGATTGAAGGTCCGATCCATGGGCGGCTGATAGGTCATGGCGCCGGTCAGAGCAAGTCGGGCCCGGCCGGGGTCTTGCCCAGGTCTTCCTCCAGCTCCTCGTCGAGGGACGGTCCCTTGGGCTGCCGGCGCAGGGCCGCCTTGACCTCCGAAAGCCTGAGGCCTCCGAAGGCGAACAGCAGCGGCGGATAGAGTCCCGCGCCGACCATGCAGGTCAGGACGATGGCCAGCTCCTTGGCCCCCACCAGATGGCGACCGACGCGCACGCCCGAGAAGGCCGCCTGGATCTGGGGCCGGAAGTGCTGGCCGACGGCGAGGATGACCCCGAGCGCGGCGCTGGCCAGGAAGATGCGGATCAGCCGCGACCAGGCCTTGGCGCCCGGGCTGTAATGGCCGCGACGGGCCAGGGTGAAGGCCATCTGGCCGACGTTGACCCAGGACGAGAAGGCGGTGGCCGCGGCGATGCCCCAGAATCCGACGGCGTAGACCAGGGTCACGCCCACCACGATGTTCACCGCCACCGAGATCAGGGCGAAGATCATCGGCGAGCGGGTGTCCTGGCGGGCGAAGAAGGCTCGCGAATAGAGCTGGGACAGCACGAAGGCCGGGGTGCCGAGGCCGTAGTAGAAGAGGGCGCGGCCCGTCTGCTGGGCATCGAGCAGGGTGAACTCGCCCCGGGTATAGAGGCCGTCGATCAGGAACTCCGGGATGGCGACCAGGGCCGCTGCGGCCGGCAAGGTCAGGGCCATGGCGAAGGTGATCGCCTCGTCCATGGCGTTCTGGGCCATGGAGCCGTCCTTGGCGTGCACGGCCCGCGAGAGGCGCGGCAGCAGGGCGACGCCGATGGCGACGCCCACCAGTCCCAGCGGCAGCTGGTAGAGCCGGTCGGCGACCGCCAGCCACGAGCGGGCGCCGTTCACCTGGGAGACCAGGATGCCGGAGATGAAGATGTTCACCTGGATGGCGCTGGCCGCCAGCGCGCCCGGCACGGCCCGCCGGATCAGGGCCACGATCTCGGGCGTGATCCGCGGCAGCCGCCAGTGCACCTGGGCGCCGGATTTCCTGACGCCCCACATCAGAAGCAGCGCCTGGGAGACGCCGGCGACAAGCACGCCCCAGGAGGCCATGGTCGCCGCGCCGGCCGGCGTATGGGTCGGCAGGACGGTGACCAGGGTCCAGATGTTCAGGAGGATCGGCGCGCCGGCCGACAGGATGAAGCGGTTCCTGGCGTTCAGAACCCCCGAGAGGTGGGCGTAGATCGCCATGCACGGCAGGTACCAGATGGTGATCTGGGTGAGGACGATGGCCAGGTGGAACTTGGCCGGGATCTTCGCGAAACCCGGGGCGATCGCGTACATCAGCCAGGGCATGGCCAGGGCGAACACGGTCGCCAGGGCCAGGGTGGCGGCGGCCAGCAGCGCCATGGCGTCGGCGGCCAGGACGTCGGCCTTCTCCTCGCCGTCCTGCTCCAGGGCCCGCGAATAGGCCGGCACGAAGGCGGCGGCGAAGGCCCCCTCGGCGAAGATGCGTCGGAACAGGTTGGGGAAGGCGAAGGCGGTGTTGAAGGCGTCGGCCGCGAAGGTGGCGCTGGCGCCCATGTAGTAGGTGATCACCAGGTCGCGCACGAAGCCCATCAGCCGGCTGACCAGGGTCAGGCCGGAATAGATCATCGACGACCGAATCAGGCCCGAGCCTTTCGGCGTTGCGGCGGAGGCAGGGGCTGCAGCGGTCACCTAGCGGCCCTACGCTGACGCGGCCGGAGGGGTCAAGGCGGTGTTCGGTCCAAGGTCGCTCCGTCAGGGCCATCACGGTGTTCGATGGACGGCCGATCAGATCTGCGGGTGGATCAGCCAGCCGTCGATGAAGGTGGCGGCGAAGGCCAGCAGCCAAAAGATCAGGACGATGGCGAAGTTCAGCGCCAGGGCGGTGGCGATCATGTCGGCCATCGATAAAGACGGGCGCTTCAGACGACCGCGGATGCCGAGCAGCAGCCAAGCGAGGTCAACGCCCAGGGTCAGGCCAGACAGGAGAGCCGCGAGGCCCCATCCGACCTCGCCCCGCGGGCTGGTCCCTTCGGCTTGCGGAGCCTGACGTTGCGCGTCGGTCAGGCGGTCGACAGCCTCTGTCAACTCCTGGCCGGGGACCACCAGGCGATAGCCGCCGAGGGCGATCTGCTCGATCCACCGCATCGTCCCGAAGAAGTGATCGAACACCTCCGCGTGGAAGCCGGCGCTGCGGAGCGCGCCGCACGCGACCTCCGCCTCGACGAGAGTCGAGAACCTCGAAACGACGCCCAACCCCATGAAACGAGGCTAACCCGAGGTTGCGCGGGCGGCTAGGCGTCACCCCTCTCCAGGTCCTTGAGCAATCGCCTTGCCCGGACCGCCTCACCGTGGGGCGCGCCGACGCGGAAGCCGCCGATGGGCGCGGCGGGGAAGAGGCTGGAGAAGTTCTGGTCCAGCAGCTCGGCGGATATGCCGGCCGCTCGCAGGGCGCTGCAGACCACCTGGGCTTCGATCAGGCTCGAGAACGTCGCGACGATCTCGACGTCCACCCGCCCGGCCTCACACTTCCAGAAGCAGGCGCTCGGGGTCTTCCACCGCTTCCTTGACGCGCACCAGGAAGGTCACCGCTTCCTTGCCGTCGACGACGCGGTGATCGTAGCTCAGGGCCAGGTACATCATCGGGCGGATGGCGATCTGGCCGCCGACCACCACCGGCCGATCCTGGATCTTGTGCATGCCGAGGATGCCCGACTGCGGCGCGTTCAGGATCGGGGTCGACATCAAGGACCCGTAGACCCCGCCGTTGGAGATGGTGAAGGTGCCCCCCTGCAGGTCCTCGAGCGCCAGGGTCCCGTCGCGGGCCTTCTTGCCGAGGTCGCCGATGGCCTTCTCGACCCCCGCGATCGTCAGCGCATCGGCGCCCCGCACCACCGGCACCACGAGGCCCTTTTCGGTGCCGACCGCCACGCCGATGTCATAGTGGTTCTTGTAGACGAGGTCGGTCCCGTCGATCTCGGCGTTGACCGCGGGAATCTCCTTCAGGGCCGCGATACAGGCCTTCACGAAGAAGCCCATGAAGCCGAGCTTGACGCCGTGGCGCTTCTCGAAGCCGTCCTTGTACTGGCTGCGCAGGGCCATGACCGCGCTCATGTCGACCTCGTTGAAGGTCGTGAGCATGGCCGCGGTGTTCTGGGCCTCCTTCAGCCGCCGCGCGATGGTCTGGCGCAGGCGGGTCATGCGCACGCGCTCCTCGCGCTCGTGCGCCGGACGCGGCTCGATGGTCGGCGTGATCGAAGGCGCGGGCTGGTCGGCGCGGGCCTCCAGCGCGGCCAGGGCGTCGCCCTTGGTCACCCGGCCGTCGCGGCCGGTGCCCGGAATCTGGGATCCGTCGAGGCCCGCCTCGGTGGCGATGCGCTGGGCCGAAGGCGACAGCGGCGCGGCCGCTGTGGGGGCGGGAGCCGGAGCCGGAGCCGGAGCCGGAGCGGGCTGCGGCGCCGGCTTGAGGGCAGGCTCGGGCGCAGCCTTGGCGGCGGGGGCGGGAGCTGGTGCGGCGACCGTCGCGCCGGCGCCGTCGGACACGTGGCCCAGCACCTGGCCCGGGGTGACCGTATCGCCTTCAGCCGCCAGGGCGTCCTGCAGCACGCCGTCGGCAGGGGCGGAGACCTCGAGCGACACCTTGTCGGTCTCGAGCTCGACCAGCACCTCGTCCTTCTTGACCTTGTCGCCCGGCTTCTTCGCCCAGCGCGCCACGGTCGCCTCGGTGACGGATTCGCCGAGGGTCGGGGTCAGGATGTCGGCCATGTGTCGTTCAGCTCCAGATCGGTCGGACGGATCGCCGTCGGCCGCCGTGGCTTCCAGCTAATCCATTTCGCCCCGAATGCCAGGGGCGGGACGCTCAAGGTCAGGCGAAGGCCTCGGTGAGGAAGGTCTCCAGCTCTTTCATGTGCCGGCTCATCAGGCCCGCGGCGGTCGAGGCCGAGGCCGGGCGGCCGATATAGCGCGCCCGCTTGGCAGAGATCTTCATCCGCGCCAGGGTCAGCTCCAGCCAGGCGTCGACGAAGGTCCAGCCGCCCATGTTCTTGGGCTCCTCCTGGCACCAGGCCAGCTCGGCGTTGGGGAAGCGGGCCAGCACGTTCGAAAGCGACTTCAGCGGCCACGGGTAGAACTGCTCCAGCCGCAGCAGATAGACGTCGTCGCGGCCGGACTTGGCGCGGGCGTCGACCAGGTCGAAGTAGACCTTGCCCGAGCAGAGGATCACCCGCTTGATCTTGTCGTCGGCGACCAGCTGGATGCCGCCGACGTCGCAGCCGGCCTCGGCTCCATCGACCATCACCCGGTGGAACGAGGTTCCGGACGTCAGGTCATCGAGGTTCGAGACCGCGCGCTTGTGCCTGAGCAGGGACTTCGGCGTCATCAGGATCAGCGGCTTGCGGAACGGCCGGTGCATCTGCCGCCGCAGGATGTGGAAATAGTTGGCCGGGGTGGTGCAGTTGGCGACCTGCAGATTGTCCTCGGCGCAGAGCTGCAGATAGCGCTCGAGTCGCGCGGAGGAGTGCTCCGGCCCCTGGCCCTCGTAGCCGTGCGGCAGGAGCAGCACCAGGCCGCTCATGCGCAGCCACTTGCGCTCGCCCGACGAGATGAACTGGTCGACCACGACCTGGGCGCCGTTGGCGAAATCGCCGAACTGGGCTTCCCACAGGGTCAGGGTGTTGGGATCGGCCAGGGAGAAGCCGTACTCGAAGCCCAGCACCGCCTCTTCCGACAGGGCCGAATCCAGCACCTCGAAATTGGCCTGGCCCGCGCGGATGTTGTTCAGCGGGATGTAGACCTCTTCGGTGGTCTGATCGACGATGCCGGAGTGGCGCTGGCTGAAGGTGCCGCGCATGCTGTCCTGGCCGGACAGGCGCACAGGATAGCCCTCGTCCAGCAGGCTGGCGAAGGCCAGCTGCTCGGCGGTGGACCAGTCGATGTCGTGGCCCGTGACCACCGCCTCGCGGCGGTTCTCGATCACCCGGCGCAGGGTCTTGTGGGCGTCGACGTGCTCGGGGATGGTGTTCAGCTTGATCCCGATGTCGCGCAGCTTCTGCTCGGGCACGGCGGTGTCGCCGCGCAGCTCCGAGTCGTTGGCCGCGTGCATCTGGGACCACTTGCCGTCCAGCCAGTCCGCCTTGTCGGCCTTGTAGGTCTTGCCGGCCTCGAACTCGGCCTCGAGGAAGGCGTCGAACTCGGACATCCAGCCCGCGACCTGTGCGTCGGTGGCCACGCCCTCGGCGACCAGGCGTTGGGCGTAGATTTCGCGTGTGGGCGGCAAGTCCTTGATCTTCTTGTACATCAAGGGCTGGGTGAAGGTCGGGTCGTCGCCCTCGTTGTGGCCGAACCGGCGGTAGCAGAACATGTCCACCACCACGTCCTTGCCGAAGCGCTGGCGGAACTCTGCGGCCACCTTGGCGGCGTAGACCACAGCTTCGGGGTCGTCGCCGTTGGCATGGAAGATCGGGGCCTCGACCATCAGGGCCACGTCGGACGGATAGGGCGACGAGCGCGAGTTCTTGGGGCTGGTGGTGAAGCCGATCTGATTGTTGACGATGAAGTGCACTGCACCGCCCGTCCGGTAGCCCTTCAGGCCCGACAGGGTGAAGCACTCGGCCACCACGCCCTGGCCGGCGAAGGCGGCGTCGCCGTGCAGCAGCACCGGCAGCACGTGGCCGCGACCCGCGTTCAGGTCCTGGCGCAGGGCGAAGGCCTGCTTGGCCCTCGATTTTCCGAGCACCACAGGATTGACGATCTCCAGGTGGCTGGGGTTGGCGGTCAGCGACAGGTGCACGCTGTTGCCGTCGAACACCCGGTCGGACGAGGCGCCCAGATGGTACTTCACGTCGCCCGAGCCCTCGATGTCCGAGGGCAGGGCCGAGCCGCCCTGGAATTCGTGGAAGATCACGCGGTAGGGCTTGCCCATCACCGCGGCCAGGACGTTCAGGCGGCCCCGGTGGGGCATGCCGATGACGATGTCCCTGACGCCGAGGGCGCCGCCGCGCTTGATCACCTGCTCCATGGCGGGGACGAGGGCCTCGCCACCGTCCAGGCCGAAGCGCTTGGTGCCCGGGAAGCGCTTGTGCAGGAAGCGCTCGAAGGCTTCCGCTTCGATCAGCTTCTTCAGGATGGCGATCTTGCCCTCGGGGGTGAAGGCGATCTCCTTGTCCTTGCCCTCGATCCGCTCCTGCAGCCATGCCTTCTGCTGCGGGTCGGAGATGTGCATGTACTGCACCCCGACGGCGCCGCAGTAGGTGCGCCGCACGATCGCCAGGATCTCGCGGACCGTCGAGGTCTCCAGGCCCAGCACATAGTCGAGGAAGATCTGCCGGTCGTAGTCGGCTTCCGAGAAGCCGTAGCTGGCCGGATCGAGCTCGGAGGTGTCCTCCGGCGGCTGGGCTAGGCCCAGAGGGTCGAGGTTGGCCGCCAGGTGGCCGCGCATCCGGTAGGCGCGGATCATCATGATGGCGCGCAGGGAATCCAGGGTGGCGGCGCGGATTTGCTCCGACGTGGCGGCGGGCTGCTGTGCGGCGATCGCCTTGCCGAGCTTGGCCTCCACCGCCGGCCACATTCCGTCGAAGGCGCTCACCCACTCGGGACGCGTCTCGGGCGGCAGGCGGGGGGTCCAGGACGGCTCGGCCGCGGCGCGCCTGACCTCGTCGGTGCGGTCGCGAAGCGTCGCGAAGAAGGCCTGCCAGGAGGGTTCGACCGACTTGGGGTCTTCGACCCAGCGGGCGTAGAGGTCCTCCACGAAGGATGCGTTGCCGCCGTAGAGGAATGAAGTCTCGGCGAGGACCTGATTAATCCGCCCCGAATCGTCGGCCATTATCGTTCTTCCCGGTATTGCCCAGGGCAGCCTAGCAGGCGCCCATGAACATAGTCTGATCGCGGCCCGGACGCGCGTCCGCCAGCGGCCAAGCCCGAGCCGGCGGCTGAAAACGCCTGCAATCCGACCAAAGCATGGCGAAGGGCGCGCACGTCAGCCCCTGATCGCCTCCAGCAGGGTCGAGCCCAGGGCCGCCGGCGAGGGCGACACACGGATGCCCGCGCGCTCCATGGCCTCGATCTTGGACTCCGCGCCGCCCTTGCCGCCGGAGATGATCGCTCCGGCGTGGCCCATGCGACGGCCGGGCGGAGCTGTGCGGCCGGCGATGAATCCGGCCATGGGCTTCTTGGTCTTGTTGGTGCGGATGAACTCCGCGGCGTCCTCCTCGGCCGAGCCGCCGATCTCGCCGATCATGATGATCGACTCCGTCGCGGGATCGGCGAGGAACATCTCGAGGATCTCGATGAACTCGGCGCCCTTCACCGGGTCGCCGCCGATGCCCACGGCCGTGGTCTGGCCGAGGCCCGCATGGGTTGTCTGGAACACGGCTTCATAGGTAAGCGTCCCGGAGCGCGAGACAACGCCCACCGAGCCCTTCTTGAAGATATTCCCGGGCATGATGCCGATCTTGCACTCGTCGGGGGTCAGCACGCCCGGGCAGTTCGGCCCGATCAGCCGCGACTTGGAGCCGGAGAGCGACCGCTTGACCTTGACCATGTCCTGCACCGGCACGCCCTCGGTGATGCAGACGATCAGCGGGACCTCCGCGTCGATCGCCTCCAGGATCGCGTCGGCCGCGAAGGGCGGGGGCACATAGATCACCGAGGCGTCCGCCCCGGTCGCGTCGCGGGCCTCGCCCACGGTGTCGAACACTGGCAAGCCCAGATGCATGGCCCCGCCCTTGCCCGGGGTGACCCCGCCGACCATCCGCGTGCCATAGGCCAGCGCCTGCTCGGTGTGGAAGGTCCCCTGGGCGCCGGTGACGCCCTGGCAGATGACCTTGGTGTCCTTGTCGATCAGGATGGACATGCGCCGTTCCTAAACCAGTCGTTCCAGCTGGCGCACGGTGCGCTCGTTGATCACGTCGCCGGTGTTGAGAGTGCTCGACGGCTCGAAGAGAAGGACCGAGCAACGCGGCAACGCCACCGGACGGTGCTCCAGACCGTGGGGCACCACGATCAGCTCGCCGGGGCCCAGTTCTTCAGCCGTGTCGCGGAACTCCATACGGAGCCGGCCATCGACCACCAGGAAGGCTTCGTCCTCGGTCTCGTGCTTGTGCCAGTGAAACGGTCCGTCGAGCCTGACCACCTTGATCTGGCAGTCGTTCACCTCGCCGATCACCTTCGGCGACCACGCTTCGGAGAAGGTCGCCAGCGCTGAGGCCAGGTTCACCGGGCGCGGCGTCATCACGCCGCCTCCCGCACGGCCTTGACCACCTTCTCGGCGGCGTCGGCGAGGTCGTTGGCGGCGATCACGTTGAGCCCGGAGTCGCGGAGGATCGCCTTGCCCTCCTCGACATTGGTGCCTTCCAGGCGGACCACCAGGGGGACCTTCAGGCCCACCTCCTTGACCGCCGCGACCACGCCCTCGGCGATGATGTCGCAACGCATGATGCCGCCGAAGATGTTGACCAGTATGCCCTTCACATTCGGGTCGGCGGTGATGATCTTGAAGGCGGCCGTCACCTTCTCCTTGGACGCTCCGCCGCCGACGTCGAGGAAATTGGCCGGTTCGGCGCCGTAGAGCTTGATGATGTCCATGGTGGCCATGGCCAGGCCCGCCCCGTTGACCATGCAGCCGATCTCGCCTTCCAGGGCGATGTAGCTGAGGTCGTAGTTGGAGGCCTCGATCTCCTTGGGGTCCTCCTCAGAGATGTCGCGCAGGGCCCTGACGTCGTCGTGGCGATAGAGGGCGTTGTCGTCGAACGACACCTTGGCGTCGAGCAGCCGGAGATCCCCGTCGCCGGTGACGATCAGCGGGTTGATCTCCAAGAGGCTCATGTCCTTGGAGGTGAACGCCTTGTAGAGGTTGGCCAGCAGCGGCCGGGCCTGTTTCGCCGCATTTCCCTCGAGCTTCAGCGCCTTGGCCAGGTGCAGGCCGTGGTGCGGAAAGACCCCGGTGGCCGGATCGATCGAGAAGCTGACGATCTTGTCGGGCGCGGTGCGCGCGACCTCCTCGATGTCCATGCCGCCTTCGGTGGAGGCAACCACCGCCACCCGCGAGGTCTCGCGGTCGACCAGCATCGACAGATAGAGCTCCCGCGCGATCGAGGCGCCTTCCTCGACATAGAGCCGATGCACGACCCGGCCCCTTGGGCCGGTCTGGTGGGTGACCAGGGTCATGCCCAGCATTCGCTGGGCCTCGGCGCGGACGTCGTCGATGGACTTGACCACCTTGACCCCGCCGCCCTTGCCGCGGCCGCCGGCGTGGATCTGGGCCTTCACCACCCAGACCGGTCCGCCCAGCTCCTGGGCGGCGCGCACAGCGTCCTCGACTGAAAACGCCGGCAAGCCTCTCGGCACCGGCAGGCCGAATTCCTTCAGGACGGCCTTGGCCTGATGTTCGTGGATGTCCATCGATGCGCCTGGATGGAGCGCGGCGACTCACCGCGCCGGGGGGCAGGCGCGCAGCTTATAGGGACCGGACTTGTGCGCCGCAACCAAGTGGCGGCGGCGCCCCGGAATTCGACGTTCCGCGGCTGTGTCGGCGGTTCAGGCGGCCGTTTCCATCTCCGCCGTGGCCCGGCGCTCGAGCTTGTTCCAGCCGACCAAGGGGCCCCGGACGGCGGTCAGCACCGACTTGATCACCACATAGTACATCAGCTGGCGGTAGCCGAACCGCTGGACCGGGATCCAGATCAGGTCCTTCCAGGGCGCCCGCCGCTCCAGCGCCATGCCGAGGGCGCAGGCGGACAGGTCCACCAGGATGAAGGCGGCCCAGTAGAGCAGCGACTGGGTCAGCTTGTCGGGCGACCATTCGACCGGGTGCATCATCTTGTCCATCAGGGCCGCGATAACGCTGTAGATCACCGCCAGGTCCACCAGGGGCGCGGCCAGGGCCAGGAAGATCTGGAACAGCCAGATCTGCGGCAGGGCGATGAAACCCAGCGTCGGGTGCTTGGTCGAGAAGGTGGCCTCCCGGTGCTTCCAGATGCACTGCAGGGTGCCGAACGACCAGCGGAAGCGCTGCTTGAGCAGCCCCCTCAGGCTGTCGGGCGCCTCGGTGTAGGCGCGGGCCGAGGGATCGAACTCGACCCTCCAGCCCGCGCGCTGCACGGCGATGGTCAGGTCCTGGTCCTCGGCCAGGGTCTCGCCGGGGAAGCCGCCGAGCTCGGAGAGGGCGCTCCGCCGCCAGGCGCCCACCGCGCCGGGCACCACCGTGACCGCGCCCAGGGCGGCCAGGGCCCGCCGTTCGAGGTTCTGGGCGGTGACGTATTCCAGCGCCTGCCAGCGGGTGATCAGGTTCAGGCGATTGCCCACCAGGGCGTTGCCGGCCACCGCGCCCACCTTGTCGTCGGCGAACCAGCGCACCAGCCGCCCGATGGTGTCGGGCGGGAACAGGGTGTCGGCGTCCAGGGCCACCACCACGTCGCCCTTGGCGACCTGCAGCCCGCGGTTCAGAGCCAGCGCCTTGCCCCCGTTGGGGAAGGTCATCAGCGTCACTCGGGGCTCGTTCGCATAGGCCTTTTCGACCACCGCCGAGGTGGCGTCCGAGGAGCCGTCGTCCAGGACGATGACCTCCAGGCGTTGCCAGCTGGACTCCAGGATGCGGGCGACCGAGCCCACGATCACCTTCTCCTCGTTGAAGCAGGGGATCAGCACGCTCACCAGGGCGCCGGAGTCCGGGTCGAAGGCCGGCGGGCGCCGTCGTTTCCAGACCCAGCTGTGGAACACCGAGAGCACCGACAGGAACACCAGCCGGCCGACCCCCAGCGCGATGGCGCTGACGAACAGGAAGCGGAAGAAGGCGTCGACATAGCGGAAGAAGTCGAAGCCGATCCGGTCGAGGGCCAGCTCATAGGTCTCTTTCACCGGCGGCATGGCCTGGACAGATGTCAGGCCTGCGAGCTCGCCCACGGTGGTGAGCCGGTAGCCGTTGGCCCGGAGCTCGTCGATGATCTGCGGCAGGGCCTGGATCGTCCGCTCGCGGTTGCCGCCGGAGTCGTGCAGGAGGACGATCTGCCGGGTGGGCGTCCTGGGGTCGGAGGGATCGGCCGCGTCGACCGCGGCCAGGGTGCGCTGCACGATGAGTTTCGGATCGGGCTTCTGCCAGTCGTCCGGATCCACGCGCAGACCGACGATCAGATAGCCCAGCTTCTGGGCCGTGATCAGCGGCTCCACCTCGGCCGGTGTCGACGGCTCGGCGTCGCCGAAATAGGGCGGGCGGAACAGCCGGAGGCTGCGCCCGGTGATCACCTCGAACAGGCGCTGGGTGAGGTTCAGCTCCAGGTCCGTCTCGGCCACCGGCGTCGCGGCGATATTGGGGTGGGTGTAGGTGTGGCTGCCGACCTCGTTGCCCTCGCGGATCTCGCGGGCCACCAGATCGGGGTGCTGCTGCATGTTCTGGCCGATGACGAAGAAGGTCGCCGGGGCGTGCTTGGCCTTCAGGATGTCGAGGATCTGCGGCGTCCAGCGCGGATCGGGGCCGTCGTCGAAGGTCAGGGCGACCAGTCCCTGCTTGGAGCCGTAACGCTGGATGTCGTAGGCCGTCGGCATGACGTCGTAGGTCTCATTCTCGATCAGGCCCGTGTCCGGATCGGTCGAGAAGGTCCGCTTGCCCGACTTGGGCGTTGCCGAAACGTGCAGGACCTCGCCGTTGCCCTCGAAGTCGACGTCGAGGGACGGCGGCAGGAAGCTCAGGTTGGCGTACGAGGCCTTGCCGTAGGCGTGCGGCAGGATCGACCAGACGCCGGGATCCTCCACGCCCATGCGCCAGAGCGCGTAGCCGCGGGGAACATAGTCGTCCGAGGCCTTGATCTGGTTGAACATGGTCAGCGCATCGAGGAACCAGACGGTGTGGCGTACGCCCGAGTCGTCGGCATAGGCATAGGTCGGGTTCAGTGAGCCCTGGTCGAAACTGACCTCCGAGCCGGAATCGTCAGCGGTCTGGGTGGCCTCGTGGAAGCCGACCAGGGTCGCGCAGTCCTGCTGGCCCGCGGGCAGACCCACGCAATGGCCGGCCTTGTCCTTGGGCGCCCAGTCATAGCCGTAGCTGCCCAGCGCGAGGATGGTCTTGGTCTCGTCCAGGTGGGACAGCTGCTTGTCGAGGTTCTGCTCGAACCAGTCCTGTCCGCTGACCGGCCCGGCCCCGGCGGACGACCAGTGCTCGTCGTAGGCCATCAGGACCAGGGTGTCGCTGGCGGCCTGGAGCCGGTCCAGCATGTCCGGATCCTCACCGAACAGAGCGGTGACCCAGACCTCCCGGCCCAGCGGGTTCAGCGCCTGGTTGGTCTGGGAGACGAGCGTCGGATAGACCTTCATCGCCTCGGGCGAGAGGTTCTCGAAATCGAAGACGTAGCCGGCATAGCCGCGCGCCTTGGCCAGGTTCACCAGGTTGGTGACGAAGGCGTTCCGTGCGGCGGGATTCAACAGCAGGGCGTTGGCCAGCGGACCGTCCCAGGCGCCGTTGTGCGAGTTGTGGATCACCGGCAGGACCGACGGCTTGTGCGTCGCCTTGGCCAGCAGCGCCTGGGTCTGGGGGTCGTCGGAGATGTTGAGCGGCCCCAGCGAGCCCCTGGGCGTGATCCACTGCGGCGCGAACACGTCGAGCTGGCCGATGTGCGCCGCCAGCGACACCCGCGAGCGCTCGTCCCAGGGCACATAGAAGCCCACCGTCAGGGGCTTGGCCGGGGCGCCAGCGGCGTCCCGATGGCGCCTGGGCACCCGCGTGAGCGTCGGATGGAACTTGAGCTTCTTCGCCGTCTCCACGTGCAGGGCCGAGAGCACCCGGGGGTCCTTCAGGTGCACGTCCGGGAGGTGCGGCGCGAAGGCGAGGGTGGCGAAGAAGGCCGCCACGACGGCGGCGATCGCCGACAGCAGCAGGCCGAACAGCAGGGCGGCCCGCCGCGCGCGACGCCCTGATGGGTCGTGGAAGATGAATTCGCTCATGGGGAACGCTGGGGCCCGGACACGGCCCATATAATACGCACGTCACACCAGCCAAGCGTGGCGATTTCGCCGCCTCGTGCGCCGCCTCAGCCGAAGAAGAGCCGCCACATCAGCCGGCCCGGCATGAAGGTCAGGAGGCCGGCGAAGATCAGGGCGCCGAAATAGAGCCCCGCCATCATGTTGGCGTGGCGGCGCACGTTGTGGCGGCGGGCCATGATCACGCCCCAGGGCACGACGAAAAGGGTCCAGACGCTGAAGACCTGGAAGGGATTGATCAGGCCGCCGGTCGGGTTGCGGATGAACAGCGAGGCCACGGCGGTGATCATCAGAAGGACCGCCAGCGCCCAGCCCAGCACGCGGTGGAAGGTCCTGCCCTTGGGGCCGACCATCTGGACGGTCGCCAGCACCAGGGCGGCGAGCACGGTGGCCAGGTGGATCTTGATGGCGGGGGAGGCCTGTTCCAGCAGCTCCCAGCGCGGCGCGTGCAGGTGGGATGCGCTCACGGCCCTCGTCAGGTAGCCGAGATTGCCGGGCCCAATCAGGATCAGCACGAAGGCCATCGTCAGGGCGAGGCCCACGCCCATGCGCAAAGCGAATCCCCGGGAAAGCCCGACGGTTGACAGTTCCTGACTCGACATCGTCACCTCCTCCATGGCGCCGGTGCGCCGTGCGGCCGGGATAGGTCGCGTATTCGGGGGGCGTCAGCTGCGCTTGCGCGAACAAGCGGGACAAATTCGCGGGTCGCGGGTCGGCGCCGTTCGCGCTTCGTGGACGGCGTGGCTGACCGGTCCGCTCGGCCTGTCCATGGCCGCGGCGACGGTCCTGGGCCTGGTCGGTGCATTCGGCAGCGCCGAGGCGCCGTTCTGGCCGAGGATGCTGAGCTTCTGGGCGTTCGGCTTCTTCACCGGGATCCTGGTCACCGCGGTCGTGTGGATCAGCCAGAAAGTGCGCTGGCTCGCGGATCGGCCGGCGGTCCGGCGCATCGCCATCGGCGCGGTCATGACACCCCTGGTGGCGGTGTGGATCTGGCTGGCGATGGGTCTGCTGTTCCTCCATGGACTGAGGCTGGCTCTGTTGCCGGTCACGCTCGGCTATTCGGCGATCATGTCGGTGGTGATGACCGCGCTGTCGTGGGCGATCTGGGGCCGAGGAGCGCCGGCGCCGGCGCTCGTGGAGACGCGGCCGGCCAAGTTCCTCGAGCGGCTGCCCTTTCGGCTGCGCGACGCCGAGCTCTATGCGGTCGAGGCCGAGGACCATTACCTCAGGGTGCGCACCTCCAAAGGCTCGGAGCTGATCCTGCTGCGCCTGTCGGACGCCATCGCCGAGCTCGAGGCGGTGGAGGGCCTGCGGACCCACCGGTCCTGGTGGGTGGCCAAGGCCGGCGTCGCCGACATCCGGCGCGGCGACGGCCGCGCGACGTTGACGTTGAAGGATGGGGCCGAGGCGCCGGTCAGCCGCACCCACGCCAAGGGGCTGCGCGAGGCCGGCTGGCTCTAGAGCGCTACCGCGACCGGGCGCGCCACTCCTCGGCGCTCTGCCCCCAGATCTCGATGGGCGGGCTGTCGTAGGGCGGGGGCAAGGTCCCGATCCCGAGCCTGCGGCTGCCCAGCCGCAGCGCCACCGCCTGGGAGGGGGTGTTATGCGGGTCGATGCAATGAATCACATTGGTCCAGCCCAGATTGTCGAAGGCCCAGTCGATGGAGGCCGTCGCGCCCTCGGTGGCGTAGCCCTTGCCCCAGGCCTCCTTCGCCAGGCCCCAGCCGACCTCGGGCCCCGGCCAGGCCTCGGGCTTCCAGGGGCCCAGGCGGCCGATCCACATGCCGCTGGACTTCTCGATCACCGAGAACATGGCGAAGCCGAACATGCTCCACGCGCCGGCCACGCAGCAGAAACCCCGCCAGGCGCCCGAGCGTGGCTGCGGGCCGCCGATGAAGCGCGACGCCGCCGCATCCTCCATCACCGTCGCCCAGGGATCGAAGTCTTCCGGCTGCGGCGGGCGGAGGATCAGGCGTTCGGTCTCGATGACAGGTCCGGTCATGGGCGGCTTATAGCTCAGCTGGCGGCGGCCGGAACCGGCGGATGCGGGCGTCGGCGGAAGGCCGAGACGAGGGGCGCGAAGGTCAGGCCCTGCACGGCGACCGAGAAAACCACCACCGCATAGGTCATGGTCAGGATCAGGGGCTTGTGGGGCATGGCGGGGACGTCGAGGGCCAGGGCGAGCGACAGGGCCCCGCGAAGGCCGCCCCAGGCCAGGATCAGGCTGGGTCCCCGTTCCGCCCGGCGGAAGTGGAAATAGGCGCCCCAGGGAAGCACGGTGGCCAGACGAACCACGAGCACCAGCGGGATGGCGATGGCGGAGAGGCCCGCGCTCCGGGCGCTGATCGGCAGGACCAGGAGCTCGAGCCCCAGCAGCAGGAACAGAAGGGCGTTCAGGGTCTCGTCGACCATGCTCCAGAAGGCCCGCAGGTAGCGCTGGGTCTCCTCGCTCATGGCGGCGCCGACGCCGAGGTCGCCCATCAAGAGCCCGGCGGCCACGACGGCGATGGGGCCGCTGAGCCCCAGGGCGTCCGCCGCGGCATAGGCCCCCGTCGCCAGGGCCAGGGAAACGGCGACCTCCACGGCGTAGTCGTCGATCGCGCGGGTGGCGCGCACGGCGATGTAGCCGGCCGCGAGGCCGAACAGCAGGCCTCCGCCCGACTTCACCACCACCGACAGCACCGCCGCGCCCGCATTGGCCTGGCCCCCGGCCGCCAGGGCCGCGAGCGCCAGGAAGACCACGATGCCGACGCCGTCGTTGAACAGGGCCTCGCCCTGCAGGACGGCCTTCAGCCCCTTGGACAACCCTTCGGCCTTGACCGTCGAGAGCACCGCGACCGGATCGGTGGGGCTGATCAGGGCCCCGAACGCGAGCGCCCAGGGCAGGGGCAGGACGAGACCCAGCGCCTGCGCCGCCAGCCAGACGCCGCCGCCGACCAGGAAGGTCGAGGCCAGGACGCCCAGGGTCGCCAGGGTCCAGACCGCCATGTGCCGCCGCCGGAGCTCGTGCAGGTCCACCTGCATGGCGCCGGCGAACAGCAGGAAAGCCAGCATGTAGCCGACCACAGTCTGCGGGAAATCCACCTGGCCGATCACCCGCACCGCGTCGGCGGCGCCCTGGAAATGCAAGCTCTTCAGGCCGTTGAGGCAAAGCGCGCCGATCAGGCCGGCCGCCAGCATGGCGACGCCCTGCGGCAGGCGCAGCAGCCTGGCGTTCAGCCAGCCGACCGCGGCCACCAGCGTCAGGAACAGGGCGGTGAGCTGGAACAGGGTCATGCGGCTCCGATCAAGCCCCGGCCCGGCTTGCGTGTCCACGAAATCCGGGTCTCCCGGCGCGGTTGAACGCGGGCCGGGCCGGCGCATAGTGAGCGCGACAAAAAGAAGGGGAGGGCGCGCCATGGGCGGCTTGCGTGGGGTCGCGGCTCTGACCGCGGCTGTCTTGGCTTTGGCCGGTTCGGCCTCGGCGCAGCCGGCGTGCGGCCGGGCCTGCCTGGTCGGGACGATGGACCGCTACCTCGCCGCCCTGGCGGCGCACGATCCGGGCCGGCTCAAGGTCGCGCCGGATGTCCGCTTCACCGAGGACGGCGCCCCGATGAAGCTCGGCGACGGGCTCTGGCAGACCATCGGCTCCCTGGGTCCCTTCCGCCTCGACTTTGACGACCCGCAAGGCGGCCAGGCCGGCGCGCTCGTCACCGTCCAGGAGAACGGCGCCACGGCCCTGATGGCCCTGCGCCTGAAGGTCGTGGCCGGCCGGATCAAGGAGGTCGAGAGCGTCCTGGCCCGCAAGGGCGAGCTGCAGTCGCTGCAGACCGACCTGCTGCAGGAGCCGCTGCCGATCTTCAAGGAGGACGCGCCCCTGGCCCGTCGCTCGTCCCGCGCCGAGCTTACAAGGATCACCAACCTCTATTTCGACGCCATCGAGCAGGCCGACGGCTCTATCGTGCCCTTCGCCAGGGACGGCTTCCGCATCGAGAACGGAACGCGCACCTGCAACAACCCCGAGCCGGTCACCGGCGGCGCCAATCCCGACTTCGCCAAGCTGCGCGGCATGGCCTGCGCCGACCAGCTCTCGACCAAGATCTTCACCTACATCAAGTCGGTCAGCCCGCGCCGGATCGAGGTGGTGGACGTCGACAAGGGCCTGGCCATCGCCTTCGTCCGCTTCCAGCATCCGGGCGATGTGCTGTTCGTCGACACCCCGGCGAAC
>Ga0265338_10003596_pt1 | contig 21636 bp, 18 predicted proteins | sample 42126metaG_FD_193579 | JGI IMG/M metagenome (GOLD analysis project Ga0265338, IMG submission 193579) | Rhizosphere microbial communities from Carex aquatilis grown in University of Washington, Seatle, WA, United States - 4-21-26 metaG | ecosystem: Host-associated > Plants > Roots > Rhizosphere... | reverse complement strand
GCTGCCGGACGCGATGGAGGGTCCGACGCCGGTGTCCGCCCTGATCCATGCCGCCACGATGGTTGCCGCCGGCGTCTACATGCTCTGCCGCATCCAGGTCCTGATGGTGCCGGATGCACTCACCGTGATCATGTGGGTGGGCACGATCACGGCGCTCTACGCGGCGATTTGCGCGATCGTGCAGAGCGACATCAAGAAGGTTCTGGCGTATTCGACGCTCTCCCAGCTCGGCTATATGATCGCGGCATTCGGGTTGGGTTCATCGATGGGCCACGACTTCGATAAGCACGGAATCATCGACGTTCCTCACGTGGTGATCGCTGCTGGCGTCGGCGCCGCGATGTTCCACCTGACGACGCACGGCTTCTTCAAGGCGCTGCTCTTCCTCGGCTCGGGCTCGGTCATCGACGCCTGCCATCACGAGCAGGATATCTTCAAGATGGGCGGACTGGCTAAGAAGATGCCGTGGACGTTCGCCACATTCACGATCGGCGTGTTCGCCATCATCGGCATGCCGTTTTTCTCCGGGTTCTTCTCCAAGGACGCGATCCTCTACCTCGCCCACGAAAAGAATTTCGTGGTGTTCGTGGTGCTGGTGTTCACGGCCATCCTGACCGCGCTCTACATGATCCGCGTCTGGCGGATCACCTTCTTCGGCGAGGCGCGCTCCGAGGCTGCGGAGCACGCGCACGAAAGCAGTGCGGTCATGGTCATCCCGTTGGTGGTGCTGGCCGCCGGCGCAGCGCTCAGCGGCTATGCATTTTTCTACGACGGCCTTCTTGGCGGCGCATTCAAGGGCGTGTTCGCGTACGTTCCCGAGCCGGAGGGAACGGCCCACTGGACGATGATTGCCGTCGGCACGGGTGCGATGCTCGTCGGACTGCTCACCGCAATGGCCTACTACCGCCCGGCTGCGGTCGACGCGCTGCAATCCCGCGTGCCCGTTGTATTCAGCGGACTCAAGTTCGCCCAGGAATGGTTCGACCGCGCATACGGTTGGTACGTCGAGAAGGTCCAGCAGCGATTTGCCCTCCTCCTCAACCTGGCAGATCAGGTCTTCCTGGCCGGTTGGGTCGTCCGCGGCGGCGCCAGCGTCGTCGAAATGCTGGGCATGGGTGCGCGCGCACTGCACGTCGGCCGCCTGCACGTCTACGTTTACTGGTTCCTCCTAGGCGTCGTGCTCCTGTGGGGTTTTGCCGCCGGGATCTTCTGAACGCCGCCCGCTCAACATGGACGCCCTGAACGCAAACCTCCTCCTGCTGGCCATCGTCACGCCGCTCGCGGCGGCGGTGATTATTGCGCTGGGCCTGCCGGAGCGCCTCGCGACGCGCCTGGCCGGCGTGGCGTTCGGCGTGCCGGCGGTCCTCGCGCTCTGGCTGTGGAGCCGGTTTCCGGCCACCGACGCCCTGTCGGCGGATCATCTGGGCTTCGCGTTCTTCAGCCTGCGCCCGCTCGGCCTGGAGAAGATCGGCATTCACCTGACGCTCGGCCTGAACGGAGTTTCCCTGCCGCTGTTCGTGCTGGCGGCCGTGGTCGGTTTTGCCGCCGGACTCTACGCGCTGCAGTCCGGCGCAGCGCGGCTGCGGGGCTACCTGTTGCTCCTGCTTATCATGGAGGGCGGCCTGCTCGGCGCCTTCGCCTCGGTCGACCTATTCTTCTTCTACTTCTTCCACGAGCTCGCGCTGATCCCGACGTTCATCATGGTCGGCGTTTGGGGCACCCGCGGTGAGAGCGAGAACCGCTACGCGGCGATGAAGATGACGATCTACCTGACGGCGGGCGCCATGCTGTCACTGTTCGGGCTCATTGCCATCTACCAGAAGAGCGGCGTGGAGAGCTTCGATCTGATCAACCTGCGGCTGGCGCTGGCCGAAGGGCCGATGCTGCTGGTCTGGCAGAAGTACATCTTCGGCCTGCTGCTGTTCGGCTTCGGTATCCTTGTGTCGTTGTGGCCGTTTCACACCTGGGCGCCGCTCGGCTACGGCGCCGCGCCCAGTTCGACCGCCATGCTGCACGCCGGCGTGCTGAAGAAGTTCGGACTCTACGGCTTCATCCAGATCGCGCTGCCCCTGCTGCCAGCCGGGGGTTCCGCCCATTTCGTCATCCCGCTGCCGGGGCTGGCCGGCGTCCACGTCACCTGGACCTGCATTCTGGCGTGGCTCGCGCTCGGCAACGTGCTGGTGATCGGCCTGGTCACCATGGCCCAGCGCGACCTCAAGCAGATGATCGGATACAGCTCGGTCATGCACATGGGCTACGCCTTTCTCGGCATCGCCTGCCTGTCGCTGCTCGGCGCGGGCGGCGCGGTCATGCTGATGGTCGGCCACGGGCTGTCGGTGGCCCTGCTGTTCCTGCTGGCCACGAGCATCCATCACCGCACGCAGACCTTCGACCTGGGCGAGATGGGCGGGCTCGGTCGGCAGGCGCCGGTGCTTGCGGCGTTTTTCGCGGCGGCCACGCTGGCCAGCATCGGACTGCCGGGTTTCGCCAATTTCTGGGGCGAACTCGGCATCTTCGTCGCCCTCTGGCAATTCTCGCCGGGCATGACGGCGGCGGCCGTGGCCGGCATCGTCATCTCGGCCATCTACGGTCTGCGCGCGGTGGCGCGGGTATTCTTCGGGCCGCCGTCGGCGGAATTCGGCACGGTGGCGGCTGGGCAGCCGCCGGTTGATCTGCGGTGGGGCGAGCGCCTGCCGGCCCTGATCCTCCTCGCCATGCTTTTGTTCATCGGCTTCTGGCCGCGCCCCCTCTCGGATCCGCTCAACCGGGCGCTGCAGGGCCTTTATCCGGTCCCCGCGTCCAGCCAGGTCGCCGCCAAATAGCCCGCCTTCATGTTTGCCGTTGCCAATCTCACCTTTCTGCGAGCCGCCGCCGCTGCCAACCAGTGGGCCGCGATCGGCCCGGAACTGACCCTGGGCGGCCTGGCTCTCCTGCTGCTCATTTTCGAGCTGGTGCTGCCGCGGCCGCAACGCTCGCTGATTCCCGCGATCGCGATCACCGGACTGGTCGGGGTGCTCGCGAGCTTCGCCCTCACCTATCACACGGTCTTCCTTGATCAGGACACGTTTGGCGGGCTGCTGCACCACTCGGCGGGCGGGCAGTTCATGCGGGGATTCTTCGTGCTCAGCGCGATCCTGGTGTGCCTCCTCGCCACGATCACCCTGGAGCGCCAGCCGGTGCCGAAGGTGGAGTTCCACCACACCGTGATCGTCATCACCGCGGCGCTCATGCTCCTGGTGCAGAGCAACCACTTCGTGATGTTCTTCGTGGCGCTGGAGACGGTCTCGGTGGGGTTCTACGTCCTCGTGAGCTATTTCCGGACCAGCGTGTTTTCGCTCGAGGCCGGTCTCAAATACCTCGTGATGAGCTCGCTCTCCACGGCGATCCTCCTGTTTGGCATCGTCCTGCTCTACGGCGTGGCCGGTTCGGCCGGCGGGCGGGGCGCGCCGGCCGGCGCGGTGCTGGACGCGATGAATTTCGATGGCTTGCGGAGCTTCCTCGCGGCCCATCCGGACAATTTCCTGGCCAACATCGGCGCCGCGCTGGTGCTGGCCGGGGTGGCGTTCAAGATCGGCCTCGTGCCGTTCCAAATCTGGATTCCGGACGTCTACCAGGGCGCGCCCACGCCGGTGACGGCCTTTCTCGCCGTCGCTTCCAAGGCGGCGGGTTTCGCGGTGCTGCTCACGCTGGCGGTCCGTGTGTTCGACCCGCTGCGGGAGATGGTGCTGCCGGTCCTTTCCGTGATGGCCGCGGCCACGATCCTGTTCGGCAATCTGGCCGCGTTGTCGCAGCGCAACGTCAAACGCCTGATCGGACTCTCCGGCGTGTCGCACGCCGGATACATTCTCATTGGCGTGATTGCGGCGGTCTATCAGGAGCCGCTGGCGGTGGGCGCCGTCTATTTCTACCTCCTGGCCTATTTGCTGGCCTCGTTTGCGGTCTTCGCCGTGATGGCGCATATGTCCGCCGGGGACGATGCGGACCAGACGCTCGCCCACTATGCCAATCTCGCCCGGGAACGTCCGTTCCTCGGCGCGATCCTGGCAGTGGGCCTCGGTTCGCTGGCCGGAATTCCGCCGCTCGCCGGGTTCATGGGCAAACTGCTGATCTTCCTGGCCGCGTTCCGGGCCGGACTCTACTGGCTGATCGTGGTTGCCCTGATCGGCGTGGTGATCTCCATCTACTACTATTTTGGCTGGATCCGGGCCGCCTTCTTCCCGGCGCCGCCGCCGGCCGCGGTTGAGGGAGGCGCGCCGCCGCTGGTTGCCGCCCGGGTGGGTCTGGCGGCCGGCGCGGCGATGGCCCTTCTCGCCGCCGCCTCCGTCGTGCTGGGCGTATATCAGGGCCCAATCGGCCAATGGATCGCGTCGCATTGATCGCGCGGCGGTGCCCGCTCTGACCGACCTGGAGGCGATCGGACGCGGCGTTGCGTTTTGGAAACCGGGGCGCAGCGATCTTGCATCTGCTCGGCGCGCGACCGGCACCGATGGTCGCCGCCTGCCTGCCAAACGTAAGTTTGGCCGATATTCAGGCGGTCCTGTCCTAATTTGCTGCCAAAAAAGCGATTCTGCAGATTCCGCAGGCCCGGCCGAGTTCGGCGTGTCGGAGATTCTTACAATTCGGATCAAATCTAACGGTTTTCATTTATCCTTTGTTACTTATGAATAATGCCTTCCGACTTTGTATATTAGTTGGTTCAATTCTTGCTATTAGTTGCCATTGATAGGAGTCACCGAGTAATCAATCAGTCGGGCGGGTCGACGGGCACCTGTTCCGGCACAAAGGAGGGATATCCCATGATGAAATCAAGAAGCGCACAGGCATTGGCATTCGTGTTTGCGTTCATCGTCGCGGCGGCGGCGCGGGCGGAAACGACCAAGTTCGAGGCAACTCTGACGGGCGACAGCGAGTCCCTTTCGACGGCGACGGGAATGGCGGACGTTATCTACAATTCTGTTTTGCACACGCTGCATGTGGACGTGACCTTCACCGGGCTTCTGGCGCCCGACACCGCGTCGCACATCCACGCGGCGACCGCCCTGCCGCTCGCGGGCAATGCGGGCGTGGCCACGACGGTACCGAGCTTTCCGGGATTCCCGCTGGGAGTAACTTCGGGCTCGTACGATCACACGCTGGATTTGACGTCTCTGACGAGTTTCAATCCTTCGTACGTTACAGCGCACGGGGGCACCGCCGCGAGCGCGGAGGACGCCTTGGTGGCCGCACTTTTTGCGGACAAGGCCTATCTCAACGTGCACTCGTCGGAATTCCCGGGTGGGGAAATCCGGGGCTTCCTCGTGGGCGTGCCGGACAACTGCGCAACCGGGCTCTTGGTGACCGGAGGCGCGCTCGCCATGCTGGGTCTGGCCCGTTGCCAGCGGCGTCGGTCGAGCTGACGCGGATCCGGCGACGGAGCGGCGGTTGGTTGACCCCGTCTTGCGGTAAACCGCGGACGGGGGCGGGCCTTTTGCGCAAACACCGAGGATTTTTCTTCGTGCCGGCGCGGCTTTGTGGTTCTACTCGGAGCCACGCCGCATGAAAGTCACCGGACTCGCCCTTGTCCCGCCTCCAACCGCCACGGGCTCGCCCCAAGTCACGCCCGAACTTCTGGCCTCGGTGCTGGCGCGTTACTCGCGCAGCAACGAGGGGCTCGCCAAGATCATGGAGAAGGTCGACTTGGCGCATCCGGATGAATCGATCGACCGCATTCTCAAGTTTGTCGACTACGGACACGCCTCCATCGGCGGACTCACCGGCGGCCTGGCGGTGGCGATCGACGGCGTGTCAATGTGGCTGGCCTACAAGCTGTTTGAGATCTCGCCCATGGCGGATGGGCAGGAGTCGAGCACGCGCTACATCGCGATGGATGCGGCCAATCTGCCCTCCGCCGACGAGCTCGGCCTGCCCGGAGACCTCGCCGGGCGCTGGCGTGAGTTGATGGCGCGGGCGTTCGGCGCCTATCATGCCGAGTACGCGCGCTTGGAAGCGCTGGGCCGGGCGGAGCCGGCACGGATTCGAGTGGCCGAGGGCGCTTCTCCGGCGGTGGTGACGCGGATTCGGAAAAACTACGCCTTGGATCGCGCCCGTTACTTCGTCCCTTTCGCGACGCGCACCAGCCTGGCCCTGGTGCAGAGTGCGCGCATGTGGGCGCAGACGGTGCAGCATCTCGATTCTCTGCCGCAGCCCGAGGCGCGCGCGGCCGCCGGCGCCATCCGCGAGGAGCTCATGAAATTCTCTCCGCGACTCATGCGCCACAGCCAGGCCGAAGCCTCCTATCAGGAAGAGGCGCGTCAGGAACTCGCGGCGGCGCTCCGCCTCGGTCGGGAACGCCTGTCCGCCGAGGCCCTGGCCGACTCAATCTGGGTAAAGGCGGACCAGGAAACGCCCCCGTGGCTGCCGGCAACCCAGGGCGTCGCCGACGCGTTGCGTCATCGCGCCAACCGGTACGGGCGGTGCGGCGCCACCGTTCGGCGCATGCGCGTCACTTTCGCCTGGAACAACCTCGCGATCGCCGAACTGCGCGATCTCAATCGCCACCGGACCGGCCACCGCTACACCCCGCTTATCCAGGCAGGATTCTACCTGCCGCCCGATGTCCTTCGGGGACCTCATCAGGATCTGCTCGCCGATCAGCTCGCTTTGACGAAGGAACTTCTGGATCGAGGATCAGGGACTTACGTCTATTCGTTGTTGCTCGGTGCGCAGACGCCGTTTGAGCACAGCACCCATGCCGACAAGTTCATCTACGAGGCCGAACTTCGCACAGGAAGCGGTTCGCACTTCCGCTACGCGGAGCACCTAAGTGCAGCATTGAAAGAGTTTTATACTAAAGTGCCCGACGCTCGGAGATGGATTCAGGAAGGCACGGCGGAACCGGAGTAGTCGGAGCCTTTGTACAAGATTTTCGCTCGGAAATCCCTTGAGGATAAGCGGTTCATTTGCAAAATGCCAATCGACTGCGAAAGACAATTTCCACGGAAATGCCGCCGGCCCTCTGACCCGCGGCTGCCATCTTCTCCAAACTCGGAACCAACTCCCTCGACCAAGCCGTCCTGCCGGATGATCGGCAGTTCGAATCCATGCGCGCGTTCAAGGTGCTACAGTTCAATATGCAGTTCGGCCAGAACTGGAGTGCCGCCAACCCGGACGGAGCTCCGGTCAATCTGGACCTGAGCATCGAGGAAATACGCAGCCACGATGCGGACATCATCTTTCTGCAGGAGGTCGAGCACGCCCGGCCGGGAGGCGTCCAGCCCGACCCGCCGCCCAACTTCACCCGGATGCGAGCCGCCCTGCCGGACTACGACGGCTTTTTCTGCTATCCGAAGGCGGACCCGCGGGAACTGCCCTTTGGCATCGGCCAGACCATCCTGTCGAAGACCCCCTTGAACTGCACGATCCGGCGCGACCTGCCATCGCCGACCGTCGAGTTCGATTTCCGGGGCGAGAAGCGGACGCCCACCGATCGCCTGCTCATCGGGGCGCAGACGACGATCGCCGGCCGGCCCATCCAGGTTTTCAACACGCACCTGCTGGCGTTCTTCATGCTCGACGCCCGGGGCGAGGAGCCCGCCTCCCAGCTCGAGATCGTCGTCGAACAAGTGCGCGAGCCGACCGGGCCCACCTTGGTCGGCGGTGATTTCAACGTGTGCCGCCACGACGTGCTGGTCCGCCAGTTTCTCGCGGCCGGCTATCAGACGGTGCAGGACAGCCACGCGACCTGGCGCCGCCGGCCCTACGTGCTCGATCACCTGTTCTACAACCGGTTCCTCCGGCCCCTGCGCTACGCCGTCGAGCAGACGCCGGCCTCCGATCATCACATGCTGACAGCGGAGTTCGAATTCGCCTGAGGCGGATTCTTGCGGTCGCCCGGCGATTCCCGCGCGGGGATCCGGCCGTTTGGCGGGCGTTGTAGGAGCCTGCTTGCAGGCGATTCTATCTGCTCTTGGCCGTGCCAAAAGCTCGTCGCACCTTCTCTTTTTCCTCCTCGCGCTCTTCCGTCAGGCGGGCCTTCTCGCCGGCCAGCTGCTTCTTCATCTTCTCCGCCTCCTCCCAGTTTTTGGCGGCCAGCAGTTCATCGAGCTGTTTCCGCAGGAAGATCTCGCGCTCGGCAATCCTGCCCTGATAGACGCGGTCGATCTCGGCGAGCCGGGCCTTCTGGTCCGCCGTCAGCGGCGGCCCGGCATCGGGTTCCGACGCGCGCAGTCGCTCCATGGCCAGTTCGTAGGCGCTTTTCATCGTCCACCGGACTGTGGCCGCCGAATCCCGGAATTGCCAACCGGAAAGCGCAAATCCTGATTTGCCGGCGGCTTCAGGCCCCGAACCGCACCCCGAACAAAAGCAGGAGGGCGACCAGGACAAACGGCGGCCAGAACCCGCCCCGGTCCGGCCGCCACCTCCGGGCGTAACCCGCCAGGCACACGGCGAGCAGCGCCGCGTGCCCGGCCGGACCCAGCCAGTCGACCCGGAAGCGGGCGGGGAAAAAGAGTCCGGGCACCGCCACCGCGGCGCGAACCAACTGGTCCATCAACCAGAGCAGGAGCGCCCCCGCGTGGTTGAAGAGCGCGCCGCCGGCCGCGAAGCCGGGGAGGCCGCAAAGCAGGGACATGAAACCGGCGGCGATGACCAGCGAGGAGGTCGGAATCAAGGCCAGGTTGGCCAGCAGGGCGCCCGGCGTGAAAAGGTGGAAGAACTGCACGCTGGTCACCGCGCTGACCAGCGTCGCCGCCAGCCCGAGTCCGACCAGGCCCAGCAGTTGGCGCCAGATCCAGGCGCGCCCGCGGTGGTGCCACCGCCAGGAGGCTTCGGGCAGGTCGGCGAACGGAGGCCAGCGCGCCTGCATCGCCTCGGCGAGCGGCGTCCCGAGCAGGAGCAGCGCGGCCACGATCCCGTAGGACATCTGGAAGCTCGCGCTGAAGAGCTGCATCGGGTCGGCCAGCAGCACGAGCAGCGCCGAGGCGACCAGGGCCGCGAGGCCGCCGCCGGGGCGGCGCAGCGTGAACGCGATGATCACGAGCGCGCACATCACGAACGCGCGCACCGCCGAGGGGCTCGCCCCGGTGATGTCAACGTACAGCCAGAGCAGGATCAGGGTGGCCAGCGCCGTGATCAGCCGGGGCACCCGCAGCAGCAGGAGCAGGCCTTCCAGGCAGAGGGCGATGACGCTGATGTGCTGGCCGCTGATGGCGAACAGGTGCAGCGTGCCGCTGCGCATGAACAGGCCCTTTTGCTCGGCGCTCAGGTCCTGGGTCTGGCCGAGCACCATCGCGCCGAAGATCCCCGCCAGCACCCGGTGGTCGTCCAGGCCGGTGCGGAGCAGCTGGTGGAGGCGCCGGGCGGCGTGGTCGCAGAACCGGTGATAACCATCGGGCGGAGTCACCACGGCGAGCAGGCGGCCCCGGGTGAACTGGAAGTTGATCCCCGCATCGGCGAGATACCCGCTGAATCCGCCGCCGGCGGGCCGCCGGGGCAGCAGTTCGAGCACGCCGATCGCCGTGACTTCACTCGAACGCAGCGGCGGATCCCCGGCCGGCTGGTTCAACGAGAAGAACAGCCGTTGTCCCACCACATCGCCCAGATGCATTCCGGCCGCCGTCACCACCGCCAGGCCGCACACGCGCCGCCGGTCGGCGGAGGACGGAAACAACCGCCCGATCCGCAGTGTCAGTTGCGCCTCGCGCGGGGGCATCCCGGTCCACGCCGGCGGCCGCGCGAGCCGCAGGTGGAAATAGGCGGCGCCGGCCAGCGTCACGAAGGCCGCCAGGGGGAACGGCCAGAGGCGCCGGGCGAGCCGGTGTCGGCTCCAGGCACAGGCCGCGGCCGCCGGCGTCAGGATGACCGCCGCGATCAGCAGGGGAGTGGCCGGCAGCTCGATGAGCTTGGCGGCCGCCAGTCCGGTCATGAATGGCAACAGGAGCCAGCCGAGGGGCGCGCGATGGCCGGGGCGGCCGGGGCTCATGACTCATGGCCGGTGGTTGATGAAACGCCGCGCTCCCAGGGTCAGACCCGGTTGCAGGCACCGCTGCAGATAATCACGGGCGGCCGTCACCGCGGGCTCCAGCGCCAGGCCCCTGGCGAGGTTGGCGGCGATGGCCGCCGAGAGCGTGCAGCCGCTGCCATGCGTGTCCACGCCGGCGATCCGCCGGCTGGAAAAAGTCCGGGCCGTGCCGTCCGGCGCCACCAGCACGTCGGTCAGGTCGTCACCGGCGAGGTGGCCGCCCTTGATGAGAAAAGGGACGCCGTGGGTCCGGGCCAGCGAGCGACCCGCCGCCGCCATGGCGGCCGGCGTCGCGGGCCGGTCGCCCAACAGAACGGCCACCTCATCGAGATTCGGCGTCACGACGGCGGCGAGCGGCAGCAGGCGCTCCCGCAGCGCCGCCAGCGCGTCGGGCTTCAGCAACGCCGCCCCGCTCGTTGCCACCATCACCGGATCGATCACGGCCGGGATCGCCCGCTGCGCCCGCAGGAACTCGGCCACCACCGCGATGATCTCGGCGGAATAGAGCATGCCGGTCTTGAGCGCGCGGAGGCGGAAGTAACGGTGCACCTGGTCGATCTGTTCGCGGACAAACGCGGCCGGCAACGCCTCGATGCCCGTGACGCCGTCGGGATTCTGCGCCGTCAGGCAGGTGATGGCGGTCGTGCCGAAAACGTCGTGGGCCGCGAAGGTGAGCAGGTCGGCCTGGATGCCGGCGCCCCCGCCGCTGTCGGACCCGGCAATGGTGAGCGCGGCCGGATGGTCGGTCGAAGGCATGGTTGTTCTTCTAAACAGGAATTTAATATAATCGAACAAAATCGGTGCCCGCCGGCGCAATGCGCGGGCGCGCCGGGCCCCACCGGTCTCACGCGGTCCGCCGGCTTCGTCAATGCTGGCGACGGACGGCGGCGGCGACGCCCAGACCCGCGGCCGGAGCGGCGTTGGCCGGGACCCGGCTCCCGGGCGGCAAGAAGCCTTTCCAACAGCCGGGAATCGTGCCAAGCAGGAATGGCATGAGCGACAGCGAGCAGAGCGACCTGTTTGCGCCGGAGAGCCCGGCCGGGCCGTCGGCGGCCGACGCGGCGCCGGGCGCCCCCGCGGCGGCGGTCACGCGGCCGTTGGCAGCGCGCATGCGCCCACGCAGCCTCGCCGAGATGGTCGGCCAGGAACACATCCTGCGGCCGGGCGGCCTGCTGCCGCGCCTGGTGGCGGCCAACCGCTTCGGCAGCCTCCTCTTCTACGGTCCGCCCGGCTGCGGCAAGACGTCGCTGGCGGAGGCGATCGCCTGCGAAACCAAGAGCCGTTTTGTCCGCGTGAACGCGGTCATGTCCAACGTCGCCGAGTTGCGCGACGTGCTGGCGGCGGCCCGCCGCCGGCCCGGGTCCGGCACGATCCTGTTCATCGATGAGCTGCACCGCTTCAACAAGGCGCAGCAGGACCTGCTGATGCCCGATGTCGAGGAGGGCCATGTGCGCCTGATCGGCGCCACCACCCACAATCCCGGGTTCTACGTCAACCCCCCGCTGCTCAGCCGGAGCCATCTGTTCCGGCTCGACCCGCTCACGCCCGCCCAGGTGGTGGCCATGCTGAAGCGGGCGCTGGCGGACTGCGACCGGGGGGTGGGCGGACGCGGCTGCACCGCCACCGACGCGCTCCTGCTCGCTCTCGCCAACCTTTGCGACGGGGACCTGCGCCGGGCGCTCAACGCGCTCGAGGTCATCGTGCTCAGCCTGCCCGAGCAGGCCGCCATCACGCCGGCCGAGCTGGAGCTCTTTGCCCGCGAACGCCGGATCCGCTACGACGCCGACGAGGACGAGCACTACGACACCATTTCCGCGTTCATCAAGAGCTGCCGCGGGGGCGACCCGGACGCCGCGCTGTACTGGCTGGCCAAGATGCTGGCGGGCGGCGAGGACCCCCGTTTCATCGCGCGCCGCCTGGTCATCCTCGCGTCGGAGGACGTCGGCCTGGCCGACGCCCACGCGCTGCCGCTCGCCGTCGCCGCACATCACGCGGTCGACTTCGTCGGCCTGCCCGAGGCGGAGCTCACGCTGGCCCACGCCACCCTCTACATCGCCACCGCGCCCAAGAGCAACACGGCCAAGCAGGCCCTGGGCGCCGCCAAGGCGGCCCTGGCCGGCCAGCCCGTCCAGTCGGTGCCGATGCATCTGCGCGACACGGGCGGCCAGGCGTCGAAGCGCATGGGGCATGGCCGGGACTATCGGTACAGCCACGAGTTTCCCGAGGCGATCTCCGGGCAGGAGTACCTCGAAACCCCCTTGGCGCTTTATGTGCCAAAGACCGCCGGTGCCGAAGCGGCCGTCGCCGAGCGCCTGGCGCGGTGGCGGCAGCTCAAGGCGGCCCTGCAGGCCAAGGGGCGGGCCAGGCCCTGACGCAACGCGCTTGCCGGAGTTTCCAAATGTTGCGAAATCCGCGTAAACCTTGGCGGGCCGCCGGGGATGCGGCTTGCCGGTCGCCGGCGGCGCAATAGTGTAGGGCGTCTTTTTCCCCACCATGAAGACCCAGGTCTGTCTGCCGAAGTTTCTGCTGCTGACCGCGGCGTTGGCCCTCGCCGGAACGCTGTCCCTCCCGGCCGCCTCCAACCCGCCCACCGGGCGATCGGGCGCGAAGACCGCCACCACCCCGCCGCCCGCGGCGCCGGCCCCCGAGCCGACGATTCCCGGGTTTGTCATCAACCGGACCAACGGCGGCTTTCTCAGCCTGCTGGTCGACGAGTCCGGACATTTCAAGCTCTCGTTCTACGATGCCCAGAAGAAGCCGGCGCCGGTCGATGTCGTCCGCGCCAGCGCCCGGTGGTCGGTGCGCTACAAGGCGACCGACGAGCGCGTTGTGCTGAATCCGTCGGCCGATGGCACCGCGCTGACGGCGCCGCTCGTCATCCGGCCCCCCTACATCTACCGGATCTTCCTGTCGCTTTTTGTCGAGGGCAGCGACGAGTCGGCCGAGCACTACGTCGTCGACTTCCGGCAGTAGGACCCGCCGGCGCGCCGGGTTGACACCCGCGAAAGTTCGCAAGACCGTGGTCGCTCCTGCCCCGGCCCGGGCGGGAAATGCCATGACCACCGCCAGCACCCGCGCCCCCTTCGACACCGTGGAGTCCGCCGTCGCGGACATCGCGGCCGGCCGGCTCGTCATCGTGACGGACGACGAGGACCGCGAAAACGAGGGCGATCTCATCATGGCGGCGGCCAAGGCCACGCCGGCGTCGGTGGGTCTGATGATCCGCTATTGCAGCGGAATCGTGTGCGTGCCGACGATGGAGCCCCAGCTCCGCCGCCTCGGCCTCGGGCCCATGGTGGGGCACAACCGCGAGTCGCAACGCACCGATTTCACGGTCAGCGTCGACGCGGCCGAGGGCGTCACCACCGGCATCAGCGCCCAGGACCGCACCCGGACCATCCAGGTCCTGGCCGATCCCCAGGCGCGCCCCGAGCAGCTGGTGCAGCCGGGCCACGTCTTTCCCCTGCGCGCGCGGCCCGGCGGCGTGCTGGAGCGCGCCGGCCACACCGAGGCGGCGGTCGACCTCGCCACGCTCGCGGGCATTTTCCCGGCGGGGGTCCTGTGCGAGCTGGTCAACGACGATGGCACGGTGCAGCGCCTGGCCGAGCTCGTCGCCTTCAAGCACAAGTTCGGGCTGCGCATGATCTCCATCGCCCAGCTCATCGAGCATCGCGTCCAGCGCGACCAGCTGATCGAGCTCGTCTGCACCAAGCCGTTTCCGACCGAGTTCGGCGCCTTCGACCTGCACCTCTTTCGCGGCAAGCTCGACGGCCGCCAGCACCTCGCGCTCACGATGGGACGGCTCGACGCCGAGCCGGCGCTGGTGCGGGTGCACAGCGAGAACCTGCTCAGCGACGTCTTTCGCGCCAAGGGCATGGGCGACCGCCACGCGCTCGACAGCTCGCTCGAGGCCATCGCCCGGGCCGGGCGGGGCGTCGTCCTCTACATGGAGCCGGCCAACTCCGGCGACGTCCTGCTGCGCCGCCTCAATGCGGCCCCCGGCGAAACCGTCTCGCCGATGAGCCTCCGCGACTACGGCATCGGCGCGCAGATTCTGCGGGCGCTCGGCCTCGGCCGGATCCGTCTGCTCTCCAACAGCACGCGCAAGGTCGTCGGGCTCGACGGTTACGGCCTGGAGATCGTGGAACAGGTGCCGCTGTAGCGGAGGCCGACCGCCGGTTTTCGATTGCCTCCGAGGCCCCCCGGCATCCATTCATCTCCGTTCCGGTCGCGGGCAAGCCGCCGCGCGATCCCACCGATGCCTCCCTGCCACGCCCGATGAGCCGCCACGCCCCCCGCCGTTCCGCGATCGCCGGAGCCGACCTGAGCATCGGCATTGCCGCGGCGCGTTTCAACCAGCCGCTGGTCGATGCGCTGCTCGCCCAGGTCTGCGACCACCTGCGCGCGGCGGGCGTGCCGGCGCGCCGCCTCACCGTGGTGCGCGTGCCCGGCTCGAACGAGCTGCCCAGCGCGGTGCAGCTGCTCTTCCGGCGCCGGCGGCCCGACGTCTGCATCGCCCTCGGCGTCATCATCCGGGGCGAGACCCGGCATTTCGAGCTGGTGGCCGACGCCGCCTCGCAGGGCCTCGTGCGCGTAGCGCTGGAGGCCCGCCGGCCCGTCATCAATGGGGTGATCGCCGCGGAAAATGAACGCCAGGCGGAGGCCCGCTGCCGCGGCCGCCTCCGGCGCGGCGCGGAGTTTGCCCAGGCGGCGCTTGAGATGGCCGCGCTGCGGCGCACGTTGTCCCGATGAGCAAGGACCAGTACGCCCAGCGGCGCGCCGGCCGGGTGGCCGCGCTGCAATACCTGTACGCGTGGAGCCTCAACCCGCCCGCCGAGCTCGCCACCGACCTCGCGGTGTTCTTCGAGGGGCTGGAGCAGCCGCGCGACACCTATGCGTTCGGCGAGGAGCTGATCCACGGCACCATCGAGCACGTCGGGGAGATCGACGGCCGGATCCGCGCCCTGGCGCAGAACTGGGAATTCGACCGCATCGCCCGCATCGACCTCGCCATTCTGCGGCTGGCCATCTTCGAGATGCTTTTTCGCAAGGACATCCCGCCGGTCGTCTCGATCAACGAAGCCATCGATCTCTCCAAGCTGTTCTCCAATGCGGACGCCAAGCGGTTCATCAACGGCATCCTCGACCGCCTGAAGGGCGACCTGGGGCGCGACGCGCGCAAGGCGACGCTCGAGTAGAACGGGAGGGCGAGGGTGACCCCGGCGGGCGGGCCGCCGCGTCGACATCCCCGCTCCCGTGGCGGTTAACTCTCACTCTCACGCCCACCCCATGCTCTCGCTCTTCAGGAAATTCCGGGACGGCCTGACCAAGACGACGCGCGGCCTGGCGGACCGCGCGCAGGCGCTCTTCGCCGGGCGCGCGCTGGACGCGTCGTCGCTCGAGGCGCTCGAGGAGGCGCTCTACACCGCTGATTTCGGCGTCGCCACCACCACGGAGATCCTCGCGGAGATCAAGACGGCCCACGCGCGGGACAAGGGACTCCGCGGGCAGGAGGCCGCCGCCATTGGCGCCGCCGTGCTCCGGCGCGCCCTGGCCGGCAGCGAAGGCCGTCTGGATCGGGCGGCCGCGGCCGGGGGCGGCAATCCGGCGGTGATCTGCCTGGTCGGCGTCAACGGCTCGGGCAAGACCACGACCGCGGCCAAGCTCGGGTGGATGCTTGCCCAGGACGGACGCACGGTCACCGTGGCCGCGTGCGACACCTTTCGAGCCGCCGCCATCGAGCAGCTCCGGACCTGGACGCAGCGGCTGAACCTCGAACTCGTCGCCAGCCACACGGGCGCCGACGCCGCCGCGGTGGCCTTTGACGCGTGGCAGGCCGCCCGGGCGCGCGGCCGCGACTATGTCATCGTCGACACCGCCGGCCGCCTGCACACGAAGGGCAACCTCATGGCGGAGCTCGGCAAGATCCGCCGCGTGCTGCAGAAGCACGATCCGACGGCGCCCCAGCATGCGTGGCTGGTGATCGACGGCTCCCTGGGATCGAACTCGATCGAGCAGGCGAAGGTCTTCCACCAGAGCTTCGGCCTCACCGGACTGGTCGTGACCAAGCTCGACGGCACGTCCCGCGGCGGCGCGATCGTCGGCATCTGGCGCGAGTTGAAGCTGCCGATCTATTTCGTCGGCCTGGGCGAGCAGGCGGAGGACCTGCAGCCGTTCAGCGTCGACCACTACGTGCGGGCCGTCTTCGGCCTCGACGCCCCCGCCTGATCCGGCGGCCGTGCCCGCCGGTCAAAAGGAGAGCCCGAGCGAGCCGATCAAGCCGCGGCGCATGCCGAATTGGGCGGCGTTGACGCCAACGCCGGTGCCGTCGCGCAACTCGTAACGTTTGTCCGTCAGATTCACCACGTCGAACCGGACCTTGAGCACGCGTCCGTGGGCCTGGTCTAAACGCCACTCGGTGCCAAGATTGACCGTGACGTAGGCGGGAACGCTTCCCCCATTGGGAATGGTGTTGCCAAGGCCATCGGTCGCATCGGTGCGAAGCCCGGTGCCGTACACGAAATCCATAGAGGCTCGTGTGCTGCCGCCGGTCCGATGCCAAATGTAGCTGGCTCCGGCGGAAGCGGAGAGCCGTTGATCGTGGTCCAGATGGATCCAATGGTCCCGCACATAAGTCAGGTCCGCGGGATCGAACAGAAACTGGGCGGAGGTCCAGTCCTGGCCCTGCGCGTTCGACCGGGCGAAATTGGCATAGGCTGATAAACCGCCCTCGGCGTACGAGGCGGTGAGTTCGGCCCCATACACCCGGCCCCTCCGGTAGTTGAAAGCCGACAGGACCAGCGACTGGCCAAACAGCCCGTCGTCGAGCTGATTGTGGGCAGCTTTGTAGTAGCCGTCGACACCGACCTGCAGCCGCGGAGAAATCGCGTGGCTCGCCCCGACGTCGACATAGTCCGCGCGCTCGGCCCGGACGGGATCGTCCTGCGTCACCGCGGGGGCGTTCGAGGTGCCGGCAAACCGCGCCAGCGTCGCCGCGGACACATTCTCAAGCGGCGGCGGCGTGAAATAGCGCGCGTAGCCGGCGTGCATGGTGGTGGCGCTGCTTGGGCGGTAGATCAGGTTCACCCGCGGACTGGCTTGGCTCTCGCGGTCGAACGTGGAGGAATAGACGTCGAAACGCGCGCCGTAGTTGAGGGTCAACTGGGGTGTCAGCTTCCACTCATCCTGCAGGTAAAGGCCGAAGAAGACCGCGTGGGCGTTGCCGTCGTCCACGAGGGGAAAGGGCGCGCCTACCGGGTCGCCGCTGTCGTCGACCGGGAAGACGGTTGTCGTGGTGTTGGCCGACAGGTGCTCGGCGAGCGCCATCACGCCGCCGCGCAGCGTGTGCAGGCCGTGGGTGAGATAACTCGCGTCCGCCTGCAGGCCACCGGAAATGATCTTCCGGGCGACATCGCTCGCGACGCCGTTGAAGAACAGGTCGCCGACTGGGTCGGGAATGAAATGCACGCTGCTGAACCGACCATAACCTGCGACCTGGAGATTCAAGGCATCGGTGGACTTCTGGTAAGCGACGATACCGTAGCAGTTCTGCTCGTTTTGGTGCTCGTTCAGATTCGCCGAGTTAAAGGTGCCCGGCAGCCAAGGACTGCCATCGGGCGAGGTCCCGGCAGGAATTCCGGGGGCATTGGGCACCTGGAAGCGGCTATAGGAGACGCTGCCCATGACGCTGACGCGGCTTGTGCTGTCCAGGACTCGCGACCAGTAGGCGAAAGTCTTATATTGGTCAGTCGTGTCATGGATTGGCGTTGCGCCGGCGGTGGGGTTCTCGATGCCGATGCCGTTGTGGTCATAGCTGCCGTCGATGAAGTACCCCGACGTTTGCGTGGCTCCACTCGACTCGACGCTGGCCTTCGTCTGATCGAAACTGCCCCTGGAGACATCAGCCTCGCTGCCGTTGTCGAAGGAGCCGGTCTTGGTGTGGATGTCGATGACGCCGGCGGTGCGGAATCCATATTGGGCCGGCAGCGATCCGGTGATCAGCTGCATGCTGCCCACGAATCGCGGGTCGAGTTCCAGGCCAAAGCCCGTGATCCCCTCGGGAAGCAGCACGTCGTTGATGCGGTACTGGAGGTTCGCGTGCTCGCCGCGGACGTGCAGGTCGCCGTTCGCCGCCGAATCCTGGGCGACGCCGGGGGCCTGGAGGATGATCTGGTTGAATGAGGCGTTGGCCCCGAGGGGCTGGAGTTCGATCTGCGCACTGCTGATCGAGAATGTGGAGGCGCCGAGGCTCGGCACGATGTCCTCGCGGGCCTTGTCGAGATTGCCGGTCACGATGACCGGACTCATGGCAATGGGCGTTTGATTGGCGGTGGGGCTGTCGTCGGCGGCAAGCGATGTCGCCACCAGCAGGAATAGAACGGGCACGGAAAGTCGCATGAGCGTGATACGTCTGAGTTGAATTGATCGGACCGGACCGGCGGCGCATCGAGCCAGCCGGACCACGGAACAGCGCCGGGCGCACGCAGGCGCCCGCGCGGGCAGGGATCAACTCAGCACACCGGCGGGGCCAGTGCTGGAGGCAGCAAGTGGCGCGACGCGGCGAGACAGGGCGTCAGCGGCACCGCCGGCAGCCGGACCCGAAAAACCATCGGCGCCACGATCAGGGCAACCGCCGCCGGCGCCGCCGTCCCGCCGTGCTGGAACAGGGTGATGACGCATTCGTGATCCGCCCGCCCCGCATCCGCATGCAGCCTGGCGTGCAACGCCGGACTCACCGCCAGGAGGGCCAGCACCAGGACCATCGCCGCGGCGCCCGCCGCCAGCAGGCGGTGAGGCCAGCCAGGAAGGGCCGGTCGGCAGGTGGCGGCGATGAACATCAGGACATCCAAGCTACTCCGAATCCAGAATTGTCAATACGCGGCCGGCCGCCGGCACGCCACATTGGGGAAGGACAAATGGGCGCGGATGTGCTAGGCCTCCGGCGGCGCCAGACCGGCGGCCGTGCATGAACCCGCTCACGCTGCAAGAACTCATCCCGGTAATCCAGACCGCCGTCGGGCCGGTGATCCTGGTATCCGGCGTCGGCCTGCTGCTGCTGTCCATGACCAACCGGTTCGGGCGGATTGTCGACCGGTCGCGGCTGCTGGCCCGCGAATTGCCGGCGGCGTCCGCGGGCGAGCGGGAGTTTCTGACCGCGCAGCTCGGGATCCTTTACCGGCGGGCGAAGATCATCCGGCTGGCCATCATCCTGGCCACCGCGAGCGTCCTGCTGGCCGGATTGCTGATCATCTCCCTGTTTCTCGCGGCGCTTCTGCACCTGGAGGCGGCGGTGCTGGTAACGCTGTGTTTCATCCTGTGCATGGCGTCGCTGATCGGCTCGCTGGTCGTGTTCCTGCTCGATCTTCAGGTGTCGCTCACGGCGCTGCGGGTGGAGCTGGCCCAGGCGGGCTTTCACCCGTCGTGAGGCGGGCGCGAACAGGCCGGCCGAATCGCCCGCGGGCGGAAGCAGACGATGTCACCGATTAAGTGACATTGTCCGGCGGGGGACGCCGCCCGGGCGGCGGGGTGGTCAGCGGGGCGCGGTCAGCGCACCGTGCGGAGCTGGATGGCGTCTACCAGGCGGTCCTGCGAGAGGATGTCGGACACGACGATCAGCTTGGTGCCGGCCGCCACGCGCTCGTGGCGTTTGAGGTGCAGGATGGCGTTTTCAATCGTCGCATCGGGATCGGCGGGAAACGGCATCAGGTAGGGCTCGACGCTGCGCAACAGGCACAGCTGGCGCAGGGTCACGAGCGACGGGGTGAACGCCAGGATCGTGGCGTGGCGGGGCCGCATGGCGGCGAGCCCCTGCGCCATGAACCCCTGGCGGGTGAAGGTGAGCAGGAGCGATCCCGGCAGCTCGTTGGCCAGGACGACGGCCGAATGCAGGAGCTTCACCTTGTCGCCGCCGAGGCTGACCGGATCCAGCACGTCGTCGGGATCCTCCTGCTCCGCGCGGCGGGCGATCTTGTCCAGGACCTCGACGCATTCCACGGGATAGCGTCCGGCGGTCGTTTCGCCGGACAACATCACGCAATCGGCCCGCTCGTCGACCGCGTTGGCCACGTCCGTGATCTCGGCCCGGGTCGGCATGGGCTGGTGGATCATGGACTCGAGCATGTGCGTGGCGATGATCACGGCGCGGCCGTGGTGCAGGCAGGCGCGCACCGCCCGCCGCTGGATGATGGGAAGCTCCTCGAAGGGGCACTCGATGCCCAGGTCGCCCCGGGCGACCATCAGGCCGTCACAGGACCGCACGATGTCGTCCAGGTTGGCAATGGCCGACTGATCCTCGATCTTGGCGATGATCCGGGCCCGCGAATCGTGGCTGCGCAGGAAAGTCCGGAGATGGTCGATGTCCGCCGCGGAGCGGACGAACGAAAGGGCCAGCAGGTCGACGCCCTCCTCCAGGCCGACCAGGGTGTCGGCCCGGTCCTTCTCGGTGAAGGCCGGCAGGTTCACGTTCATCCCGGGCAGGTTGAGGTGGCGGCGGGACGTCAGCTGCCCGGGGATCAGCACGCGGCAGCGGATGTGGGCGTCCTTTTTCTCGAGGACCTCCAGCCGGATGAGCCCGTTGTCGACGAGCACGGTGTCGCCGACGCTGATGTCGTTGATGAGGTCCTGGTAGTTGACGTCGACCGAGCGGACCTCCTCGGCGCTCTCGCGGGGGCCGGCGGGCTTGACGGTGAAGTCGAAGATCTCGCCGGGCTTGAGCTCGATGGGCGCGGCCAGGTCGCCGGTGCGGATCTCCGGGCCCTTGATGTCCATCATGACGGCGATTTCCCGGCCGAGGTCGTGCGAGACCGCGCGGACGCGGCGGACGATCGTGCGCGTCCACTCGTGCGTGGCGTGCGCCATGTTGATCCGGCAGATGTCGGCGCCGGCGCGGATGGTCCTCGCCAAGACCTCCTCCGGCTCCGTGGCCGGACCGATGGTGAAGATGATCTTGGTGCGCCGGGCGGGCGGTTTCATGGGTGGAAGGGCACTATGCGCGGCGCCGCGGGCCAGCGCAAACCGGGCGGGCGCGTCCCGGCCGCCTCAGAATTCGAAAAACGGCGTGCCGGCGCCGGGCGCGACAATGGAGAAGGCGCAGTGGATCGCGGTCAGGAAGCCGGCGCAGGCGGTCTCGACCGCCGCCGGGCTGTTGCACTCGCGGCTGAGGTGGGCGAGGACGACGTGGCGCCACCGGGGCGAGGCGACCGAGGCGAGCAGCTCGCGGGCGCCGTCGTTGGAGAGGTGGCCATGCCGCCCGCAGATGCGCTGTTTGACCGACCAGGGGCGCTTGGCGTCGTCCTGCAGCATCTGGGGGCAGTAATTGGCTTCGACCACGAGCACATCGGCGTCACGGATGTGCTCGCGGACGTGCTGCGGGGCATGGCCCAGATCGGTGAGCCAGGCCAGGCGGTGCACGGGCGATTCGGGCAGACCGCCCCGGTGGGCGAAAAGAAAGGCCACGGGATCCTGCGCGTCGTGCGGCACGGCGAAGCTCTCCACCTCCAGGTCGCGGAACACGAAGCGCGTGCCGGTCTCGAAGAACTGCCAGTCGGGCCGGAATCTCAACCGGGCCTGCACCGCGTGGGCGGTGGCGCGGTTGGCGAAGACCTTGACGTGCGGATGGCGCGCCAGCCCGCTGATGCCGG
>Ga0265338_10003595_pt1 | contig 21638 bp, 27 predicted proteins | sample 42126metaG_FD_193579 | JGI IMG/M metagenome (GOLD analysis project Ga0265338, IMG submission 193579) | Rhizosphere microbial communities from Carex aquatilis grown in University of Washington, Seatle, WA, United States - 4-21-26 metaG | ecosystem: Host-associated > Plants > Roots > Rhizosphere... | reverse complement strand
AAGACATCTGAAGGCCCGATTGAAGGGGCCGGTCAGATGTCTTGGACCATCTTCTTCAGCTCCTCCGACGGCATGTCGGCGAAACGGTAGGCCTTGCTGAACTCCAGGCCGGCTTCGGACTTTTCCTGCCAGCGCACCGCCGCCTCATAGGCGATGCGGTCCTTCATATCGAGATAGAACAGCGTGCCGGGAAGACGCTGGGCCTCCTTGAAGTTCACGCGCACGCCTTTGGCCGAGACATCGCGCGTCTGGCATGGCTGCACCAGGGCGCCATCCAGGCTGATGACCCAGCTGCCGATGGACACGCGCCGGCGCGGCGCCGAACGCATCTCCGTAAGCGCTCTTGTTTTTTCCGCGGTGATAAATGCCATGATTCGTCGTCTGAAAGTGACCCGACGCAAGCCCCTGCAGCGCCGGTTGTGCCTCGATCAAAAGCGAAAGCTCTTAAAAAACTCTAGCCCGAAAAGAACATGGAACGTCATTAACCGAAGGAATTGAGGCGCGGCGCGCAACTGTGCGATGCGCGCGTTTGGCCGCAGCCAAACCGCAGATTGAGAAACATCGCAGGATTGATTCAAATCCGGTGCTTGAGGGAATTACTTCCCCGGCGCCACCAGCTCGGTGATTCGCGGCAGGATCGTATCGCCCAGATAGATGTTTCCGAACCTGTCCCAAGCCATGTAGTTGCTTTCCATGAACTGGCCCTGCGCCTTGCCCTGCCCGCCGCCGATGGCGCCCAGCACATTGCCGTCGCGGTCGATTTTCAACACCTGACCGTCCATGCCGTCCGCCAGCCAAGGCTCGCCATGGGGATCGAAGCGCAGGGAGCAGGTCAGATTGCGCATCTGGATGGTGCGCACGAAGTCGCCGTTCTGCTTGAACAGGACGAAGCGATATTCCTCGCGGTCACCGACCCAGACCAGACCGGTTTTGGGATCAACGGCAACCGTGTGCGCCGAGTAGAAATGGCCCTGGCCGACGTCGTTGCCGTACCACTGGTTGATGAACTTGCCGTCCTTGCCCAGGTGAATGATGCGCGCAGCGCCCTGGTTGTTGGTGGGGTCCACGGAATCCACGTCATTGGGGCTTTCATCGCCATGGCCCTCCGCAATGAAGATGTCGCCGTGCGGTCCGACCGCGATGTCCAGTGGCTGCCATAACAACCGCTGGCCCTTGCTCTCGACCCAATCGCCGCGATGGCCGCGCTCGCCGATGGTCAAAAGCAGCTTTCCCGCCGGGCTGACCTTCATCACCAGGGCGCTGTTGGCGGCGGCGATCCACAGATTGCCCTCGCCGTCGATCGTCATGCCATGGACCTTATCCAGATGGCCCAGCACCTCATCGCCGATGGTCTGAATGATTTTCCGGTTGCTGTCGAACTTGAACAGGGTGGGACGGCCGACCGGGCTGCGTTGATAGGCCCAGAAATTGCCGTCCCGATCGAAGGCGACGCCCAGCACCCCATCGCCGCCCGGCGGCAAGGCAAAGGGATAGGCGAATTTGTAGCCCATCGTCTGTTTCCACTCGACGCGCTTGAGGTCGTTGCGGGTGCCCCGCGCCGACACAGGGCTGCAGACGGTTGAATCCACACAAGGCGGCACGCCCAGCGAACTGGGCGGCGGAGCAGAGGCTAGTGCCTCCCGGCACTGGCCGGACAGTTTGGCGCTTTGCTTGGTCAGGCAACTGCGTTGGCCCGGACGCGGCAGATCGGGACATAATTTTGGGATATCGCCGGCGCAGGCGGTCAGCGGGTCCTTTGGATCGGCAGCGCGGGCGATGGCATCGGCGCGCGCCAGATCATCGGGCGGAGCCGATCCTTGCAAAAACCAGTCTGGCGATTTGGGACCTGCGGCCTGTGCTCCGCCAGGGATAGACACCGCCGTCAGGACAATGCCGAACGCGATTGCTGCAGCACCGCCAAAATTCGATCTGATCACCGAAAACCCGCCCCGTTATTATTCTTCTGCGAGCATATTATCGGCCAACCGTCCCTGAGCAAGCGCCCGCTTGGGCGAGCCGGTCACGGCACGGGCTGTGGCACGCGCTTGGTCCCGTCCAGTTCCTGTTCCATGTATTTCACCTCGCTCGCGACGACCCGCGGGGGATGCGGATAATCGGGATGCGCCGCTTGCAGTTTGGGGGCAACGTCCGCCACCAGGGCTTCGCCCTTCAGCCCGCGCTTGCGCCCCGCTTCCGTCAGCGACGCAAGGTCCGTCACATAGCCGCGGAAGTTGGCGACATCCTTCACCGTCTCCAGATCCCCGTGCCCCGGCACGTAAGTCATGGACGCCGCATCCGGGAGTTGTTCGAAACCCCTGACCGTCGCGATCCACTTATTCGTGTTGCCGTCCACGACATTGGGCGGCATGTGCCAGAGCAGATCGCCGCAGAACAGGACCTTGGCGTCGGGCACGCCGACTACCAGATCGCCCCCGGTATGACCTTCCACGGGGCGGATATCGACACGGCGGGCGCCAAGCCAGACGGTGATCGAGCTTTCGGTGGTGAGGTCCGGCAACGGCAATTGCGCCATCTGCTGGCTGATCTGCGCCTTGAGCGCCGGGTCGGGCACAGCGCCGAACATGCGCTGGTTCTCCGGGCGTATCCAGGCGCGGACATTGCGGTGTGTGATGATGATTGCGCCGGCATCCTTGAACACCTGATCGCCCCCGACATGATCGGCATGATAGTGGGTGTTCACCACATAGCGGATCGGCTTTGGCGTGATCTTGCGGATTTCGGCCAGCATGGCCTTGGCGGTCTCCAGCTCGAAGAAGCTGTCGACCACCAGCACGCCATCATCGCCGACAATGAAGCCAGCGTTTGACCCGCTGAGCGCCGCATGGACCCCGGGGCCGACTTCCTTCAACGCGAAAGGCGGGGCCGGCGGCGTCTGGGCGGTGGCGGGCGCTGCCACGGCGAAAATCAATCCCAGCGCCAGCAAAGATGTGCGTGCATGTTTCATGACTTCCCCCTTGTCTACATTCCCCTGAATTTGTGCGCATAGCTGCTCGCCACCGGCAAGGTCTCAGCCCGGTCGGCGATGGAGATGACATGGCCGCCGTCTTTATCACGGCGCATGTCCCGGACAGCGGTCACGCGCACGATCACGCTGCGATGGATCTGCCAGAAGATATCCGGATCGAGTTCTGGAAGAATATCCTTGAGCGAACGGCGGATATGCGCCTCGCCTTTGCGGGTGACGACCCTGGTATATTTGTCCTGGGCTTGGAAGAAGACGACCTCTTCGATCGGGACAAGCCTGACCGAACTGCCGGCGCCGGCGGTTATCCAGCGCAACCGGCGGGGCGAGGCTTTCACAAGCCGCTTTTCCAGGGCGGACAGGACGGTCGAAATATCCTTGGGGCTGTCCAGATGCAGACGAATGCGGTCGATCGTCTTGCGCAGCCTGTCCTCTCTGACAGGCTTGAGAAGATAATCGATCGCGCCATCCTCGAAGGCCTGTACGGCAAACTGATCGAAGGCCGTGACGAAAACGATATTGGTCCGGCCTGTCGCCGCCCTTGCAACCTCGATCCCGGTCACCTCCGGCATCTGGATATCCAGAAACGCGACATGGGGCGTCAGGCGCCGCATCGCCTCCAGGGCCTCGGCGCCGGTCTCGCATCGGGCCGCGATCTTGAGCTCGGGCCAGAGCTCTCCCAGCATCCGGATCAGCTCCTTGCGCTGGGGGCCTTCATCTTCTGCCACGATGGCTGTCGGATCGCTCATGCAGCAGGCACCGCGATGGTCGAGCAGACGCCGCCACTCGTGGCAGCCGCAACACTGAGAGAGGCGTTATCACCGAAATAGTTGCGGAGCTGGGCCTGAACATTCGCCAGGCCCAGGCCCGACCCGGTCTCGGCACGCAAGCCCAGGCCATCATCTTCCACCGTCACCTTCAGGGCCCCCTCGCCCAGGATGGCGCGAATAGAGATGATCGCGGGGCCGGGCTTGGGCTCGATGCCATGCTTGATGGCATTCTCCACCAGCGGCAACAGGAGGAGCGGCGGAAAGGGCGCCCCTGCGGCCTTGCGGGGCACGTCGATCTGGAAATTCAGCCGCCCGCCCATGCGGATCTTCATCAGCTCCAGATAGTTTTTGCAGATTTCGATCTGCGTACCGAGCGTCGGCATCTCCATGGCGGCGCCATTTCTGAGCCGCGGCAAGGTGGACCGCAGGTAATCGCTGAGCGCATCGATGGTGGCGACGGCGCGCTCGGGCTCCGTCAGGATGACCGATCGTACCGAAGCCAGGGTATTGAACAGGAAGTGGGGCTCGATTTGCGCCTGCAGGACGGCAAGCTGCATGTCCGCTTCCGCCTTCTCGGTCCGCAAGGTCAGCACTTCGCGCTGGCGCCTGGCCTCCAGCGCCCGCCTCTGCTCGGAAAGATAAGCCGGCAGATCGTAGCCGCCGATGACCAGGAAAAACGCGATCCAGTTGGGCGCGTCGCCAAGCGCCCTTCCCACCGTCTCATGCAGGCTGAGCATGCCTGCCGACGCGGGCATTCGCCCGTGGGCGAAAGGATACATCAGCAATTGGTGATAGTGCTCAAGATACCGGAATGCGAGATAGGCGATCAGCAATCCCAAGAATATCGCCGCCACGACCAGCACCCGCTCCACGGCGAGCGGCAAGTGTTGTTGCCGCACCAGACAGGCGGCCAGCCGGCCCGCGCTCACCGTTATGATGCTGACGGTCGTTGCGACCAGGCCCAGCGCCGGCAAGTCGTACCAGGCATTCATGCTAGTCGCATGCCAGACACCGAAGCCGATGCCAAACAGGATCGCGCAGGGCCACCAGAACAGGGCCCGTTGGCGACACCACGCCCAGGTAAACGTGCCCGGTTTGGCGATAACGGTCATGGCCCCGCAACCCGAAAAGCCGTCAGGCGGCCAGTATAGCCGTCATCATCACGCGTTTCACGTCCGGCTGGCTGGTATCGGCCGCATTGAGCTGCACGAACCACCGGCGATTTCTCCGATCGGTGAAACGCCAGGTCCGCTGCAGGGCCGACGCTGCGGGATCTGCGGCCGCGCGAAAGCTTTTGGTGATGCGGTCACCCAGATTCTGGACAATCAGCGCGCCGGGGGACTTGCTCTCCAACCGCCAGATGACTTCCCAGGCGGAACGGTCGCCCACCGAGCTTTCCACACTGGACGATCCATCGGGAAGGTCGAGCCGCAGGCGCCCGCCAAAGGTGCCGCTGATCGGATAGTCCGCGAGCGCGGCGCGCGCGAATGTGGTGTCTTCGTTCCAGTCATATTCAAGGTTCCGGGCCACCAGCTCGGCGTCAATCTTGCCTTCCATGCGCGACACGACATGCATGGCGCCGTCGATCCCGGAAGAGAGGCCCGCGGTGGTGATGATCTTGCCGTTATCGACGAAGCGTTTGTTATCCACCACCCTGACCTCGCGAAAGTCGGACGCCAGATTGTCGATGGCGTCGTGATAGGTCGTGGCGGAAAGCCCATCCAGCAAACCGGTCTGCGCCAGGATCAACGCCCCATTGCAGACCGACATGGTGATTTTGCTTTCCGCATGGCGGGCCCTGATCCAGTCCAGCGTGGCCGCGTCGTGCCTGGCTCCGTTTATGTTGCCGCCCGGAATGAGCAGGATGTCGGCGGCGGGCGAAGCGCCTAAGGCGTAAGTGGGCGTGATCTGAAGTTTCATTGCGGTCAGCAGCGGCGCAGCCTTGGCGCCGACCGTGAACACATCATAGCCGGCCTGGCCAAAGACCTCGTAGGGACCGCAGAAATCGATGATCTGCACGCCCTCGAACACCAGAATGGCGACCTTGAGCCGGGGCCTGGCGGCCGCGCGAGCTTGATAATCTCGCACCGAAATCAGCGGCATGCCGCAGGAAGGGCATGTGCCGGGCCCCGCGAACAGCTTCCCGTCAGAGGCGCATCCGCAATCGGCGCAGACATAGCCTCCTTGCGGCTCCTGCGCGGATGCATTCTTGGCTGTCGCCATGGCCAGAAGCGAGCCGGCGATAAAGCTGCGCCGGTGCGCCGGCCAGATCTGGTTCATGGTCGCTGTCTCCAAAAACTGCGGGAGACGATACCAACTGGCCCAGCCCGATCACGGCCGGTGCGATGAAGGCCGGGAATCGTGCGACGAAGCGGGCGCAGGCTTGAACACCACCCGGCCCTGGACAAGACTCCCCGTGCCTTGGAATTGAGAGGGGTTCGCAATGAAAGCAAGAATTCTGATTGCAGTTGGGCTTTTTATGAGCCCTGCGGCGGCAATTGCCGAAGCACAATCATCCGCGACTGCGGATAAAGCCGCGACACAAAATGTATCGCGCGCACTTGTTCAGGCCGGCATTGATCCGCGTGTCACGTCTGTCCAAGTCGTGACCACGTCGGATCATGTCGTCCATCTTTCCGGACTGATCAGCAACGTCCAACTGATCAGGGCGGCAAGCGCCGCAGCCGCCAAAGCCGCGCCGGGCTATCGCGTCGTCAATAACATTCGGTCAAGCTTCTTTGACGATCCAAGCCATGTTTCCGGAGACAAAACAAAGTAGAAATAGGCCTGCGGGCGCGAAGAACGGGCGGCTCGCTCATAGCCGACTTGCAATTTTTGCCGACAAGGACCTTGCCGCGGCTTGCGCGCCTTTGCCGTCGCGGGTCTGCACAAGCAAGGTGAGAAAAGTACCGCCCTTGACGAAACTGACTTGCACAAACCCAGCCACGGATGTGAACGCGAACGCAGCATCGCCAATTCCCGCAAGCGACGCCGTGGGGGACGTCCGGCTTTTTGCATTGTCGAAACCAGGGCGGCCGGTGCCCGGCGCTTCCAAGGTCACGCTGTCCGTGCCGGTTCCGCGCCATATGCAGCCGCCCGTCTGTATCGATTGTGGCGGTTGAATCTGCGTGTTGAGAGCGGCTCCAACTTCCTGCGCCGTTAAAAGATTGCACAGGCTTGTCGCTGCAGCGGCTCGCGGGTGGAAAACGACAGTGATCAACATCAGAACAAGAACGGGGCTGCATAACGATGCTTTGCCGTAGCGCATCTGTTCGATCCATCAGATTGGCAGGGGACGCTAGAATATGGCGGACTAGCCGAGATGAAAACGCGAACTACCACGTAACCATTGCCCATCCTCAAAGTCCCGCTTTGCAGGTGGCCGGAACTGCCCAAAAAAGACCCGCTAAAGCCCTAGAAATCCTGAAAAACAGCGGAAAGCCGATGCATCTGAGGGAAATCCTGAAAGCTGCGGGAGAAAAATATACCCCGAGTACCGCCCGGGGGTGGTCGGCCGCACTTTCGTGGGGTGTACGCAAGGGGCTCGTCTTTTACAGAGAAAAGAATGGATTTTACGGGCTTCGCGTGTGGAGGAAGGTGCCCAAATCCAAACGGCGCTGATGTCGGCCATTATTACATTCGGCTCGTACGAAGGGCTTTTTTTGCGTCGCATCGCGTCCTCAAGTCGGGCTCCCGGCGCCCTTGGGAGGGTCTCTCGACGCTAAATTCCTCCTGATCGGGTTTAGCGCCTCCGTTTAGCGATAAGTCCTACTTTCCGGCGGGTGACTCAACAGGCGCATGGCGAGGCCGGCGGACTAATTTCACTGGGTTTCCGGCACCGGTTTGGCGTTCGGCGCGCCTTTGTCCCTAGCAGCGCGCCACTCAGTCAACATGGCAACTGCTGAGGTGACAAGACCTATAAAATTGGCGAGAGCGGCCCAAAAATTCGAAACATGGGATTCAGTTGCCTGCTTGTCTTCGAAGCGATTGAAGCTCTCGACAAAGTCCTTGAACTCATCACTGAGATATTTGGCTGGCTGGAATTGCGTCGGCGGAACGACAACCATGTTGGCCGCGTTAGGTGCCCACTCGTAGTTGAAATGTGGCGGCCGCCCAAACATTCCCACTACGTTGAAAGCGACCTCGCCCACGAAAATAAACGTAAATCCTGCTTGAAGCAAGTTGCGAAGACTGCCGTCTCAAAACGCAAGAGATAGAAACTGATGTTCTCGATAAGTGTTGGGGTCTGTTCCGAGATGTGAACCGCGAACAAATAACTGGGCGCAAAACCAAGGGAGACACGCTTATTGAAATAGTGGTTGTCCAAAATGGCGTGCGAACAAAGAAAAAGGTCTTGGTCAGCGAAAGTCCCGCTTCAATCCAGATGCCCATACTCGCGTATGGCTTAGGGATGACGACTTTCTACGATGGGCCATTAGTTCACAGAACCCGGACGTTTCACGACAACGATAGGTGGAAATTCGCCCAAGCTGTGCACGCGCCTGGGGGCGGCAATATCGAAGTTAGGATCGGCTATAGCGTTGAACGTATTTGCCAACAGCTCGCCAAAATCGCCCACGGGATGATGCATTATCATTATCCGCAAGACGGGATAAGGCCACTGCTGGCGGACCTCATCGTAAATGGCAAAACCTCAGACATCGTTCGCTATATGGGCATGTCCCCGAACGACCTCACAAAAGACCCTCAGATAAAGAAAATGGGGTATCAGCCCCTTCATCAAATCAGTCCGTTTGGATTTCTCACCGACCGTGGCACATACATTCTCGGATATGACATTTGCCTGTTCGCGCACATCGGTGCACCAACATACCGGGTCTATGCTGGTGAAACGAAAGCGATCCCTGAACGCCAGATTAAGTGGCCGCACCGGCAGCGCTAGGTATAAAGAAGAGATCACAGCCTCGACGCAGCGCAGACAAACGGGCTGGCTAGATCAAGTTGATGGTTGCGCTTGGCTTCAGCAGGGTACAGCGAGCCCTACAGTAAGAACCAGGCCCACCCATATGGCCTGCTCGCTTGGAAAAGGCATCGCAGAGGTCGCAAGGCGTAATTACAAGTGCAGCAACCGTATGATCAGGGGGATATGCCCAACTGGCGACGCTTCCTCCGTTCAGGAAGAATTGCTCGACCGGTCAGTTTTGTTTGGCCTTTGCCAAGCTGTGCTCACTCCTGAGCGGGTGCAGCAGCTCGTCGAAGAGGTCCGCAAACGCCGCGAGACGAACGAGAAAAACGCCATCGATAGTTTGGCTGCTCTTAGGAAACAGAAGGTCCGTGTCGAAAAGCAACTGTCGAATCTTTGGGCTGCGGTAGCAGAGCATGGGCTGTCCAGTTCTGAATTCTTCAAAGCTCAGGAATCCGCGCTTAACGATGAGCGCCAGGCTGTTGCCGCATTAATTGCCGCGAAAGAAAGATCAATGGAAACCCTGCTTCAGCCGATGACGGTCGAGACCGCTACTAAAGCGGCTGCTGTCTTGAGCCAGAAACTGACCACTGCTCCTCCCGAGGTTTCGAAGAGGTATATCCGGGCGCTTATTTCCAAAGTCAGGGTAGGACCAGATGCCGTCGAAATCATTGGTCCCAAGGCGGGACTGGCTGACTTGGCTGCGCACCGGGCCAATGATCCGTCTGTGACCGGGGTTCGCGGTTTTAACCGCGAATGGCGGACAGGGTGGGATTCGAACCCACGGTAGGCTTGCACCTACGCCGCATTTCGAGTGCGGTGCCTTCAACCACTCGACCACCTGTCCGCCGGCGGTGATAGTGGAGCGCGTCCGCTATGGCAAGCTGTTCTAATCGTTGGAAATAAGAATGGGCCGGTGACCTCGGCTGCTCGCTTGGGCTCGCGGCGTTTGTCGCTCGAAATGGTCCGCTGGACCATTTCGTTCGCCTACGGCGAACCGCTCCTCACCCTGTCCGCCGGCGGTGATAAGGGAGGCGGGCCATGATGGCAAGGCCAAGGATTTGAATGGTTTATGGCGCCCCGGCCAGCCATTTGATGCCGATGGCCGCGTCCAGCCGCGGCGCGATCAGGCTGGCGGCTTGCTCCATTCCGGCCTCGAACCCATAGGGCGGATTGATCACCAAGAGACCCGCGCGCGCCAGCTTGCCTTCGGGCGCCGGAATGGCGGTCTGGATCTCCAGCACCTTTTCCATGCCGCCGGCCAGCACTTCGCCGGCAAAGCCGGCCGCCTGGGCCTGCGACTTGACCGGGTACCAGACCAGATAAATGCCGGTGGCAAATTTGCGCCAGGCCTCGCGCACGGTCTCGGCCAACAACGAAAACTCGTCGGGCGCCTCGAAGGGCGGGTCCATCAGCACCAGGCCGCGGCGCGAGGGCGGCGGCAACAGTTTGACCGCGCGGCGATAGCCGTCGCCCTCCTCGGCCTGCGCGTTGCGGAACGGCGCGAGCGTTTCCTTCAAGGCGGCGAATTCTTCGGGGTGCTTCTCGATCGCCGTCAGACGGTCCTGCGGACGCAACAGTTTCGCCGCGATGAGCGGTGAGCCCGGATAGACAGAATTGTTCTCCCGCGCCAGCGTCAGATATGTCGCCAGCGCCTCAGGCACAGTGCCTGAAAAATCATCACACAGCCGGCCAATGCCCGCCTGGGCCTCGCCTGTCTTGCCCGCTTCGCTTCCGGTCAGATCATAGCGGCCGCGGCCGGCATGACTGTCCACCACCGCGAACGCCGTCTCTTTCTTCTTCAGATGCAGAAGAATTGCGATCAGCGCGATGTGCTTGACCACATCGGCGAAGTTCCCGGCGTGATAACCGTGCCTGTAATTCATGCGTCAAACTGTCCGCGGATCACGCTTTATGGCCGTCGCAAGAAAAAGTGAACGGAACTTCTGCAACTTACAACAACTTTGTCCGCGCAAGGATGGAACGCTTTTTCGCGGCCGCGCCTTTCTGGTTCGGGTGGGCGTTAGGAGCTGTATGAGAAGGTTCGGTATTTCTGTCTTAGCTGTCACTTTGTTCGCATCGCCGGTATTCGCCGCGGATTCAACGCCGCTGAATCCCGGCAAACCGGCCGGCGTGCGCCAGGCCGACTTGCTTGATGGCGGCAACGGCATGTTCGTCGTTGCCGGCGCGGCGCTGGTCGGTATCACAATTGCGCTGGCGACCGCCGGAAATGGGCCCTCCACGCCCAATACCAATCCGGCGACATCGACCAGCGGTACGTCGCCTTAAGGCGCCTCTGTTCCAGCGGAGGGACGCGGGTCGTCTGGTTTGAAAGCCGGGCGACCTGCGGCTGCTCCCGTGCGGAGCCTTCATTCGCAGAAGACGCGGACTTTCGTATTTTCATTGTCCACGTCCACCGTCAGCTCGCGCAGCTGCTCGATCAGCTCTTCCAGGTTCTGCGGCGTCACATTGTTGATGTCGAAGGCGATGCCTTCCTTGCGCAGGGCATTGTTGACCTCTTCCCGCGCCGAGGCGGGGATCACCCCGGTCAGCCGCACGCCGGCGCGCAAGAGCTGCATGGGCACGCGCACATTGACCTTGGTGGGGCCGTCAAGCGGATCCTTGGTGTCCACCAGCACCCGCAGATATTTGACCTTGTCGGCTTGGCTCATGGCGGTGGCGCCGGCGCCATGATTGCCACCCCGCTCCAGGGCGGCGATCAGGCGCTCGGCCTCCTCGGCGGTGATCTTGCCAATGGCCAGCATCTCCAGGACCTGGCGGCGATTGTCGTTCATAAGATGTCCTTTCAATGCAGATTGACGAAGATGCGGGTGTTGGCGTTTTCCACCTCGACCTTGGTGCCATGGAACGCAGCCAGCAGGCTTAAGCCGGCGCGGATCGAGGCCCAGAAGCGCACGCCGAAAATCACCGCGGCGATGAACAGGAAAGGCAGCGCCAGCACGGCCAGCGGCAGAAGCAGCAGCCAGAACAGGAACAGCGGCACCCACAGGCGGATGCCACGGCGCCAGCCCGCCGGCTTCACATGCACAGTGGCCGTCATGGGGGGAAGGATTTCGCCTTTCATGGGACCTCCAGTTGCCGAATGGCTTCGGCGGCAGTGATCTCGCCGCGCTCCAGCCGGCCGAGAATTTCGTTGCGCCCCGGCTTCAAAGGCGCGGGATTGGTGTCGACAAATTCCAGCTGTCCCGCGATGCGATTCAGCCGCGCTTTTACGGTGGGATAGCTGACCCCGAACACCTGCTCCATTTCCTTGATCGAGCCATGGCTCTTGAGAAAGGCGGCGACGAAGATCTGGTCTTCCAGGGTCAGCCGCGCCAGCTGCGGCAGCTCGAAAGCGCCTTCGATGGCGATATCGCCCATCCGCACCCGCTCGACCACCAGGGGGGCGCCTTGGGTCAGCTTGGTCAGTTCCTGCCAGTCTTTGCGTTCGGCCATACGGCGCCTCTCGATGACGCCTCAGAGATACTTGAGAAAATCAATTTTTCAAGCACAAAAAATTGATTTTCTTAATTTTATACTCAAGTGCATGATTCCAAAGGCGTTTGGCCGCCATAAGAGGTATCAGGGGTAAGCCGTGAGCAATAAAATTGCGCGGCTTGACTGGTCATGGCGATTATTGGGGGGCTTGCTGGGGGCGTTCAGGGGTTAGTCCTCAAACTCCCTATCCCTCTTCGTGGCCTTGTCAAAGTCCGCGAACCTGAAACGGTTCACGTCCTCCGTACAGAAACGATAGAACGCGGTTTGGCGTTCGACTTCCCTATCATCGGCATAGGTAACAGTCCCAATTATAGCGACCCTGCCTTCAGCCCAGCGTCCGTTAGGTATTTGTTGCCAGGCAGGGTCAAATCTGGCTTCCAGCGGTTTTTCAATCCGCACGCTAGCGCCGGGCATGATCTTGTCGCGCCGGTCGATTTTCTCGGACGAGATAAAGTCCTTGTATCCGCGAAAATCACCACCCTCCTCAATCCTTACGATCATGACTACCCGGAGAGTTATATCGATATCCGTCAGATATGCGGGTGTATCTCCAATATTTACCAAGCTAAACCCAATGGAAAAGGGTCGATCCACTTCCAGTGGATTCATCTTGAGCAGCCGCATTCGCAATTTGGGGCGATGGCTGGCGACAAACTCCTGTCGCCCCAGCCACGTCTGATAGCCAGTGATGCCCAGCCCCACCGCCCCTACGAGGCCAAGAACAATGGTGGCCACAAACAGTGCCAGAGTGTAACGTGCGAGCTTTCCGGTATACCGCGTCAACAGACATTCTTCGCGGGCCTGGCTGCGTGGCTTTTCGGGCTCGCAGTCCTCGGTGTCGGAATTTGCTTGGCGCTCCGTGGAAGCATTGCTTTTGGTGCAGCCATTAGTTGCGCCGCCATTGTCGCCGTTGCAATAAACGCCGCTGCTTTGGCCGGGTATGGCCCCTTGACCGATTGGTACTGGGTTTCGCTGCGAGACTAGAAAACCAGATATCGCCAGAAGAAATAGGACGACCAAACATACGGCCGGTCCAATATTTTGGCGGTCTAATCTCGGCACCCTCTAATCGCCTCACCGAAAATGTCCGGGTTCAAGCGGTTTTTATACCGCGAGTCCCGTCATACGCTAAGGCATGGCAAAGACCGCTTAACGCTCAAGGACGCGCAGAGAAAGCGCTTTCTTCCTGCGCGATGAACTCGGCCATCCGTCCGCTTTTCTGAGCATTTTTCAATGTTAATCGGTCTTGGGGCGCTTTAGGCATGGAGATATAGTCTCACAAACTTCTGCGGGAGCTGTCCATGGCACTTCGCATTTGATTTGGCCTTGCGTTTGGAGCCACCTCGATCTTAATCGGACTCTTTCTTCTCTATATCCCCTTCGTATACATTTTGAATCTCAGCCACTTTTTTGGCACCGAATCTCCCTGGTTTCTCGTCGTAATGACAGGCATCGCCCTGGCCGGACTTATCCAGCTTGGTGGCGGATTCAGCAAGATTTTGGGCCGCTAGCCCGCGCCTAATTTTCCGTACCTGCCGTGGCGGGCCAAATGCCAAATGAAAGGCGTTTGGCCCCTCATGATAAGCTCGGTCACAGGAGGATCGCCATGCGCCGCATTCTTCTCACCGCGATATTCAGTGTTGGATTCACCCCAGCAACCCTGGCCCAGCTCCACACGACCATCGATACATCACTGCCAAAGCTGCAAACCGAGGACGACCCCGAAGCCACCTATTGCCGTCCACCGCAACAGCTTCCCGACTCCCGTTTGATGGGGCCCCAGGTGTGCCTGACCAACCGCAAATGGGCTCAACTCCACGCCCAAGGGTTGGAAATCAGCGCTGACGGAAAAAACACGATCACCTGCCGTATCGCCAGCAGCGTGGCGGCATCACAGTCCAACGTGGACTGCTACAAGGGCCGGCTTCCCTGAATTTACGCGTGCCAAACTGAGACAGCCCGACCTGTCACTGTTAGCCGGCCGCTAAGGGTGGCCGGTGCAAACTTCCTGCATGGCTGGGGCATCCACCTTTGCGGAAAAAGCCGAAGAAGCCGAGAAACTGGCTTCTCTGTCCGAGCAGCCCTGGGTGCGTGTGAGCCTTAAAAAACTTGCCAGGACCTACCGGGCCATGGCTGCCCAGGAGGCCGCACGATCCGAAGCTCCGGCAGGAGTAAGGGCCGTTCACAGCGCCCCGGTCAACTGAAACGCCAATTCAAAAAGAGATTCTCTCCAGCCGCAGATCTGTGATCCTGAGCCCAACTATCAGGGATTGTCCATCCGGGCGCAGTTGCGATGCCCGGCCAGGAAACAATCCTGCGCGTCCCGATACTCTCGGTACTTGGTCAGCAACCATATCGAACCGACCACCAGAACCACGACCGCTATCAGCACCATAAGGTTCTGGCGCTGCTTGCGGTCCTCATTGTCGTCGTCTTCTTCCATGGGCTAATATGAAATCTCTTCCAGCGGCAGATCCTTGGTCCTGGGCCCGAAAATCCCGATCACCGCCGCCACCACGGCCATGCAGCCGGCGATGAAGACGAAGACCCCGGGCGCGCCGAAGCCCTTGAGAATGGCGGCGATGGCGAAGGCGCTGAACATGGTGGAAAGCCGCGAGAAGGAATAGACAAAGCCCACCGCCCGCGCGCGCACGCGGGTAGGGAACAGTTCCGGCTGGTAGCCGTGATAGGCGAAGGACAGGATGTTGTTGGCCAGGGTCAGCGCCACGCCGCAAGCGATCACACCGGCCATGCCATGCGCCTGGGTGAAGGCGAGCCCGGCCGCCGCAATCGCCAGCGCCGCGCCGGCCACGATCCATTTGCGCTCGATCCGGTCGGTGAAGAGAAGGCCGATGGCCGGGCCGAACGGCGCGGCAATGGCGATAATGAAGGTGTAGGAGAGACTTCTTGTGACCTCGATGCCGCTGGCGATCAGCAAGGTCGGCACCCAGCTGGCAAAACCGTAATAGCCGGCGGCCTGAAACAGATTGAAGACGATCAACATGATTGTGCGGCCCAGATAGGGCGGCTTCCAGATTTCCGCGAAAGAGCCGCGCTTCTGCTCGCCGGTGTGGGCGCGCGGTTCGGCCAGTTCGGCCCCTTCCAGCCGCGCCTCTATTTCCCAGGCTTCCACGATGGCATCGGCTTCCGCGCCCCGGCCATGCGCCGCGAGCCAGCGCGGACTTTCCGGCAGGCGGCGGCGCACGAACCAGACCAGCAAGGCGCCCGCCGATCCCGCCATCACCACAAAGCGCCAGCCATCCAGACCGAAGATCACGCGCGGCACCAAGAGCCAACCCAGAAACGCCACCAACGGAATGGCGGCGAACTGGATGATGTTGGCATAGGCAAAGGCCCGCCCCCGCCAGGCGGGCGGCGCCAGCTCGGCGATGTACGTGTCGATGGTGACCAACTCGATTCCGATACCAATGCCGCAGATGAAGCGCCAGAGATTGAGGCTGAAGGCATCCTGCTGGAACGCCATCACCAGCGACGCCGCGGCATACCAGGCCAGCGAGCCCATGAAGATCACCCGCCGCCCCAGCCGGTCGGCGATGAAGCCGAACAAGGCGGTGCCCACGAACAGCCCGAAGAAGAAGGCGGCAACAAAGCCGGCAATGCCGGTGGTGCCGAACAGGCCCGGCGTGGTGGTGGTGAGAATGCCGGACTTGACCAGACCCGGCGCGACATAGGCCGCCAGGAACAGGTCGTAGAATTCAAAAAAGCCGCCCAGCGACAGAAGCGTGATCCGCCACCAGAAACCGGATGTCGGCGGCAAGCGCTCCAGCCGGCCCGCGATCAGGCCCGCATCAGACGGCAATTTCAGCGGCCTTCATATTCGCGGTGCACGTCGTGGGTGACCACGCCGATATCGGGCGGCGGCATTTCCAGCCAGTCCTTGCGCTTCAAGGTCGCCAGCGTGTCTTCATGGCCATTGTTCCAGTGCTCGTGCATGGAATCGGCGCTGAACTCGTAATCGCGGGCGTTCCCCTCATAGGATTTCTGCTGATAGATCAGCTGCAGAATGGTCGCCTGGGGAAGGCTGGCCAGCTTCTCGCGCATGGCGCGCTGTTCCGGCGTGAGGTCGGCTTCCGGCACCTTGACCAGCGCCTCATAGGCGCGCCGTTTCCAGCGCTGCAGCCGGGCGAAACTGTCGGTCACCTGGCGGGTGCGCGAGGAATACTGGATGTCCTTCTGCCGGCCCAGCACATCGGACATGGTGCGCGGCAGCTCACCGCGTGCGCTGAACAGGTCGACCTGGAAGACCAGCGAATTGATGTCGTCATCCTGCGCCAGCAGATGCTGCAACGGCGTGTTGGAGACGATGCCGCCATCCCAGAAATAGTCGGTGCCGATCTTGACCATGGGAAAGGCCGGCGGCAGCGCGCCGCTGGCCAGCACATGTTCGATGCGGATTTCTTCCTTGCGGTTGTCGAAGAAGACGAAATTGCCGGTCATGATGTTGACCGCGCCGACGGAGAAATGAACGTCGCCCTCGTTCAGCCGCTTGAAGTCCACCAGTTCTTCCAGGGTGTGCTTCATCTCGGTGTTGTCATAGAAGCTGGTGGCGTCCTTGGCGCCCGGCACCAGGAACCAGGGATTGACCTTGTGGGGATTGAACAGACCCGGCTGCCCGAACAGCGCGGTGGTCAGCGCCGATACGGTGTTGCGGGTCTGGCGATAGATGTCGCCATCAGGCGTGAAGGGCCAGATGGTGCGATCGGTGACGCGATCCCAGAATTCGCTCAAGGCCGCCAGCCGCCGCTCGGGCGCGTTGCCGGCGATCAGCGCCGCGTTGACGGCGCCGATGGAGACGCCCGACACCCATTCAGGCTCAAGCCCCGCCTCATGCAGGGCCTGATAGACTCCCCCCTGATAGGCGCCCAGCGCCCCGCCACCCTGAAGCACCAGGGCGATGCGGCCGCAATTGTCGGGACGATGGACCGGCGAGCAAGCATGGCCGGACGGATGTATCGGTTTTGTGTCCATTTGAAGCGAATCATAGCGCAATTCGCGGCGATTCGCGTGGGGCCTGTGGCCTTATGGACCCTTTCGGCGCGCACGCCGCGCCTGTCATGCTGACCCGCCCCCCATCTGGAGAAATGTCATGCCTGCAAGTCTGAAAGGCAAAGTCGCCCTTGTCACCGGCTCGACCTCGGGCATCGGCCTTGCCATCGCGCGCGCCTTTGCCGCCGAAGGCGCCAATGTCTGCATCAACGGCTTTGGCGATGCCGCCGCCATCGAGAAGGAGCGCAGCGGGCTTGAAAAGGATTTCGGGGTAAAGGCGATCTATTCCGGCGCCGACATGAGCAAGGGCCCGGATACGGAGACGATGGTGACGGATACCATCAAGCAACTCGGATCGGTGGATATCCTGGTCAATAATGCCGGCATCCAGTTCGTCTCACCGGTGGAGGAATTCCCGCCGGAAAAATGGGACCAGATCATCGCCATCAATCTGTCATCGGCCTTTCACACCACCCGCGCCGCCGTGCCCGGCATGAAAGCCAGGAAATGGGGCCGTATCATCAACACCGCCTCGGCCCATGCGCTGGTGGCCTCGCCCTTCAAGTCGGCCTATGTCGCGGCCAAGCATGGTATCGCCGGCTTCACCAAGACCATCGCGCTGGAGACGGCGCAGTTCGGCATCACCTCCAACGCCATCTGCCCCGGCTATGTCTGGACACCGCTGGTGGAAAAGCAGATTCCCGACACCATGGCGGCGCGCGGGCTGACGCGCGAACAAGTGATCAATGATGTGCTGCTGGCGGCGCAGCCCACCAAGCAATTCGTCACCGTCGACGAGATAGCGGCCCTGGCCTTGTATCTGGCCGGTGACATGGCGCGCTCGGTTACCGGCAGCATCATTTCCATCGATGGGGGATGGACGGCTGCGTAGGCCATTGCACCGACACAGTTTGCGACAAGCCGCTCAATTTGGCCGCAAATGGTTCATGTGCAATTCAGAGCGAAGCACCTAACCTGTGCGTCATTAACGCAAGGACAGGAGACTTCCATGAAACGCATTCTTCTCACGGCCGCGGCCCTGGCGCTGTTGGCGGCACCGCTCGGCAGCGCTGTCGCGCAGCCGGACCGTCATGATGACAATCACGGCAACAGCATGATGATGGATCATCACGATGACCATCACGGCAATGCGATGATGATGAGCGGCCCCCATCACGATTGGCACAAGGGCGGCCGCATCGAACGCGGTGACTGGGACCGCGGCGTGCGCGTCACCGATTATGGCCACTATCACCTGTCGCGTCCGCCGCGCGGTTATGAATGGCGCCGGGTGGACAACAATTATGTGCTGGCGGCTGTCGCCGGCGGCCTGATCGCCTCGGTGATCGCGGCAAGCGCCCACTAACCATCGGCATATTGGAACAGGCGGCGTCTCTCACCGGGGCGCCGCCTTTTTTCATGCGTCCAGGATTTTGCCCAAGGTCACCAAGCCCGGATAGGGATGGCTGCCATAGGGCGGAATGGGCGCAAAGCCGAAGCGCTTATAAAGCGCGATGGCCCCGGCCATCTCCGGCAAGGTGTCGAGCTTGAGCTCGCGATAACCCAGGGCTTGGGCGGTCTTGATGGCCGCCTCGACCAGCGCCCTACCGACGCCCGCGCCGCGCGCCTGCGGCCGCACGAACAGCCGCTTGATCTCGGCCACATCCTGCGGCGTCAGGGATTTGAGCCCGATGCAGCCCAGCACATGATCGCCCCGCTTGGCCAGCAGCAGCTCTCCGGCCGGCGGCGCGTAAGGGCCTGGCAGCGATTTCAGCTCCGCGCCAAAACTCTGCGGCGCCAGATCCACCGGCAGCGCCTTGGCATAGGCGCGGAACAGCGCCGCAGCCGAGGTCATCTCGATGGCCGAACGCGCCGGCGAGACGGTGAAGCTGTTATCGGAGCTGGTCGGCCACAGCATCAATGCCCGCTTGCGAGCAGAGCTCGTCCTTGTCGCCGCCCACCGCGCCGGAGGACGCCACCGCGCCGATCACCTCGCCATGATATTTGATCGGCACGCCGCCACCCACGCCGACCACGCCGCGGATATTGGTCATGGGCGAGCCCAGGGTGGAATTGCGCGCCGTGGCGAAGGTCGCCGAGGAAGCGAAACGCGAGGCCAGGGTCAGGGCGGTGAAGGCCTTGTCCTGCGCCAGGGTCACGGTGTGCGGGCCCGTCTTATCGTCGCGCAGGAAGGCCTTCATGGTGCCGCCGGAATCGATCACCACCATGGTGGTGTGAAAGCCCATCTTGCGGCAGGCCTCGATGCCGCCGCGCGCGATCTTCTCGGCCATGTCGAGCGAGAGTTCATGGGTCGTCACCACACCCTTCTCGCCCACCACCGGTGGATAGCTGGCCGGCGCCGGCAAGGGCTGGGCCAAAGCGGGCGTCGCGACCAAAGCCGCGGCGATGGCGAGAGACGGAATGCGCATGAAAACCTCCCCGAATTTTGCCCAAAGGCTAGGTGATCAGGCTGCCAAGTCAACCGCCCAAGCTGCGGTCTAAAAGCATGACAGGAGCGCGATTGACCCGGCGGCGGGGCGACCCTAGTCGTAGGGTGTGAATGCCCTTATTTCCGGCTTCCTGCTGGGCTTGAGCCTGATCGTCGCCATCGGGGCGCAGAACGCCTTTGTCCTGCGTCAGGGGCTGCGGCGCGAGCATGTCTTTGCGGTCTGCGCGGTTTGCGCCTTGTCCGATGCGATCCTGATCGCCGCCGGTGTGGCTGGCTTCGGTGCGCTGGTGACGGCGCTGCCTTGGTTGTCGCCGGCGATGCGCTATGGCGGAGCGCTGTTCCTGGCGGCCTATGGACTGCGCAGCCTGTGGGCCGCATGGCGTAACCGAAGCGGACTCGATCCGGCCGCAGACGAACCCAAGAGCCTCGGCGCCACCGTCCTCACTTGCCTGGCCTTCACCTGGCTCAATCCCCATGTCTATCTGGATACGCTGGTGCTGCTGGGTTCGATCTCCACCGGCTATACCGGCCAGCGCGTTGCATTTGCGGTGGGCGCCAGCACCAGTTCTGTCCTGTTCTTCTTTACCCTCGGCTATGGCGCACGGCTGCTGCGGCCGCTGTTCGCCAATCCCAGGAACTGGCGCGCGCTGGATGCTTTCATCGGCATCACCATGCTGGCACTGGCCCTGAAGCTGGCGATGGAAAGATAACCGGAACCGGCAGGGGTGCCGTCTCGTTCTTGCTGCATGCGCGCAACAAAACCGCAGCCATGATCCGGATCGGCACTGCGGGCTGGTCTATTCCGGCCGCCTATAAAAACCGCTTTCCAATTAGAGGCAGCCAGCTCGAGAAATATGCGGCGCTGATGAGGGCTGTCGAGATAAACTCGTCCTTCTATCGGCCGCATCGGCGCGCGACGTATGAGCGCTGGGCCGCCAGCGTGCCGGCGGACTTTCGCTTCGCGGTCAAGCTTCCACGCGCCATCACGCAAGACAGCCGGCTGCAGAATTATGGCGATCTGCTCGACCGTTTCCTGGCGGAAGTCAGTGGCCTGGGCGACAAGCTGGGCGTGCTGCTGGTGCAGCTGCCACCAAAACTGGTCTATGACGAAGACGTCGCCGTGGCCTTTTTCCACGATCTTGCCCGCGCCGCCGTACCGGTTGCCTGCGAACCGCGCCATCCCAGTTGGTTCGCGCCTGGCGCCGATGACACGCTCGGACGATTGGGTGTGGCGCGGGTGGCCGCCGATCCGCCGCGCGCGCCGACCGACGGCGAACCGGGCGGCGAAAGGCGTTTCGCTTACTGGAGGATGCACGGCAATCCACGCATCTATTATTCCGACTATGGCGAAGAGGCGCTGGCGCGGTTGGCTGGCCGGTTGCGGGAGGGCGACTGGTGTGTCTTCGACAACACCGCCGCGTATCATGCCTTGGGTAATGCCCTGCGTTTGCGGGACCTGACCAAGGGGTGAGTATCAATGCCGCCGCGCGTCCGAGATCAGGAAGAAAGCACAGGCCGCAGCGCCGGCGCAGGTGATTGCGCAAGCCAGGATCGCGGTGTGAAAGCCTGACACCAACGCCTCGCCCTTCGCACCCAGCACACCGCCCAGCAACGCTGTGCCGATCAGGCCGCCGGTGCGGGCAAGGGCGCTGTTGAAGCCGGAGGCCGAGCCGGTGTGCTGGGCATCCACCGCGCCCAGCACCGCGTTGGTGAGCGGCGCCACCGCGCCTGCCATGCCAAACGAGATCACCAGAATGGCAGGCAGCACGTCACGTCCATAGTCGGTGTGGCTGCCGACGCGCAGGGCCAGCAGAAAACCCGCCGCCACGATCAGCGGACCGATGGTCAGCGGCAGGCGCCCCCCGATGCGGCCTGCGATCATGCCCATGGTCGGCGAGGCCAGCGCCAGCACCACGGCCCATGGCACCAGTGCACTGCCCGCCTGGGTGGCGGTATAGAAGCTGACCTCTATCAGCACATAAGGCAGGAGCACGATCAGCGCCCCCA
>Ga0265338_10003594_pt1 | contig 21642 bp, 15 predicted proteins | sample 42126metaG_FD_193579 | JGI IMG/M metagenome (GOLD analysis project Ga0265338, IMG submission 193579) | Rhizosphere microbial communities from Carex aquatilis grown in University of Washington, Seatle, WA, United States - 4-21-26 metaG | ecosystem: Host-associated > Plants > Roots > Rhizosphere... | reverse complement strand
GTATCCCGAGGCCAGCGTTGCCGACGACCCACGCTTCGCCGGAAGGGGGCCGACAACTTTGCCGCGCCGCTTGCTCTTCACGATCCCAGATCCTACACGCCGGACGTGACGTCTTCATTACATCCTGGCGACGAATCCAGGCCGAGCCGAGGTTCGCGCGACCAGGCGATGATCGCCGCGCCGACGCCGAGAGGCGCAATGAACCGGTTTCCGGGCGGCGTCAGCAATGCACCGTAGGCCAGATCCACGAGCCGCCGCCAGACTGAGCCGGCGTCGGCCGCGTAGATGCCTCGCAGCTGAAAGGCGAACGTCCAGGTGACCCGGAGCTCGAGCGCCGCCAGATCGAGCAGGATCATGATCGGGACTCCGATCGCGAGCGCTTTCATTCGCCGCGCGAATGGCAGCGGTACCGCGATCAGCAGCGCGATCAGGATCCAGAGCGGCAGATAAACGTCGCGGCGCAGGCTCGTGCCCATCTGGAGATCGCCCTCCCACCCAAAAACGGTCAGCGCGACCACCGCGTCGGCGGTCACGTTGTCGCCGGGCCGGCGCTCGATGCGCGACAGTGGGACGAGGCGCGCGTGACCGCCCCAGCCGAAGGTCTGCGGGGCCAACACGAGGTTCGCCAGCGGGCAGTACATCGCGCTGAAGCCGCGCTGGACGGGCAGCCAGGGCCAGGCTCCCGCGACCAGCAGCGCCAGAAAAACCGACAACGAAACCGCGGCGCGGCGGATACTCCAGGTCATGGCGCGGCGGCGGGCACGGCCGGCGCCAGCTCCGCGCGCCGGACGATCGCGATCCAGCCGCCGAAGACACTGAACGTCGCGAGGATGATCGCGATCTGCAGCACCTCCTCGTGCACGACCGGAAACGCCGACGGCCAGCGCACGCCGACGACGTACAGGACGGCGATGCGGGCGACGTTGACCGCGGCGACCACCAGCGTGCCCGCAACGACACCGGCGATCCGCTGGCGCCAGCGCGCGGGAAAGACCAGCACCGCCGCCGCGAGCAGCGCGTGCGCATCCAGCGCCGCGCAGTCGAGCACGATGCGCATCGAGAAACGCCCGTCGATCACATCACCGTGCGCGCGCGCGCCGGCGTCGAAGAGACGGACGAACGCGGCTGACACCGCGGCGACGCCGCGCAGGTAGCCAGAGATCGCGCACACCGGCAGGCTGTCCGGCGGATAGGGGAAATAGAGCAGCCCGTAGAAGACCGCCATCGCGACCGCGACCCGCAGCAGGTACGCGAGCGCGGGCCGGCGCCGGGGATTCCCCTGCCTCGCTGCCCCGCTCGCTCGCGCGCCGGGCGTGACTTCGCTTGCCGACGCCGGCATCGGCCGATCTTTTACGCCCGCCGCCGCGCGACGTCCCACACACCGCGGCAACGGAATCGCAACGACTCGGCAAACGAGCGCGATCGCGTCGGGCGGCGGAGGTTCGGAACCCTCTGAGGGTTCCGAGGTTTATGCTCAGTGGCGCGGCGTGCTCGGGACGCGCCCGCGCAGCGGCGTGATGGGCACCGGCGCCGCCAGCGGCGGCTCGTGCAGCACCGGTCCGCCGCGCGGCCGCAGCAGCATCTGGATGAACGATGGGCTGGTGTTGACCACCTCGATCCCGCGCGGGGCGTTGGTCTGCACGCGGAAGACCCGCAACCCCGGCGCCGCGCCCGAGAGATCGACATAGGCGGCCACCGCCTCCGCCGGCAGCGTGGCGAGCTCGCGCTCCGAGCTGCGCAGCTCGACCGCGACGCTGGTGAAGCGCGGCGGATCGAAGGCGACCCCTTCGCCCACACTGCGGATCTCGAGCGGCACGACGCGCGCGACCGCGTGCGAGCGATCGAGCGCCATCGCGGCCCAACCGACGATCACGACGGCGAGGACGCCCAGGTACGTCCAGACGTGCGGCCAGATCTGGCGCGCGCTCCAGCGCGGGCGCAGCTTGCGCGCGTCCGGGGAGGTCGCACCGATCCCGTGACGCGCCAGCGCGCTGACCAGCGCGGCCTCGTCGTCCAACGTCTCCAGCGTCTCGCCCTGAGCCAGCGAGACCAATCCGCGCTCCTCGCTCACGCACACCACCAGCGCGTCGCAGTTGTCGGTCAGCCCGAGCGCCGCGCGGTGGCGCGTGCCGAGATCGGCATCGTGGTCGGCGGTGGCGCTGTCGGTTGCCAGTGGCAGGATCACGCCCGCGCTCCTGAGCCGGTTATTCCCGACGACGATCGCCCCGTCGTGCAGCGACGACGTCGACGTGAAGATCGCCTCGATCAGCGCCGGGGACAGGCGCCCCGCGATCGTCGTGCCCGCGGTCAGGTGCTCGTCGACCGAGTCGCGGCGGGGAATGACGATGAGCGCGCCCTTGCGCCGCCGCGCCAGCGAAAAAGCCGCCTGCGCGATCGCCGCGCCCATGCTGCTCGCGGGACGGCTCTCGCGCCGCTCGGTGAGCCAGCGCAGCAGGCTGACGCGGCTCAAGCCCTGGCGGATCTCGTGCTGGAACACGATGGCGATCACCACCGTCGTCGCCGCGCCGACCGCCGAGAGCAGGTACGACGTCAGGATCAGCCCGAAGTGGTTCGCGACCCAGGACGCCAGCACCAGCGTGAACAGCCCGAACGCGATCTGCACCGCGACCGTGTGCTTGAGCCAGGCGTAGAGTCGGGAGAACAGCAGCGTCAGCAGCAGCACGTCGACGACGTCCTGCCAGCGGATGCTGTGGGCGATCGTCGACGGAGAGAAACCCTGCATGCTACGTCCCTGACGATGTGGCTACCACGAGCGCCGCGGGTCGTCGACCAGGAACCGCCGTTCGGGGGCCGTCCGGACGACGATGGCCGAGTATTCAGGAGAAACGGCGCGGCGGGGTCCCCATCACCGTCGGTGTATTCGCCACCCTCGGCATGTGTATAATTTGTGCGCATGGCAAACCTCCGCCGCGCGCGTCATTCCCGAGGGCTGGCGATCTCGATCGTCGCGCTGATCGCTGCACTGATTCTGGGTCTGGGGCTGGTCGCCGAAGCCAAGCGCGCCCACAAGCCCAAGACGCCGGCCGATACCGCCGACTGCAAGACCGACGCGGACTGCGTGCTGGTGCCCGACGACTGCTGCTCGTGCAACCAGGGCGGCAAGCAGCGCGCGATCCCCAAGAAGCAGAAAGACGGCTACGAAAAGGACCGCAAGAAGCGCTGCGCCGACACCCAGTGCATGGAGATGATATCGCAGGATCCGTCCTGCTCGCAGCACGCGTTCTGCGGTGCCGGCATCTGCGAGCTCGGCGACTGACGCCGGAACATCGCGCGCCTCAATCCGCGGTGGGCGCTGGCGGGGCGCCGTGCAGCGACAGCCAGGCGGCGGCCTGGCGCTGAACCGGCTCCGGAAGCGTCGGCGCGCCTGGCGTCTTCTCCGCCGGCGCTCCTTCGGGCGCTCCCGCCGCGCCGGCCGCCGCCGCCGCCAGCAGCCGGGCTTGCTGCCGGTCGCGTCCGCTCTCCCACAGCGCGCGCGCCAGCGCGAATCGCAGGCGCGGCAGCTCGTCGGCAACCGCCGACTGCTCGGCCAGCTGCAGCGCCTGGCGCAACGGCGCGATCGCGCGCGTCGCGTGGCCGAGCCCCAGCTCCGCCTCGCCGAGGGGCGCCAGGGCGTAGATCAGATTCACCTCGGGCCCGGCCTCGCCGCGCTGGACCGCCACCGCGCGCTCGGCGTCGCGTCGCGCCTCCTCGTGGCGGCCCAGACGATTCAGGATCTCTGCGCGGTTCGCCAGCTGCGCGACCAGCCGGGGATGGCTCGCACCGAACGTCCGGCTCAAGATCTCGACGCCACGGTTGCTCAGCTCCAGCGCTTCGTTGGATCGCCCGATCGAGTTCAGCGTGTCGGCCAGGTTCGCGAGCGAGAACGCCACGTCGGGGTGATCGTTGCCGAGCACGCGCTCCTTGATGCGCAGCGATTTCGCCAGCTCGTCGGCGGCCGCGACCTTGTCACCGTTGGCGTCGAGCGCAACGCCGAGGTTGTTGAGCATCCAGGCGCGCAACAGATCGTGCCCGCCGATGCGTTGCAGGAAGACACGCGCCTGGTTGCTCCAGCGCTCCGCCCTGACCATGTCGTGCTCGAGGTAACCCGAGATGTAGATCTCGACGGTGGACAGCTCGACCACCAGCTCGTCGTGACGCGAGGCTTCGGCCAGCCACAGCGCCTCATCGATGGTCGCGTGCGCGTCGCGCGCGCGACCGGTGTCGACCTGCAACAGCGCCAGGCGGTTCAGCGCCTCCGCGATCACCGGGTCGTATCCGCTCTTGCGCGCGTCGGCGACCACGACGGTGAGCTGGTCCAGCGCCTGCGCGTAGCGGCCGGCGTCCTGCAATGCCTTCACCTCGACCAGCTGCCCGCGCAACGCGTCCACGCGCTGGCGCGTCGGCGCGTCACCGGGGGGCGCGATCGCCGACCCGATGGAGCTGATCTCGCCGCAGGACTCGATCGGCGTCAGCGCGGCGGCGGCGCCGAGCGCGTTGCGGGGGGCGACCGCGTCGCCCTCGACGAGAACGTCGGAGAACGCGCGTAGCTCGCTCAGGCGATCGCGCAGGCAGCTCATCTTGAGATCCAGCACCTCGTGCGACTGCTCGCCGCGGACATTGGTCGCCTCGCACGCTTCCTTGTACATGTGCGACCAGCGGCCGACATAGTCGTCGAGCAGCCGCGACAGCTTGTCGAACGATTCGTGGGCGCTCGGCCGGTCATCCCCGCTCATGTACGCCGCGATCGCCGAGCGGCGTGCGGTGCGGCTGTCGCCCCGGCGCTCCCAGATGCCCGCGAACCGATCCGCGCCGACCTGACAGATCGACGGCTGCGCCGGTGCCATGCCGACCGCCAGCGCCGCCGCCGTCGCCGACGCGACGAGCACGCCCGCGAGCGCGTACGACCACCCGCGCGCGTTGGGATTGTGGGCCAGCGCGGCCAGCAGCGCGTCCATCGACGGCCAGCGCTGGCTGGAATCGATCGACAGACCACGCAGCAGCGCGCGCCGCACCCAGCTCGGAACCCGCCGGTTGGGCGGGGCCGAGCGCACGCGCCCATGAATCACGTTGTCGGCCAGCTCGGTCATCGACGTGCCCGCGAACGGACGCTGGCCGTAGAGCGCCTCGTAAAGCGCGACGCAGAAGCTGAACTGATCGCTCTGCGCGTCGGCGATCTGCCCGCGGAACTGCTCGGGCGCCATGTACGCCGGCGTGCCGACCAGGAGGCCGGTCTCGGTCACCGCCGCCTCGAACGACCCGGTGCCGCGCGGCGCGAGCGGCGGCGGGCGCGCATCGAGCCGCTCACCGACGTCGCACGAGCGCTGGTGCGCGACCTCGATCGTCGCGTTGGTGTCGACGTGCGCCAGCGTCGCCAGCGCCGGGACGCTGTTGCCTGACTTGCGGTTCGGCGCCTGGCGCGCCAGGCCGAAGTCCATGACGCGCACCTGGCCCGTTCCGGTGACCATCACGTTCTCGCCCTTGAAGTCGCGGTGCACGAGATCGGCGGCGTGCGCGGCCGCGAGCCCGCGCCCTGCCGAGACGAAGACGTCGACGATCTCGCGCCAGCGCCGGGCCGCCGCGTGCAACCAGTAGCTGAGGGTGTGCCCGTCGACGAACTCCATGGCGATGAAGACGCGCTCGCCGAAGCTGCCCACGTCGTGCACGACCACGACGTTGGGGTGCGACAGGCGCGCGATCGCCTGAGCTTCGCGCAGCAGGCGCGCCTTCTGCTCGCCCATGTCGCCCTTGCCGCCGTCGGTGACTTGCAGCAGCTTGACGGCGACTTTGCGGTCGAGCTCGGGATCGTACGCCGCATAGACGTCGCCCATCGCTCCGCGGCCGACCAGCTCGACCACGAGGTAGCGCCCGATCGGCGCTCCGCGCTGGAGCAAAGGCGAATCGGCGCGGTCACCTGGCTGGACAACAGTCGCGGCCATCGCGGGTCCCCACCAACATCGGCTGCGATGAGACCGATGTTGAGGCGGACGCCGTGGCCCACCTTGCCGCCGACACCCGCATGTCGGCGTTCAACGCCTACACGCACGACCAGCGCGCGCACCAGCGCACGCTCCCCTTTTGAAACAACTGCGTGACGGGACCGTTCGGCCCGCTTGTTCACGCCGCACGGCGCATGACTTTCCGGCTCCGATCTCCTAACGTTTGTGCCCCGGGCGATGCATACGACATCTTCCTTCGTCGGGGCGGTACTGGTCCCGGCGTTGATCGCGATCTCCTTCGACGTGCGGGCGGCGCCCACGGGTTCGCGCGAGCGCGAGCCGCCCGAGAGGCAAGACTCTCGCGCGCTGATCAACGACGCGATCGCCGAGTACGACGCGCACCATTTCGAAGAAGCGCGCGCCCTCTTTCGCCGCGCGCACGAGCTGGATCCCAGCGCGCGCACCTGGCGCGGCATCGGGATGCGGCGTTCGAGCTGCACGACTACGTGAAATCGCTGCGCGCGCTCGAGGCATCGCTGGTCGATTCACGCCTGCCGCTGACCGAGTCGGAGCGCGGCGAGGTACAGGCCCTGGCCGAGCGCGCGCGCGTCTTCGTCGGCCGCTTCGTGATCCATCTTTCTCCGAAGGACGCGGTGCTGCGCGTCGACGACACGCCGACGGCGCTCGACGACGGCGACATCTTGATGCTGGAATCCGGACGGCACGTCCTGACCGCGTCCGCCGCCGATCGCCGATCCGAGGCGCGAGAGATCAACGTCGCCGGCGGCGAGCGGCGCGAGCTGAGCATCAACCTGCCCCCGATGCCGGCACCGGAGGTCCGGGTCGTCGATGTGCCGCGCGCCGACACCGGGGAGCCATCGGGCACGGCGTGGTGGTTCGCGGGTGCCGGCGTGCTCGCGGGCGGAGCGGTCGGCGGTGTCCTCTGGTGGCGCTTTCAAAGCAACCAGCTCGACGGCTGCGACGACGCGCTGGCTCATGGTAGCGTATGCGACAACCGCAGCGGTCTGGTCCTGCGCGATCGACTGGCGCTCGCGACGGCGATCGGAAGCGCCGCGGGGGCGTTCGCGCTGGGCACGATCGCAACGGTGAAATGGACCGACAGAGCCAAAAAGAACGGCGATCCGGTGGCACGCGCGGCGCTCGTCTGCGTGCCGGCGCCGGCGCAGGTGGGCTGTGAAGTCGGCGTGGTGTTTTAGCGCCTTCGCGGCGCTGATCGGGATCGCGCTGTCGATCTCGTCGGCGCCGGGCTGCTTGCGCGCCGACGTCCAGAATGTGGAATTGCGTCCCGACGCGGGCGCCGGCGGCGCCGTGGAAGGTCGGGGAGGCTCCGGCAGCGGCGGCGCGATCGGCAGCGGCGGCGCGACCGGCAGCGGCGGCGCGACCGGCAGCGGCGGCGCGACCGGCAGCGGCGGCACAGCCGGGATGCCGGGCAGCGGCGGCACAACCGGCGCCGGCGGCGGCGCGATCGTCGATGCAGGCACCGGCCTCACGCCGTCGGCGGCGGGCCAGCTGCTCTTCACGGAGATCATGGTCGACACCACGGCCGCAAAGGACGAGGTCGGCGAGTGGGTCGAGATCCACAACCCGAGCCTGCTGAAGACCTACGACCTCTTCGGGTGCGAGCTCTACGACTCCGGCAACACCGACACGATCACGCGGCACGTGATCCTGCAGCCGGGATGGTTCATCACGCTCGCGCGTTCGGTCGACCCGACGCTGGGGTTCGTTCCGACGGACATCTATCCGACGGTGAAGTTCAGCAACACCGGCGACCTCGCCGGCCTGCGCTGCGGCGGGACCACGATCGACGTCGTCGACTTCACGGCCTGGCCGGTGCCCAAGGGGCGCTCGTTCAGCTTGAGCCCGCTGCACTACGATGCGACCGCCAACGATCTGCAATCCAGCTGGTGCGAAGGCAGCACCGCCTACAACACGCTGGTCGACGACGGCTCGGTCGAGACCGACTACGGCTCGCCGGGCGTGACCAACCCGGCGTGTCCGTAGCCGGGTCTCAAAAGAACGTACCGCAGGGGATCGAGTCGCGGCGGATCGAGTTTCCGCCGGTCGCGCTGTCGTCGGCCCAGTAGAACGCCTTGCGGCCGTTCGCGCATTCCGACTCGGGCGCGATGGCGATCCCCTCGTTGTTGGCGTTCGGCAGCGTGGTCGGGTGATCGAACAGGCGGCGCAGAATGAAGTGTCCCTTGGTCGGCGACGTCGCGACGCCGTCGATCTCGAACACCGCGGCGCGGTTCGCGCAGGTGTTGTCGCAGTAGCCCCACAGGTAGCCCACGTCGCGATCGAACGACAGGTCCATGATCGACGCCTGGCCGCCGGGGAACGTCGCGACACGGTGGTAGGCGCCAGCGACGTGATCCAGCGCGTAGCCGTAGATGCTGCCGTTCGACTCGAGCCCGACGAAGAAGATGCCGGTGCCGTGGTTCGCGTAGCGCGAGGGATCGTAGAGCTGGCCGGTGCTCTCGTCGACGAAGCCGGCGCCGACCAGCGACGCGTCGGGGATCCAGGTGATCGCCTCCAGCCCCAGATTCGCGTCGGAGACCGGCAGGTCGGGGGTCAGGTTCCATTCGTTGGTCGCGTTCAGCGACGCGCCCGCGGCGCTGGTGTCGTAGCGGAGAACGCTCATGCGGCTCACCGTTCCGACGTCGCCGTTGCGCTCGGTCGACACGTAGATCGCCGTCGAGCTGAGCTCGGCGCGCGTCACACCCTCGGAGTCGGGCGTTCCCGTGCCGTCGGGGTAGCGGATCGTCTTGCCGGCGTTCCAGCTCCCGCTCGTCGTCGACGCCCAGGTGGTGCCGTTCCAGAGCAGCCGGTAGAGCGTCGACGGACTGTTCTGGATGCCCCAGAGCACGGCCGCTCCGGATGACGTCGCTGGTTCATAGAAGAGACCGCTCAGGTTGCCGCTGAATTGCCCGACCTGGTCGACGGTGACGACCGCGTTCGCGCCCGGCCAGACCGACAGCGTGACCGGCGCGTCGGTGCCTCGGTCAGCGCCCCCGTCGGTGCTCCCGTCGGTGCCTCCGTCGCTGCCGCCCGCGCCACCGTCGGTGGTCGCGCAGGCGTTGGCGGTCCCCTTGGTCGAGGCGGCGGTGGTCGTGAAGGCACCGAGGCCGTCGGGGCAGCGGCCGTAGGTCGTGATCGCGTGGCTGGTCCACTGGTACGTGTCGACCAGCTTGCCCGACGGATCGAAGAGCCGGGCGGCGTCGCTGGCGCCCAGGCCGAAGCCGAGCGCCGCTTCCTCGAGCACGTAGTAGCTGTCCGCGGCCAGCGACGTGCCGTTCGGCAACGTATAGACGTGCGTATCGTCGTTGTCCTTGAACACCCACTGCGACAGATCGGCCGTCGCGCCGCCGGCGTTGTAGAGCTCGACCCAATCGCCGGGAACGCCGCCGCTCGACTCGATCTCGTTGATGACGACCATCGGCAGCTGCACGACCACCGGCGCGCAGGTGACGGTGATCGCCTGATGCACGCTGCACGCGCCATCGCTGGCGCTGAGCGTGACCGTGACCGTGCCGGCGCTGGTGCAGGCAAAGGTCGGGTTGGCGACCGCCGCGTTGCTGATCGTGCCGCCGCCGGTGAGTCCGGTCGCGGTCCACTGGAACGCCAGCGCCGACGGCTCCTTGTCGTCGTCGTGAGCCGCTCCGCCGAGCGCGATCGTGCCGCCGACCATCGCCGTCATCGGGTTGGCGCTGACGCTGTCGATCACCGGGCAGAGATTCGGCGCCCCATCCACGTTCCCCCGGTGAGGCGCCCCGCCGGAGAGGTAGTCGCACCCGCACGCGGCCACGGCCGCGGCGACCACCGCGCGCAGCACGCTCGATCCCTTCATACCGTTTGAATCGGCGTGCCCGTCGGATACTTTACCGTCGGAGTGGGCGCCACCGTCGAGCCTGGCGCGGTGGTACCACCGACGGCCCGTTGATTTTCCCGGGGCGGTGGACCATGCTCGGCTCGTCTCTGGGCGCTGGATGTCCTACTCGTCGCTGCGCGCTGCTCCTGGCTCGGCTCCGGCTCCGGCTGCGTCGCCGCCGGCGGACGTGGTCGCACGCATGGCGGCGATTGTAGGCGCCGCCAACGTGATCTCCGACGCGGCCGACCTGCGCACCTACGAGTGCGACGCGCTCACCAGCTTTCGCGCGCGGCCCAGCCTGGTGGTGCTGCCGGCCAGCACCGACGAGGTCGTCGCGGTCATGAAGGTGGCGCGCGCAGCCGGCATGCCGATCGTCCCGCGCGGCGCCGGAACCGGCCTGTCCGGCGGAGCGTTGCCCACGCCCGGGTCGCTGGTGCTGGCGCTGTCGCGCATGACCGCGATCCTGGACGTCGACCTCGACAACGGCTTGATGCGCGTCCAGCCGGGCGTGATCAACCTCGACGTCAGCCGCCATCTCACGCCCGCGGGCTACTACTACGCGCCGGATCCGTCGTCGCAGAGCGTGTGCACGATCGGCGGCAACGTCGCCGAGAACTCCGGCGGTGCGCACTGCCTCAAGTATGGCTTTACGGTCAACCACGTGCGCGGCGCGCGGCTGGTCACCGCCGACGGCGACGTCGTCGATCTCGGCGAGGGCGGCGTGCTCGATCCGCCCGGCTACGATCTGCTGGGCGTGGTGGTTGGCAGCGAAGGGACGCTGGGCGTGGTCACGGAGGTCGTGCTGCGCATCCTGCGCCGGCCCGAGGCAACGCGCACCTTCCTGGCCGCCTTTCCGTCGACCGACGAAGCCGGGCGCTGCGTGTCCGAGATCATCGGCAGCGGCATCGTGCCGGCGGCGATCGAGATGATGGACCGCCTGGCGATCGAAGCGGCGGTCAAGGCGGTCGGCGTCGACTGGCTCGAGCGCTGGCCGGGCATCGGCGCCGCGCTGCTGATGGACGTCGACGGCCCGCGCGCCGAGGTCGAGCACACCGCGCACGAGGCGCTGGCGATCGCGGCGCGCACCGGCGCGATCGAGGTCCGCGTGCCCGCCGACGAGGACGAGCGCCTGCGCATGTGGAAAGGGCGCAAGAGCGCCTTCGCGGCGATGGGGCGGCTGGCGTCGAACTACATCGTGCAAGACGGCGTCATCCCGCGGACCGAGATCGCGCGCGTGCTCGCCGAGATCCAGCAACTGGCGAGCGGCGCCGGCCTGCGCGTGGCCAACGTCTTCCACGCCGGCGACGGCAACCTCCATCCGCTGGTGCTCTACGACGCGCGCGTGCCGGGGCAGGAGCGCGAGGCCGAGGATCTGGCCGCGGAGATCCTGCGCATCTGCCTGCGCTACGGCGGCTCGATCACCGGCGAGCACGGCGTGGGCGCCGACAAGGCGCCGTTCATGGCCGAGATGTTCAGCGAGGCCGATCTCGAGACCATGGCACGTGTGCGCTGCGCATTCGATCCCGACACCGCGTGCAACCCGAACAAGGTGTTCCCGACACCCCGATTGTGCGGCGACAGACCGGGGCCGTATCGCGCGCATGCCACCGAGAGCGACGGCAGAGCGGACCGCGGATGACCGAACCGCGGATGGCAGAGCCGCGAATGGACGCGGCAGCGCGTGCCGGTGAAGCGAGCGACGCGATCGTCGGCGTCGTGCCGGCGAGCGTGGTCACGCCGGCGACGCTCGACGAGGCGACCGAGGTCGTGGCCGGGTGCGCGCGCGACCGGCGGCATCTGGCTTTCGTGGGCGGCGGCACCGAGCTCGCATTGGGCGCTGCGCCCGAGCGGCTCGACGTCGCGCTGCACACGGCGGCGCTGAACCGCATCGTCGAGCACGCGCCGCTCGATCAGATCGTCACCGTCGAGTGCGGCGCGCGCGTCGGTGACGTGCAGCGCGCGCTGGGAGCGCACGGACAGATGTTGTCGCTCGATCCGCCCTGGGCCGACCGCGCGACCATCGGTGGCGTGATCGCCAGCAACGCGTTCGGCGCGCTGCGCACGCGCTACGGTTCGATCCGCGATCTGATCATCGGCATCTCGTTCGTGCGCGCCGACGGGGTGCGCGCGCGCGGCGGCGGAAAGGTCGTGAAGAACGTCGCCGGCTTCGATCTGCCGAAGCTGCTCGTGGGATCGCTGGGGACGCTGGGGCTCATCGCGACCGCCACGTTTCGCCTGCACCCGCGACCCGAGACCGCGGCGACGATCGCCTTCCAGCGCCTCTCGCTCGCCGACGTGCAGCGGCTGCTGCGCGCGGCGCGTGAAGCGCACCTCGAGCCCGAGGCCGTCGCTGCGCTGTCCGACACACCCGATGGCGCGGCCTGGCGGCTGGGCATCCGTTTCGCGGGCTTCGCGCGCGGGGTCGCCGATCAGAGCGCGCGCCTGCTCGACGCCGCGACCAAGGTCGAACGGGGCGACGACGGCGCCGGCGATGTCGGCGCGATCGAGGCCGACAACGACGCCGGATTCTGGGACGCGCACGAGCGGGCGCGCGCGGGCGACGCAACCGTCCGGATCAAAGTCGCCTTGCAGCCGTCGGATCCGGCGGCTGCCGAGCTGTTCGCGAGGCTGTCCGAGCCGCTGGCACGCGCACGAGCCGTCTTCTACCCGACGCTGGGCCTCGGCTTCGTGAGCGGCGACGCCGGCGAGCCCGACGCCATCGCCGCGGCGATCGAAGCGGCGCGACGGTCGCTGGCCCCGACCGGCGGCAGTGTCGTCGTGCACGATGCGCCCGCGTCGGTGCGCGCGCGACTCGACGTCTGGGGTGTCGGCGAGGGTCCGCGCTCGGCGGTGCCCCTGATGCGCAGCCTCAAGCAACGGCTGGATCCGGAGCGGCGACTGGCGCCCGGCCGCTTCGTGGCGGGACTATGAATGATATGAGCACCGGCGGCGAGCCCCACAGCCACGCGCAGCCCCACGAGCGCGCGCGCGATCCGATCGACGACTGCGTCCACTGCGGATTCTGTCTGCCGCACTGCCCGACCTATCGCCTCTGGGGCGAGGAGATGGACAGCCCGCGCGGCCGCATCTATCTGATGCGCGGCCTGCGCGACGGCGAGCTGCCGACAAACCCGATCGCCGCCAGCGTCGCGCAGCACTTCGATCGCTGCCTCGGCTGCATGGCTTGCATGCCGGCCTGTCCGTCGGGCGTCCGCTACGACACGCTGATCGAGCGCACGCGCTCCCAGCTCGAGAGCACGCGCCCGCGCTCGCTGACCGATCGGCTGTTTCGCGGGCTGATGTTCGCGCTCTTGCCCTATCCGCACCGGCTGAAAGCGCTGGCGGTGTTGCTGTGGCTCTATGCGCGCAGTGGTTTGCAGCGGCTGGTTCGCGGCAGCGGCCTGCTTCGCCGGCTACCTCCGCGAATGGCGCAGCTCGACGCGCTCGCGCCCGACCTGCGCTTTCGCGATCTCTTCGCGGCGTTACCGGCGCACGTGGCCGCGCAAGGCGAGCGACGCGCGCGCGTCGGCATGGTCAGCGGCTGCGTCCAGCGCGTGTTCTTCCCCGGCGTCAACCAGGCGACGGTGCGCGTGCTCAGCGCCGAGGGCTGCGACGTCGCCGTGCCCGAGGGCCAGGGGTGTTGCGGCGCGCTCTCGATGCACGCCGGACGCGAGGACGAAGCGAAATCGCTGGCGCGCGCGTTCGTCGATGAATTCACGCGCCAGGGAGTCGACATCATCGCGGTCAACGCCGCCGGCTGCGGCTCGCACCTCAAGAGCTACGGCACCCTGCTGGCCAACGAGCGGGTGTGGGCCGACAAGGCGCGCGCCATCGCAGGCAAGGTGCGCGACGTGAACGAGCTGCTCGCGGCGATGCCGCCGCGCGCGCCGCGACACCCGGTGCCCGTGCGGGTCGCCTACCACGATGCCTGCCACCTGGCGCACGCGCAGGGGATCCGCGCGCAGCCGCGCGCGCTCTTGCGCGGCATCCCGGGCCTCACGCTGGTCGAGATCCCCGACGGCGATCAGTGCTGCGGCAGCGCGGGGACCTACAACCTGACCGAGCCGCAGGCAGCCAACGCGATCGGCGAGCGCAAGGTCGACAACGTGCTCTCGACGCGCGCCCAGCTGCTGGCCGCCGCCAACGCCGGCTGCACGCTGCAGATCCAGAAGCTGCTGCGCGCGCGCGGCGCCACGCTGCCGGCCGCGCACCCGATCGAGATCCTCGACGCCGCCATCCGCGGCGTCCCGCTTCAGTGCTTGAGCGGCGGCACCGGGATCATTCCCGGGAAGACGTAGGCCTGCAAGAGCGCGATGATGCCGATCACCGCCGCGCCCGCCACCGAGTGCCACCAGACCTTGCGGAAGATCGGTCCCACGGCGTGCGCGCGCTCCTGCGGGTTGTCGTAGCAAGCCGCGCCCGCGACCATGATCGACTGCGCATCGATCATCTTGCCCATCACGCCGCCGGTCGAGTTGGTGGCGACGATCAGGATCTCGTTCAGGTGTAGCTGGTTCGCGGTGATCCGCTGCAGGCTGCCGAAGAGCGCGTTCGACGCGGTGTCGGAGCCGGTCAGGAAGACGCCCAGCCAGCCGAGGTAGGCCGAGAAGAACGGATAGAGCGCGCCGGCGCTGGTGAACGCGAGCCCGAGCACGGCGTCGGTGCCGGCGTAGCGCGTGAGGTAGCCGAGGCCGAGCACCTGGCCGATCACCAGCACCGGCGTCTTCATGCGGCCGGCGGTGCGCGCGATCGCCTGCTTCCACTGCGCCCACGACAGCCGCAGGACCAGCCCGGTGAGGAGCGCGGCGAGCACCACGCCGGTGCCGGCCGCCGACAGCCAGTTGATCGTGAACTTCGCCGCCTCCGGCTTGGCGCCAGCCACGACCGCGGGCGGCACGCGCTGAACCAGGTTGTGCAGGTGCGGCATCTCCCAGGCCGGCAACGACAACGGCCCGCCGAACGGCGAGCCGAAGAGGTGTCCCTTGATGATCGTGCCCGAAAAGAGGCCGTTCAAGAACTTCTTGAAGTCGGGCGCCCCCCACAGCGCGCAGCACAGGATCAGGATCGCCCACGGCAGCCACGCATACGCGGTTTGCGCGGCCGTGTACTTGTAGGCGTCGGTCGTGGAGGCGCCGCCGGACGCGCGCTCCGAGGCCAGCAGGAACCGATCCTTCGGCTGCCAGACGAAGCGCAGGAACAGCGTCGTGCAGATCAGCGAGAAGACGCCGGACACGACGTCGGTGATCAGATGCAGCGCGTTCGTGCCCGACGCGAAGTGCTGCATGATCGCGAACGACGCGCCCGCGCACAGCGCGCACGGCCAGGTCGCGAACGCCTCTTTCCAGGTGCCGCCCTCCATGCGCACGAACGTCACCACCAGCCAGAACGGCACCAGCACCGAGACGAACGGCAACTGACGGCCCGCCATCGCCGACAGCGTGACCTGGTCGAGCCCGCTCACCGACGCGAGCGTGACGATGGGCGTGCCGATCGCGCCCCACGCCACTGGCGCGGTGTTCGCGAGCAGGTTCAGCACCGCGGCCTGAAAAGGCGAGAAGCCGAGACCGACCATGACCGCGCCCGCGATGGCGACCGGCGTGCCGAAGCCCGACGTCCCTTCGATGACCGACCCGAAAGAGAACGCGATCAGGATGACTTGAATGCGCCGATCGAACGAGATGTGCGTGATCGATTCTTTGACGATCTCGAACTTCCCGGTGATGACGGTGATGGTGTAGAGGAACATCGCGCCGACGACGATCCAGATGATTCCGAGAAATCCGGACATCGTCCCGAGCGCGAACGCCGAGATCGCCGACACGAACGGCATGTGGAACGCGACGCACGAGATCAGGAACGCCGCCAGCACCCCGGCGAATGCGGCGTAGGGCGCGGCGATGCCCAGGTGCCGCTTGCCGGTGGCGTCGCGCCGCGGGTGAATCGCGATGAAATAGAGCAGCACCAGGATCGGGACCGCCGCCAGCAGCGTCGAGAGGAAGACGCTGCCGGTCGGGTTGTAGTTCTGGTAGAACATGCGCGCTCCTTCTCGAAGGATGGGTACGGATTCCACGTCACCCGCGCCAGGGAGGCTGGCGCACCGCTCAACTCGACCGGAAATTTAGAGTTGACGGGCGGCTCATCGCCGACGGAGACCTGGTCCCGGCAACCAAGGCGGACTGTCTCACGTGGGGCCCAGCGCCGGCAATCCCCAGATCGAGGTATCCTCAGCGGCATGGCTGACCGCACCGTACTGATGATCCCGGGTCCCATCGAGCTCGACGCCGACGTGCTGGGCGCGCTGGCGCAACCGCAGCGCGGCCACATGGATGGCGCGTTCGCCAAGGCGTTCGGACGGGCGCTGGGCCACGCGCGCGAGGTCTTTCTCGCGCCCAGCGCGCAGCCGTTCGTCGTCGCCGGCAGCGGCACGCTGGCGATGGAGATCGCGACCGCGAACCTGATCGATCCCGGCGAGCGTGCCGTGGTCGTCAACACCGGCTACTTCGGCGATCGCATGCGCGCGATCCTCGAGCGCCAGGGCGCGCGCGTCGACGAGGTGCGCGCGCCGCTCGGCGAGGTGCCGGATCTCGGCGCGCTCGAGCGCGCGCTGGCGGGCGCGCCCGCGAAGCTGGTCACCGTCACCCACGTCGACACGTCGACCGGCGTGCGTGCCCCCGTCCAGGAAGTGGCGGGCATCGCGCGCGAGCACGGCGCGCTGACCGTCGTCGACGGCGTCTGCTCGGTCGGCGGTGAAGAGCTGCGGCAAGACGCATGGGGCCTCGACGTCGCGCTGACCGCGAGCCAGAAGGCGCTGGGCGCCCCTCCCGGCCTGGCGCTGGTGATGGCCGGGCCGCGCGCGCTGGCGGCGCGCCGCGCGAAGAAGGTGCCGGTGCCGTCGCTGTATCTCGACTTCCTCGAATGGCTACCAATCATGGAGTCGTACGAGAAGGGCGCGCCGCAATACTTCGCGACGCCGGCGACGAATCTGGTGCTGGCGCTCGACGTGAGCCTGGGCCAGCTGTGCGCCGAGGGCATGGACGCGCGCTTCGCCCGCCACGCGCGGCAGGCTGCGGCGTTTCGCGCCGCGTGCAACGCGCTGGGCCTATCGATGCTGCCGGCGCGTGACGCCATCGCCGCCAACACGCTGAGCGCGTTTTACTACCCGAGCGGCGTCGACGCGGCGCTGGTCGGACGCGTGCGCGCCGAGGGGATCATCATGGCGGGCGGACTGCATCCCGATGCGAAGGCCAAGTACTTCCGCGTCGGGCACATGGGGGTGATGACCGCCGCCGATATTCTGGCGGCGGTCGGCGCGCTCGAGCGCGCCCTGGCGGCGAGCGGCCATCGCTTTGAAGTCGGGGTCGGGCTCACGGCGGCGCAGCGGCAGCTGAGCCAGGGGTGAGCTAGGGGACAGCCTGCGCGACCGGGGCCGGAGACGGCCCGGCAGCGTGCGCCGGCACGGGTGTCGCGTCGACGAACGGACGCGGCATCAGGCCGCGCACGGCGGGGCCGTTGAGCACCGCGCCCGCCAGATCGAAACGGCTGCCGCACGACGGACAATCCCAGCTCTTCTCGGCGCCGTTCCAGCGCACGTGGCCGCGCCCGCTGGGGCACGCGGCGCTGAGCGCGCGCAACGCGCCGGTGGCGCTGCGGTAGATCGCCAGGCGCTCGCCCTGACGCCGGATGAGCATGCCCGCCGACGCCGGCAAGTGCTCGACGTCGGTGACCAGCTCCTTGATCCGTCCGGTCAGCCGCCGCTTGGCCGCCGCGAGATTGCGTCCCATGTTGCGGCCCACCGAGGCGAGCGAGCGCGAGCGGTCCGGCGCCAGCAGCCGCGCCCACGGGTTGGCGTGCCCGCGCACCAGATCCGCGAGCAGCAGCCCCGCGAGGGTTCCGTTGGTGATGCCGTTGCCCGACAGCCCGGTCGCGAACAGGACCCGCCCGTCGTCGGCCGCCTCGGGACCGACGTAGGGCAAGCCGTCGGCGGTCTCGATGATCTGGCCCGACCAGTGGTGCGTCACCTCCAGCGGCCCGAAGTGGGTGCGCGCGAACTCGTCGAGCTCCGTCAGGATCTGCCGCGTATCGATCTCTTCGCCGACGCGGTGGTCGCCGCCGCCCGTGATCAAGAACTCTCGGTTGCCGATGCGCGCGGTGCGCGCGTGGTGATACGGCGTGGCCAGATCCCACAGCAGCGCGCCCAGCGGCCGGCGCACGCGCGCCGCGATCGCGTACGAGCGATACGCCGCCAGCTTCGCGCGGATCGCGGAGCGATCGCCGATCGGCACGTCGGTGGCCACGATGACTCGCTCGGCGATCACGTCGCCGCCGCTGGTCGAGACGCGGCAGCGCGGCCGCGCGGCGTCGCTCTCGATCGCGTGCACGCGCACGCCGCGCACCACCACGCTGCCGTGACCGTAGATCTGCGACTCCAGCGCCGCGACGTACGACCCCGGGCGAAACTGCGCCTGGTTGTCGAAGCGCAGCGCGCCCGCGATCGCGAATGACGCCGGGATCTCGGTGGTGCGGATGTCGCTGTAGCCGAGCGCGTCGGCCGCTTCCGCCTCCGCCTCCAGCGCCTGGCGCTGCGCGCGATCGCCCGCCTCGGCGTAGAGAAAGCCGGGCAGCCGCTCGAATCCGCAGTCCATGCCGCTCTCACTCGACAGCTGCTCGATGTGTGCGATCGCCAGGCGCTGTCCTTCGATCAGGAGTCGCGTGTCGTCGAGCCCGAAGCACTTGAGCAGCACCGACAGGCGCGTGTCGGGAACCTCGCTGAGGTGCGCGGTCGTGCGGCAGCTCTCGCTCTCTTTCAGCGGGCGCGCGTCGAGCACGATCACTCGTCGCGACGCGCGCTTGAGCGCCAGCGCCGCGGTCAGGCCGGTCACGCCCGCGCCGATGACGATCACGTCGCCTTCGAGCCCGTTCACGCGCGGGATTCCGCGCACGCAGTCGGCGGCGTCCTGCGGCGGTTCGTGAACGAGCCGGCGCACGGTGACCTCGTGATGGGTGCTGCGCGGGCTCTCCGCCACCGGTCCGGAATCCGTCACGTCCCCGCGGCCGTCGTCGCCATCGGGCATGGAATCGAGCATGGTACCTCCGAGATCTCGTTATGAGAGTCGGCGCGATTCCTTCAGGTCTCGTGCCAGGGCGCCGGATGCCCGGAAATGAAGTCTTTTCGCGGGCCGGGTGTGCCGAGCTGCTACAAACCGGTAACGGATCGCGTCGCCTGGTTACCCCGTGGTAGCCCGCGCGCGATGACGCTCTCGCCGAAACAAAGGACAAGAGCTGAAAGATCTTCCCCGTCGGGAGATTGATTTGCATGGTGTTCGACGACGCCACCAGATGTGCCTCGTCGTCGGCGAGCGAGATGTCGAGCCACGGGTTGCGCATCAGCTCCGCAGCCAGGTCGGGCGCACGGCCGCTTCGGGAAAGCGGAGCCGGACGCAGGTGCCACGGCCCGGCTCGCTGTCGATCTCCAGATCGCCGCCCAGCGCCTGCACCGCCGCGTGCAGCGCGCCCATGCCCAGGCCGCGCCCCGACGTCTCGGTGACCTCGCGCGCGGTCGAGATCCCGTCGGCGAAGAGCGCCGCCACCAGCTCCTGCCGCGACGGCGCGGTCACGCCGCGCGCCCGCACGCGCAGCCGCACTTCGTCCCAGGGGATACCGCGCCCGTCGTCTTCGATCTCGATCACCACGCTGGCGCCGTCACGCCGGCCGCGCAGGTCGATACGGCCGGCGCGCGGCTTGGCCGCCGCTGCGCGCTCGTCCGCAGGCTCGATGCCGTGGTCGACGGCGTTCCGCACGGCGTGCACGAAGGCTTGCCAGAGCTTCGCGCATTCGCGCGCGTCCAGGCGCAGGCCGTCGTGCGAGATGCGCACCGCGATCTCCTTGCTCAGGCGCTGGCCGATGCGCGCCGCTTGCTCGCCGAAGTGGCGCAGGCGGCGCTCGATCGGCTCCAGCGTCAACTCGTGGATCAGCCGCGCCATCTCGCCGTTGCTGCCGTTGCCGGCGCGCGCCGCGCGCTCCAGCGCCGCGACCTGCTCGGGCGACACTTCGATGACATGGCGCCCCTGCCCCAGCAGGCGTTCGACCTGCGCCGACACCCGCGACCAGCGGTCCTCCAGGCGCGCGAACGCCTCGGCGTCGGGCAGCATGCGTTCGTCGATCAGCCGCGATTCCAGCTCGTGGCAGATCTCGGCGACGCTCTGCAGGCCGAAGAGCGCGGCGTTGCCCTTCAGGGTGTGCAACGCGCGCCTGATCTCCAACGAATCGCCGGTGCGCGCGGCGATGACCCGCGCCATGATCTCCGACGCCTCGTCCATGAAGCCGATGAAGCCGGACCGATCGGCGAGCATGTGCTCGAACAGCGACAGCATCTCCTTGCGTTCGCGCTGCAGCTCCTCGTGCTCGATCGCCTGGGTCTCGTCGGAGACCACCACCAGGAAACGAGCGGGCGGCTCGGCCCCGATCGCGGCGTACGAGAGGCGAAAGCGCCGGCCACGCGCGGCCAGATGCCGCGGCAGCTGCGCCAGCGCGAGCTCGAGCGGAATCACGTCGTCGACCAGCTGCTCCCAGGCGAGCTCCAGATTGGCGGCGAACGCGCCGTCGTGGCGACCGAAGTAGCGCGGCATGGGCTCGCCGGAGGCGACCGGACCAAACCACGCGGTCAGGATCGCCGCCTGCTCGGGCGACATCGCCCCCGCGCGATCGACGGTGAAGAAGCCTTGATCCACGTTGTCGAGCACCAGGCGCATGTCCGCGTTGCGGCTGGTCAGCTCCGCGGTGCGCAGCTCGACCCGCCGTTCCAGGGTCTGGTTCAGCGCCGCCAGCGCCCTGGCGGCGGATGCCCGCGAGGTCTCGGTCGCCTCGAGCCGGTCGATCATCTGGTTGGTGACCTCGGCGAGCGCGCCGACCTCGTCGCGCTGGTAGAGCGGCACGCGGCCCACGCGCGCGACGTCGCCCTGGCGCGCGATCGCGCGCATCACCGCCGCCATCTCCGCGACCGGCCCGGTGATCGTGGTCGCGAGCAACGTCGCGCACAGCAGCGCGAACAGCACGATCGCGGCGAAGAAGATCAGCACCGTCATCAGAAGATGCCCCGCCGGCTCCGACGGGGCGCGCGCCGCGAACACCACCGCCGCCATGTAGAAGACCGGCGCCAGGCATAGTCCGAGGCAGTAGAAGACGAGCCGGCCGCGCAGGGTCAGCGGCGGCGCCGGGATCGCCACGCCGTGCGTGCGCGCCGCCAGCGACACGCCGCGGGTGACCGGACCGACCAGCCAGGCGCCCAGGCTGTGCGCCAGCGGCAGCGGGCCGCTGGCCATGGCGGCGCAGAAGAACCCCGAAACGAGCACGCTCGGTGAGCCCCCGAGCACGGTGATGGACACGAAGAGGAGCAGCCACTCGGCCGACCAGGCGATTGCGATCTGCTGCGGGAAGCGCTGCGCGGCGAGCCCCGCCTCGAGAATCGCCGTGCGCGCTCGTGGGTCATCGGCGCTTCCCGCCGCCTCGATCGCCGCGCCGCCGCGCCAGCGATCGACCGCGCGCGTGACCAGCCACGCCACGACCGCCCAGGCCGACAGCGCGATGGCCCCGGCTTTCAGGCACAGCGCCAGGCGCGAGGTTCCGTCGGCGCGCCGCCCGACCGCTTCCAGGTACCCCGGGATGATCAGGCTCTTGAACGCCAGGTCCATCGGTAAGAAGAGACCGATCACGACACGAGCGAAGCCCGCGGGTCGTCGATATGCCTGGTTGAGTGCGCCGTCGATGTCCACGCGCTGGTCCCTCCGTGCCCGAGCGGTCTCGTGCACCATGCATTAACGC
>Ga0265338_10003593_pt1 | contig 21642 bp, 14 predicted proteins | sample 42126metaG_FD_193579 | JGI IMG/M metagenome (GOLD analysis project Ga0265338, IMG submission 193579) | Rhizosphere microbial communities from Carex aquatilis grown in University of Washington, Seatle, WA, United States - 4-21-26 metaG | ecosystem: Host-associated > Plants > Roots > Rhizosphere... | reverse complement strand
GATAGAATCTTCCGCCGGCGTGCATCGGCAGCGGGGCGGGTTTGTTCACCACGATCAGGCTCTCGTCTTCGTGCAAAATTTCCACCGCAACATTCACCTCCGGCTCGGTCACGTTCGGGAATAGATGCTGGTAGCGTTGCCCGGCCCGGACGATTTGCGTGGCCGCCACAGGCCGCTGTTCCCTGCTCACGACCCGGCCCCGTGCAAATTCCGCCTGCCACTCAGCCACCGACACATTCCCAACCATGCGCCCCAGCGCCGTCAGCAGGGTCAAACCGTCGCAGTCGCCGGGAATATTGAGCGACTTGAAGTGATCGCGCGGCTGGCTTCCCGGCAATGGCGTGACCGCACGGCAGATCGCCGCGTGACGACGGGCCATGTCCGCCAGTGAATGCACCCCGCAAGCATGCTTCCGCATTCCGAGATTTTCAAGTTTCAGCTTTCGCGATTTCTACCTTAAGCCTTTAGCTTTGCCCGTGAGCATTACGCCGTCCATGATGTTTGAAACGCGCTATGCCCAGACGAAACAAATTCCAATTCGGCTCAGCCGCCCAGACCACTCCCCAATCGGTTTTGGCGGGCGTTATCCTCGTGTGGATCCAATGCAAACAATCCCGCTGCCTGGCCTATCAAAATGCCGCCGGCCAATGGATCAATTTCTACACCGGCAAGGTCGTTCCCGACTTCGTCGAAATAATCGGCTGATTGACCTTGGTTAGGGTTTGCAGTGTGCGCTGTCCTCGGCGCACTGTCGGCTGAGACAGCCGACGCTATAGTTCAAACTTTTCCCTCAACCATCAGCTCTCAACCATCAACAGTCTTTGTCCACCCTCCGCAGTAGTCGGTAGAGCCCTGATTTGGTTGTAGGGCACGACGTAAGGAGTGCTGGCCCAATCGCCTCACCTCGTCGCCTACAAAAGTAGCCTGCTATGGAGGATGAGTCCCCAGTATTGACACTTTTTCCCATCGACCGTTAAGCATCCCGCCGGGCGCCCGCTCGCGTTCCGGCGTGGATTGGCCGCGAATCGGGCGTTGCGGAGATCAGATGATTCGATGGCGGTTTCTTCGGCAAGCGGCCAAGGAAAATGTCATCAAGGCCAGCAGAGATAGTGCGGCTGGTTCGGGGACAGCCGTGATCGACATCTCGGCGGAGCCGGTTAACGTGCTGGTTAATGGCGCACTCTCGGCGGCGGTTGCCGGGTTAAGAGATGCGCCGAAGGAGAGCGTGTATCGATCGCCAGCCGTCAGGTTTATCACCTCGCTGAGGGAGAGCGGAACGTTCGGTGTCGGATTTTGATCTTCGATATTCTCCGTCAGTGAAAACCCGCTGTGGTCTGTGTTGTCAAACACAGTGTAGGTGACAAAGAGCGCGCCGAATTGGGCTGAAGTGCTACCTCCGAAGTTCACCAGGCCGGTCAAATTATATTGACCGGTCGTCGCAACTATGAAATCCGTGCCGATGCCTCCTGAGGGAACGGTTACGACGTCTTCATTGGCGTTGTTGTTTCCGACTTGGGCGTCGGCTGTGCCGTTCAATGCCACGGTGGCTGAAACGCCGGTCGAATCAAAGTTGTAAGTCAGGTACGAGCTTCCGGCCCCTGAAAAGCTTCCCTGGTTGTTAGCGTACACGCCCGAAAATGTTCCTGCCGCCGTAAGTGTTCCATCAGTCGCCGTGCCCGTCATCACGGGGGTTGCGGTGAACGCGGTGCCACCATTAAACGTACCGACGGTCAGGCCTGCACCGGTGACTGGGCTTAAATAGGTAAATTGCGCATCAGCTCTTGTGGAACATGCCACAAATGCCGCCAGGGCTGCGCCGTAGATTGCCAGGGGCTTGAGGTTCCGATTTACACGGCGGGACGAATGAACAACAGCTTGCATTTTTTCCTCCATTTGGTTCCCAGGCCTGCACTGACTTGACGCATGCGAACACCCGAAGCGCGCTGTCAGACAAACCGGAGGTCACCAATCTTGTTTTTGTTAGGCTAACACCAACTGAATTCAGTTCTATATATTAAACCCCCAATTGAATGTCAAACAAATAAGGAAGGGGTCAGTCCTTTGAACGGGTCGGTTCCTGGTATTGGCATGTTGGCGATTTTGTGCAACCAAACGGTTTCGGACGCCGTCCATGATGTTTGAAACACGCTATGCCCAGACGAAACAAGTTCCAATTCGGCTCAGCCGCCCAGACCACTCCCAATTCGGTATTGGCGGGCGTTATCCTCGTGTGGATCCAATGCAAACAATCCCGCTGCCTGGCCTATCAAAATGCCGCCGGCCAATGGATCAATTTCTACACCGGCAAGACCGTCACCGACTTCGTCGAAATAATCGGCTGATTGGCCTTGGTTCCCGAACCCACCGCGTGGCGTAAGCTTTACGCGGCCTTCGCTCGCAGGCTCCTGGCTTCTGGATTCTTGCTTCAACTTTAGCCCTTAGCCTTTAGAATTTAGCCTTTCTTCCAAACGCCTTCCGCCTTGCGGAACATGGCCTGAGCGCCTTAAATTTGAATCAATAAATGAACACGACACCGCATCAGCCCCACGCTCCGGATTTGGTTGGAAAACATTTGCCCGGCCCGAATGGGCCCAAACCGGCGGGAATGAATCGACAGGCTTTCCGGAGCCTGAAGTGTGCATTAACACATGATGAGTTCGCGGCGGTGCGCTGGGCGGCCAATCGTGCCGGCGAATCCGCGATGCCACTGGCGGAATTCTTCCGGGTGGCCTTGCTGGAGAAAGTGCAGGCGACTGCCGCCCAGGATGTCGCGCGCGGACGCAAACTGCCGCCGGATATCGCGCACCTGACCGCCACCGCCAAGGCGTCGCCTACAAATTTGACTACTGCCCAGTAGTTTCGATTTAAAATCTGCGTTCATCTGCGTCATCTGCGGAACACGCTGTTTCAGTTTATTGTAGTGTGCGCTGTCCTCAGCGCCTTCCGCCTTTCTTCGTTTTCTGGCTTCTGGCTCCTGAATTCTGGATTCTTGCTTCAACTTTAGCCTTCCGCCTTCAGCCTTCAGCCCTGCCCCCTGTCAGGGGATTTGGCTTGCGTGTTTTCACCGGATGATGCAGAAAAGCCACATTGAGGTTTAATCAGCCTGCCGTCGGGTAGCGGCAGGTCAAAGGCGTTCAAAAGGTTCACCACGGGTTCCTGGCATATTATGAAAGTTTCGTTGTCGACAGAATCGTCGACGGCGCCTTTAAAGGAGAATTCTGAGATGAACAAACTGACGACCGCAGAATTTTATCCCGCGATGCTGGAACGCGTGGCGCATGTTGAAACGCTTCGCCATGGGATCATGACCATCCAACTCGGCGTCATCGGGGCCGTCATTGGCCAGTTTTTCAGCAAGGATGGAGCGGAAATATTTAAGAAACCGGAATACTGCATTCCTGCCCTTTTATTGTCCATTACGATACTTAAGCTTCTGGAACTAATGGCCCATAATCTGTTCGTCAAATCCATTCGCGCAGCAACCGAATTGATGATTATTGAACACGCTGACGGGCTGGTAAGTGCGGGCATTGGATACTTTTCGTTCCGCCGGCAAAGGGGGCGGGGGGAATACTGGGTCAGTGGAATGATGCCTGAATTATTGTTGTTCCTTTTCTTTATGGCTTTCTGCCTTCTGGCTAGGAATGTTCCCATGCTGGACCCGCTGCCTGCTTTCATCGGAATCGGCTGCCTGTTTTCCCTATGCGGACGCTACAAATCCATCGAGAAAATTTTTGCCAGAAAGGATGCGATCGAAGATGAATGCGGGAAAACAGACTCCGCGCCACTGGGAGATCGGCTGTTTAAGATGCGAACGGAGAAATGAAAGCCATCCAAACCACTTGAGACTCGTTGCGGGCGGAGGTCGCCGCGCTGACCGACCAGCCATCCGCTTAGCTCTTGGTGCGGAATCCACCCAATAAATAAACAAAGAAGCACAGTCCCAGCATCAGGCCAAGTATGCTGGCACCGATGGCCGGACCTCCGGCATAGAACCCGCCACCACCGAACAGGAGAACCATAACCAGCATGATTACCAATAAATTCATGCCGTTAAGCTAACACGCCGCTGCACGGTTACCATGGGGTCTTCACCCTACATAAACGGAGCAATTCTTTGATATTTGGATATTGGCGATCCCGTTTGGCCCTCAGCCTTCAGCCTTCTGGTCTTTGCGTTCTCGGCGCTCTGTGCGGCTAAACTCCACTTTTAACCACAAAGAACACCCGTCCTCCGTAGCAGGACTACTGCGGAGGGTGGACAAAGGTCACAAAGACTGAACACTGAACACTTGAAACTGAAATCTGCATTGATCTGCGTCATCTGCGGAACACGCTGTTTCAGTTTGTTGTAGCGTGCGCTGTCCCCAGCGCACTGTCGGCTGAGACAGCCGACGCAGTTCAAGTTGCGGAGGACACCATCCGAAGCTCGAAACCTCCAACCGTCGGTTCCGAGCGAAATTTGTTTAAGCTGGCCTGCCAGGAGATCATCATGGCAAACATTGGAGATTATGCTGATAAGGGCTGGGGATCCGTTTGGCGCAAACAGTTACCCATCATTTTGTTTCTCTATTTCGGAGGTTCCTGTCGAAACCACTGGAGGGCATAAAGAATGGTTTCCGTGGAGTTTTTCATTTTGAGTTTCTCCTTGATCCGATTCTTAAACGTGCTGACGGTAGGCAGAGCCACCTTCATTTCCTCTGCAATTTCACCGGTTCCCTTGCCTTGGCCCAGCATGCGGAAAACCTCAAGTTCACGATCGCTCAATGCCTCCAAGGGGGAGGGTGGTTGACCCGACTCGCCTTGAACAAACTTTGAAACCACCAGTGTGGCCATTTTTTCACTGACATGGACATCCCCACCCAAGACCTTGCGGATCGCCTCAATCACGGTCGTGGCCGGCTCGCTTTTCATGACATATCCCATCGCCCCGGCGCGCAACGCGCGATCCCCGTAGAGGGATTCGGCGTGCATGGAGACGACCAGAACCGGCATATCCTCGAAATCCCGTTTAATGTTTTTTATGAGATCAATTCCGCCGGTGCCTTCCAGCGAAAGATCCACAATAACCAGGTCCGGATGGGTCTGATGAATGCCTTGCATGGCCTCGGCGGCGTTGGCGGCATCGCCACACACCATCAAATCCGGTTCGATGTCGACCAGTCGCCGAAACCCGTCACGAAACATCGCATGGTCGTCAACGACAAAAATCCGCTGCTTATCGGAGGCTGCTTCCGGGGCTGCCGGCCTGCCGGTGGCCTTATGGTGACGGGTGTTTTCTCTATTGAGGTTATCGCTCATTTTGGTTCCCGACATTATCCCAGGGTCGGGCGGATTTTACAGCTAATTCTGGTGCCCTGTCCGGGCTCGCTTTTCAATTCCAAAGCCGCCCCAATCACTTTGGCCCGATAGCGCATGATGCCAATCCCCATGCCCACCCGTTCGCACTCGGCCAGTCGAAATCCGGCGCCATTATCTTGAACGGTTAATAAAATACCATCATCAAGCTGCTTAACGTTGACCGTCACCTGACTGGCCTTGCCGTGCTTGATGGCATTCATCACCGCTTCCTGTGTGATATAATAGACGTGCATGGCCAGGGTGTTGTTGAGTTCGGGGATGGTGCCCTGGGAGCTGAAATTGCATTTGGTTTGGTAAAGGTTGCTGGTGCTGTTGGCAAGTTCCTCAAGCGCCGAAACCAGGCCTTCGGCCTCCAGTCTCACCGGAAATAAACCCCGCGCGACAGCGCGAGTCTGCACGAGTGACTCGTTGATGAGTTTGCCGATATCCTGCGCCTCGGACGAATCAGGCACTCCTTGTGCGTTCAGGCGGCGGGCCAAAATATGCGTGCGGTAGGCGATGGCCGCCAATTGCTGGCAAACGCCGTCATGAAGGTCATGCCCCAGGCGTTGTTGCTCCTTGTTGGCGACCTCCAAAAGCTCCCGTTCCAGACGTTTTCTTTCGGTGCTGTCGCGGGCGATACCCTCCACTTCGATGAACTGGCCGGCCTGCTCGATCCTTCGCGAGTTGATCTCCAGTTTCAGGCGATGACCGGAGGCATTCATAAAATCCCAATCCGCCGTTGGCAATTCCATGCCGGAAACCACCTGGTCAAGCCATTGCCGGGCGGCCGGGCGCTGTTCTTCAACAATCAAATCGATGAAATTTTTGGCCAGAATGTCCTCCTGCTTGCGTTGCAACAGCAATGCCCCGGTTTTGTTGATGGAAGTCATCCGGCCCTGCAAATCATGAGTAAAAACCACGTCGTTGGCGTTTTCAAACAATTCCACATAACGCACCTTCATCGCCGCTTCGGCCTGGAGCTTTTCTTCGATGATCTGGGTCTGTTTATGAACCCGCCGTCGCAGCAAGACCACCCAACCCATGGCGGTCAAAATGGTGGCCAGGAGAATTCCCACGGCCAGCAACAGCCTTTGCAAAGTCCACCAGGGCGGCCGGGCGAGCACTTGAATATCATTGGGCGATCGCAAGAGGATGCGAAACGATTCGGCGCGCCAGTCCGATCCGGAATACCAATCATTGCCAGGGTCAATGACACAAATTCCGGCGATCAAAACCTTGCTGCCATTTTTTAAATCCGAAAAATCCATGGTTCGTCCCGGCCATTTCAGGTAGGCATGAAAAACAAATTTTCCGGCCTGCAGGATTAAAAACGATTCATTGCTCTGTCGCGCGCGGTCCAACAAGGTCGCCTCAATCTTCACCAGACGGCAATCGTGGGTACCGTTCAGCGCCTCATCGGCGTTGATTGGTTCGGGCTGCGGTTGGCTGCCTGTTGGCAGTTTTCGGCAGATCGCGCTTTGCAGCATCGGAGTGTAGTCGCCCTTGGCGGGGAAACCCAGGACTTCCACCCGATCCCCCACCTCGAAATCACCCACCTGTTTTGTCTGTACGCACATGCCTTCCGTCTCGTCCTGGATATACATTTTGTCGGCATAGCAAAGCGTGACGGTGCCAACGACCTTTAAGCGATGCCCATAGGTGTTTCCCCATTTGAACTGTAAAATATTTTTTATCGGCTGGGCGGGTAGTGCGAAAGGATCACCCGAGGACGGCTGTTCAACCGTGATGTCTTCCGACTGCGGAACCAACAGACCGACGTCAAACAACTGTCGTTGCAGGTTGAAATGAGTTATGCAAATCCCCGTGACGCGAACATTACTGTCCACGAGATCTTCTCCATGGTCCACCGGAATGTGGCTCGTATAAACCGTCAGACGTCCGTCACCCGTTGCCATTTCAATGAGATGGTAGGAGGTTTTGGGGTCGAGTTGAACCGAGTGGATGATGCCACGGATCTCAACGAACTGACTGTCTTCCTGACCGCTGGCCAATGACTCGAACGAAACCCGCTTGGGTTCCGGAAACTTTCCCTCGCCCAAGACACGTATGCGGTGGGCCACCACCACCGGCGCAAATTCGCCTTGCCCGGTTTCCCCTTCGATTTCAACGGCCTGTCCTGGCTGGACAGTCTGGCCGGCGATTTCAGGACCCATGTAGAAATAAATCCCGGCGGTGTCATCTTGAATAAACCTGTAAGCCTTGGTGGGTATTCTTTGATCGAAAAAGGTGATGATGCCTTGCAATCGGACTGGATAGTGACGTTCGGCTTGTTCGGGCAGCAATCGCCGAATTTGTTCGGCCGATATCAACTCCGGCAGAGTGTTGTCAACTGCCTGTGAGGGAGGCACCACGGCCAACAGACAGAAGAAAATCAATGCTACGACTGCGGCGCAATTGCCAGCCATTATTAGCCTGGCAGAATCCATTTGGCCCCATGTCGCTCTCATGATTAAGCCCGAACGAATAGGAATTGCTTCGCTTAGGTTAAGGACTAGATAGTGTTCAAATAACTTTTACGCAAGTAATTCTGCAAATTTTGACTGCTGAATCCTGTAAACAGGTGATGATGTGGGTCTAAATATGGATTTATGGGGAAAAACTTGAGTTTTGTTGCAGGCGAACGGTGTAGAATACTGTTGACACAATATATCACATGTAGTACAACGATTACATGCCTGAGCGCGAGAAATAGCGAAGTTTTCCGTTTAGGAATCAATCAGACGGTGTAGAAAACTAAAAATTGAGAGTCTCACATATGAAAACAATCAGCATCCTCATTTCAATCGTTGCTTTGGCGACGGGCATCGCCAGTGCTCAAAATCTGCTTCTCAACGGTGATTTTAATTCGCCCAATTCGATTACAACCCCTGATGACTGGACTCTGTGGAGCTACGGTGGTGGGTGGGCCAACCATCAAAACAATACGAGTGGACCTCTGGATGGGGTGGACGGCTCGTACTACATGGCCGATGGCGGGGGTTCTGGCGCGGGCGGCGGAGAGTATCAGACTGTCGCGGGAACAGCAGGGCTAACCTATCAGTTGACCGTTGACAGTGGCGCCCAAGCTTGGTGGTTGCCCTACGGTGAAATGAGAATTTTTTTCCTCGATGCCAGCAGCACCCAATTGGCGGAGAGTTTCCAATCGACTGTTGACCCGGCGGCCTATGGGCAGAATTATGACATAGCTCATCCGTGGTCGAGTTATTCATTGACTGCAGTTGCCCCCATCAATACAGCCTTTGTCAAAGTTGAATTTGCTGAACCCAATGGAACAGGAACCGTGTGGTTCGACAATGCCGTTCTGACGACGGTGCCTGAACCCTCATCTTTGGCGATGATGGCGGCCGGCAGTCTGGGGTTGCTCGGCTGGCGCCGCAGGTTCTACCGCAATTGAAAAATATTTCGACACACGTCTGCAATTGAGGCGAAGGTCCCGATAACGGGACCTTCGCTTTTTTTAGCCTTGGGCGGGAAACAGCCGGCCACTGGCCGGTCTTTTTTGCGGAAACATCCAGTCGAACGAACTTTAGGAAGACTGCATCGCGCCGGCCGCCGGCAAAAATGGCTTTGCGAAACTGAAGGAACGGAAAGTCTCCCCGCCGCCATCAAGGATAGGCGATAACGGAACGGTAAAAGCGTTGTGACCCGGAATTCGTTGACGTGCAAGACCACAGTCCGCTTCCATTGGTTACGGTGTTGGTGCTGCCCGCCAGGGGCTGCCAATCGACCGGCGGCGTGAGATTGGTCGCCGTTTGAACGTAATACATTGCGCCGACCGTGCCCTGAAAGTTGATTGTGAAAGTTCCATTTTTGTTGTCGGTTATATTGCTGATCATGTTTGTTTGACTGGCTGGCGGATAAACTGTAAACGGCAGAGTTGTTGCGGAGGCAAATGCAGGCATGCTGTTGGATTCAATCAAGACCGCGTTGTCGAACCAAACCGATCCTCCGCCAAAACCTGCGAACTCAACTTTTGCCTGGGTGGTACCCGCCGGTGCAGCTGCACTTAATTGATATTGCTGGTAGGGCTTGCCGATATCATATCCGGAAATACCGGTTGTTACGCTGAGAACATTTGTTGCCAGGCCGTTGGTGTCAGCATCAAAAAAGAACAATCTCATCTCGCCTAAAGGCCACCACCAATTCTGAACGCCGCTGGCGACCGCAAGATTGTAGATCAATCCCGCGGTAGCGGGGACGGTCTGATATACGCCGCCGCCGCCGGTGGTATTGGCGGCTCCAAGGGTCATTTGATAGCTGCCGTCGTAATTGCCCAGCACGCCTGGAGCGGGGGTGATCACCTCATGGTTGGCGTAACCTCCGCTGTAAGACCACACCGTCCAGCCGGTGGGCGTGGCGGTCGAATTTGGCAAACTGAAGTTGCCATTGGCCAGGAGGCTCCGGGGCGGGTTGGGCGCCGCCGACGCCGTCAATTGGTTGTTTGGGCCCGGCGAGTTGATTTGCAGATTGGAGAAACTCATCACTCCGTTGTTGCCTGCAGTGCCAATATTAATATTTGTTGTGCCTGAAAGCAGGCCGTTTCCGGCACTCTGAACCACCACCACGTTAATAATTGGCGATAGCCCATTGGTGGTAGGATTGCCAAACTGGTCGGCCGTCTTGAGCATTGGTTGTTGGCCAAATGGCACTCCGTTGGTGGCCAAGCTTGGTTGTGTGGTCCAGATCAACTGGGTTGCCGGACGCGCTGCATTATTCGAGACCATAATGGACACCGTGGCGATATTTGCGGAATTAACATATCCGTCAAAGACCCGGTATTGAAACGTATCGATTCCGTTGAAACCTCCGCTCGGAACGTAGGTGAATGAGCCATCGGTGTTGAGGGTCAGCTGACCGTTCGCGGGATTGGCGACCAAAACAGCCGAGAGACTGATTCCTGACAAGCCGAGATTGATGTCCTGATCATTGATGAGGACGCCGGAATTGCTGCTGACGGTCAGCGTCCCGTGGTTGGTGTAATAATCCGCAATGGCTATCGGGGCGCCCAGGTATTGCATGAGAAATGGCGTAATGCCAAAGGCCGAAGTTGTCTTCCATTGAGACCAGGCGTTGGAGATGGTGACCATGGAATCCGTTTGAAGATTCGGCGTAGGCGGCCAATTGCCGGTCGGGTCATAGATGCCCCAGGAATTCCCAACGCTGCCGGCGATCGCCTTGTACGCCCAATTGTCCCAGCTCATGTTGTTTTGATTGTACTGCAGGATGGAATACTGCCAGGCGGACTGGGTGCCATGGCTGTTGAATTCGCCGATAAAACACGGGATGTTCCATGCTTGATGGTTGTTAAAATCATTTACCTGCTTGTCCGTTTCGGCTTTCTCACCACTCGGAGAGGTGTCGCCTGCGTAGGCGTGCATGGAGTAAACAACGTTCGTCCAGTTGTATTGTGCCGGAGGCGGCAAAACGTTCCATTCCCAGTTCAATCCCGAGCCGCTCCAACATCCCTCAATCACAATGATATGATCCGGGTCAACCCCACGAACGGTCTGGTACAGGTTGGTGTATGCGCTCCAGAGTGCGGCCTGGGTTGGCGCGCCGAAGGGCTCGTTAATCAGATCATACCCGGCCACGGCCGGATTGCCTTTGAAGTGCGTGGCAACATTGGACCAGATCAGGGAGGTCTGGGTCTGGAAGGCTGCACTCGTCCAATATTGGTTCTGATTTGCTTGGGCGGTACTGTCCGAGGGGCTCTGGCCTCCAGGAACACCGTGAAAATCAATCACCGTGTAAATTCCGCGTTGCCATGCATTGGTGACCAACCAGTCCATTTTGTCAAAGGCGTCGATGCGCCAGGTGCCATCCAGCCTTTGGACATTGCCCCACCAGAAAGGCAGCCGCACACAGTTCATGCCCAGTGCTTTGATGTTATCAAGGTCATTGGTTGTAATCCAGGCATCCTGATAGGTCTTGATCAAACTTTCCTGGGCGACGACTCCAAAGCGGCTGTTCAATGTTTGAACGACGGTGTAATTGTCAACCAGTCCGGAGGAATCCATCGGGCACATCCATCCTTCCATCAACAACCAACTGCCCAGGTTTACACCGCGAAGTGGAACGATATCGCCCTGGCCGTTATTGCTCCTGATGTTCTGGCCGCTGGCTGATAGAAACGGATTCGGCGCGCCGTATGATTGTGCAACAACAGCCAAGACCATTATCAGCAAGACGGATTTTGAAACGACAGCCAGCAGGCTGAAGCAATGGGTATTAATCGCTTCAGGGGACAATCTGTTCAACATAAAATTGTTTGTGAAAGTTAATCCGATGAATTAAACTGGAATTCTTACTTATACTTGCCGAGTCTTCGATCCAGAGGCTACCATATCCTCTTCGGTCTGTAAATATATTTCTATCCTGATATACTTCGTGGCATGAGCGTGTCGGAGCTTAATTATATAATTCAAAAACCTCTAAAAACAAGCGATATACAGTGTTTTAGTCGTGCCGTTTAGATCCGGCTTAAGCTTGTCAAAATTACAAAAAACCATTTGACATGGGGTGTTGAGTGTAATACAATTTCTACAATTCAGCCCTTTACAGCAATATTTGAAGTATTGATTACGATAATTTGAATTTGCGTCCAACAACGTAAACAAAAAACCAACCATGAAAACTCCAACTCCCCCTATCAGAGTGTTCCAACAGTCAATCAGAACCATCTTGAAGGCCCGAAGTTCAGCCTCTGTCATTCCAAGGTTGTCTGTTGTTTTGCTTTCAGCCGCCGTTTTGACGATTTGTTCCGCTCGCGCTTCCACCAACAACCTGCTCGTCAACGCCAACTTTAATGGCGGATCATCGGGTTGGAGCACCTTTACTTATGGCGGTGGTTGGGCCAGTTTTGAAGTCCCAGGCCCACTCACTGGAACCACGCCCACAAGCTATGGAACCGGGAGCTGGCCTCAAGGAGCGGGAACAAACGCTGCTGCCACCGGTCCGCTGTATGATGGATCTTTACAGTTGACTTGCGGCGCGGCTGGCAGCGGGGGCGGCTTTGCCTGGCAAACGATTGCCGCCGCTCCCGGTGTACCATACACCCTTACGGTTCAAGCGGGAGCCCAGAATTGGTGGTTGCCGACGGGAGAAATCAGGCTTTGGTTTCTGGATGCCAGCAGTGCGATTATAACATCGAATTTTGTGGAAACCTGCTACACCCTTCATAATTCCCAGAACGGAGGTTTGGGGGACTTTTATGACGTCGGGGTGCCTTACCAAAATTGGACTAATGTGGCCACGGCGCCCGTCGGCACAAAGTTTCTCAAGGTGGAGCTTTGTAATCCTGTCGGCACAGGCTCCGCTTGGTTTGATAACGCTTACTTGACCGCACCCATTGATCCCCCGGTGATCGCGAATCTCTATCCGGATGGAACCCGGCTTTTGCAAAACACCAATAAACTGGCGTTCAGCGTCAGTTCCGCGGCTCCCATTAATGGCAGCGGCATTACTGTAACGGTAAATGGAGTGGATGTCTCGGGCAGCCTGGTGATTACCGGTTCAGGAACAACCAATGTAACCGTCAGCTATCCGGGACTGCAGCCAAACAAGGTCTATACCGTGGCTATCTCTGTTACAGATACAGTGAATCTCACTTCGCTCAAAAATATAGCTTTTGACACGTATGCCCCGAGTTTTTCATGGGAAGCGGAGGACTATGACTATGGTTCCGGCCAGTTTATCAATTACCCGATACTATCAAGCACGCCAGCGGCGGGCAGTTACTTCGGATTGGCTGGCACTGAAGGCATTGATTTCCATGATTATACTGCCAGTGGTCCCAGAGACTATCGCCCCGATCCCATGTCCACGACAGGTGCGGGGGACGTTTCCCGTCAGAACTTCGTGAATGCTGGTGTGTCAGACTACAACGTTGGCTATTTTAATGGCAACGGGTTCAATGGGAGCGACAGTGTTGGATATGATGGGTATCAGACTCAGGAGTGGGTCAATTATACGAGGATTTTCACAAACGGTACCTACAATATCTACGCCCGGATTTCCAGCGGCAACGGCCCGACTGCCACGGTCAATGTTTCCAAGGTGATCAGCGGGCAGGGGACCTCCACTCAAACAACATCCGCCTTGGGCGTCTTTAACTTCCCGGCCTTGGGCTGGGGTTCCTACAATTACATCCCGATGACAGACCAATTCGGCAACCCGGTTGCGGTTACGCTTTCCGGCACAAACACGCTGAAAATCCTGGCTGGGTCAGGGGCCAACATCAATTTCTTGTTCCTGTTGCCGGTCGACACAAACACACCGGCCATCACGGGCGTGTATCCGGACGGCAGAACCCTGCTTCAAGGCACCAACAAACTCGCCTTTACTGTCAGCAGTGCCGGCCATTTGATTGCTCAAAGCAATGTGGGGTTGACTCTGAATGGCGTCAACGTTTCATCCAGCCTGGTCTTCGCCGGTTCTGCCAGCAGTTGGAATGTGAGTGCGCGGCTGGCGCTCAATGTCACGAATTACACCGCCATCATCACTGTGACGAACGACATTGGGTACACTCATTCGACCACGGTTTATTTTGATACATTTAATCCGGCGAGTTATGGCATCGAAGCGGAAGATTGGGATTTCAATGGGGGCCAATACATTGATAATCCGGTGATTACGTCCAATACGGCGCCTAACAGTTATTTTGATGTGTCATCTGGGGTGTCAGATGCCTCGCAAGGAGATGCTAACACCTCGCCTTCGGATCCTTTCCGATTCCGAACGATTGACATTATTGCTACAGACGTTTGTGGTGACACCCCAACGCGGGACTTGGTTGCAGCCCAACAGACCAATGCGTTGGCGCTCGGTTATAATGTTGCATATTGGGCCACTAATTCGTGGATGAATTATACTCATACCTATCCGACAAACACTTTCAATGTCTATGGCCGCCTGGCCTCGGCTACCAACATCCTGGTTCAGCTGGATCAGATTGTCGGCGGAGTTCCAAATTACCTCGGTTCATTCACCATCCCCTCGGGACGCGGCTGGGGCGCCTACGATTGGATCCCATTGGTAAACACCAACAACGGACAACTGGCGACGGTTACGCTGGGTGGAGTGGCAACCTTGCGGACGACAAGTCTTATCGGTGGTCCGAATGCGAACAGCTATCTATTGGTGCCGGTGGTGTCAGCTCCGGTGCCGCTCCAGTGGCACTTTTCGGCCGGTGTCCTGACGTTGAGCTGGACCGACGCCGCGTTCCATCTGCAAGTACAGACGAATACGATTAGCGCGGGACTTAAGGCAAACTGGTCTAATTATCCGGGCGGCGGAGCCAGTCCGGTAATTATAACGGCGGATAAAACACTGGGCACCGTATTTTTCCGGTTGTCGAATTAGTGGTTTGGTCAAGCTGGCAGGGGCGTTTATGGGTTGACGCTCCTGCCAGCCAGTGCGGGACAGATTAACCCATGAAACGTGACGCACAGCTTAAATCGAGATATGAGATTTGCATTGTCGGAATCGCCAGAACCGCGGAAAGCGCAAAGGGGCAAAACCGCTTTCACGCTGATTGAGCTGTTGGTGGTGATTGCCATCATTGCCATTCTGGCCGCCTTGTTGTTGCCGGCACTGAGTCGCGCCAAACTGAAGGCTGCCGGAATTGCTTGCATGACCAACTTGAAGCAATTGCAGCTCGGATGGCAAATGTATGCGGACGATAATCAGGACAATCTCGTGCCGGTGGGAGGGATTCCTGATCTGGTGGTGACTTCGAATCTCAATTTTGTGGCACAAAGTCCGCAGTGGGTTTTTGGCCGTGTTGACCAGGGATCTTCCGCCAACAGCACTTGGTTTATCGAAAAGGGATTGCTGTTTCCTTATATTCAGAACTCGAAGGTTTACAAATGCCCGGCAGACCAGTCGGAGGTGAATGGCTTGCCGACGGTCCGTAGCATGTCCATGAACTGCTGGCTGAATCCGATGCACGTTTGGAACGCGCCCAGCGACGTGGAGACCATTTATCGAAAGACTGCGGATATTAAAAAGCCGGGGCCTTCAGACCTCTTTGTGTTTATTGATGAATCAAGATACTGCATCGACGATGCATTTTTCGTCAATAGTTTGCAGCCTGCGAAAATGAATAGATGGATCAATGCCCCCGCCTCTTACCACGGGGACGCTGGCGGATTGTCCTATGCTGACGGTCATGCGGAAATCAAACGGTGGAATGATGTCAACTTGCTGGCGGCAAACAAAACGCTGAAGCCGCCACCCAACCCGGACTTCCCAGCGGACAACTCGGGAGATTGGGCATGGTTGCTGGAGCGGACCACGGTTTTACGTTAATTGGCAAACGGTCCTGTCGGTCATGATCGAGGCCGAACATAGGCCTGGATTGAACATCCAAATTTAAGTCAAACTGGTAAATAATTATGGAAGCAAGAAAATGCGCCGGCACATGGCTGGCTTTAATCATCTCCGGCACGGTTGCCATGGTCAGCGCTGCCGAAAACATCGACAGGCCGGTCACTGTCTATCTGACGGCAAAAAATACCGGGCAGTATCTGGCCAGAACCGCTGATTTGGGCCTCGTTCCGATGGCTCAGCCGACCGAGCAGGAGCCATGTATTTTTGTCGACCGTACCATGGCTTTCCAAACCCTTCTGGGCATTGGTGGTGCGCTGACCGATGCCTCGGCCGAGACGTTTTACAAGCTGCCCAAAGACAAACAACAGGAAATAATGCGGGCGTATTTCGATCCCCAAAAAGGTATTGGCTATTCTCTGGGGCGCACCCATATCAACAGTTGCGACTTTTCCAGCGAGAGCTATACCTACGTGAAGGAAGGCGACAAGGAATTGAGCAGCTTTAACATTGCGCATGATGAGAAATATCGAATTCCTTTCATCAAGGAAGCCTTGGCCACTGCCGGCAAGGATTTTACCTTGTTCATCAGCCCTTGGAGTCCGCCTGCCTGGATGAAGAGCAACAACAATATGTTGCACGGCGGCGATTTGCAGCCGGCATTTTATGATGCCTGGGCCAACTATTACGTCAAATTCATCAAGGCTTACGAAAAGGATGGCATCCATGTCTGGGGTATGACCGTGCAAAACGAACCCATGGCCATCCAGACCTGGGAATCCTGCCATTACACCGCCCAGGAGGAATGCAATTTCGTTAAGAATTATCTCGGTCCGGTTCTGGAAAACTCCGGACTCAAGGACAAGAAGATTCTCGTCTGGGATCATAACCGGAACCTGATGTTTCAGCGGTCGCAGGCGGTTCTGGATGATCCGGCCGCTGCAAAATATGTGTGGGGTGTGGGGTTTCACTGGTATGCCGGCGACAATTTTGACAACGTTCGACACGTCACGGAGGCTTATCCGAACGTCAACGTGCTATTGACGGAAGCCTGCCTGTATCCATTTGACTTCAAAAAAATTGGCGAGTGGCAATGGGGTGAAACCTATGCCACTTCGATGATCAATGATTTCAATAATGGAGCCGTGGGCTGGACTGATTGGAACATTTTGCTGGATGAAAATGGCGGACCAAATCATGTCAATAATTTCTGCTACGCTCCCATCCATGGCGACACCAAAACGGGTCGGCTGTATTATCTGAATTCTTATTACTATATTGGCCACTTTTCCAAATTCATCCGGCCCGGAGCCAGACGAATCATCAGTTCCTCAACGGTGGATACATTGAAGACGACGGCGTTTCTGAATCCCGATGGCAAGGTGGCGGTCGAGGTTCTAAATCTTTCGGATAAGGAGCAGCCATTTTCGCTTTGGCTGGAAGGTAAAGCGGCCAAGACCGTCAGCCCGGCCCATTCAATGATGACCCTGATTTATCAATCACCCGTGTCTTTGGCTGGCAATGAAAGAAAAATTCTGCAGCCCTGAGCAGACCGGCCCGTCAACCCGCAGCCACACCAGGCTAAACTAAATTCTGGATGGCTTGCCGGGTCGAAGCTCCACGCGAAGATTGACTTTTGCCCGCCTGCGCCAGACTGCGGCGCGCTGTTTCAAGTCAGAAGTGTGTCCAATGTAGCGATGCTTTGGGTGGCTGATGCTTTGAATGATGTAGCTGTAAAACTTCCTGCGAACCGGTTCTAGATGGCCTGCCATCCGTAGCTCGGAACATATGGCAAAGAGTCCTCCGTCGCCAAGGGCTATGGAGGACACCATCCTACGCTCGGAACCTCCAACTGTCGGTTCCGAGCGTAGGATGGTGGAGCCGAGGGGGTTCGAACCCCTGACCTCCTGAATGCCATTCAGGCGCTCTACCAACTGAGCTACGACCCCATCCGTGGGAGCAAAGAATTTAGAGACCCCGCCGCGCTTGTCAAACTTTTTGCCGCCCGGGTACTGTCCGAATTTGTAGGCGACGAGGTAACGAGGCGATTGGGCCAGCACTCCTTACGTCGTGCCCTACAATCAAATCACGACATTACTGCCGTTGGTGGATAACGATTGTGATTGAACGGGCTCCGTGAAATTTTATAGCGTCGGGGCGTGAGCCAAATGCCATCTCCGTTCCGCATCGCCTTCCTGACTCACGAACCGTTCTATCCGCCTTCCGGTGGCGGCTCGGCTGAGGCGGTTTATCTGGTCGAAGAAATGGTCCGGCGCGGTCATGAGGTCCATGTTTTCTCCCCGCAGATCGCCGACCCGGAGGCCGTGGCCAAAAAATTCGGCATCCGATTTCATCCCTTTACCACGTGGCAGATGGATCGCTATGCGAAGTTCCGCAATTTCAAATATCTCGCGTATCCGTTTTTTCTGAAGCACCTGGTGGCCGTCGCCGCGCGGCAGACAAAATTTGATCTGCTCTTTTCCCAACATGCCATTTCCGCCGTCGCCGCCGGGAAATTGAAACGGAAGCTGGGCGTCCCGGTGGTGATGAATTTTCCCGACCTGCTCACGGGCTTCATGGAAACGTGGCCGGGCTACATCGCCCCGCGACCGCTTGTCCAGGCGCTCATGCGCTACGAAATCTCGCTGCCGGTGCGTTATGACGTCGATGGCGTGTGCGCCATTTCCGATGAGTTTGCCGCGCGGCTGGCCGCGCGCGGCTATCCGCACGAAAAAATCCGGCCGATTTATTTCGGTTACGATGCGCAGATGTTTCCGTTGCGCCAGCAGCTTCCGCCGCCGGGCCGGCCGCCGGTGGTGGTCATGCACGGCTCGTTTGACGCGCATCACCTCGGCCGGATCGCGTTTGACGCCGTCAAATTTGTGGTGGCCAAAAAGCCGGAGACGGTGTTCCGTTTTGTTGGCCGGCGCACCGCCGGGCTCGAAAAATTCCTTCAACGGGCCGGGACGATTCCCAATTTCAAGTTTGAAGCGACGGGGTTCACGCCGTATGCCGAGGTCGCTAGACATCTCGCCAGCGCCAGCGTGGGCATCGTGCCTTACGAGGAATCCGCCGGCACGCATTGCGCCTTTGTGGCCAAGATCGTCGAATATGTGGCCAGCGGATTGCCGGCCGTCTGCACGCCGCTCAAAAGCATCCGCGGTTATTTCCAGAATGATCCGATGGTGAGGTTCGCGGAGTTTGACGGTGCGGACTTCGGGAGAAAAATCCTCAGCTGGCTCGATGAGCCCGCCGCCAGTTGTCAGGTTCACGCCGGCACTTCCGCGGCCCGCGTACGCGCGGAACTGGACTGGCAGCCGTTGTGCCGCCGGGCGATCGATTTCGTTGAAGCCACTTATTGGCGCGCCCAAGGCTGACGCGCTCGCCCATGAAAAAAACGGACTGGCAAAAACTGGCCGCCACCGCCGCGGATCCGGTCCGGGTCCGGCATTTTCTCCAACTGCTGCTCGCCGCTGATGCGCCGCTGGAAACCTTGTCCGCCGAATCGGGGCGCGCGTTGACGGCTTTGCTGGCCGGATCGGCAGCCCTGGGCAACATCCTGGTGGCCCATCCCGACTGGTTGCGGGTGCTCGACATGGACTCACTCAAGTTTCCGCGCCGCGCCCAGGGATTTCAGCGTGAGCTCGGCGAAAGCTTGAAACCGGACCTGGCGGCCGGGAATTTTTCCGGGGTGCTGGCGGCCGTGCGGCGTTTCAAACAGCGGGAAATGCTCCGCATTGCCGCGCGCGACCTCGCCCGGCTCGGCCATGTGGCGGAGATCACCCGGGAAATTTCCGATCTGGCTGATGCCTGCCTTGAGGCGGTCTGGAAACTCTGCCGGCAGCAGTTCGTGGAACGGACCGGCGAACCCTGGCATCAGGACCCCCGGGGTCGGTGGCAGCGCACGGAATTTTGTCTCCTGGGCCTGGGCAAACTTGGCGGGCAGGAACTCAATTTCAGTTCGGATGTCGATGTGCTGTTTCTTTACGGCGAGGAAGGCGATGTTTTCAAGGAAGCACCCGGAAACAAAAAGACGCCGCGCCCGGTCATGGCCAACCACCGGTTTTTCAACAAACTGGCCGAGACGTTCATTGCCGAAGTTTCCCGCGTGACCCCGGAGGGGATGTTGTTTCGCATTGATTTGCGGTTGCGGCCGGAAGGGGACGCCGGGCCGCTGTGCCGGTCGCTGGAGAGTTGCGAAAATTATTACGCCCAGTGGGGGCAGACCTGGGAGCGCATGATGCTGATCAAGGCGCGCGGAGTGGCCGGGGACGCGGGCCTGGCGGCGGATTTTCTGGAAATGATCCAGCCGTTTCGCTATCCGCCGTCCATCAACCGCGACGTGCTGGCCGAGATTGCCGCGCTCAAAGAACGGACCGAGAAGGAAATTGTCGGCGCCGAGGAATTGGAACGGAACGTCAAATTGGGCCGGGGCGGCATCCGCGAAATCGAATTTGTCGTCCAGTCGCTGCAAATCCTGCATGCCGGCCGGCAGCCATTTCTGCAAACGGCGCAGACGCTGCCTTGTCTCGTCAAGCTGGCGCAATACAAACTGTTGTCCGACGAGGAGGTGCAGCAACTGGATGCCGCGTACCGGTTCCTTCGCGACATCGAGCATCGGCTGCAAATGGATGAGGACCAACAGACGCATACGATCCCGCCGGACCGCCCGGCGCGATTGCGGCTGGCGCGATTGATGGATTTCAAAACCCTGCCGGCCTTCGAATCGGCGCTGAAAAAAAACACCGGCAACGTGCGGCGTGTCTATGACCGGCTGTTGAAGCCGGAATCAACAAAAGCCACGAATGGTTTGCCGCGAACCTTTGCCGGGGCGGAGAAGGAATGGAAAGTATTGCTCGCGGCACATTCCTTCCGCGATCCAGAAACCGCGTTTCGGCTGCTCCAGGAATTTGCCGAGGGGCCGGGGTATGTTCTGGTCTCGGCGCACACGACTGAGCTGGCGCGACGATTGATTCCCCGCCTGCTGGCGCTTTGCCCGGGCCCAAACGCCAAACGCCAAATGCCAGACGCCGTTCTCTCCGACCCCGACCGCGTGCTGACGCGGCTGGACAGTTTTGTGAGCGCCTACGGCACCCGCGCCCCGCTGCTGGAGATGTGGAGCAACCATCCGGCGATGTTTGAACTGATGCTGCGGTTGTTCGACCGTTCCGAATTTCTGGCGGAAGTGGCAATCCGGACGCCGGACCTGATTGACGATTTGATCGTGGGTGGCCGTCTGCGTCAGCGCAAAACGGCGCTGGAGATTTTGAAGGATCTGCGCCACGGGATGGCCGACGCGGACCAGTTGCTGTGGTTGCGCCGGTATCACGAGACCGAGCAGATGCGCCTGGGTCTGCGCGACATCCTGGGTCTTGCCGATTTTGAGCAGAACCTGGCTGAACTCTCCGCGTTGGCCGATGCCTGCCTGCAATACGCGCTCGAAGCGGTGATGCGCAAAAACAAAATCAAGACGCCGCCGTTCGTCATCGTCGGCCTCGGCAAACTCGGCGGCTGTGAGATTGATTACGGTTCCGACCTCGACATTTTGTTTGTGACCGATGCCCGGGAGAAGGAGTTGCCGAAATTGCAATCGCTGGCTGTGGAAGTCGCGGAATTGCTGTCCCGTCGGACCGAGCAGGGGATGGTGTTTCACACGGATGCGCGCCTGCGACCGGATGGCGAGAAAGGCCTGCTGGTTAATACGCTGGCGGCCTACGAGAATTATTACCGGGAACGGGCCCGGCTTTGGGAAATCCAGGCGCTGGTCCGCACCCGGCCGGTCGCCGGGAACCTCGAGCTCGGTGGAAAGTTTCAGGAGTTGGCGGCAACGCTGACGGATTTTAAAAGGATTTCAGTTGTAGGAGCCGAGGTGACGAGGCCCACTGCAAATGCGAAATCAAAAAAGACTCCTTACGTCTTCTCCTACACATCGGATTAGAAACAGGAAATCCA
>Ga0265338_10003592_pt1 | contig 21643 bp, 21 predicted proteins | sample 42126metaG_FD_193579 | JGI IMG/M metagenome (GOLD analysis project Ga0265338, IMG submission 193579) | Rhizosphere microbial communities from Carex aquatilis grown in University of Washington, Seatle, WA, United States - 4-21-26 metaG | ecosystem: Host-associated > Plants > Roots > Rhizosphere... | reverse complement strand
AACTTGACGCGGTCCACGACGAGGTACTCGCCCTCACGGACGCGGTACTGCTTGCCGCCCAAACGGATGATTGCGTAGTCCATAAGCATGAAGCTCGCAGGCGTCAGCCCGCGAAGCGGTCGCCAGTGTAGCGACTGCGGCTCTTACTCGTCCAACCCCCACTGGCTCATCGGCGTGTAGCCCCAGTCCTCGTCGCCGTTTTGCGACGGCGCTTCCTCGGCCTCAGGCTCCGGCTCCGGCTCCGGCTCGACGACCTCGGCCTCCGGCTCGATCGGCTCGATCAGTTCGGGCTCAGGCTCTGAGACCGCCGCAACCTCCGGCTCGGGCGCCGTTTCGGGCTCGATGACGGCTAGAGCCGTGCCTACGGGCTTCTTGCGGCGGTTCTTGCCGCCACGGGAGCCTCGGCGTGTCTTCTTCTTGAGGGGAGCCGTCCCGTCCCCGGTGTCGTCGTCGCCGTCGAGGTTGCGGTCGGGCACGTGGATCACAGGCCCGCTCGGAGCCTCTGTGGCAACCACCTCGGCCTCGACCTCGACCTCGACCTCGACTTCGGCCTCGACCTCCGGCTCGAGCTCGGTCGCAGCCTCGTCGGCCGGCGCGCCGCCGTTGGTGGCGGCAGCCGCAGACGCCGGCTTCTTCTTGCGGTTCTTGCCGCCGCGTGAGCCGCGGCGTGTGCGCTTCTTCGGCACGGCGGGAGCGGCCTCGTCGCCTTCGGCGACCGCCGCTGCCGGCTCGTCGACGGACTCTGGCTCTTCCTCGTCCTCGAAGTCTTCGACGTCGTCGACCTCGGTCACGTCCTCGGCGTCCGTCGTCTTGCGAGCCGACGACCGCTTGGCGCGGGTCGGCCGTTCGGCCTCCGCCTCGGCGGTCAGCGGCTCGTCGGCGACCTCGGCCGGCGCGAGCAGCTCGGCCCAGGCCAGACCCTCGGTGACAGCCGTGATCGTCGCCGTGACCTTCTTGCCGACCAGCTTGGCAGCGTCTCCGACGACGATGTCGACGTCGCCGATCTTGCCGACGCCCGCGTGCGGGTCGTACAACCCGACCTCGCCGAGCTTCACGTCGACCTTCTGCCCGATCTCGACCGGCAGCTTCGGCGCGACCTTCTCGAGCGTGCCCTGGTCGAGCACGCGCAGATGATCGAGGTGCTCGTCGTCGACGCCGACCAGGAAGAAGCGGCGCTTCGTCGTCTCCTCGAGCTCGCGCAGCCGCGCGCCGCCCGGGCCGGCGACGAGCCAGGCCACCTTCGCGGAGACCTCGACCTTGAACGCCTTGTCGCGCGAGCCCGGCGTGACGAGTGAGCGCAACCGGCGCTCGATGTCGACCGCAGCGGTGTGCTCGGAGATGACGATCCCGTCGCCGCCGCAGGTTGGGCACTTCTTGGTCATGACCTCGCGCGGTCCGTCGGTGACGTTCTGGCGCGTCATCTCGACGAGGCCGAGCGGCGAGATCTCGACGACGTAGGTCTTCGTGCGGTCACGTTCGAGCTCTTCGCCGAGCGCCTTCTCGACGGCCGCGCGGTTCTTCGGGCTCGCCATGTCGATGAAGTCGATGACGATGATCCCGCCGATGTCGCGCAGGCGCAGCTGGCGGACGACCTCCTTCACCGCCTCGAGGTTGTTCTTCGTGATCGTGTCCTCGAGCCGCGCGCCCGACTTCTTCGAGCGCGAGCCGACGAACCGGCCGGTGTTCACGTCGATGACGGTGAACGCCTCGGCGTAGTCGAAGATCAGGTAACCGCCCGAGGGCAGATCGACCCGGCGGCTGAGTGTCGACCGAATCTCCTGGTCGACGCCCATGGCCTCCATCAGCGGCTCGCGCTCCTTGTAGCGCGTGACCCGCTCGGCCATGTGCGGCGACGTCTTCTTCAGGTAGCCCACGATCCGCTTGTGCGTGCGGTCGTGGTCGACGAGCAGCCGCTCGAAGTCGCCGGTGAAGAGGTCACGCACGACCCGCAGGGGCAGCTCGGCCTCCTGGTAGACGAGCGACGGCGCCTTGGACTCCTTCGCCTTCGCCTCGATCGACTTCCACAAGCGCTGCAGGAAGTCGAGGTCGCGCTCGATGTCGTCGGCCGACGCGCCTTCGGCGGCGGTACGGACGATCACGCCGCCCGTCTTCGGCGCATGCTCCTTGAGCACCGCCTTGAGGCGGTTGCGCTCGTCGTCCTCGAGCCGGCGTGAGACGCCGAGCCCTTCACCGTGCGGGACGTAGACGACGAAGCGGCCGGGCAGCGAGATCTCGGTGGTGAGCCGCGCGCCCTTCGTCTTCATCGGGTCCTTGACGGCCTGGACGAGGACGTTCTCGCCGCGCTGGATCAGGTCCTGGATCTTGCGGGCGCCCTTGCGGCCTTCGAGCTCCGGGCCGACGATCTCGTCGACGTAGAGGAAGCCGTTCTTCTCGAGGCCGATCTCGACGAACGCGGCCTCCATGCCGGGCAGGACGTTGTCGACGACGCCGAGGTAGATGTTCCCGGCGATCGAACGGCGCTCGGGCCGCTCGAGGTAGACCTCCGCGACCTGGTCGTCCTCCAGCACGGCGACGCGCTTCTCGCCGGCGTCGACGGAGATGAGGAGCTCGCGCTTCGCCTTCGGCAGCGGCGCCCGCTTGGGCGGCGTGCGGCGGCGGGTCTGAGACGACGACGTGCGCGTCTTGCGCTCCGTCTTGCGCGGCTCGGCTTTCGGCTCGGCGGTCGCCGTCGCGGCACCGGCGGTGCTCGCCGTCGCGCCGCCGCCTGCGGCCGTGCTCTTCTTGCGGTTGCGGCCGCCCCGCGTTCCTCGGCGGCGCTTCTTCGGTGCAGTGGTGCTCGATTGTCCGTCGCTGCTCGCCGGTGTGGCGGGCGTAGCGACGGTCAGCGGTTCAACTTGGGGACGTTCCGGGGCGCGCGTGAGCTGCGCCGGATCCTCCGACTTCTTGCGTCGGAAAAACGACAGTGGCAAACGATCTCTCCTGTGAGGAGCGCTCGCGCAGCCTCGTAGAACACGGGCGCGCGGCGCTGATGATTGGGAAAAGCCTTGGCATAGGCCTACCCGCAGGGTATCAGTGGTTTGTTGCTAGGCGGCTTCGACGGCCGGGCGGAGCTTCGCGCGGCGGGCGCGGATGGCGCGAAGCCGCTGTGCGAGCCGGGCCCAGGCCCACGGCTCGACCTCGACGTAGCGGACGGCCGACTGGCCCCGCGTCGTCTCGAGGTACTCGAACCAGGCGTCCGCCTCCTCGATCAGCAGCAGCTCTTGCGCTTCCTGGTGTCCAGTCAGGCCCATTCCGGCATCACCTCCGCATCGATGGGGAGAGCCTAGGACCTGGACCGGACGGACCCCGCGCTCGAACCAAGACCGAACCAGATTCGTCGGTTCAGTCGGCCGCGCGCGCTTCGAAGTAGCGCACGGCGGCCTCGCCGACCGCCTTCGTGCCCGTGTAGGCGACGGCGCCCTTCACGGCCCAGCCGGCGACGGGGACGGCGTCGAGCAGCTCGCGCGCGACCGCGCGGAAGCCGAAGCCTGCGCCGACGACGCCGGCGAGCTCGACCGCCCGCTGGTTGTCGACCGACTGGCCGTACGCGAGCGCGATCCGCAGCACGAGCCGAACCTGGTTCAGCGTCAGCACCGGCATGTCGACACCGGGGATGAACACGGCCGCGGCGATCAGCCCGTTGCGCTTCGAGAACGAGCGGATCAGCTCGGCGCACACCGCGCCGCGCAGCACCGGCAGGCGCCCCGCGAGCGACGTGCCGTCCTCGCCGAGGAGCCGCGCCACGGCGGCCGCGATCTCGGCGACGGGGAAGCCCGAGCCGGGAGGCACGCGCACGAGGTCCGTGGCGAGCACGTACGGCACGCTCTCCGCATCGGTCACCGCGACGATCGGGATGCCGTTGCGCGATGCGGTCCGCAACACGTCCTCGTCGGGCGCGCCGACCCAGACGAGCACCGCGGCGTCCTCGACGCGCCCTTCGACGACGGCTGAAGCCTCGCCGCCCGCGCGCAGCTCGCGCGCGAGCAGGGGCACGAGCTCGCGCGCGCCGGCCACCGCGAGCGGCCGCGGATCGCCCGAGCCGCGGCGCACCTCGCGCACCAGCGACACGATCGCGAGCGGGCCGAGCTTCCGGCTCTTCTTACGACTCATCCGCGTCTCCGTCCCGGCCGCCGTAGGTAGATCGCCTGCAGGATCCCGATCGCGAGGAAGTTCGTGATCATCGACGAGCCGCCGACGGAGACGAACGGCAGCGGGATGCCGGTGATCGGCGCGATCCCCATCGTCATCGCGCTGTTCACGAAGACCTGGAAGAGGAACATGAAGGCGATTCCGCCGGCCACGATCGCGCAATACAGATCGCGCGCGCCGGCGACGATCTTCAGCGATCGCCAGACCACGAGCAGATAGAGCAGCAGGAGGATCGACGCGCCGAAGAAGCCGTGCTCCTCGGCGAGCGACGCGAACGCGAAGTCCGTCGCGTGCTCCGGCAGGTAGTTGAGGCGCGTCTGCGTGGCCCCGAGGATGCCGCGCCCGCGCAAGCCGCCTGCGCCGACCGCGGTGATCGACTGGCGGAGGTTGTAGGTCGCCCCCTGCGGGTCGGTGCTCGGATGGGTGAAGCCGGTCAGGCGCGCCGCCTGGTACGGCTTGAGCACGTTCAGGCCTGCCGCCGGCAACAGCCACAGGACTCCGAGCGCGGCCGCGACGGTCAGCGCCGTCAGCACGCCGATGTGCGACCAGCGCACGCCGGCGACGAACAGGACGGCAGCGAGCGCCGCGGCGTAGACGAGAGCGGTACCGATGTCCGGCTGCACGAACACGAGCGCGATCGGCAGGAGGCCGTACCCGAGCGCCGCGAGCGGCGCGCCGGGCGAGGAGATCGAACGTGCGCGCTCGGCGAGGAAGCCGGCGAGCACGAGCACGAAGAGCACCTTGCCGAACTCGGACGGCTGGAACGTGAAGACGCCGACGTCGATCCACCGCTTCGAACCGCGCGTCGCAGCGCCGGCCGCGAGCACGACCACCATGATCCCGAGCGTCCCGAAGTAGATCGGGCGGCGGAAGCGGCGATACGTGTCGGGATCGATGAAGAGCACGACGATGAACACGAGCGCTCCGACCGCCGCGTAGAGGCCTTGACGCGTGACGGCGGATCCGCCCGCGTCGTGCTTCGTGATCCCGTCGATTGCCCACAGCCCGTAGCCGACGACGCCGGCGAGCGCGAACAGGAGCACCCAGTCGAGGCGGCGCAGCACGCCGCCGAGGCCGACGACCTCCGCCTCTCTGCGGCGCAGACCGCGCGCCCTGGTGTCGACTGCTTCGATCGCCATCAGTCTGATGCGTGTTGGGTCACGTTGGCCGTCTTCTTGAAGTACTGCTCGAACACCCGCAGCGCTGCCGGCGCTGCCGCGGTGCCGCCGTGGCCGCCGTTCTCGATCACGGCGCACACCGCGATCGTCGGCGCGAGGTACGGGCCGTAACCGCACCACCACGACTGCGTCAGATTCTGCGGGTACTTGTCACCCGGCAGCGTCACGTTCTTCTCGGCGCTGCCCGTCTTCCCGGCGATGTTGATCGGGAAGTTGCCGAAGACACCGACGCCGGTGCCAAACGATGCATGCGTCGCCTCCTCGAGCCCCTGCTGCACGTACTTGAGCGCAGTCGGGTCGACGCCGCTCGCCTGCGCCGGCTGCGCGCCGAAGCGGCGCAGCACGCGCGCGGGTTGCCCTTTCGGGCCTGTGAGCTCGACGTCATCGGCGAGGTGCGGCGTCACGAGCTTGCCGCCGTTCGCGATCATCGCGTAGAGGCGCGTCATCTGGAGCGGCGTGACGAGGATCTGCCCCTGCCCGATCGCCATCTGGATCGAGTAGCCGGGCTTCCACGTGCGGTCGATGATGCCGTAGCCCTGGCTCGCCGGGTAGCGCTGGCGCAGGTACTCGGGCGTCGGGATCAGCCCCTTCGACTCAGGGCTGAGATCGATGCCGGTGTACTCGCCGAGCCCGAAGCGCGTCGCCCAGCCCTGCAGCTGGTGGCCCTGGTCGGCCGGCAGGTTGTAGAAGCGCTTGCCGAGCTCATAGAAGTACGTGTCGCACGACATGGCGAGCGCGGTCGGCAGATCGATCCACTGGTCGATCAGCGGCGTCCAGTTGAGGAACGTCTGGCCGTGGTCCTTGAAGTCGGGCGAGCAGAGGATCTGGTCGAACGGATGAACGATCCCCGCCTGCATCGCGGCGAGCGCGGTCACCGGCTTGAACGTCGAGCCCGGCGGATACGCCGCGTCGATCGCGCGGTTGATGCCCGGGTAATTCGCCGCCGCGGCCGCCGTCGGGTTGAGCACCGGCGCGAGCTTCTTCGCATCGGGGTGACCGACGTAGATCGACGGCTGGTAGGTCGGATACGAGGCCATCGCGAGCACCGCGCCGTTCCGCGGGTCCATCGCGACGATCGCGCCGCCGTCCGCGTACTTCCCTTCGATGCCGGTGTGCGCGAGGCTGATGCCGTACCGCAACGCCTGCTCGGCCGCGCGCTGCAGGTTGATGTTGAGCGTCAGGCGCAGCGCCTCACCGGGGCTCGGCTGCGTGACGAGCGTCGCCGGCCCCTTCGGCCGGCCGCGCGAGTCGACGGTCAGCTGCGCCGTGCCGTTCTTGCCGCGCAGGTAGGTGTCGTACTCGGATTCCACGCCCGCTTGCCCGATCGAGTCCGTCGGCTGGTAGCCGGCCTTCTTCTTCTGGTCGTACTCCTGCTGCGTGATTTGGCCGACGTAGCCGAGCACCTGCGCGGCGAGTGACTGGTACGGGTACTTCCGCAGGAAGCTGTCCTGCGTCTGCACACCGGGGAACTGTGCGGCGCGCTCCTCGATGTAGTCGATCTGGTCCTGGCGCAGCCCGCGCTGCACCACGATCGGCGTCAGCGGATCGTTGCCGTGCGCCTTCAGCTGGGCGACCATCCCCTGCACGGGGACTCCGGTGACCATCGAGATCGCCTGCAGCTCCTTCAGCTGCGCCTTCCACGTCTTTGGGAGGTCGGCCGGCCAGAGCTCGAGCCGGGTGCCGGGCACGTTCTCGACGAGCACCTTGCCGGTCGCGTCGAGGATCGGCCCGCGCGGCGCCTCGAGCCGCAGCGTGCGGACGCGGTTGTCGTTCGCCTGGGCCAGATAACGGTCCCCGGAGAGCACCTGCAGCGCCCACAGGCGCAGGAAGAGGACGGCGAACACGGTCAGCGCGAGGAACGCGAGGATCGCGACCCGGAGCGCGAGCTGCGGCGTGAGCCGGTACGGCTCCGCGGTGCGCGGGTCGCCGGGAAGGAACCGGCCTCTGCCGCCGACCGAGCTAGCCAAGGAGGCGCACCTCGCGGACGCGGTCGCCGAGCTCGAGCGGCGGGAAGAGCTTGCGGATCAGCGTGTAGACCGGCAGCGTCAGGATCAGGTTGACGAGCAGCGCGAGGGGAACGCCCTGCGCGACGAGTCCTGCGGGCGCCGGCTCGCCGAGCACGAACTGCAGCACGACCTGGCCGAACGCATAGAGCACGGTGACGACGGCGACCGAGAGGTACGGCGCGTGGAAGCGGTCGCGTGCGGTCGTCTCGCCGTAGCGGCCGATCCAGAAGCCGAAGACCGTCAGCAGCAGAGAGGTGATGCCGAGCGTGCCGAGCGTCGCCGTGTCGAGCAGGAGGCCCGTCATGAAGCCGGCGACCGCGCCGAAGATCGAGCCGCGGAGCAGCGCGACCGAGAGCAGCGCGACGATCACGATGCTCGCCGTGCGGAACGGGCGGTACTCGGTCAGCACGCAGAGCTGCAGCAGCGCCACGACGAACAGGAAGAGTGCGGCCTTGATCCCGTCCATCAGCCGTTCGGGACGAGGACGATCACGGACTGCAGCGACGTGAAGTCGACGAGCGGCGAGACCTGGATGTTCTTGAATGCGTTCACGTCGTTGTTGCTCTGGCTCGTCACGGATCCGATCGGGATCCCGCGCGGGAAGAGCGACGGCAGTGCGCCCGGCCCGAGCGTGCCGGCCGTGATGATCGTGTCGCCGTCGTTGACCGCCTCGTTCTTCGCCACACGGTCGAGGATCAACACGTCGCTGCCGCCACCGCCGCGCTTGATCACGCCGACCGCACTCGGGTGCGTCAGGTCGGACGCGGTGACCGCGCTCTGGTCGTCGGTGAGCAGCGTCACGCGTGACTCGGTGCCGAAGACGCGCGCAACGGTCCCGACGAGACCGCCCGAGGAGGCGACGACGACGTTGCCGACGTGCACACCGTCATGCGAGCCCGCGCCGATCTCGACGCTCTGGTCGATCGCGTTCAGCGGGTTGACGACGACCGCGGCGTGCACCTGGTCGAAGTTCGCGATCGACGGAGGGCCGTGGTAGTTGAGCGCCGCCTTCAGCTGCACGTTCTCCTGCACCGCTCCCTCGTCGAGGATCAGCTGCTGGGTCAGCGCCGCGTTCTTCGCGCGCAGCTTCTTGTTCTCGGCCTTCGCGTCGACGAGCCCGCGCGACCAGTTGACCGCGTCACGGAAGGGCCGCGTCACGCGGTCGGCGGCCACCTCGAACGGGCGCAGCGCGCTCGCAGCGGTCCCCTGCACGCCGTCGAGGGCGCTCGACCGGAAGGAGACGGTGATCAGCACGAGCGAGAGCAGCACGAGGACACCCACGATCACCCGGCGCTTGAGAGCGCTGGAGCGACTCGAGGAGTAGCCGGAAGACGCGGCGCGCTGGACCGAAGAGCCCAGGACCGCAAGACGGACGGTCCGGTTGCGAGGCACTCGGGGGAGCGTAGCCGCAGCGCCGGGAGGATCGCAGTTCCGGCGCTGCGGCTTCGTTCAACCTTTGACGTGCGTGACGTACCGGCCGAGCACGGTGTCCCAGCCGCTCGTGTAGCCCTGAAGCTCCTCGGCGGCGTCGTCGGCAAAGCTCTCCCAGCCGGCGTGCGTGAGCTGGACCCGCGTTCCGTCGCCCTCGGCGAAGAAGGCCACTTTTAGCTCTGTGGGCGGCTTTGCGGGGTTGACGCGCCACCGGAGCAGGAAGCCCGAGGGCTGGTCGTACTCGAGCACGAACGCCCGTTCCAGCGGGACGTTGACGTGGATCTCCTTGCGGATCACCCGGTCCTCGGCGTCGATCATCATCCTTCGCCTTCCTTCCTCTCGGCCGCCGTCTTGTAGGCGTCGAGTGCCTGAGACCAGAACTGCTCGAAGTAGGCGCGGAGCTCTGCGAGACCACGCGGGGAGAGCTCGTAGATCCGCTTCGTCCCCTCACGGCGCTCCTCGACGAGCCCCGCCTCCTTGAGGACGCGCAGATGCTGGGAGACGGCCGGCCGGGAGACAGGCAGCCCGTCGGCGACCTCGCCGACTGACCGCGGCCCCAAGCGCAGCCGCTCGTAGACAGCCCTGCGCGTCGGGTCACCAAGCGCGTTCATCACTGATTGGTAAGTGATAACTTACGTAAGTCTAGGCTTACGCTATGCCGGTGTCAAGCTGACGTGCCCGCTGTCAATCTGCTCGACGTCTCGCTTGCGGATCGTGGCAGCGAGCACGCCGAGCGCCGCGAGCAGCATCGCGGCGCCGACCGCGAACGCGACGTGGTAGCCCCTGGTCAGCGCGTCGTTGTGCACGGCGATCGAGGCAACGGCCGGGTGCGGGAGCAGGTGACTCGTGCGCGAGGCGGCCAGTGTCGAGAGGATGGCGAGCCCGAGCGCGCCGCCCACCTGCTGCGAGGTGTTGAAGAGACCCGAGGCCAGGCCGGCATCCTCCGGCTGCACGTTCGTCGTCGCGAGCAGCGTGAGCGGGACGAACGTCATGCCCATCCCGATCGAGACGACGACGATCGTCGGCAGCAGATCCCGGACGTAGGTGCCGTGAGCCGGCAGACGAGTGAAGTAGAGGAGGCCGATCGTTCCCATCGTGATCCCGGTGAACGTGACCGCGCGAATCCCGATCCGCCGGATCAGCGTCTGCGACAGGCCCGCCCCGATGATGATCCCGAACGTGAACGGCAGGAACGCGAGACCGGCCTTCAAGGGCTTGTAACCGAGGATCTCCTGCATGTAGAGCGACGCGAAGTAGAACATCGCGAAGAGGCCGGAAGCGACGAGCAGCATGGCTGCGTTGCTCCCCGAGAGCGAGCGCATGCTGAAGATCCCGAGCCGGATCAGCGGCGCCTTCGAGCGCCGCTCGATCACGACGAACGTCGCGAGCAACACGACGGCGAGCGCGAACAGGCCGATCGTCTTCGCCGAGCCCCAGCCGTAGCTCTGTGCCTTGACGATTGCGTAGACGAGCACGAGCAGGCCGCCTGTCACGCTGACGGCGCCCGCGGCGTCATAGGTTTCCGGTTCCTCGTCGGAGCGAGAGTTCGGAACGAAGCGCAGCGAGAGCAGCGCTGCGGCGACGCCGATCGGGAGGTTGACGAAGAAGACCCAGCGCCAGGAGAACGTCTCGGTGAGGAAGCCGCCGATCACGAGGCCCGCTGCCGCACCGCCGGCTGCGATCGCGCTCCACACGCCAAGCGCCTTCGTGCGCTCGGCACCCTCGGCAAAGGTCGTGGTGACGATCGAGAGCGCCGCCGGCGAAACGAGTGCGCCGCCGAGGCCCTGGAACGCGCGACCGGCGATCAACACGTCGGCTGACTGCGCGACGCCGTTGACGAACGATGCGACGGTGAAGACGATCACGCCCGCGATGAAGAGCCGCTGCCGGCCGAGCAGGTCGGAGAGGCGGCCGCCGAGCAGCAGGAAGCCGCCGAACATCAGGGTGTAGCCGTTGACGATCCACTGCAGGCTCGTCGGCGAGAAATGCAGCCCGCGCTGGATGGACGGCAGCGCGACGTTCACGATCGTGGCGTCGAGGACGACCATGAACTGCGCGATGCAGACGAGCACGAGCACCAGCCACCGGTTTGGCTCCGACCTCACGAGAGACGCACGCTACCGGTCGAGCGCATGCACCCAGAGTGATCCCCACTCGCTGTCGACGAGCGAGTGCAGCGTGAAGCCGAGCTTCGCCATCACGTTGCGGGAAGCGAGGTTCGTCTCCGTCGTGATCGAGACGGCGCGTGCGAAGTCGAGGTCGCCGAACAACCAGGCGACGCACGCGGCGCCTGCCTCCGTGGCGATGCCGCGGCCCCACCACGCCGGGTCGACCGCCCAGCCGAGCTCGGGATCGGCGGGCCAGTACGCGTGGTACTGCGGGCCGGTGCGACCGACCAGCTCCCCGGTCGCACGCCACTCGACGGCGAGCAGGCCGAAGCCGCGCTCCGCCCAGTGGCGATCCCAGCGGTCGAATGCCTCGTCGCTCTGCTCGCGGCTCAGCACACCAGCGAGGTGACGGGAGTAGCCGGGATCGGCGTTCCAGCGCGCGACGGTGTCGCGATCGGCTTCGCGAAAGCGGCGCAGTGTGAGGCGCTCGGTTTCGATCACAGCGTCAGCGTCGTCATCGTCTCCGTCACGGTCGGACGGAAGCCGACGGAACTGTTGATGTGCCGCATCGCGAGGTTCTCCTCGGCGTTCGACGTCGAGACGACGTCCACCTCCGGATGATCGTCACGCAAGCGCCGCAGCGACTCGATCTTCACCGCGCATGCCAGGCCCTTCCCGCGGTGCGCGGCGACGGTGCCGGTGTCATCGGTGTAGCCGAGGGTCGAGCCGCGCGACACGCGGAGCTCCGTGAACGCCCCGATCTCGCCGTCGCCGCCGAGAGCGACCGTCAGCCGCATCTCGCGCTCGCGCCGTGCGAGCGACTCTTCCGAGGCGCGCACCTTCTCGGCATCCGACGTGGGGAAGTCAAGGTCGACGGGCGCCGGCGCGTCGTCCATTGCCGCACGCGCGCGCACGTACTCGGCGAGGTGCTCGTCCGGGACACGTGCGAGCCAGGTCACGAGCCGCCAGCCTTCGGGCACGTCCGGCTCCGGCAGCTCGGCGGCTCGCAGGTCGAGGAGCGAGCGGACGACGCGCTGACCGTCCACGGCGCCGGCCCAGTCGGCAAACGCGGCGCCCGACGGCGCCGTGTGATGCCCGTGCAGCGCGGTCACCCCGAGCTCCCGGCAGCGGTCGCGGGCGGTCGTGAGCAGCGCGGCGCCGACGCCGCGGCGACGAGACTCCGGCTGGACAAGCAGGTCCAAGAACGCCGCCGTCGGGCCGTGCACGTACAGGCTCGCGGCGCCGCCCTCCGCGAGCCATTGGCAGGTCGTGTGCGTCGGCGGCTGGTGGCGATGAAACGCGATCGCGTCGTCCGCGCTGCGCAGCGGCTCTCCCGGCGCAAGCTCGTCGTGGCACGCGACCTCGAGCGCATGGAACGCAAGCAGCACGTGATCGGGCGCGGTGCGCGCGTCGATCTCTTCGACGCGCATCGCCTAGTAGCGGCGGCCGTTGCGGCCGCGCGAGCGCGGACGCGCACGTGAGCTGCGGTGGATCGCGTCGAACTCCTCGAGGCTGCGCCCCGAGCCGACGGCCACGCACGTGAGCGGCGACTCGGCGAGATGCACCGGCATGTGCGTCTCGTGCCGCAGCCGCTCGTCGAGGCCCTGCAGCAGCGCGCCGCCACCGGCGAGCACGATGCCGCGGTCCATGATGTCGGCGGCGAGCTCCGGCGGCGTCTTGTCGAGCGTCGACTTGATCGCGTCGATGATCTGGTTGACCGGCTCCTCGAGCGCGTGGCGTACTTCCTCGCTCGAGAGGATCACGGTCTTCGGCAGGCCGGTGAGCATGTCGCGCCCGCGCACCTCCGCCTGCACCTCTTCCTTCATCGCGAACGCAGAGCCGACTTCGAGCTTGATCTCCTCCGCCGTCTGCTGGCCGATCAAGAGCTTGTACTCGCGCTTGATGTGATTGATGATCGCCTCGTCCATCTCGTCGCCACCGACGCGCAGCGACTGCGAGACGACGATTCCGCCGAGCGAGATGACGGCGACCTCGGTCGTACCGCCGCCGATGTCGACGATCATGTTCCCGGTCGGTTCTGCAACCGGCAGGCCGGCGCCGATCGCAGCGGCCATCGGCTCCTCGATCAGGTACGCCTTGCGCGCGCCCGCCGAGAGCGTGGCCTCCTCGACCGCGCGCTTCTCGACACCCGTCACGCCCGACGGGACGCAGACGACGACGCGCGGATGCGCGAAGCGATGCTGGTGCACCTTCTGGATGAAGTGGCGGAGCATCTGCTCGGTGACGTCGAAGTCGGCGATCACGCCGTCCTTCAGCGGGCGGATCGCGCTGATCGTCCCCGGCGTGCGCCCGAGCATCCGCTTCGCCTCGAGACCGACCGCATGCACCTCGCCGGTGCGCTGGTCGATCGCCACCACGGACGGCTCGGAGAGCACGATGCCGCGACCGCGCACGTAAACGAGCGTGTTCGCAGTCCCGAGGTCGACCGCCATATCGCGGCCGCCGAAGCCTGTGAGGTAGCTGAAGATGCCCATAGGACCGCGGCCACTCTAGCTCGTAAGCACTTCGGCCAACCAATGCTCGGCTTCCCGCACCAATACGGGGTTCGTCTCGAGCGTGTAATAGCGGAGCGCGATCAGCCCCTGCGACACCGCCCAGCCTTGCGCGCGGAGCCACGTGGCATCGTCCACGTCGAGCTTGGCGCGAAACCGGTCGCGCTCCTCGCGCGCAACGAGCTTCCAGGCGACCATCACGTCGACAGCGGGATCGCCGACCCCGGTACCGCCCCAGTCGAGCACCGCCGCGAGACGTCCGTCACGCACGAGCACGTTGCGCGCGTCGAGGTCGCAGTGGATCCAGACCGGCGGCCCGTCCCACTCAGGCGCGTGCATCGCGCTGTCCCAGAGCGCGGCGGCCCCGGGCGCTGCGACCCGCTCCAGCGCGGCGCGCACGGCGCGGTCGCGGCCGGCGAGCGGCTGTCCGCGGCCGCCCGCGGGCTCGGGGCCGTCCGTCGTGTCGACGCGTTGCAAGGCGGTGACGAACGCCGCCAGCTCTCCGGGGTCGACCGGCCCTGCCGGCGCGTCACCCTCGAGCCACGTGTGCACCGACCAGTACCACGGGTAGCCGGCGCCGGGCCGCCCGCGCGCGACCGGCAGCGGGATGTCGACCGGGAGGTGCGGCGCGAGCACGGGCAGCCAGCGCAGCTCGAGGTCGTCCTCGTCCGTCGGCCCGTTGCGGCGTGGCAGCCGTACCGACATGGTGTCGCCAAGGCGAAAGATGGCGTTCACCGTCCCGTCGCCGACGCGCGCGACCGGCAGCTCCGCCCACTGCGGGAACTGCTCCGCCACGAGCGTGTGGACGAGCCGTTCGTCGAGGTCGAGCTCGTCGGCGTGGATTCGCGCCATCAACCGAAGCCGTACGCGCCTGGGAACCGGGAGGCGAGCAGGCGCACGAGCAAAGCGCCAGGCAAGCCGACCACGTTCAGGAAATCGCCTTCGATCCGCTCGACGAGACTCGCGCCGAGGCCCTGGATCGCGTACGCGCCCGCCCGCCCCTCCCACTCGTCTGCGTCGAGGTAGTGCGCGAGGTCGCGCGGCGTCAGCGTGCGGAACGTGACGAACGTCGACTCGGCGTGCAGCTCCTCCCAGGCGGGCGTGCGCAAACAGAGGCCGGAGCACACCTCGTGTGTGCGGCCTGAGAGCGCCTCGAGCATCGCCTCCGCCTCCGTCGCGTTCGCCGGCTTGCCGAGCAGCTCGCCGTCGAGGAGCACCTCCGTGTCGACGCCGAGCACGGGCAGCTCGCCGCCGTCGACGGAACGCGCCTTGCCGGCCGCGCGCTCGAGCGGGCCGGTCCCGGGCACCTCGTCGAAGTCCGGCGCGACGACCGCGAACGGGATCCGCAGCTGCGTCAGGATCTCCCTTCGCTGCGGCGACGTCGACGCGAGGATCAGCGCGTCAGCCGGCGTAGGCTCGACGGAGCCGGTCAAGGAGCGGAGCTGGCGGCTTCGCCGCCGCCGGAGCGGGAGAGCCGAGCTGCCCAAATCTCCTCGCACGGCCACTTCCGTGCCCAGTCGGCGGTGACGTACGCGTAGTGGGGATGCGTCTCGGCGTCGGCAGGCGCCTGGATCTCGATCAGCCGCTCGATTTCCAGCCCGTTCGCGCGCAGCAGGTCGATCCACTCGCCGTGCCCGAGATGGAATTCGACACCGCCGTCCCATTCGACCCGATGCAAGCCGAACTGCGGGCGGACGAGGTGCTCCTTCGCGGGGATCTCGTCGTCCGAGCAGATGATCACGAGCGTCGAGTTGCGCAGAAAGACCAGCCGGCCGCCCGGCCGCAGCAGGCGCGCAGCCTCCGGGATCCAGCGATACGGGTCGACCCAGATCGACGCGCCGTACTCCGAGAGGACGAGGTCCGCGCACGCATCCGGCAACCCGGTCTGCGCAGCGTCGGCTTCGATCAACGGAAACTCGATCCCGGTCTCGGCCATCATCCGGCGCGCCGTGGCGAGCTGTGCGGGCGTGATGTCGACACCGATCGGCTTCGCGCCTCGCTTCGCGAGCCAGGCCGAGAAGTACGCGGTGCCGCAGCCGAGCTCGACGACGTCGAGGCCGTCGACGTCACCGAGGACGTTCAGCTCGGACTCGTCGATCCCCCAGATGCCCCACGAGATCTCGTCGAGCGCCCAGTTGACGGTCGCGTTCTCGTCGGTGTATTCCGCGTTCGACTGCGTCCAGAGCGCTGCGTTCTTCGCAGCGTCGCTACGCCAGTCCATCCGGGAACCAGATCCCGATCTCGCGCTCGGCCGACTCGGGTGAGTCGGATCCGTGCACGAGGTTGTTCGGCATCGCGAGCGCATACTGGCCGCGCAGGCTGCCGGGGTCCGCGTCGGCCGGGTTCGTCGCGCCGATCGTCTTGCGGCACGTGGCGATCGCGCCTTCGCCCTCGAGCACGAAAGCGAGCGTCGGGCCCGACGTGATGAACGCGACGAGCTCACCGAAGAACGGCTTCTCCTTGTGCTCGGCATAGTGCGTCTCGCCGAGGTCGCGGCTCGCCGTCACGAGACGCGCGGCGCGAACCTTCAGCCCGCGGCGCTCGAAGCGCGCAAGGATCTCCCCGGCGAGGTTCCGCTCGACAGCGTCGGGCTTGGCGAGGATGAGGGTGCGTTCAACGGCCATGCGGCCGCCAAGTTACCGCTAACGGGTCCGGCGTGGCGGACGCTTCGCTTCGGCCAGGGGCACGACGTCGTCGTCCTGGTCGATCGGCGTCTCGCAATACGGGCAGACCTGCCAGAGCGCTTCGAGCGGCCGGTGGCAGGTAATGCATGACTGGCGGAGCTTGGTCGTGCAGACCGGGCAGATCAGATAATCCTCATCGACGTCCGCCCGGCAGACCGGGCAGTGCAGGTTGCCGCCGCCGAGCCGCTTCTCCATCGCCTTGATCTCGAGCTCCCGCTCGCGCACGTCCTCGAGGTACTCCGGCGGGCGGAAGAGCATGTAGATCAGCGGCCCGATGAACGGGATCACGCCGAGCACGGTCGAGACCCACACGAGCAGCGGGTCCTCGATCCGGCGACGCCCGTCCTTGTTGACCCAGTAGACGGTCGCGACCCAGAAGACGAGCACGAAGAAGATCGCGAGGTTGCGGATCACGTACCACGTCGACGAGTGGAAGAAGTCGTGGACGCTGCCGAAGCTCGCCGCGATCACAGGAGGATCCTCCCTAGTCCGTAGCCCGCAGCGAACGCGAGCCCAACGAAGAGCGCCAGGAGGAACAGGGCGAACAGGAAGACGCTGATGCGTTCACCGGAGCGCGACATGGTATGCATTTCACTCGTCATTCGTCAGGTCGGCAAGCAGATAGAGCGAACCGGTGACGAGGACGCGCGGTCCGAGGCCCCGCGCCAGCCGGAGAGCGTCGCGGGGGTCGTCGGCCGTCTCCACCGTCGGGAACCACTTTCGTGCCCGAGCGGCGACTTCCCCCGCAGGCAGCGAGCGATCGTTCGAGGAGCGCGTGGCCACCAGGACTCGTCCTGCCCGCGCCAGCCGCTCCAGAATCCCATCGGCGTTCTTGTCACCGAGGATCGAGGCGACGACGACGTAGCCGCCCGGCTCCGGCAGACGTTCGAGCAGCCAGTCGACCGCCTCCGGCGTGTGCGCCCCGTCCCAGACCTCGTCGCCGCGCAGCTCCAGCCGGCCCGGCAGCGCCGCGTCGGCGAGTGCGGCGACCGGCCGGCCGAGGAACGCCTCCGCCGCCTCGCGCGCGCCGCCGATGCGCACGTCGCGCCCCTGGACGAGCGGCGCGAACTCCTCGTCGGGCAGCACGACCGTCGCGTGTGGCCCCGCGACTGCGAGCTTCTCGCCCGCGATCGCCTGGCGCGTCGAGCCGAGCACCTCGGTGTGCTCGAGCGCGACGTTGGTCAGCAGGACGACGGGCGCGTCGATCACGTTCGTCGCGTCGTGCCGGCCACCGAGGCCGGCCTCGATCGCGGCGGACTCGACTCCACGCGCGGCGAAATCGGCGAACGCCGCGGCGGTGACGGTCTCGAATTGCGTCGCTCCGAGCGCGACGGCGTCAGGCCGCACGCGCGCGACTGCGCGCTCGAAGCCGGCCGGGTCGGTCTGCAGGCGCTCGTGCCAGCCGGAGACGTGCGGCGACGTGTAGGCGAGGCCGCCGATCGTCGCGGCGATGCGGCGCGCGGCGGTCGACTTGCCCTTCGTCCCGACGACGTGCACCGACCGGAAGCTGCGTTGCGGATCTCCGAGCCGCGCGAGCAGCTCGAACATCCGCTCCGTGCCGAAGCCGTCGGTCGGCCACGGGCTCAGCGTCTCGAGCCAGTCAGTCGCCGATTGCATCGAGCTCGCGCCGGTATCGCTCGAGCTTCTCCCGCTCGGCCGCGACGACCTCGTCCGGAGCGTTCTGCACGAAGCGCTCGTTCGCGAGCTGCTGCTCCGCCCGTGCGATCTCCTTGCGCAGGCGCTCGCGCTCGGCATCCGCATTGCCGTTGCCCTTCGCGCGCTCCGGCTTCACGACCGCGTTGAAGATGCGCTGCTCGTCGCCTGCGAGCGGCGGCACGACTCCGGAGCGCCTGAACATCTGCGCGAGCTCCTGCACGCGCTCGAGCGCGCCTGCTTCCGTCTCGTCGCCCGCCTCGGGCCACGGCGCCACGATCAGCCGCGTCTGGCGGTCCGGCAGGTACGACCAGATCTCCTCGGTCACGTGCGGCATCACCGGATGGAGCAGCTTCAGCAGCCGCTCGAGGGCCGCGGTGGCCGTCGCGCGCGCGTCGGCGTCGCGGTCGTAGAGCCGCAGCTTGATCGCTTCGAGGTACCAGTCGCAGAAGTCGTCGAAGGTCAGGTGGTAGAGCTCGTCGGTCAGGTGCGCGAAGTCGAACTCGCCGATCAGCCGCTCGGCGGCACGCTGCGACTGCGAGAGCCGAGCGAGGATCCAGCGTTCCTCGAGTGACGACGGGCGCTCGGCCGGCGCGGCGCCTTCACACGCGGTGACGATCAAGCGCGCCGCGTTCCACAGCTTGTTCGAGAGCTTCGCGCCCTCTTCGAGCGCGGAGTCCGAGAAACGCACGTCCTGCGTCAGCGAGTTCTTCATCAAGCCGTAGCGCGTCGCGTCGGTGCCGTGCTGCTCGATCAGCTCGAGCGGGTCGATCCCGGTCTTCAGGGACTTCGACATGCGCCGCCCGTCGCGCGCGAGCACCGTCGTGTGGATGACGACGTCCTTGAACGGGATGTCGCCCATCATTTCGAGCCCGGAGAAGATCATCCGGTTCTCCCAGAGGCGGATGATCTCGCGCGCCGTCGTCTGCAGGTCGCCGGGGTAGAAGTACGCGAGGTCGGGCGTCTCGTCCGGCCAGCCGAGCGTCGCGAACGGCCAGAGCGCCGACGAGAACCACGTGTCGAGCACGTCGGTCTCGCGCGTCAGCTCCGTCGAGCCGCAGTCGGCGCAGGCCGACGGCTCGTCCTCCTCGACCGTCAGGTGACCGTCCGGGCACGTCCACGCCGGGATCTGGTGGCCCCACCAGATCTGCCGGGAGATGTTCCAGTCGGGCGCGTTCTCGAGCGAGTCGATCGCGAAGCGGTGCTGGCTCTCCGGGTGGAAGACGATCCGCCGCTCGCGCAACGCAGCGAGCGCGGGCTGCTTGATCTCGTCCATCGCGCACCACCACTGCATCGAGATGCGCGGCTCGATGCGCGTCTTGCAGCGCTCGCAGACGGCGACGCTGTGGCGATAGTGCTCGCGCTGCTCGAGCTGCCCGCGCTCCTTGACCCACGCGAGGATCTTCTCCTCGGCTTCCTTCTGCGTGAGCCCCTCGAGGCCCTCGGCGGTGACGCGCCCGTCCGGGCCGATGCAGCTCGGCTCGGGCAGGCCGTGGTCGCGGCCGATCGCGAAGTCGGTCGGGTCGTGCGCGGGCGTGATCTTCAGCGCGCCGGTCCCGAACTCGCGCTCGACACGCTCGTCTGCGATCACGGGCACACGGCGCTCGACCCACGGCACGACCACCTCGCGCCCGATCAGGTGCGTGTAGCGGTCGTCGTCGGGGTGCACGGCGACCGCGACGTCGGCGGGGATCGTCGCGGGCCGCACGGTCGCGATCGCGATGTAGCCGTCGCCGTCCGCGAGCGGATAGCGGATCGTCGAGAGCGTGTCGTCCACGTCGACGTGCTCCAGCTCGAGGTCGGAGAGCGACGTCTCGTGATGCGGGCACCAGTTGATGATGCGATTCGCGCGGTAGATCCAGCCGCGCCGGTAGAGATGCACGAAGAAGCGCATCACCGCGCGGATGTACTGGTCGTCCATCGTGAAGCGTGTGCGGCGATAGTCGAGCGACGCGCCCATACGGCGGAACTGGACGAGGATCTTGCCGCCGTACTCGTGCAGCCACGCCCAGACGCGCTCTTCGAACGCCTCGCGCCCGATCTCCTGGCGCGACGTGCCCTCGCTGACGAGCACGTTCTCGACGACGTTCTGCGTTGAGATGCCGGCGTGGTCGTAGCCGGGCTGGAAGAGCGTGTTGTAGCCCTGCATCCGCTTCATGCGGACGACGGTGTCGCCGATCGCAAGCTGGAGCGCGTGGCCCGTGTGCAGCTCGCCCGTCACGTTGGGCGGCGGGTGCGCGTCCACGTACGGCGTGCGCGACGGATCGGGGTCGGCGTTGTAGAGGCCCTCGGCCTCCCACGTCTCCTGCCAGCGCTCCTCGACGCCGTGCGGCTCGTATCTGGGCAGCATCTCGCTCACGGAGCCCATGCTACGCATGCGAAGGGCGGCCTATCGCGCGCTGGCGTAGCCCTGCATGCCGCGCGCGTTCGCCGCGGCGTGCAACTGATCGCCCTCGCGCGCGACGGCGCTGACGCGGCCGAGCTCCCACGGGCCGGTGACGGTCACCTCGTGGCCGCGCCGGCGCAGCTCGGCGATCGTCTCCTCGCCGAAGCGGGACTCGACCGCGAGCGAGCGAGGCTCGAAACCGCGCGGATAGAACGACGAGATCAGGTGGTCGGTATGCCACTCGGGCGCGTCGATCGCCGCCTGCAGGTCGAGCCCACGGTCGACGTGCCGCACGAGCACGTGCAGCGCCCACTGCTCCTGCTGGTCACCGCCGGGCGTCCCGTAGGCGAGCCAGGGCTCGCCGTCGCGCAGCACGAGGCCGGGCGAGAGCGTCGTGCGCGGGCGCTTGCCAGGCGCGAGCGACGACGGCAGCCCCTCCTCGAGCCAGAACATCTGCGCACGCGTCCCGAGCGGCCAGCCGAGCGCCGGGATCGTCGGCGAGCTCTGGAGCCAGCCGCCGCTCGGCGTCGCCGAGAGCAGATTCCCGAACCGGTCGGCCACGTCCAGATGCACCGTGTCGCCGCGGGTCGGCTCGCCCGAACCAAGTAACACAGTGTTACTAAGTCCGAAGCGCGGCAGGCGCCCGAGGCCTGGGCGCAGCTCGCCGCTCGCCTGCTCGCCGATCAGCGCACGGCGCTCGTCGGCGTACTCCGTCGACAGCAAGTGATGTAGCTGTACATCTACATCACCGTAGTTCGCGTCCCGGTCCGCAAAGGCGAGCTTCGCCGCCTCGGTCATGACGTGCACGAGCTCCGCTTCGCTCAGCTCCGCCAGGTCGAAGCCCTCCAGGAGGCGCAGCTGCTGGAGCCCGGCCGGGCCCTGCCCCCACGCGGCCGTCTTGCAGACCGTGAGCCCGCGGTAGTCGACCGTCGCGGGCGGCTCGAGCGTCGCGCGCCAGCCGGCAAGGTCCTCGCCGGTGAGAAACCCTTCGTGCTCGCGTGAGAAGCGGTCGATCTCGTCGGCGACGAAGCCCTCGTAGTAGACGCGCCGCGCGCCCTCGATCGTCCCGCCGGACTCGTCGAGCAGCCGGCGCCACGTCGCGGCGAGCTGCGGGTTGCGGAACGTCGAGCCGGGGGCCGGCGCCGGCAGATAGAGCTCGGCTGATCCGGGCCACTCGCGCAGCAGCGGCGCGGCGCGCTCGATCGTCGCGGTGATGCCGGCCACGACCGGGTAGCCGTTCTCCGCGTAGCCGATCGCGTAGGCGAGCACCTCGTCGAGCGTCCACGTCCCGAACTGCTCGAGCAGGAGGAGCCAGCCGCCGAACGAGCCGGGGACGCACGCTGCCTCGACTCCGGTACCTGGTACCAGGTCGTGTCCCCGGGCGCGGAAGGCGTCGATCGTCGCCGTCACCGGCGCAACGCCCTGCGCGCAGAGAACGAGCGGCTTACCGGCGTCCGCCGCCCAGAAGATCGCGGGGAGATCACCACCCGGCCCGTTCAGGTGCGGTTCGACGACCTGCAGCACGAAGCCGGCAG
>Ga0265338_10003590_pt1 | contig 21650 bp, 13 predicted proteins | sample 42126metaG_FD_193579 | JGI IMG/M metagenome (GOLD analysis project Ga0265338, IMG submission 193579) | Rhizosphere microbial communities from Carex aquatilis grown in University of Washington, Seatle, WA, United States - 4-21-26 metaG | ecosystem: Host-associated > Plants > Roots > Rhizosphere... | reverse complement strand
CGCGGCCTGCTTTGCAGGAATCCGCTACCTGATCGAACATGCGCTTGTAATATTCATCGCGCGCCAGCGTGGGACTGGCCGGGTCGTATTTCTCGTGGTCGCGGGGGATGCCGAATTCTTCCAGGACGAGCGGTTTGTGCAGCGTGTCGGTGGCCAGCACCGTATGCTGTTCCACATGGTCCCTGGCCTTGGCGGCGGCCGTTTCGAAGTCTGGTCCGAGTTGCGGGTCTTTCAACCAACCCCAGTTCTTCAACCACATGTGTACGGTCACGTAATCAATCGCCGGACTTTTATGCGAGGTCACGAAGTCGTCGGCCTTGTCCAAACAACCATGAATGCCCTCGGAGCCGGTGCAGACCAGATGGTTCGGGTCCTGGTCATGGATGAACCGCGCGGTTTCATCCACCCATTTGGCATAGATGGGAACGGAGTTATTGCTGCCATTGACGCCCGGACGCGGTTCATTGGCCAGCTCCCAGGTCATAACGGCGGGGTCGTCGCGATAAATCCGGCCGTTGACGGTGTTGCGGCGCCGGATGATTTTGGTAACATAGCCGCGATAAAGTTCATTGGCCGCCGGCGTGGTGTAAAGCCTCGCGGAGAATTTCATAAAGCCGCTCCAATCGCCACGTGCGATCACCGGGCGGTCCGGGTCGGGAATGTTTTCGCCGGTAATCCAGCGGACGTATTGGGCGAAACCACCGGACCATTGCCAGTAGTTTGACAGGAAAAGGATCCCGCGCATGTCGCGTTTGGCCATTTCCGCCAGGGCGAAATCCAGTCCGGCGAGCAGGGCCTCATCATAATCATGCGGCGCTCGGGTGATGCCGCGCGGAATGGAGCCGGCCAGCGGCGAGGTTTCGGAGCCGGCCAGGAGTCGGATGTTCTTGACGCCGATGCTCTGGAGGCGATCCAGCTCGCGGACCATGCGCTCGCAGCCGCCCGGCAGTCCGGCGTCACTGAGGTAACAGCAGCACCAGAAATTGGTGCCCACGTAGAAATACGGACGGCCGCGCAATTCAAAACGTCCGTTGCGAATGGTGACAAAATCATTGCCGGCCTTGCGGCGGCTGGCGGCCCCGGTCGGGGTGCCGGCACAGCCCGCCATTACGAGCGGCAGCGCCAGCGCCGTGGTTGTGATAAAATTTCTGCGCGAGATGGGATGGCTCATAGATTGTCAGTTTCCAGATTAATCGGCACGAAGGTCCGGCCCTCGCCGCGAAGGCTCACGCGAGCTGACACCTCTGCAAAACCCGGAGCGCCGACACCGTCTCGGCATGCTGTGGAAATCAGCCGGTTCGCGCCGAGACGGTGCTCGGCGCTCCGAGTGCCAATTCGACAAGTTTTGCAGAGGTCTCGATTTGCTCTGTATGCCCGGGACATGGGAAGAGGTTAACCGATCCACGGCCGGAGCGCTGTAGCCATTTTAAGTGACAAGACCGGCCCTCATCGTTATGGTAGTTTTTCCGCCGGGAAATAGAGCCACGACCGATGACTAAAAAATCCTTCCAACAGAAACTGAAACAATTGCAGCAACAACACCAGAAACTCCTGAAGCGGCCGAACCGCAAGCAGAAGCAAGGCAACGGCATTTTTGACCGTTACGAATTCCCGGTCCTGACCGCCGAACACACGCCGCTGTTCTGGCGTTATGATTTCAATTACGCCGACAATCCGCATCTCATGACCCGGCTGGGCATCAACTGCGTTTTCAACGTCGGCGCCATGGAATGGAACGGAAACATCGTGCTGATGACGCGCACGGAAGGCTGGGACCGCAAATCGTTTTTCGCCGTGGCGGAAAGCAGGAATGGCGTGGATGGTTTCCGGTATTGGGATTATCCGGTGCAAATGCCGGATTACGAGCCGCAGGAAACCAACCTGTACGACATGCGCCTGGTCCGGCACGAGGATGGCTGGGTTTACGGCCTGTTCTGCGCGGAGCGTCACGATGATTCGAAGCCGGGCGATCTCTCCGCCGCCATCGCGCGTTGCGGCATAGCGCGCACCAAGGACCTCGTGAAATGGCAGCGGCTGGACGATTTGAAAACGGCGGGGTCGCTGCACCAGCGCAATTGCGTGCTGCACCCGGAATTTGTGAACGGCAAATATGCCTTCTACACGCGGCCGATGGCTGATTTTGCCGCCACCGGTACCGGCGACGGCATCGGCTGGGGTTTATGCGACGACATCGAGCACGCGGTCATCGACCAGGAGCAAATCATGGACCGGCGCTACTACCACACCCTCAAGGAAGGCAAGAACGGCCTCGGGCCGGCCCCGATCAAAACGAAGAAAGGCTGGTTGCATCTGGCGCACGGGGTGCGCAACACCGCTGCCGGAATGCGTTACGTTTTGTACCTGTTCCTGTGCGATTTGAATAATCCGGCCAGAGTCATCAAGGCGCCCGGCGGCTATTTCATGGCGCCGGAAGGCGAGGAACGGGTGGGCGACGTTTCCAATGTGGTTTTTGCCAACGGCTGGGTGGCGCGCGCCAACGGTGATGTGTTCATTTATTACGGCTCGTCGGACACGCGTACGCACGTGGCGACCAGCACAGTGGACAAGCTGCTGGATTATGTTTTGAACACGCCGGAAGACGGGATGCGCTCACAGATTTGCGTCGAGCAACGCTGCCGTTTGATCAAGAAAAACCTGGTTTCCGGACTTTAAACTCAGCCAAGTGGCGCGAGGGTTGTGCAACGCAACCGGCGACCATCTTTGATCATTGAGATGGTGCGGAAGTGATGGGCGCCAAAAAAAGGCAATCCTGGTTGTCCGGCGATTGATGTTGTGAGCTTGTACCGCCACCGCCGGCGGCGATGTAGCCTTGGGGAGTGTAGGTGCGTTTATCCTTCCATGGGTGAACGATCGAATGACCGTCGGCAAAGGCCAAGCCCCCAGCCTGACCATGCAGGCCGGAAGGATAATCAATAATATAGGTATTGCCCGGAGTCGCCAATGCGACCACAGCAAAGGAACCATCGTTGATGGAGTACGGATTTTCGTCCATGATCACCCAGGTTCTGGAGGGCCCCGGCTTCGTGAACGATGAGTACTTCCCATAGGTCAACCAAGGGCCGGTCGCTGCTGAACTGTAAGTGCCCGACAACCATCCCTCATTGACTGCCGCCCCCAGCGGAAGATTCGGAGGATGAAAGTGGGTCCAGTAGGCGGTGCCAACGGCCGAATTCATGGAATAACTGCGTATATGAAGTCTCCCACCCCCCAAAGGACTGATATAATTATCAGCGGGACAATGGTAAACGAACCGGTTTTGAATATAGGCGGAAAGCATGGTATCAGGGGATATTAACGAATTTTGAGCCGCGGTTCCAAACGCATCTGCGGATACAGCCATGGTGCCCACCACCCAGTTATTCATCTGGGCTTTGGTTGCAGCACCTGCGGTAACGTAGCTGGTTGTGAAAGGAAAATCGTTGGCCGGCAAAATATCTTCATGATCAGTGGCATACATGCTCCAAGCGAGCATGATTTGGTGGGTGTTGCTCATGCAACTCGCTGCCTGGGCCCTCTGTTTGGCCGCCGCCAGGGCCGGCAAAAGCATCGCCGCCAGAATGGCGATAATGGCGATCACCACCAGCAGTTCAATCAACGTGAAACCGCCCGCCGGCGGGCCGGCGATGGCTTGTTGGTCGTGAACCCTTTTGCTTGGACGATTCATTTCAGTTTCCCAGCAGTGATTTATAATCATATCAAAATTTCGCAACCATTATGTTAAAGCGGGCGCCAGCGCTCATGCTGACGCCCGCTTTGTTTGCATTCAAACCACGTTCAACGTGTTTACGAACGGTACGTCATCATGGGTTGACAGTGACGGATGAACTGATGGCCGCCGGATAGGTGGCCGCAGCGTCCGTGGCCGAGATGGTCCAGCTGCCAGTATCCTGGAACAACAGCGTTTCCTGCACGGTTCCGCTTACAAACGGCGCGCTGGACGGCAAAATGGCGCCGGTATCCGTGCTGGTGAGGCTTATCGAGTCACCGTTGACGGGGACGATGTTCCAGTTGGCATCCACCGCGTTGATGGTCACAACTTCCTGACCGCCCGCGCCCACGCTCACCGGAGTGGGTGTTCCAGTCTTGCCACTTACGGTGTTGGGTGCGTTGCTTTCGCCCTGGAGCAAGACCTGCATTTTCGTGGCGACCAGTTTATGGAGGCGGAAGAACGCATCACTGCCAGCGGGCAAGCTGGTCTGGGGAACCAAAGTTCGTATTCCCGGGGTTAACACGACCGTTGGCTGGTGAACCACGCTCCACGTACTCGGGCTGGTCAAGCTCGAATTTTCCTCAAGGACAAATCCTCCTGCCGGAATGGTCCAATCAACCGAGTACGCAATATTTGTCGGGACCAACAGGATGCTGGCGGCGAACAGTGCGTTGACCTCCCAGATGTTCGTATTCAGCGCCGAATCGGCCAGGAAATTGTCCGAGGTGACCGGGCCGCTCGAACTCATGGAGCTGACGCCGCTGATTCCGATTTGAGAAACCACGACGGACTCACCCACGATGTAATTCGAATTGATGCTCGGATTGATACCGAACGTCACATAAACCGGGTTTGCCAGGCTGGAGGCGAGAGTCGAATCCAAGGTGAAGGGGACGGCAGCTGAACCCGGAGGTGTGATTGTGCCGGTGGTATTGCCGGTGAACTGCAACTGCCAATTGCCCAAGAGGGCGGTATTGGTGAAGAGAATTGCAATATTGGTCGCACCCGCGGACGGCTGGTTGGTTTTCCATTGGATCTGTGCCACTGCCTGGCCGTTGCTCAAAGTCGACACCTGGAAAATCATGGCGTTGGTGGCGTTATAATCCGGAGCGCTGGCTCCGTCCGCATTGGCGGATGAATTGAAGTAAATATGGTAGTTCAAATCGGGAGCCATCCACTTGCTGATGTTGAAGGAATAGGTGACCGGATTGCCTCCCGTGGCTGCTCCCACCCAGGAATAATTCAAGGTCCCGGTATTGACGGTGCGGATATTCTGACGGTCATACTGGCCCGATATCGAACCTTCAACAAAATTCAAGCCTGGCTGAACCGTCGTTATGCTCATGGTCGGGGGCGGATTGCTTACGGCACCCAAATGAACGGCGAGATTATCAATGTGCATTATCACGGGATTCGTAAGAAACGAATTGGCATATTTACTATAAACGAAGGAGACACCAATAACACCAGGGATCGAAAGATATGATGCAGTTTTGTCTACTGGTATTCTGACATGAAACCAAGTGTTGCTCGCAGTGCCCGGAATGGTTATCGTACCGGCAACCCTGGCACCCGAAGGCGTGCCCGCATCTAAAAGTCCAATCCCCATGGTTCCATAATCGCCGCTTGCGCTAACAGGATCACTTGGGTCCATGAGAACGTCGCACTCGATGTTGGTAAAGAAAGTGCCGTCATAAACAATGGTTGTGTCGTAAGCGCTGTTATTATCAAAATTTCCAAACCATGCGCCTTGACCCACGTTAACAGTGCCGTTGGTATCAAACGGGATATTAACCTTCAGCGATCCGGCGCCCGACAACTTGGTTGCTGTATCCAGTGCCACTGATCCGGACCCGTTATACCAATATATCCAGGACGCAGTGCTATTAACGGAACCAGCGGTGGAGTTATCAAAACCGTTTATAAAGTCACCGGGAGGTTGGGTTTGCGCTTCACTCTTTGTTGTCGTCAATGCCAGCAGTACCGCACTTAACAGGAGCGGCACGGCCGACATAAGAACCAAACGTGGACCGAATGCATTTTTTTTCATAGGTTTTTTTGGGCTAGTTCGTTTTATGAGTAATGGATGTCATTCACTTGTCATCTCCGACCTCATGGAGTTATCTCATGAAGACGGAGCTTCGCAAAGCCATTTTCCAAGCGTGTTGAGCATTAGTGCGATGAGCCAGCCTAGCATCCTTCTGGAAAATGTCATGTCACGAGAATTGGGTACAAAGCGCTCATTGATACGTTGATCATTGTCAAGATGGGCAGACTGGGTGGGATGGACGGATCAATCGCCTGGGGCTGCAGTCCACATTCCGGCGGGAGCGGTGAGCGTCCCCGTGCCGATGGTTTGTTCAATACTGAGGGTTTGAACGTGATTATCACAAAAAATGTAGTTAAACCGGCTGCCGTGCGCCTTGTACAACAGCAACCCTTGATTGACGCCGTTCCTGTTAGCCGGATCCTGCGGCGGGGCGGTCGTGTCAATCTGGTAAAGATTCCCGTTTTCAGCGCCTGCCTGTGAGGTCTGCGGACCGTTGCAGGCGCAGGTCCAGATGTTTCCTTCGGCTTGTTGACCGCCAGTTTCTTCCGCAAGTAGGATAGTGCTGGAAGGGGCACGGACTACTGCAGCAGGATAACCCCGGGCATACCAATCGGGGAGGAGAGCAGGCGTTTGCCACCAGATTCCGACGCCGTGGTAACCCGGCTGATACAAGTCTGGCAACGGATACTTTCCGCCTTGGGGATTAATCTGGTACTGTGTTCCATAATTGGGGCCTACGCCGTTCATGGCATAGGATCTGAGGCCAAAGGGAGGAAGTCCGCCCACCCAACTGCACTTTGCAAACTGGTCGGCAGGACAGGCCAGCGGTTTGAGCGCTACGGGCAACCCGGCAGCGGCGGCGTCTTCCGGGTCCGCAAGAAAGGCGCCTTGTCGCAGTTTGGCCACAGGAACATTATTGGCCCCACCCATGTAATTGTAAATCCAAGTGTCCCAGGTAAACCCAAGCCCATTGCCGCTTGCACTATGGCCGGAGGCTTGGTCACCTGCCGGTGGGTACATGTCACGACGGTCGCCGGCGAACTCATAGATGCCCAGACCGAGTTGGCGCATATTGGAGGCGCATTGTACCATCAAAGCCCTGGCTTTTGCCGCCGCCAGCGCGGGAAGCAACATGGCCGCGAGGATGGCGATAATGGCAATGACCACCAGAAGCTCAATCAAAGTGAATCCCCGCTTGATCGACCCGCACATTCCCCGGGGCTTGGTGAAAATTTTGCCGAAATTTAAGCAGGAGACCTTCATTGTGATCTTAGCCTGGTCAGTGGTTTACGAGACTGATAAGTCCTCTGCCGTTAAGGATGTATTTTTTTCCCGGCGGTGGCGTCGGAATCTGAATATCCGCACTGGCGGCGAACTCCTCAAAAGTGGCGGGGTGGCGGCGGTTTTGTACAATCCATCCGATGAGTGCCTGATTCAATGGCCGCAAGTCCGGCGTGGCGTTGGTGGCATTTGCCGTTGCTAGGGCGGGTTGGGGTTGTTGGGGTTGTGAATTCGCAACGGTCGGCGGGGTGGCGGGCGTGGGTTGCGATGCGTTTGTTTGCGCCGGCGGCATCGGCGCGTTGGTCCCGGATCCCTGGTCCTTCTTGTTACAACCGACAGCCAGTATCGCGGTTGTGCAAACCAGCACGAGGTATGAAACTTGTCCCAGTCCTGGTCGGCAACCGGCAACCCAATTAGAGTTGGAATGTGTTTTCATCTCTAATCTATCTAATAAAATCTGAGTCCCGCAAAATTATAGGTTGCTTGATTTGAAGGAAGTTTAACTCACATGTGTAAAAAATACAATGTCACTAAAATTAGGGACATCCGTTCCCACCATTTGCAATATTTATTTATCGATGCACACCGGGTCAGTTCTCCCGACACAAATAACCGGGCATGACAGTGGCCGGATGTTTTCTTCCATGGATCTGTGAATTTATCGCATTTTTAAGGAGCGATGCCGTTTTGAATGCAATGTCGACGAGGGCGGAAATTGGTCGAACGGCTTCCGGTTTAGCCATGCCCCTCCCGGAACCTCGTGGTTCGAGATTAGCTTGCGTGTCTCCGGCGCTCGCCGCAAAGTTCTCAATGATGTTTGCGCATCGGCCAGTCTTGAAGCCATCGGCGGCAAGCCTTCCTGGCAACTCTTTTTCGCCAACGGGCTTTCCGGGGAAGCGCAAATCCTCCCGACAAACGCCATCGGGACGGGCACGGACCAGGTCGTTTGTTTTTTGTGCCATCGGGATGGCGGTGGCCGCCGGATTTTTCTGGCTCGCAGGCCCGGTCCTTCGCGCCGAAACCACCAACCTGCCTGACTATTTCACACGCGTTTGGCAAACCCAGGATGGTTTGCCCAATAACGCGGTGACGGCCATCGTCCAGACGCGTGAGGGTTACCTCTGGCTGGCCACTTATGATGGTTTGGTGCGGTTCGATGGCGTCAGTTTCACCACGTTCGACAACAGCAACACGCCGGAAATGCACAGCAGCCGGATCACCAGCCTGTTTGAAGACGCCGAGGGGAACTTGTGGATTGGATACGAAACCGGAGATTTGGTCCGCTACCATGATGGGCACTTTTATTTGGTCCCATTTCATCCCCCGTGGGAAAACAGAAAAATCGTGAATATGGGCGCCGACGCCTCGGGAAAAATCTGGATTTTGAACCCGGACGGAAAACTGGCGGACCTGGATGGCGAGGTGGTTACCGCTCCCAACGCCGGCGGCGTGGTGACCACGATCGGCCTGACGCAAAAACCCGGCGGAACCATATGGGTTAATGATAATGGCAATGTTTTTGTCCTTGATCACGACCGCCTGAGTCCATTGCCGCTGGGACTGCGGACTGAAGATTACGTCAAAGGGATCTGCTCCAGTCGCGACGGCGGCCTTTGGATTGTAAACCAAAACCGGGTGCTCAGATGGAATAGAGAAGGCAGTGATGACTTGGGCCCCAGCCCGCTGGGCCAAAGTTCCGTCACGGCCACGGTGGAAATGAAGTCGGGATGCCTGGCGGTGGGAACCCTCGATCAGGGGCTGTTTTTGATCTTTCCGCATCGCGGTGTGGTCCAGTTCGATCGCGCCCGCGGATTTCCCAGCAACTGGGTGCGTTCGTTGTGCGAGGACCGCGAGGGGACATTATGGGTGGGTACCGGCAGCAGCGGTTTGGTGGCGCTGCGCCCGAGCCGGGTGGTTACCCTGAACGCGCCGGATGGCTGGCACGGCGCAAATGTGCTCTCGATCACCCAGTCTCATGGCGGGGTGGTCTGGATTGCCACCGAAGGCGCGGGTTTGTATCGCTACCAAAAAGGCGGGTGGATTCATTTTGGAGAAAGCGACGGCCTGTCCAATCCCTTTGTCTGGTCGGTTTCGGAAGACGCACAAAATCGTCTGTGGGTGGGGACCTGGGGAGGCGGCCTGTTCATTGAGCAGGGCAGCCGCTTCGAACGAGCGCCCGGCCTCGAAGACCTTGTCGCTCCGGTGCTCGCCATTCTGCACGGGCGGGCGGGGGTGACCTGGATCGGAACCGATACCGGTTTGATCCGTTATCAGGGCGGACGGGTCAAACATTTTGGCGCCAAAGAAGGACTGGTTTTGCCCGATGTCCGGGCCATCGTGGAAGCGCCGGATGGAACGTTGTGGTTTGGCATGTTGGGTGGCGGACTTGGCCGGCTGCAAAACGGGGTTGTGAAGCAATTCCGAAAAAACGACGGACTCTCCAGCGATTTCGTCCAATGTTTGCATCGGGACACGGACGGCACCTTGTGGATTGGCACTTACGGCGGCGGTTTGAATCGGCTCCAGCACGGCCATTTCTCGGCGATCAGCGCCGAGCAGGGGCTGCCGAATAATTTTATTTGCGACATTGATCAGGACGACCGTGGCAATTTCTGGATCAGTTCGCATGGGGGAATCTTCCGAATTCAAAAAACCGAATTGAATCAGTGTGCTGACGGGCGGACGCAGATGGTACGTCCCTTGGTTTACGGCACGGGCGATGGGATGCCGACGCTGGAATGTTCCGGCGGATTTCAACCCGCCTCTTGTTGGACGGAAGATGGCCGATTATGGTTTTCCACCAGCAAGGGCCTGGTGGCCATCGACCCGGACGACATCAAGGTAAATCAACTGCCCCCACCGGTGCTGATCGAACAAATGCTCGTGGACGGACAACCGGTGTCCGGCAGCCACCCTGGCGGTACCCTGCGGATTCCCCCCGGCCGGCAACGGTTTGAGTTTCGCTATACCGGGCTGAGTTTTGTGGCGCCGGAAAAAGTCAGTTTCAAGTACCGATTGAAAGGATTGGAGCGGGAATGGACCGACGCCGGGACGAAGCGGGCGGTCATTTATAGTTATATTCCGCCAGGCCGCTACCAGTTCCAGGTCGCGGCCTGTAACAGTGACGGCGTCTGGAATACCACTGGCGCAGAACTGGCCTTCACGGTGCAACCCTATATCTGGCAGACTACGTGGTTTTACATCGTGGCCGGTCCGGTCGCGGCGGGGCTTTTGAGTGGGGGCGCATTATGGATCGCCCGGCGGCGCATGCGCAGAAAACTCGAACGCCTGGAACGCCAGCGCTCTGTCGAACGCGAGCGCACCCGCATTGCCCGGGACATTCATGACAACCTCGGCGCCAATCTGACGCGCATCTCACTGCTCAGCCAGTCCGCCCACGGTGAACTGAACAATCCGGAACAGGCCGCCGTCCGGTTGAACCAGATTTATGACACCACCCGCGAACTGACCCGCGCGCTGGATGAAATTGTCTGGGCCGTCAATCCGGAGCATGATACGCTGGACAGTCTGGCCAACTATCTCGGAAAATTTGCCCGGAATTTCCTCGGATCACTCGCCATCCGCTGCCGCCTGGATTTGCCGGTTCAACTGCCGCCGTGGCCGGTCACGGCGGAAGTCCGTCATAATTTGTTTCTGGCGTTCAAGGAGGCTTTGAACAACGTCGTCAAGCACGCCGCCGCTTCCGAAGTCAGCATTTCCCTGACGACCGACGCCCGCAACTTCACGCTCGTGGTGCGCGACCACGGACGCGGCTTTGTGCCCGAGACGCTGCTGCGGGAACCACCGCGCGAGCCGGGCCGCTCCGCCTCCGGCCATGGATTGATGAACATGCGCTGGCGCCTGGCGAAAATCGGCGGCCGTTGTGAAATCCAAAGCGCGCCCGGTCAGGGAACCGAACTGAAATTTATTGTGCCCGTACCGTCCGAGGAACACGATGCGACCCGGTCCAACCCGCCTCGCCCGGAAACGGGTGCCAATGAACCTTCTAATCGTGTCCCCAAAACTCGCGACACGTCTTTTTCACCGGACGAGATACAATGAGGATGGAATTAAATGAATATCGCCATTTCCATAATTGAAGACGACGTGGCCGCGCGGGAAATTCTGGCTGACTGGATTCGCCGGGCCGAAGGCTTCAAATGTGTAAGCGAGTATGCTGAAGCCGAAAGCGCGTTGGAGTCATTGCCCCAGGAAAAGCCTGCCGTCGTGTTAGTTGACATCAACCTGCCGGGCATGAACGGCATTGAATGTATCCGGCGGTTGAAGCCGGTTTTGCCACAAACGCAGTTTGTCATATTGACGGTGTATGAAGATGATAATCATATTTTCAAGGCGCTGGCGGTGGGGGCGAGCGGTTATCTGTTGAAACAAACCCCGCGCCAGATGCTGCTGACCGCCTTGCGGGAGGTTTATGCCGGCGGCTCGCCCATGAGCAGCAGTATCGCCCGGAAAGTGGTGCAGTCCTTTTGCCGGCCAACAGCGGCTGCGGGCGACGCGGTCAGCCTTTCACCACGAGAGCAGGAAGTCCTCGAATTGCTGGCGCGCGGCTTTCTCTACAAGGAAATCGCTGACTCGCTTCAATTAAGCGTGCAGACGGTGAACACTTACATCCGGCGGGTTTACGAAAAAATGCATGTACGCTCGCGCGCGCAAGCCATCGCCATTTATGCACATCTGCCGCTCGGCGAGTAAAGGGCGATCACGGGGCCGTTGTGCGAAGGTCAAGTTTGGCAAAGATCGGCGTTAACGCGGCCGCCCATTTCTCATAACCCATGGCGTTTGGATGGAGCAAATCAGGAAACTCATCCTTCGGACAATCACCGTTCTTATCGGCGTAAATGCTCCAGGTGTCGCATAAGGTCAATTGGGGGTCGTTTTTAATTGCCGCGGCCAACAGTGCGTTGAGTTTTTCAATCCGGTCGGCGGGATGCTGATTGCGATCGCTTCGGGGCATCACCTCGCAGACGACCACCGGCAGATTGGGATTGAATTTCTTTATGTCCTGCAGGATGGCTTCAATGTTGTCCGCCACATCTTCCGGGTTGGCGCCATTGCCGATGTCGTTTGTGCCAATGAGAAGCACGATGGCCTTGGGATTCAAATCCAGCACGTCATCGGTCAACCGATACAATACGCCGCGCGTCGTGTCACCCCCGATGCCACGGTTGGCGACTTTGAGGTTGGGAAAGGCATTAGCCAGCGAGTGCCAGCCCTGGGTGATGGAATCTCCCAAAAACACCACCGCCCCTTTGTCCTGGTCAGCCGTCCGCGCCCATTCGGCATGGCGTTGCGCCCAAAGTTTGGGCAGTCCGGCCCAGGTTGCCGCCGGACCTTTGCCGGGCAGGAGCGAGGGGTCCTTTGGATATTGCGATACATCCGACACCACTGCCGCCGCGTTGGTGGAATCCTGGGCGTGAATGGCGGTACTTCCGCTTACTGCCAACAGGAGCAGGGCAAAGAGGAAAGCAAAGGAGATTCGAACGCTGAAAATTTTGCATGTGGATTTCATTTGAAGGCAAGCTTTACAATGGTGATATGAGACGGTCGAGCATTTTTTGCAATTTTCCGGTAAAATCTCCTTTGGCCATGAAGCCGGCAAATGACAGAATTGTCATGCGCGATTCAGCCGGCGTTCATCTCCTGAAGGTTTCATGGTGATGTTTGAAATTTCAAAACACCAAACCACAACTCCGAACGATATCATGAAAAAATCCATCCTCCATTCTCTGATCCCCATCCTCGCCGTCTGTGCGCTGACCGGCTGCGTTTGTGAAAAAGGTGAAAGGCATCACAACCGGGAAGCCAAACAGGCAAAGCTTGCGACCCAAACCAGGATCAGCAAGGACACGGCTGAAAAGACTGCGCTGGCCAAAGTGCCCGACGGCACCATCAAGGAAGCCGAAATTGAAAAGGAGCACGGGAAATTGATCTGGTCGTTTGACATGGCCACGCCGGATACGAAGGACATCACCGAAGTGAACGTGGACGCCATGACCGGCGACGTGGTTTCCGTGGAGAAGGAATCCGCAGAAAGTGAAGCCAAGGAAGCCGCCGGGGAAAAGGGCAAGGACAAAAACTGAGGCATCGGTGTCAACCCGCATCCAAGGTCGGACGCCGTCATGCGCCCGGCCTTTGGGGATTGACGCCGGGGTCGCCAGGAAGCAAAAGTTGTCGTGATAAATACAATAAAACCACAACCATTTATGAAAAAAATTCTGTTGCCGGTTCTGTTCAGCGTGGCCGTCGCGGTTTGCCGCGCCGACGGGCCCTATCATTTCATCAAGGATATCCCCGTCGGCACCGACGGTTTCTGGGACGGCCTGATCGTTGATTCAGCGGCGCAACGCCTCTATGTCTCGCACGCCACCCAGGTGGTCGTGATTGATCTCGTCAAAGACATGGTCATCGGCGAAATCACCAACACGCCCGGGGTCCATGACATTGCGGTCGCGCCGAAATTGAACCGCGGTTTTGTCAGCAACGGCCGGGAAGCCAAGGCGAGCATCGTTGACCTGAAAACCTTGCAGACGATTTCCAAGGTGGATACCGGACCCAATCCGGACGCGATTCTTTTTGAGCCGGGCCAAAATGAAGTTTATGCGTTCAACGGGCGCGGCCAGTCGGCGACGGTGATTGCCGCCGATTCCGGCAAGGTGATCACCACGATCCCGCTCGGCGGCAAGCCGGAGTTCGCCGAGGCCGATCCCGCCGCCAGCCGGGTCTTTGACAATCTCGAGGACAAAAGTGAAGTCGCTGCAATTGACACCAAAACGCATCAGGTTGTGAACCGCTGGCCGATCGCGCCGGGCGAGTCTGCTTCGGGCATTGCGATTGACACAAAAAACCACCGGCTGTTTCTCGGTTGCGACAACCAGTTGATGGTGATGATGGACAGCACGGATGGCAAGGTGCTGGCGACCGTGCCCATTGGCGAAGGCGTGGATGGCGCCGCATTTGATCCGGGCACGCAACTCGCGTTCGCTTCCTGCGGCCAATCTGCGGCCGTAACGATTGCACGCGAAGAAGGTGACAAACTGACTGCCGTACAGACGCTGAAAACCGAGCGCGGTGCCCGGACGATGGCGCTCGATCCCGCCACGCACAAGATTTACCTGCCCACCGCCCAATTTGAGGTCTCGACCAACCAGGTGGCCGGCGGGCCGCGCCAGCGTCCGAAGATGGTCCCGGGCACGTTCAAAATTCTGGTGTACGGGATGGACAAATCATCCAGCCCATAACCGCTTTCCAAGGCAGGTTCATGCGCGTGCTGGTGGTTGAAGACGAAAAGAAGACGGCGTCATTCGTTCGCAAGGCGCTTCAGGCCGAAGGCTTTGCCGTGGATGTCTGCCACAACGGCGACGACGCCCTGGCCGCCGCGCGCGCCACCCCCTTCGATGGCATCGTGCTCGACATCATGTTGCCGGGCCGCGATGGCCTGAGCGTGCTGCGCCAGTTGCGGGAACGCAAAAACGCCACGCCCATCCTGCTGCTCTCGGCGCGCGGCGAAGTGAATGAACGCGTCGAGGGGTTGAACGCCGGCGCGGACGATTACCTGTCAAAACCGTTTGAGCTGGCCGAATTGGTAGCGCGCGTGCGGGCCTTGACGCGGCGGAGCGGCGAGAACAAATCCATCGTCCTGCGCGTGGCTGACCTCACGCTGGACACGGTGACACACCGGGCACAACGTGGCGGAACGGACATTGAGTTGACGGCGCGCGAATACCGGCTGCTGGAATTTCTCATGCACCCGGCGGGCCGGTTGTGCGGGCGCATGATGATTCTCGAAAAAGTTTGGGACTACGATTTCGATCCCGGTACAAATCTGGTGGACGTTTATGTCAAGCGCTTGCGCGAAAAAGTGGACGCAGATTTTGAGCCCAAGTTGCTCCACACCGTGCGCGGCGCGGGTTACGTGCTGAAGGAGCCGGCATGACCATCCGCACGCGCCTGACGTTGTGGTATGCCGGTGTCCTGACGGTGTTTCTGCTCGTCATCGGGGTGGGAACCTATCGGGAAATTGACGAACAATTGCGGCACGCCCATCGGCGGGCGCCGACGGAACATGCCCTTTCCGAAACCAGCGAGATGGTCTTCGAGGTTGGTCTGCCTGCCGTGGTGCTGGGATTGCTGGGCGGCTGGTGGTTGACGCGGAAGGCCCTCACGCCCGTATCAAATTTGACGGATGCGATCACCAAGGTTCACGAACGCAATCTGCGCGAACCGCTCCCGCGCACCGGCAGTGGCGACGAATTCGACCGGCTGACCGAAGTTTTCAATGCCATGCTGGCGCGGCTCGACGATTCGTTCAACCGTATCCGCGAATTCACCTTGCACGCCTCGCACGAACTCAAAACGCCGCTGACGATTTTGTGCGGTGAAACCGAAACCATGCTGCGCGATGAATCGCTTTCCGCCGCCGAACGCGACCGTGCCGCCAGCCTGCTCGATGAATTGCGCCGTTTGGCGCGCATCGTGGACGGCCTCACACTGCTCGCCCGGGCTGACGCGGGACAGGTTGCCTTGAAGCTGGAGACCATCCGCCTGGATGAACTCGTGCGCGACAACTTCGCCGACACCCAAATTCTGGCCGAACCGCAAGGCATCCGGGTGGAATTGACCGTCGGTGCGGAAATCACGGCGCGCGGTGACCGTCATCGCTTGCGTCAGCTTCTGCTGAACCTCGCCGACAACGCCGTCAAATACAACCAGCCGCAAGGCCGGGTGACGATGGGTTTGCAGCGTAACGGCGATATGGCGGAACTTGTCATTGCCAACACGGGTCCCGGCATTCCGATGGAATCAATGCCGCGGATTTTCGACCGGTTCTATCGCGGAGATCCGGCGCATGGCACCGAAGTGGACGGGTGCGGTCTCGGTTTGAGCATCGCCAAATGGATTGTCTCGGCGCACCACGGAACCATTCAAATCGAATCCGTGCCGGACAAAATCACCACCGTTACCGTCCGCCTGCCGCTGGACGTGAAATAAATGAAACATTCAACGTTCAACATTCAACGCCGAACACCCAATCTGCGGCGCGTTTCCTTTAGAGGTTTCCTTGGGCGTTGGGTGTTGAATGTTGAATGTTGGGCGTTCACCGCGCTGCTCGTTTTCATTGCCGGCTGCGCCGCGTATCATCCGCAACCCATTTCGCCTGAAAAGACCGCCGCCGCGTTCGACACCCGTTCGCTTACCAACGAAAATGTGCGCGCATTTCTGGCAACCAACCAAATCACTGGCGAGTGGCCGCGACGGTCGTGGGACTTGAACGTACTCACGCTCATCGCATTTTATTATCAGCCGGCGCTGGCCGAAGCACGGGCGCAATGGGCGTCAGTGCAGGCAACCAAAGTCACTGCCGGTGAACGCCCGAATCCCACCGTCGGTTTTACCCCTACCTATGACACCACCACCCCGCCGCCGTGGATTTATGGAGTGACATGGGATATTCCGATTGAAACCGCCGGCAAACGCGGCAAGCGCATGGCCGAGGCGGAGCATCTTTCCGCCGCCGCGCGTTGGAATTTTGTTTCCACCGCGTGGCAGACTCGCAGCCACGTCCGCGCTGCGCTGCTTGCTCTTTATGCCGCACGTGAAACGGAGGCACTGCTCGCGCGGCAGGAGTCGGCACAAAGCAATGTCGTCCGGTTGCTGGAAGGTCAGCTGGCCGTCGGTGCCGCATCCGATTTTGAGGTTACGCAGGCCCGTGTTGCGCTGGAGACCACGCAATTGGCGTTACAGGACGCCATCGGCCAGCGCCGCCAGGCGCGCGTGCAACTGGCCAACTCACTCGGCTTGCCGCTGCGTGCGCTGGAGGGGATCCGTCTTTCTTTCGCAGATCTGGATCAATTTCCGCGGCAACTGACCAAACCGGAAGCCCGGCGGCAGGCGATTTTGAATCGCGCCGACGTTCGCGGCGCGCTGGCCGCGTACGCCGCCAGCCAGTCCGCGCTTCAACTCGAAATCGCCAAACAGTATCCCGACCTGCATCTGGGTCCCGGCTATGAACTGGATCAAACGGACAATAAATGGTCGCTGGGCGTGACGTTGGATCTGCCCATCCTCAACCACAATCAGGGTCCGGTGGCCGAAGCAAAGGCGAAACGCACCGAAGCTGCCGCGCATTTTCTGGCCGTGCAAACGACTGCCATTGGCGAAATTGACAATGCGCTGGCCGGTTACGACGCCGCGTTGCAAAAGTCGGCGACGGCGCGGGCGCTGCTGGGTGATTTGCAGAAACAATTGAATTCCGTCCGTGCCCGGGCGCAAGCGGGCGAGGTTGAGCCTTTGACCGTGGCCAACGCGGAAGTCGAATACGCCATCGGCGCGCAAAGCCGGCTCGACGCGCTGGTCAAGGCGCAACAGGCACTCGGTCAACTGGAAGACGCTGTGCAAAGTCCATTGACCCTGCCGGTTTCCGCGCTGGAAGCAGCGGAGAAAAATCCTTCCCAAGGTCCAAAATGAAACGAAAACAAATTGTCATCGGCGCCATCGCGGTTCTCTGCGTTGGACTGGGCGTTTATGCGTTCATCAAATCACCCAAGGCAGCGCACGATTCGGATGAAGAAACAGTGCAAGAAAATGTGCCTCCGCTCGTCACCGTTCAGGTCGGCACGCTCAAGAGCATGACATTGCACCGCTACGTCACCGGCTACGGCACGGTTGAGCCGGCGCCTGCCACCGCTGATCAACCCGCCGCGGGCGCACAACTCGCCGCGCCCACCGCCGGGGTCGTGGCCCGGGTGAACGTCATCGAGGGCCAGCACGTTGAGCAAGGAGATGTGCTGATAGAATTGAATTCAGGCACGGCCACGACGGATTACGCCAAACAGGAAGTGGAACGGCAGAAAAAATTATACGCACAGCAAAACACATCACTAAAAAATCTTCAGGACGCCGAGGCACAACTGGCTTCGCTGCGCGTCACCGCGCCGTTGTCCGGCACCGTCACGCGACTCAACGTCAAACCCGGCGCGGCGGTGGACGTGAACACCGTCGTGGCGGAGGTGATGGATTTGAGCCGGCTGGCGGTGAGCGCCGGCATTCCAGCATCCGAAGGGCGTGAATTGAAAACCGGCGAGGAAGTGCAGGTGCTGACCGACCCGCCGGTGACGACAACATTGTCATTCGTCAGCCCGGCAGTGGATCCCAACAACGGCGCGGTTTTGGTCCGAACACTATTGCCGGCGGATAGCGGTTTGAAGCCTGGTCAGTTCGTCTCTTTGCGCATCGTGACGGCGGTCCACACCAATTGCCTCGCCGCGCCGGCGGAAGGCGTTGTGATGGACGAAAATGGGCACAGCGTCATCGCGCTGGTCACCGGCGATGAAGCGACGCGGATGCCGGTACAGACTGGTTTGCGCGAAAACAGCCGTGTGGAAATTGACGGAACCGGACTAAAGGAAGGTGATTTGGTGGCCACAGTCGGCGCCTATGGGTTGCCGGAGAAAACAAAAATTCGCGTGGTGAATTCCCCGGCGGACGAAACGTCGGCGACAAATTCGTCCCCAGCGCAATGAAGCCCGACGTCATTTCGCCTTTGGGCCGGTTCGCCACGCGGCACGCGCTGTCCATCACGTTCATCGCGATGGCGTTGTGCCTGGCGGGCATTTTCTCGGCGTGGCATACGCCATCGTCCGTGTTTCCGCAGACGGATTTCCCGCGCGTCGTCATCATCGTGCAAAACGGCATCATGCCCGCCGACGAAATGATGGCCACGGTCACGCGTCCCATCGAGGAGGCAATGAAGGATGTTCCGGGCGCGGTTTCCGTGCGCTCCGCCACCGCGCGCGGCTCCGCCCAAATCAACATCTTTTTCAACTGGCGCGTGGATATGCAGCGTTCCGAATTGTACGTCCTGGGGCGGCTCGCGGAAATCCGCGGCGACCTGCCCGCGACGGCGTCCACCGAGGTTTCGCGGGTGACGTTCTCCGCCTTTCCCATCATCGGCATCAGCCTCACCAGTTCCAATCGCGATATCATGGACTTGTGGGAAACCGCTAATTACGAACTGAAGCCGCTTTTCCTGCAAATCCCCGGTGTCGGCCGGGTGGAAATCGTCGGCGGTCACGTGCCGGAATATCACGTCATCGTGGACCCGTTGAAATTGCAGGCCGCCGGGCTTGGCTTGCAGGACGTAAACGACGCGTTGACGAAAAACAACCTCGTTGCGCCCGCGGGCATGATTGAGGAAAACTATCATCTTTACCTGACGACCGTGGACGGGCGCGTGCATTCGCCGGAGGACATTGGGAACGTGGTGATGGCGGTCCGTGGCGGCCATCCCATCTGCCTCAAGGACGTGGCGCAAGTCGCGCGCGGACCGGAACCGGCTTTCACCGTCGTCACCGCGCAAGGCCGCAACGCCGTGTTGTTGAACATTGTCAGCCAGCCGGATGGCAGCACGCTGGACATCGCCGCGGCGTTGAAGGCGCAACTGCAGAAATTGAAGTCCGAATTGCCGCCGGACATGCACCTCGACTTTTTTTACGATCAATCCCAGTTCGTCCGCGACTCGGTGGGGAGTGTTTGGGACGCCATTCTCTTCGGCCTCATCCTGTCGGTGTTCATTCTGTATTTCTTCCTGAAAAATTGGGGCAGCGTGTTGACGGCCATCGTCACCATTCCCATCACGGTGCTGATCACGTTCGTCGCCATGAAACTGGCCCACATGAGTTTCAACATGATGACGCTCGGCGGCATTGCGGCCTGCATCGGGCTGATCATTGACAACGCCATCGTCGTTGTGGAGGCGATGTGCGTGAAAATCGCCGCCGGTCGGCCGCGGCTGGCCGGGATTCAGGAGGCCATCGGCGAAATCTTATATCCGCTTATTGGCTCGACGCTGACGCCGGTGGTCGTGTTCCTCCCGCTGGCCTTCTTGACCGGGGTGGCGGGTGTGTTCTTCCGCGCGCTGGCGCTGACCATGGTCGTGTCGTTGGTGACGTCGCTGGTTCTGGCACTGACGCTCACGCCGTCGTTGGCCGCGTGGTGCATCCGTGAGCGCGAGAAAATGGAGCACGGCCACGCGCCGAAGGGTCTGGAGGGCGGCTTTTTGTTGACACGCGTCATCCAGGTTTACGAACGCGCCGTGCGCCTGGCTTTGCAGCACTGCTGGCTGACGCTGCTGGCGTGCGGATTGGTGTTCGTTGCCGGCCTCTTTGTTTATCAGCAACTGGAATCCGATTTCCTGCCCGACTTTGACGAAGGCGGCTTTGTGATTGATTACTGGGCGCCACCGGGCACGAGCCTGACCGAAACCTCGCGCATCCTCAACGAGGCCGAGGATATTCTTCGCGCCAATCCGGATATCGAAAGTTACTCCCGCCGGCTTGGCACGGAACTGGGTATGTTCATCACGGAACCGCATGTAGGTGACTTTGCGGTCAAACTTAAACCTGACCGCAAACATCCGACCGAAGAAGTCATCGCCCGGTTGCGCCATGAATTCGACGCCCGGTTCCCCATGGTGCGCTGGGAATTCCCCGGCATCCTCACCGACGTGATTGGCGATTTGCAGCTGACGCCCAATCCCGTCGAAATCAAATTGTTCTCGCCGGATTTGAAATGGCTGGAAGCCACTGCGCCGCGGGTGGAGGCCCAAATCCAAAAAATTCCCGGCATCGTGGACACATTCGATGGTTTGACCGAGACCGGCCCTTCCATTAACTTCCGCGTACGCTCCGCCGACGCCGCACGCTTTGGTCTCACGGCACAGGATATCGCCGATGCCGCGAACACCGCTTTGCTGGGCCGGGTCGCGTCGTCCGTGCTCGAAGGCGATCGCGTGGTGAACATCCGCGTGCTGGCTGAACCGTCGAGTATCAATCGCATTGCCGCGTTGCGCGAGTTGTCCGTGCGCACGTCCAATGGCGCCGTCGTGCGGCTGAACCAGGTGGCGGACATGACGGTGGAACCGGGCAGGACGGAGTTGCACCGCGACGATTTGCGGCAGGACGTGATTATTTCAGCCCGGCTCGAAGGCCGTGATTTGGGCAGCGCGATGAGGGAAATTCAGGCCCGACTCACCCAGGACAAATGGTTGCCGCCCGGCACGGTGGAATACGGCGGTCTTTACCAGCAGCAACAGGAATCCTTCCACAATCTCCTGGTCGTCCTGCTCGCCGCCATTCTGCTGGTGTTTACTGTGCTGCTGATTGAATTCCGTTCGTTCTACGAACCGGTGGCGATTGTCTTTGGCTCGATTCTGGCATTGTTCGGCACGGTCGCCGCGCTGTGGCTCACCGGCATCACGCTGAACATCGTTTCGTTCCTCGGCGCCATCATCGGCGTGGGCATCGTTGCCAAGAACGGCATTCTCATGCTCGATTTTTCCCGGCAATTGCAGGATGACGGTGTGGAACTGGAAGAGGCGCTGGTGCGGGCCGGCCATCGCCGGTTGCGCCCGGTGTTGATGACCTCGCTGGCCGCCGCGCTGGGCATGTTGCCGCTGGCGTGGGGCATTGGCGCGGGCGCGGACATGCTCCGGCCGCTGGCCGTCGCCGTCATCGGCGCACTGTGCATCTCCGTGTTGCTATCGCTCATCGCCACGCCGGTGGCGTATTACGT
>Ga0265338_10003589_pt1 | contig 21661 bp, 18 predicted proteins | sample 42126metaG_FD_193579 | JGI IMG/M metagenome (GOLD analysis project Ga0265338, IMG submission 193579) | Rhizosphere microbial communities from Carex aquatilis grown in University of Washington, Seatle, WA, United States - 4-21-26 metaG | ecosystem: Host-associated > Plants > Roots > Rhizosphere... | reverse complement strand
GTTTGATGTTGGTTATTTCGGGCGTTCCCCCCGTTACGGACTCGAATTGATGCAATGGATTGAACAACATTATCAGCCAGTATACCTGATTGGCCATGAACCATTCCAAAGCCAGTTGTTCGGCGTCGAGATTTTGCAGCGACTTTCATCCAATCAGGCGGGGAATATGGGAAATTTTGCTTTGCAAAATCCCGGCCTTCCACGTTGAATGAGAAAAATCATTTTCAAATTTAATCCAAAAGGTTTATGAAACGAATGCTCCTTTTTTTGGCCGTGGCCGCGTCGCTCCCGGCCATTTCCACCTGCGCTGCCAGGGATTTCAAAGGATCGTGGGGCATCCAGCTTTACAGCCTGCGCAGCCAGTTTGCCACCAACGTTCCGGGTACGCTGGATGAGGTGAAAAGCTGGGGCGTCAAGAACGTCGAACTGGCCGGCACCTATAATCTCACCCCCGAACAGTTCAAGGCGCAGCTCGACGCGCGTGGCCTGAAAGCCATCAGCGGACACTTTTCCTACGACGAATACCGCACAAATCTCGATGGCATTCTTCACGACGCGAAGGTCTTTGGATTGAAGTACGCCGGCTGCGCGTGGATTCCGCACGACGACAACAAACCGTTCGACGAACAGACCTGCCGTGACGCCATTGCCGTTTTCAACCACGCCGGCGAAGTGCTGGCCAAACATCGGTTGAGATTTTTTTATCATGTGCACGGTTACGAGTTTCAGCCTTACCAGAATGGCACCCTGTTTGATTTGATGATGAAAGAGACGAATCCGAAATACGTGCACTTTCAAATGGACGTGTTTTGGATCGTGCATCCCGGCCAGGACCCGGTCGGGTTGTTGAAAAAATACGGCAAGCGCTGGGAGTTGATGCATCTCAAAGGGATGCGCGAAAGCACGCCCACCGGTCTGCTCACCGGCCATTCGGACGTGACCAACGACGTGGCGCTGGGTATGGGCAAGATTGACTACGCGCCGATTTTGGGCGAGGCGAGAAAAATCGGCGTGAATTGGTATTTTATCGAGGACGAATCGCCGTCCTCTGAACAACAGCTCCCGCAAAGCATCCTTTATCTCAAAACGGTGAAATGGTAAAAATTCCGGATGGGTATTTATGAATAAACTGGCTTCGGCATTCTTTATTCTATCCCTGAGTGCCGAACTGGCTTTTGGCGATTCGACCAATTTGGGCGTCTTTTCCGAACAGGCCGACATCGGTAACGTGGCCAAGGCCGGCTCGATCAGTTTTGACCCGGCGACCGGCAAATATCTCATCGCCGGCGGTGGCGGAAACATGTGGTCCACCAACGACGCGTTTCATTTCGTCTGGGTGAAAATGTCGGGCGACCTGACGTTGGCGGCGGACATTAAATTTCAGGGGACGGGCGGAAATCCGCACCGCAAGGCTTGTCTGATCCTCCGCCAGTCGCTGGACCCGGATTCGGCATACGCGGACGTCGCGCTACATGGCGTCGGTTTGACGGCGCTTCAATACCGGGAGACGGCCGGCGACACGACGCGCGAAATCCAGGCGAATGTCTCCGCACCCGCGCGGGTACGAATTGAGAAGCACGGCGATTACGTTTCAATGTCTGTGGCCGCGGCGGGCGAAGAACTGCATCCGGCGGGCGCCCGGTACCGGATCCAATTCCAGGAACCGTTTTACGTCGGCCTCGGTGTTTGCGCGCATAACAATAAAACCATTGAGCAGGCCGTCTTTTCAAACGTAGAACTCAAAACCATTGACCCCGGAGGCAGCGGGCCGGCGGTTGTTGAAAGCACGTTGGAAACCGTTGAGGTCGCCTCGACGGACCGGCAGATGGTTTATCACACGCGGGACCACATCGAGGCGCCCAACTGGTCGCGGGACGGAAAGTATTTTCTCTTCAACAGCAAAGGACGGATTTACAAGCTGCCGGCTACGGGTGGCACCCCGGATCTGCTCGACACCGGTGGGCAGACTCGATGCAACAATGACCACGGCATTTCGCCCGACGGGAAGCAATTTGCCATCAGTGACCAGACCCAGGACGGCAAATCGCGCATCTATGTGCTGCCCATTTCCGGCGGGAAGCCGCGCCTGATTACGAAGCTCGCGCCTTCGTATTGGCATGGTTGGTCGCCGGACGGCAAAACACTGGCGTATTGCGCCGAGCGCAACGGGGAATTTGACATTTACACCATTCCGGTCAACGGCGGTAAGGAAAAGCGGTTGACGACGACGCCGGGTCTGGATGACGGTCCGGATTATTCGCCGGACGGAAAATACATTTATTTCAACTCCGAACGCACCGGTTTGATGCAAATCTGGCGGATGAAACCGGACGGCTCGGACCAGGAGCAAATGACGACGGATGATTACAACAACTGGTTCGCGCATCCGTCGCCAAACGGCCGGTGGATTGTTTTTCTCTCTTATGCCAGGGACGTCAAAGGCCATCCGGCGGGCCAGGACGTGATGATCCGGCTCAAGTCGCTTTACGACGGAAAAATTCGGGTGCTGGCGAAGTTGTATGGTGGACAGGGGACGATCAATGTTCCCTCCTGGTCGCCGGACAGCCGGAACCTTGCCTTCGTCAGCTATCAAATGGTATATCCCTGACCCATGAACACTAAAAAATATCTCGTCGAGTTCATCGGCACCTTTGTTCTCGTGTTGACCGTTGGCATGACGGTCATCAGCCCGGATGCCGGCACGATTGCACCGCTCGCCATCGGTTCGGCGCTGATGATCATGGTTTATGCCGGCGGCCACGTGTCGGGCGGCCATTATAACCCGGCGGTGACGCTGGCGGTCTGGCTGCGCGGCCGCTGCCCGCAGTCGGACGTGCTGCCGTATATCGGTTCGCAGATTGCCGGCGGCATCGTAGCTGCCATCATCACCCTTTATTTGAAAGGCGACCCGGCGGTCACGCCCGCTGAAATCGGGATTTTCCCGGCGTTAATGGCGGAATTGATCGGGACCTTCGCGCTCGCCTACGTCGTGCTGAACGTGGCCACGGCAAAGGCCACGGCGGGCAATTCCTATTTCGGCCTGGCCATCGGTTTTACGGTCGTGGTGATGGCTTTCGCATTCGGCGGGATTTCCGGCGGGGCGTTCAATCCCGCCGTGGCCGTGGGCATCACCGTCATGCACATCGCCAAAGCCGCAAACTTGTGGATTTATCTCGTGGCCAACTTTGCCGGTGGCGCCCTGGCGGCAGCGGCCTTCCGGTTCATCAACCCGGAAGACAAGTAAATTTCCGTTCCCAACCGCAACGTGTCGTTTCCAAACTTTCTCCGTGCGCAACCGGACGGCACCTTGTTGGCGGTGAAATTGCAACCTCGCGCATCCGCCAATGAAATTGTTCCCCCCGGTGGGGACGGCAACGAATTGCGAATCAGAGTTTGTGCGCCGCCGGTGGACGCCGCCGCCAATGAAGCGCTGATTTGCCTGCTGGCCGAACGACTGGATTGCGCCCGCGGACGTGTCGAACTGGTACGTGGTCACAAATCGCGGCACAAAGTCGTCAAACTTCACGGTTTTACACCCGGGGAGGCGCTGAAAAGGCTGTAATTGCCCCCGATTTTTTTTGCAGAGGCCGGTTGCGCGAATGTCTTCCATAAGGATGCTGGTTTGTTCCAACAACGATTAGTTTCCCGGTTAATATTGTCCCGTTTGGAGACAAATGACCGAGAGGTGGAAAGCAACACTAATTGATGATGGAGAAATCAGAGATAAAGGCACCTAAACTGCTATGCATTTATGAACCTGAATTGCTTCACCATGGTCGGGGGTAACTGAAACCGGGCGTTTAAGCATGAATGCGACTCGATACAAAAAAATACCGTTGTCGAACCACAAGCTTTCTTCAAAGAACGGGCGGGCGGTGGATCATTTGGAAAACTCGAAAACTGCGGAACCCAACGCGCAACTCGTGGAAGAAAACCGTCAGCTCAAGCAGGAGCGAGATTTGCTCCGCAGGCTGATTGATGGTCTTCCGGACAACATATTCATCAAAGACCGCCAGAGCCGCTTTTTAATCAGTAATTTGGCGCATGTGCGGACTTTGGGTGCCAATCATGCCGACGAAGTAATTGGCAAAACCGACCTGGACATTTTCCCGCCGGAATTATCCCGGCAATATTATAAGGACGAACAAACATTGATGGAATCGGGCAGTTCACTGAACCACGAGGAAGCAGTGGTAAATCCCCAGACTGGCGAAAAACGATGGCTTCAAACCACCAAGGTGCCGCTTCGGAACCCGCAGGGGAAAATCGTTGGTCTCATGGGTATCAATCGGGACATTACCGAACTGAAGCAGGCGGAAGAACGCCTGCGCCAGGCACGCGACGAACTGGAAATACGAGTGACTGAGCGCACCGCCGAGATTTCGCAAGAACGCCTGTTGTTGCGCACGATGATTGATAACCTGCCCGACTATGTCTATATCAAAAACGACAAGGGCCGGTTTGTCCTGGCCAACGTGGCGGTGGCGCGCCAGCACGGGTTTTCATCCCCGGATGAGATTATTGGAAAATCGGATTTCGAGCTCTTCCCACGCGAACTGGCCACGCGCTATCATGCTGAAGACCAAGAGATGTTCAGGTCTGGAAAGGGGTTATACAATCACGAAGGCCCCACTGTGGATGCCAGCAAGCAGGCAAAAAACCGGTGGGTTTCAACCACCAAAGTGATTCTGCGGGATGCCCAGGGCAAAATTACCGGCTTCATCGGCTTGGGCCGGGACATAACCGGGCGCAAACAGATGGAAGAGGTGCTGGTTCGGGAACGCTCCCTCTTGCGCACGCTCATTGACAACCTGCCGGACGGCATCTACGCCAAAGACGCCGAAGGCCGGAAAATCCTCGCCAATCCGGCCGACCTGAAGAATGCGGGTTGCAAAACCGAAGCCGAGGCCATCGGTAAAACGGATTTCGATCACTTCCCGCGCGAAATTGCCGAAAAATTCCACGCCGACGACCAAAAGGTGATTCAAGGCCAGCCGGTCATCAACCGGGAGGAGTATTTCCTGGATGCCGGTGGCGCGAAACGTTGGCTGTTGACCAGCAAGCTGCCGCTGCGCGATCAAAACGAAGAGATTGTCGGGCTGGTGGGCATTGGCCGGGACATCACGGAACAGAAGGAGGCGGAAGACGCGCTGCGCGAAAGCGAGTGCAAATTGCGCGAGTTCACCACCCAGCTTGAACGCAGCAATCGTGAGTTGCAGGATTTTGCCTACGTCGCCTCGCACGATTTGCAGGAACCGTTGCGAAAAATTGTGGTTTTTGGCGACCGGCTCAAGGAACAGGGCGAGGGGAAACTCGACGCGGAATCGTGTGATTATCTGGAACGAATGCAAAAGGCGGCCTCGCGGATGCAGACGCTGATCAATGATTTGCTGACCTTTTCGCGCGTCACCACCAAGGCCCGCCCGTTTGTCCAGGTTGATCTGGCGCAAGTGGCCCGTGAAGTCGTCAATGATTTGGAGGGGCGGCTCGAACAGGTCAAGGGACGCGTCGAGGTGGGAACGCTGCCGCTGATTGACGCCGAAGCGCTCCAGATGCGCCAGTTGCTGCAAAATTTGATTGGCAACGCGCTCAAATTCCGTCGCCCCGAGGCGTCACCCGTGGTAAAAGTGGAGGCACAAATGATTTCCGAACCTTCGCCGGACGACGGCACCGGGGCGGTGCGGAAACTTTGCCGATTGACGGTCAGTGACAACGGCATCGGCTTTGATGAAAAATATCTGGATCGGATTTTTAATGTATTTCAACGGCTGCACACACGTAACGAATATGAAGGCACAGGCATGGGACTCGCCATCGCGCGAAAAATTGCTTTATTCCACCGCGGTGAAATCACCGCTAAAAGCAAACCCGGAGAAGGGGCCACGTTCATCGTGACCTTACCCGTGACCCATCCCAAGGGGCCGCAAAACACAGGAGAAAACCATGAATAAGGAAGGAAAAATGATTACAATTCTATTGGCCGACGACGACCCGGATGATCGCCAGTTGACGCGCGATGCTTTCGCCAAAAACCGGCTGGCCAATGAACTTCATTGTGTCGAAGACGGGGAAGAATTGTTGGACTACCTGCACCGGCGGGGTCGCCACGAGAACTTGCGCGGCGCGCCCCTGCCCGGATTGATCCTGCTCGACCTGAACATGCCGCGCAAAGACGGGCGCGAGGCGCTCAAGGAGATAAAGGCGGACCCCATTCTACGCCGGATTCCCATCGTCGTTCTCACCACTTCAAAGGCGGAGGAAGACATTCTGCGCAGCTACGATCTGGGCGTGAATTCCTATGTGACCAAGCCCGTCACCTTTAAATCACTGGTCGAGTTGATCAAGGTTCTCGGACAATACTGGTTTGAAGTCGTTGAACTGCCGAAAGAAGAAGGTTAACTCCATATATTTCCATGCCAGACGCCCCCGTCAGAATCCTGTTGGTGGATGACGATGAGGATGATTATGTCATCACTCGCGGCCTGATTTCCGAAATCAAGGATCGTCGGTATCAACTCGAGTGGGTGGATAATTATGATGCGGCCCTGGCCGCTCTGCAGCGTTGTGAACACGACATCTGCCTGCTGGACTTTCGCCTCGGCAGCCGGACGGGTCTGGAATTGTTGCGGGAATCCAAAGCGTTCAATGGCCGGTTGCCCATGATTTTGCTGACGGGGCAGGGCGATCACGAGATTGATATTGAGGCCATGAAGGCCGGCGCGGCTGACTACCTGATCAAGGGCCAGCTTGATGCCGACAAGTTGGAACGCACCATCCGATACGCCATCGAGGGCCAGCAAGCCCGGGAACGCCTCCGCCGGGAACGCGATCTTATCGGCCGCATCATGGAAACCAGTCCCGTGGGCATCGTGGTGGCCGATCAGACGGGAAGAATCACTTTTGCCAACCTTCAAGCAGAAAAGATTCTCGGTCTGACCAGGGATGTCATCGCTCAAAAAACGTCCAGTGTTTTGGATTGGCGCCTGACCGACTCGGAAGGCAATGCCCTGTCCGGGCCGGCGGCGTCCTTGAAACAAATCCTCGATTCCCGCCAGCCGGTCCACGATGCCTGTTACGCTTTTGACCCCGGCACCACCGGCGGGGTTGATGCTTCCAGTCGGGATCATGCCCTGCTCTCGGTGAATGCCGCTCCCATTTTCGACGCCAGCAGCAAAATTGACGGCATGGTGGTTACGGTCGAAGACATCACCGCGCGGCTGGCGCTGGAAGCGCAGCTGCGCCAATCCCAGAAAATGGAGTCGGTCGGCCAGCTGGCCGCCGGCGTGGCCCATGACATCAACAACATTTTAACCGTCATTCAGGGACATGCCGGGCTGTTGCTCAACTCCGCATCACGGGACGCGGATTCGGTGAAATCCTTGAAGCAGATTTCCGCCGCTTCGGAGCGCGCGGCTGGTTTCATCCGGCATTTGCTCATGTTCAGCCGCAAGCAGGTTTACCGGACCAAGATTCTGGATTTGAACGTTGTGCTGCATAACCTGGAATACATGCTGCCGCGAATGCTTGGCGAGCACATCGCGCTGGAAATTCGCGGCAGTTCCGATTTGCCGCGCATCGCCGCCGACATCGCCATGGTGGAGCAGATTGTGATGAATCTGGTGGTCAACGCGCGGGATGCCATGCTCAAGGGCGGCAAACTCCTCATTGAGACTGCCGCGGTTGAAATCGACGCCGCCTATGTGCAGTCGCACCATGAAGCCCATTCGGGCCGGTTCGTTTGTTTGACGGTTACCGACACCGGGTGCGGCATGGAACGCAGCGTCCTGCAACGGATTTTTGAACCATTTTTTACCACCAAGGAGGTGGGAAAGGGGACGGGCCTGGGGCTGGCCACGGTTTACGGCATCGTCAAACAACATCGCGGCTGGCTTGAAGTCCAGAGCAAGGTCGGCGTGGGCACTGCCTTTAAAGTGTTTCTGCCGGGTGCCGGTGAAACCGGCAATTTACCGGTCGGTCCCACCGCCGAATCTGAAACCGTCCGGGGTGGCCGGGAAACCATTCTGATGGTCGAGGATGAAAACGATCTGCTGGAACTGATGCGGGAGGTGCTCCAGCAATATCAGTATCACGTTTTGACGGCTTCCTCCGGCGCCGAGGCTTTGCACGTCTGGGACGAGCACCATGGCCAGATTGATTTGCTCCTGACCGACATGATCATGCCCGGTGGCATGACCGGTGATGAACTGGCTACGGAATTGAAACGTCGGAAGCCTGATCTTAAAACGATCTACGCCAGCGGCTATACCTCTGCCTTTGTCGGCCGGGATTTCGGCCAGAACGGCATCACCTTTCTGGCCAAACCTTATCTGCCACAGCAGGTGGCGCAGATGATTCGAGAAATACTCGATGCTCCGGCCAAAAGCCCATCGCCATCGGACACCCTCCGGACCGATGCCGTTCCCGTTCTGACCGGGCAACCCGCTTGAGGTGAACCAGGCTGGCAACCGCCAAGCCGGCTATAGCGTCAAGGGTTCCGCCGGGACCATTCTGCCATCGGCCAAATCCCGATTGATACGGACATTGCGCAGCCTGGAAGCAAATGTTAATTCCTTTGTCACCTTTTCGGCTCGGATGGCCACTCATGCGGTGATATGATGACCTCCAAAACCATGTCAGTCGCCGTTCGCAACGACGCCGAATTGGTGGGCGAAAGCCTTGCGGGAAATCGCGACGCTTTCGGCCAAATCGTCGCCCGCTACCAATCGCTGGTTTGTTCCCTCGCCTACAGCGCCACCGGTAGTTTAAGCCAAAGTGAGGATTTGGCGCAGGAGACTTTTGTCGCCGCGTGGAGACTGCTGGCCGGTTTGCGCGAGCCGGAAAAATTGCGCGCGTGGCTTTGCGGCATTGCCCGCAATCTCATCCACAATTCGCTGCGCAAACAAGGCCGCGAGCCGAGCCATCGCGCCGAATCGCTCGAGGAAATTTCCGAACCCCATTCGTCTGAACCGTTACCGATTGAACAAACCATCAGCCATGAAGAGGCTGCGATTCTCTGGCGCTCGCTCGAACGCATCCCGGAAATTTACCGCGAACCGCTCGTCCTGTTTTACCGCGAACACCAATCCATCGAAACCGTCGCGGCGAATTTGGAATTGAGCGAGGACGCCGTGAAACAGCGGCTGTCGCGCGGGCGAAAAATGCTGCACGAGCAAGTCCTCGCGTTCGTCGAAGGTGCGCTGGCGCGGACGAATCCGGGTCAGGCGTTCACCCTGAGCGTGGTGGCGGCCCTGCCATTGCTTGCCACCACGGTCCCGGCGGCGGTCGGAACGGCGACGGCCCAGGGTGGCGCCGCCGCGAAAGCGACCGGATTGATTGCGTTTCTTCAAGCCATTCTCAAAATCGTTGTTCCGATTGCTCCGTTCGTTTCCCTGGGCGGCTGGCTCGGCTACAAAATGGGCCGCGACGCCGCCGGGGAATCCCAACAACGCCAATCGGTCACAAAGTTTTGGAGCATCCTGACAGCCAGCCTGATTATATTTGTGCTCCTGCCGTTATTGCTGGGAGTACCGCTGATGTTCCTCTTTGGCTCAAAGGAAAATTTTCTTGCCGGAATGAGAATTTGGCTGGACGTCATGTTTGGAGTGTTCGTGGCGGCTCTGGCGCTTTGGATCTGGCAGCGGCGTAAATCCCGCGGGCAGGTCATCACCGAATCGCGTGACACGGGAAGAAAGTTTTTCATTTGGTCGGTCGTGCTGGCGATGATCGCGGCGGGTGCCATTCTCGCGCTCGGTCTTTCCGACTCAAATTGGAAGGTGGAAAAAATATCCACGGTGGAAGCGCAGAAAATTATTTCGGAAAGAAGCCAGGACGCGCAATTCTATGTCTTGCGATTTCCATATCATTCCGCGTTCCGGAGTTATCCGGGGTATTCCAGCGAGCTTTGGATCAAGTTGCAGGAAAACGGCAAACTGTCCAGGTTCATCGCCCCGGCGGACGACGCTACACTCGCGTTGCTGTCGGGACGAGGAATTGAATGTCCGACCTATGTGCAAGGGCGCGATTTCGAGATCTTCGGCTGGCAGGGCAAATTATTGATGGGTTTGTTCCTGTTCATTCTGGCGGCGGGTGCTGCCGTCCTGCTGACGCTTTCACTCAAAAACAAATCAAAGACACCCATTATGACAACCGGAACCAGGATTGGCATCGTCGCCGCGGTTATTATGGCCGCGCTCATCGTCACCCCGTTGGTCTGGCTGAATCACCGCAAGGTCAATTCCGTGCAGCCAAACCAAGTCGCCCCGCAATCACTGACGCCGGAGCGGGCTGCACAAGCCAAACAAACCGCCAGGGACTTTTTGGAAGCGCTGGGCAAACAAGATTGGGAAGCAGCCGCCAGGCTCTATCCACGGGCTTTGCCCAAAGGCCGGGGTTTTGACGACATGTTCACCAAGCAGCTCAAAGGCTATCTGGGAGGACTGGAAATCGTTAGGCTGGGCACACCTTACCAGAAAGCCCCCTATCCGGGAGTTTACGTGCCATACGAAATCCGGTTTAAGAGTGGCGAGACCAAAAGTTACAATCTCGCAGTGCGGCAGGATAATCCCGAACAGAAATGGTATTGGGATGGCGGACTGTAAAGGACGCTTCAAACTGGCCGAATCCGCCCGGCCCGTTCCTCCGTCGGACAGGTCCGGATTTCCGCCAGCGCGGGCTGATAACGTGGCTCTACCGCAATTTTGTGGAAGGAACCGCAAGAAAGGTTTCCGGTTTTTGTAATGACCGGCCGCTCGGGCGTTGGTATCTTGCCCGGCAGAACCCGTTATGAAAAATCTCTGCTTTACCATTTTAGCTGTCGCGACAATCGCGCTCGGCGCGTGGTGCGTGAACCAGCAAGGCAAACTGAAAAGCCAGTCCGCCCGACTGGCGCAGACCGAAGCGCAACTGGCCACCGTAAAGGCGGAGTTAAAGGAACAAAACGAAGCCATTGAGCACGCAAAATTTGCCGCGGCGAACGAGAAGATTTTGCAGCAGGTGCTGTCGGAGACCGAAATGGGTGCGGCGGAACAATCGAAAAAGGCTGAACACCTGGAGCAGTCGCTGGCGGCGGCGAAAACCAACAATCCGATGCAAGGTTTTGCCGCGATGTTCAAGGACCCGAACATGCGCGAGATGATCAAGGCGCAACAAAAGGCGATCATGGGGCCGATGCTGGACAAGCAGTACGGCGCGTTGTTTCAGCAGCTCAACCTGACGCCGGAACAAGCCGCCAGTTTGAAGGATTTGCTCGAGAAGAAGCTGCTTGCCGGCACCGACGCCGGTTTCTCGATGCTCGACAACAGCCTGGACGCGACGCAGCGCGCCGACCTGGCGAAGCAGGTCAAGAACCAGACCGATGATGTCGAAAATCAAATCAAACAATTTCTCGGTGATGGAAATTATCAGGCGTTTCAAAATTACGAAAAAACGGTACCCGACCGGACGGCGGTCAACCAATTCGGCGATCAGTTGGCCGGAACCGCGACCGCGTTGAGCGCGAAGCAGCAGGAGCAATTGACTCAGGCGATGGGCGAAGCGCGCAACAATTTCAAATGGACGATGGATTTGAACAAGCCGGATGTGGCCAGGGGCGATTACGCCACGATGTTCAGCGAGGACAACATCAACCAATTCGCCCAGGACAAGGAGCGATTCGACCAGCAATTCCTTGCGCAAGCCCGGCCGATTTTGACGCCGGAACAACTGACGGCGTTTCAGGGTTACCAAAAGACGCAGCGCGAGTTGCAAATTGCCGGAATGAAAATGGCCGCGCAGATGTTCGCGCCGAAAAGTCAGTGAATGGACATTTTTCCGGCCAATTCCTCCGCCGGATAGGTCCAGATTTCCGCCAGGGTCGGATGATAATGCGGGGTCGCCGCCAGTTCCTGAACCGTCATGCGTTTGGCCATGGCTGTTACAATTTCGTGAATCAGTTCGCCGCCCACCGGGCCGACACAGGCACCGCCGAGGATTTCTCCAGTTTTTGGGGCGGCCAGCAGTTTCACAAAACCGTCCTTCGCCTCCATGATGAGCGACTTGCCGTGGTCATTGAACGGGTAACTCGCACTCAAATACGGAACGCCATGCGCTTTCGCTTCTTTTTCAGTGAATCCGACAAACGCGACCTGCGGTTCGGTAAACACGACTGAAATCAGCAGTCGGTAATCCATCCGGCGCGATGATTTTGGATGGGCAAGGTTGTGCGCTGCGATCTCGCCTTGCTGGACGGCGATATGCACGATTTCGTGCGGCCCGGTGCAATCGCCCGCCGTGTAAATGTGCGGCGCGCTGGTTTGCATGAACTCATTCGCGACCACGCGACCATTTTCAGTTTTCACACCGGCCTTTTCCAAACTCAACGAAGCCGTGTTGGGCACGCGACCCAGCGCGAACAAAATTTCCTCCGCGGAAACGGAAACCGTTTTACCCTCGTGTCCGAATGAAATGGTTTTCAATTTTCCTTTTCGCTTCGCATCAATCAGCTTCGTACCGGTGAAAACCTTGACGCTTTCGCGCTGGAAGACCTTTTCGATTTCCATCGCTGCGTCGAGATCGAATTCCTTCAAAATGTGCTGGCTGCGCTGGATGAGCGTGACCTGGACGCCGAAGCGCGCGAAAAATTGTGCAAACTCACAGGCGACCGCGCCGCCGCCAAGGACAATGAGCGACTTCGGCAGTCGCTTGAGCATCAAGGCATCGTCGCTCGTGAGATAGCCAACTTCGTGAAGTGAGGGCAGGGGCGGGGCAGCGACGTTTGAGCCCGTCGCAATGACAAAGGTTTTTGCGGTGATCAAATTTCCCTCACCCGTCCTTCGGACACCCTCTCCCATCCGATGGGAGAGGGCGGGGTGAGGGTGCAATTCCACCATATGCGCAGCTACAAACCGCGCACTCGCCCGGATGAACTTGAATTTCCCGGCATTAAGCTGTTTCACACGGTAATCGGCGAAATCCCCGATGAGCGCGTTTTTCCGCGCCATGACCTTTTTGAAATCAAAGCCCACTTTCCCGGTACGGATACCCCAAGGCTCGGGATGACTGGCCAGATGCATCACTTCAGCGGCGTAAAGCAGCGCCTTCGTCGGCATGCAACCGCGCAGGATGCACAGTCCGCCGACCGCTTCGCCGCCTTCGATGACGATTGTTTTCAAACCCGCGCCCGCTGCCGTCCGGGCCGCTGCGTATCCGGCGCTGCCACCGCCGAGGATGGCCACGTCATAATCAAATCGGTTCATGCGGAGAAAGATGGGCGCGCCCGGAAGAAATGCAAATTTCAAATTTTACCAGGTGCAACCGCACTCTGCCCCATTTTTCTCCCTCTTCTCCCCAAAGGAGGAGAGGGCCGGGATGAGGAGGCCCATCAGGACGCGCCCAGTTTCGCCCTGGAGGCCTTTCGCATTGAAATTTGACGTGCGTTTTTGGATGATGAGCGAATGAACGACATTATCTACCCGCGCAGCCCGCGCGAAACGATGGACGGCTGGATGTATCTGCCGCGGTACCTTGACAAAATCCGCCTGCACCTCGCGGGCAAACTCCACGCCGATTATCAGGAGAATCTGGGCAAAGGCTTCGACGGCATGTGGCTCAAATGCGCCGGCGTCACGCACGAACAGATGATTGACGTGGTGAAAAAATCCATCACCGACGGTGAGGTATATGATTGGGTCCGCAAAAACGCAAAAAAATCCGCGGAAGAAAAGGCTGCGCACGCCAAAGACATGTTAAGTCGTCCGCTACCGGGCGACGAAGCCGCCCTTGCACGGTTGAAAATGCGCAAGGAACAATGCGGCGGCGCGCACCGCGACGACGTCAAGACCTTTGTGGACGTGATTGACCTGGACGAGAAGCGGATTTAGCAGTCCGTATCTCGTTCCACCGGGATCCGGCATTGACGTGTGCCGCACGCACCGGTCAATCGTTCTCCCCGTGGCAAAGGTGGCAGGCGGCTGCTTCAAATCATGTAGGCGCTTTGCGCGGCTGACATTTGGACCCGTGGACTCGGATGCGCCCGCATCCCGGCCTCCGGCCTTAGACCGCACACGTCGCGGTCAAATTCCTTTCGCAGTTTCCCACACCGCTCAAGTGCCTGCAACGAACTTGGTCAGGCCAGGGGGTCATTTTATTCAAGGGTGCCTCAACCGGAAATACCCCAGCGGAACCAGCGGATCGTTGACGGGCCAACTCATCTGGCTGTTCGTTTCAGAACCCGGTAGATCGCCCCAGGCCGCACCGTGGCTCAAATTCACGAAGTTCGACTGCAGGATCCAGCCGATATAATTCGTCGGCCAGGTGACGGTCAGCGTCGAACCGGCCAGGGACACGGCAATGTTCGTGCCGGTGGCGGGCACGACCGGATAAGCGGGATTGTTGGTGGCACTCAGCCACCACAACGCGCTCGTGACGCCCCGCGGGTAATGACGGCTGCCGAACGGGCTGCCGCTTCCCGTGCTCTGCAACTGGTCCGACCAACCCTGGTAAGGCGCCTCCGTCATCTCAAACGTTGCGTGAATCTGGTCCACGGTGCCGTCCACGTTGCTGTTGGAGATGCCCAGCACGTTTTCCGTCACATACTGGCAGAGATATACTTTGCTCTGCCAGGTATTGACGTTCGCGCTCGACAGGCTCCAGCCGCCGCTCGTCGCATCCAGGCATCGTCCGGAAATCAGTACCGCGCTCATGTGGTTCGACAACGCCTGCAACATCGCAGCGTACGGCCCGCCCGTCCGGTCCATCGCATTGGTCAGACCCATCTGCGCCGGAACGGCCAGCCCCTCCACCATCGGTAGGATCGCCGAAGGATTGCTGCCATCGAGAAACGCCGGAATGTACCCCAGCGACCCGCGATAAGTGTTCCACGCATTCGTGATGGACCGCGCACAAGCCATTGCCGCATTTTGGCAGGTCGCGGCGTCGGTCGCGTCACCAATCCGATTAAACATCGCCTGCATTGCTACATATGCCGCCCAGCTCTTCACTGTCGTCATCCCGTTCAATCGGGGTGATTTCAGCGATGAATCGAGGGCGTCGTAGGTGCTGATTTCGGAGGCCGAATTGCGATAGTTGAGGTAGGTCGTGATGCCGTCGCGCGTCGCCGCGTTGGTATCGTCCCGCAATAACATTGAGGTGAGGCAAGTTTGCAGCAAGGCCGCGTTATTCGTCAGCCATGCGTCGTTGCCGCTGTGGCTCCAGTAAAGTCCGGCGCACAGGATCCAGTTTTGCAGCTCTTCCTGGCCCATATACGAATACATGCTCTCGTAAAATGTTGGATCCGCTCCGGGCACGAGCGAGGTCCTGCCCAAACCCATGTCATGGTGGAAGGAAAACCCGTTGGTCGAAACGATCGCGCCACTGCCAACATCGTAGAGTGGATGGTTGAAGGCGTAACCCGCGCCGTTGATCGCGCCGGAGTAAGTGTCCAGCACATTGCGCAACGCCCAGGGGTGCATGTAAGAATCGTAAAAGGCGTGGTCCACCGTGAGGTCAAACGTGTTGATGTAATTGTATTCCCCCTCCATTTCCCGCCAGTAAACCCGGTTGCTCGAATCAATCAAACAGACCGTGTCGGCCATGTAACTGTGCAACGCGTGCGATGCCAGAAACTGGCGCCAGGGATTCAACCCGGCGTTGGCCATCGCCGTTTTGAGTTGCTGACAACGCGCCCGCGCGTCGGGAAATTCCGCAAACGCCGCGTCAATGACACTGTCCATCGAACCGAACAGGGACGTGTAGTAGTACGAGCCTGACACCCGCAGGTCCAGCGCCAGGCTCCGGTAAAACGCCACTACGACCATCAGCGTCTTCGTTTGGCCGGCCGGAATATTCAGATGGAAGGCGAACCCGGTGGTCATACCGTCCAATGCCGCGGACAGACTGGAGCCGCTCAACAAGTCGCAACTCCCCGTTGGCGCCGCCAGCGCCGCCTCACCGACGCTGAAGCCCTGGTACGCGCCGGACGAATAACTTTGTTGCGTTCCCGAAGCGCGCAACCCGAAGTAAAAATCTTCCGCGGTGTTGTTCGTATTATTGATGGTGAACACGAGCCAGGTTGCCGGCAGAAAGAACCGCCGCTTGGCGGTCAAGGTGGCGGTGTTAAGATCGGGCATGTTCCAGGCCGGGGTGTAATGAGTAAAGGCCAGCCCGCCGCCATTGATGTTCCACTCGTCCGTGCCGGGCGTGAGCGTCCGCTGGACGTTCGGGTTGGGGAAAAAGGTGGCGTTGGATGAGATGTTGCCGGTCGATGCCATGAAAGGTAACGCCTGCAATCCGTTTGGCCCCGACAGCGCCATCACCACGCCGCCGCTGCCGCTTCCGAACGGAATGGAAGCTGAGGACATTCCCAAGCCGCACCGGTCTCCGATCGTACCGTATGCCAGTGTTGAGTACGTTCCCACTGCGGCGTGGTCCACATTGACAAATACCAGCGCATTCGACGACACCAGGGTGTAGGCATATGACGAACTCATCAGCATAAACAACACGAGAAAAAGCAATCCGCAGAAGCGGAAACTGGCCCCTCCCGCCATGGTTTTTGAGCAGTGGCAAATGTTATTCATCAGCGTTGGCTCCCGTGCGGTGTTCTGTTCCGACGCAAGCCCCATCTTCCTATAGCGTATGGGTTTGCATTGAAACAGAAATGTCTTTCTCTGTGCAAGTCGCTGTTGCTTCGCATCTTATTTTGCCGCACTTCAAATGTGAAACTAAACACCATGGCCAGAATCTGGAATTTCTGCGTTCAACATCCGCTGAAAGATAAACGTCAACCCCACAAATGACCCGAAATAAACAGCGAAAATCAGAAAATGGAGAACCGACCCGATTAATGGAGCAGGCCGGAATGTCATCGTCATCGTCCGCAGACCGACTTCCTGCAAACCTGCCTGCTGCAACTCCGCAGTCAACTGGTCGTGCGACAATGTGGTAGTTACAGTGACGGAATTGGGTGGAAACAAGTTAACCTCGGCGTGGTTGAAGAAGTGCGTATAAACTGATATACCTTCCGTGATAATGAGGTAACTGAGAATATATGGGATGAGTTTTTTCATAAAAGCGTAATGCTGCCTAACTATCCAAAGAGCCACGGCCACTGGCGGCTCGTTCACGACTGCAATCCGGTCTCTCAATCCTCATCGCTCAATCCTTTTTACTCGATTGCCTTCACCCTCAACCCTCAACCCTCAGCACTTTTACAATCGCTCCGACGCGGTGTGGAACATCATCCCCCAACCTTGTGGAATGTCGGCAGCGTGACGGCCGCTTCATTGCTCCAGACCAACTCGTGGCTGTCCAGTCGGATTATGTGCAAGTGCGTTACCACTGTCTGTTGACCAAACATTGCTTTGCCAACCACCATGCCGTCTTTGGCTAAGAACGTCCCCTGGTATCGCGTCGTCGTGCCATTGGTAAAGCCGCTGATGTACGACACGTAACTGCCGTCTGCCGCAATGACGTTCGTGGTGGTGAGACCGCGGCCCCAGGACGAAACCCAGGTCCCGGTCAGTTCGCGCTGAATTTCCCGGTCGCTAAGGAGCTTGAAAGGTTCCCCGCGCACACCGACAATGGTCACCAGAAAGATTACCAACCCAAATATGTTGAATGTTTTCATAGTCGCTCGATGATGGCTAATGTTCCAAAACTGCCAGCCGCAGCGTAGCTCGCCAAGAGCGAAGTTGGGAGCCTCGGCCCTCCGTTTGCGCTCCGAAGCTGCGACGAGACAGGCCAACGGCCAGGCTCTCCCGCATTGCGGGACCATAATGACATCCCATCTTCATCGCTAAATCCGAAACTTACTTGTCGCGCCAGAGCAACTTGCCGCGTCGTAACGCAGTGAAGACGGGAGCGAAGGCGGAAGCTGCCATCCCGCGTTAATCTCACAATGCGCTTTGCGCAGATCATAGATGGTTCAGTGAACTCATGCGTTGCCCACGCATTCGGTCCCGCATTGCGGGACTTTCGGCTCTACACGACAGAGCCAAACTCTTTTCGTCCCGTCCCAGCGGGATTCAAATGCCTGTAACGAATCGTTAGCAAACCAACCGCCTCCGAGGCGGGGCAATGACAGAAGTAGCTCGAAATTCATAACTCTTTGATTATCAATGCCTCGCATTTCCAGCTCTTTAAGAGATGTCATTTGGTGGTTTTGAAAGCCACAACGATTAGATCCACCTTGCCGGCTTGTAACGCAAATCTAACACCGAGCGACTCATATCTCAAAACCTCGGAATTGGGCGGTATCGGCTTTGCCGCCGTCGGCGCTCCATACACTTTGATAATATCAGCGCGACTGGCTCCCATGCCAATGCCTTCTTTGGTATGTCCGGCAAATGGTGGTCTGACACCAACACTCACCACGGCTCCTCCATCGCCGGAGATAACGGTAACCCCAATCTTTTTGTAAAACGAAGCTCGAATAATTTCTGGAGAAGCTTGCTCCACTGTCCGATCCGGCTGACCAAGCTCAGCGATAACCTGCTGAATCGTCATGCCTGAATGCACGGAGCCAATGGCGACTCCCGGCTCAACGACAATGGACTCGCTTGATGACCACGCCTCCTGTGCTGACGGCTTCGAGCAACCGCCAACAAGAAGGGTGGCTGCCACAAGCAATGCCGTAACTGTAACTTGAGTGTTCATAGGTCGGGTGACCAAAGTGGCTGCCAAACATCACGCACGATGGCAGCTAACGTCCCAGCTCAGGCACAGCCGCCGGAGCGGGACGTGAGTTGTAATGATGATGTTCAAGTTTCATGGACCGGTCAACTGGAAGGCGCGGCGGCCGTTGCCTGCAGCGACTTGTTCAGCGTTTACAGAGACGCGATCCCACGCACTCGCACCTGCGTCTCCGGTGAAAATACACTCAACTCTTCGTCTGTCAGGAGCTCCATCCTTCGCATGATCCCCAACTGCATGACCGCCGTAGAACGGCGAAAATCGTCGAATGCGCGTGCCATATCCTCGTTCTTATGGTGAATCAACTTGTAGACTCGTAAATATCGCTCATGCGCTGTGCCTTCAGTGGCGCTGATCTCGGCGCCCAAATCCGCCAATAAACGAACGCAGTAACGCTCAAGCAACACTGAATGCACTTTTTTGAAGTGGCGCCAATCCGATTCTGGAATGTCTGAGGACATGACTACTCAATCCGCCGAGCGGTACGGTGAAATGAAAGTATGACGGACGATTTCATAAATCAATCGGAACTGGCAGGGGCAGCGGCTGTTGCCTGCAGCGAATTGTTAGGTGGCATCGAGTGCATTTCACTGCCGGGGAACAATGGTGAACCCATCCGCCGCAACTTAAGTTCAATGCTCCGCGAAACGCCAGCATGTGAAGTCGTAGTGCTCCATGTCATCGTATAACGTGAATCGCTCACAATAGTCCACGAAGTAGTCCCTTGCTCACTTGAGAGCTGAACTGTTTTGCACTTGCCTGACGATTCTGGTACGAACTCCGAGTCCATCGTAATCACAAGCTGCTTACCGTCCAGCTTCCAATGACCCGTCATCGAAGCAAGTGGGACAATATTTGAGTATGTCTCTGTCACAGAAAGATCCTTTGGATACCACCACTCTGTCACGGAATGGTCCTTTCCAAAATTGTAAAAGAATGAATCATCTGCCGCCTGCCAAAAACCCATTAATCCGCTCTCGTCGATGGCATTGGCGCACCAATGTGTGAAAAAAATGCACGCGACAAGAATTACGATAGATATGCGATTATTCATAGATGTGAATGACGCCTAACGATCCAAAGCTGAGCCACGCCGACCGGGGAATGGCTCCGCAAACTCGATAATCGTTGTATAACCCAAATCATCCATAAACTCAAGGGCAGTCGGCGTTGGCTCCGGCGAGAGGCTGTGTAAAAACTCAATCATCGTTTGAACAATTACTCCTGGTGTTGGTCAGTGACAAGCATGAAGCATCGAAGTGGACTGGACCGTTCCCAAACCCTGATGTTCCCCGAACGGCTGGAGGATTTATGTCCGGGCTGAAAACCCGGTGCGTTTCCTGGACGCCTTCGTCGGCAGCCTGGACCTTCAAAGCGCCTGAAAGGGGCGGGGAGCGCCCTTTTTTCCTTTCGTCGGTACCCTCATCTGCCCCAGCCGCTGTCCGGACGGACCCAATCTCTGGAAATTAAAAACCGGCGACCCGAACTTTCGGACCGTCGGTAAATCCTTTCCTGCTCATCCCGCCGCACTTTTCACACGGCCTCGCGTCTGGTTGGGCTGTTTCATTTGGAATCCTTACCCCGCAAAATGCTGGCCACCAGTTCTGCTTCCTTCTTACTGGTGTAATGCAACGTCATCCCAGTCTCGTGGTAGGTCCCAAAAGAAAGCCCCTTTTCGGTCAAGCGTCCCTGCAAATCCCGGATTTGGACCTTGTTTCCGTAATTCTCGATGGCGAGCTTCTTCACCTCTTCCGGAGTCTTTCCGGCAAACTCCAATAAAACGTAGGTTAGCGACTTCTCATCAACAACCCGCACCGACTTGGGGTCAACGTCCTGCGCAGCCACAACGAGTGGAACGCGCCCCGGACCTTCTATCTTCAATTGCAGCCTGGATTTCGACACCACTTCGCTCCCGAGCTTGACGGTCACCGCGCAGAAGGCGGTGCCGCTTTCGTTTGGATACGGCCACGAAACATCCACCGTCACGTTTTCCTTACTCGGGAAGTCGGGGTCACCCGGCTGCAAGCCTGTGTAGAGGGTGGCGGGAACCCCCGGTGCAGTTTTTATCTTGGGCGCAGCGACCAATTGTTCCGAAGACTTGCCGTCCTGCTTTTCCAGACGCGACACACGGACATCGACATCAAGTGTGCCTTCATCCTTCTGAAGTGACACGTTTGCGTCTGTGGAGTAGCTGGCGGCGCGCCCCTTGGAGATAACCAGGCAGGCAGTTACAAGGAAAACAGAGATGAGTTTCGTGTTCATAAGTACCCTTTCGAACACTCCGCGGGGCCAGAAGTTGCGGCCCAACGACAAAACTCAGGCACAGACGGTGAGGCGGTGCTTGCCTGCAACAGTGACATGAACCACCTCCGAGTGTCTGAACTGGGAGCGCCATAGGCTGTTGCCTGCAGTGTCTGGTTACCGTCCCCGTCGGCGGTCCGTACCGATCCCATCTTTGGAAATTAAAAATCGGCGACTCGAACTTTCGGATCTCCGGCCAATCTTTTTCCACTCACTCCACAATACTTTTCACACGGCCTCGCGATTTGTTAGGCCTCGTTCTGTACATACTTCTGTGACTCCGCATCCCACAATGCGCGACCTCTCGCCGTCATGGCGAACCAATACTCAATGGGTGTCTGGATAATCATGTGTGGTGCCACGGGTATGTGCTTCATCTCCTCAAGCAGACCTTCTGCTACCAACTCAACAATGAGACGGGCAACGCGCGAACTGTCGGCAACGCCAGTGAACTCCTCGACCTGCGGCATAATCTGCTCAAGCGACTCCCAATCATCCGCTGTCGCATTCATCACGTAAAAGCTCAACTTGTCGAGTGTGGTGCGCATAGCGAGGCCTAACGTCCAGATATAGGTCATCCGAAGTTATTCATGAGCTGCCAGAGAGCATTTGGAAAGCTCGCGCCGCAGGTTGTGAATAACTTCGCCGCGAACCGGGCGGCGACGGTATCGGAATGGCCTTTGGGTTTCATTTT
>Ga0265338_10003588_pt1 | contig 21673 bp, 19 predicted proteins | sample 42126metaG_FD_193579 | JGI IMG/M metagenome (GOLD analysis project Ga0265338, IMG submission 193579) | Rhizosphere microbial communities from Carex aquatilis grown in University of Washington, Seatle, WA, United States - 4-21-26 metaG | ecosystem: Host-associated > Plants > Roots > Rhizosphere... | reverse complement strand
CACCGATCGTCCACACCACCACCCGGGCGATGTTGACGAAGATGGTCGCCGAGCCCGAGGTCCCCGCGTGCGAGGTCGCCCCGGCCCGCACGGCCACCCCGGCCACGTTCGCGCTGCCGATGGAGACGACCACCACGATGACCGCCAGCAGCAGGTGGTCGAGGTCCTCCCGGCTGCCACCGCGCAGCGGAAGCGCCAGCACGGCGGCCCAGGCGCAGCCGATCGCCACGCACCAGGGGGCGACCAGCCGCAAGAACGCCACCACGATGTCGCCGCCGCGCCAGCCGGTCTGCTCCGCCTTGCGGTACAGCCGGGTGAGAACCCGGCGCAGCACCAGTCCGCCGATGACGCCCGCCGCCAGGTAAGCCGACGCCACGAGCCAGGTATGCGAGCTGACATGCCCGGTCATCGGCGCCCCCCACTCGTTTGGTAACGGTTGCGTTGCGGGACCGAGGCTACCCCCAAGCCCGGGGCCGGGGAGGGCCAGAACGAAGAATGACGACGCGGAGGAACCCGCACCCGTTCGGAATGCCGGGATTGTTCAGCGCGACGAACGGTCGCGCGGGGTGATCTTCAACCTGACCGGCTCGCCGGGGCACGAGGCGCTGCTGCGGGACGCGGCCGAGGTCGTGGGCCTGCCGGTCCTCGGCCTGCTCGGCCGGCGCGACCAGCTCACCGTCCCTTCACCTTCGGCTACGCCGAGCACCCGGAGCTGCTCTCCGCGGCCGGGGCGGACGTGGACGGGACACCAGGCGACGCGGGCGCCGCCTGGCACTGGCGGCAGGCTGACCGCTCGGTTACCGAGGGCTTCGTGCGGGGCCGGGTCTACGCTTCTTACCTGCACACGCACTGGAGCGGGGTGCCCGGGGCGGCGGCCAGGATCGCCCAGGCCGCCCGGGCCCACCCGGGCAGAGAGGGCGGAGCGGGTACCCGGCTTAGTTGGTGATGGTTATCTCCGGCGCGTGCTGGTACCAGCTCGCGATCAGCGAGGAAACCTGCGCCCCGGAGCTGAAGTCGACCCGCAGCCAGCCGGTGCCGGACCAGGTCTGGACCGAGTACCCGACATCCGGGACGGCGGTGACGAGCTGGACCGCGCCGCCGGATACGTCCAGGGTGACCCGGCCGCCTGCCAGCGTGTAGGCGCTCACCCCGGGCGGCGGCTGCACGGTGGTCGCGCCGGCCGACGGCGTGGGGCTAGCCGGGCTGGACGCGGAGGACGCGGTGGCGGACGGCCGGCGGCCCGCGGCCGGTGACGAGGACGCGGGCCCGGGCCCGGTGGAAGGAGACGCCGAAGAGGGGGCCAGCGAGGGCGGCACCACTGAAGAGGGCCCCACTGAGGAGGGCACTGCGGGCGGCACCAGGGCCGGGCCGCCGCCCGCGGGATCGGACGGCAGAGCGGACGGCGGGAGCACGGCCGCGTTTACCACCGGCATGCCCGACCGGACCCCGGCGTCGCTGACCACGACGTCCGCCCCGAACCAGGCGACGCAGACCGCGATCGCGGTGCCCGCCACCCAGGCGGCGAGGGCGGCTATGACCCGCACCATGTTGGCAATAATGCCGCACGCGATACTCCGGATACGTACGGTTCGGGTTATGGCTCGCGTGCTTATCGTCGAGGATGACCCGTATGTCCGCTCGGCGATGGCGGCTGAGCTTACCCGCCGGTCGCACGCCGTCCGCACCGCTGGCACCGCCCTCGACGGGATCAGGGAGGTCAGCCACCACCTGCCCGAGGTGGTGGTGCTCGACCTGGGGCTGCCCGACCTCGACGGCGGCGCGGCGCTGAAGATGATGCGCGCGGTCGCGGCGATGCCGGTCCTCGTCGCCACCGCCCGCGATACCGAGGCGGAGATCATCCGGCTGCTCAACGACGGCGCCGACGATTACGTGGTGAAGCCGTTCTCCGGCGAGCTGCTGGCGGCCCGGGTCGCCGCGCTGCTGCGCCGGGCCGGGCAGGACACCGGGCCCGCTCCGGTGATCACGGTCGCCGGGCTGAGCGTCGACCTGGCCCGGCGGGCGGCAGCGCTCGACGGGCGGACGCTTGAGCTGTCGCGCCGCGAGTTCGACCTGCTTGCCTACCTGGCGGCCCGGCCGGGAGCGGTGGTACCGCGCGGTGAGCTGCTGACCGAGGTGTGGCACCAGGCCTACGGTGACGACCAGACCATCGACGTGCACGTCTCCTGGCTGCGGCGCAAGCTCGGCGAGACCGCCGCCCGGCCGCGCTACCTGCATACGGTGCGCGGCGTCGGCGTGATGCTCGACGCACCGCGATAAGGGCTGCCCGGTGAAGACGGCACGGCCGCGGACGGCACCGCCGCGGACATCGGTCAGGACGACGCTGGCGCTGGTCGCGGCCGCGGTCACCTCGATGGTGGCGATCGCGTTCCTGATCCCGCTGGCAGTCATCGTCAAGGACGTGGCGCGGGACCGGGCGTTCACCTCGGCCCAGCTGGCCGGGGCGGCGATCGACCCGGTACTCGCGGTCACCACCGACCGGGCGACCCTGGAGCGCGCCGTCGACAGCACCCCGGACGGCGCGGCCGGCCGCCTCGCCGTCTACCTCACCCCGGCTGCGGGCACCCGGGGAACCCCGGCCACGCTGGTCGGCGGCCCGCAGCAGGCGACCGCAGCGGACCTGCGGGCCGCGGTCAGCACCGCCCGGTCGTTCATCGCCCCGGTGCCGGGCGGCTACACCGTGCTGCAGCCGGTGGCGCTGGCCGGCGGCAGCCTGGCGGTCACCGAGGTCTTCGTTCCCGGCGCTGAGGTGTCCCGCGGGGTGACCGCGTCCTGGGCGGTGATGACCGGCACGGCGCTGGCGCTCATCGCCGTCTCCGTCATCGTTGCGGACCGGCTGGCGGGCCAGGTCACCCGGCCCGCCCGGGAGCTGGCGGCGGCCGCGGCCGCCCTCGGGGACGGCGACCTGAGCGTCCGCAGCACCGCCCGTGGCCCGGCCGAGCTGTCGGCCGCAGGACAGGCGTTCAACGCGATGGCCGAGCGGCTCAGCCGGCTGATCACCGGGGAACGGGTGATGGCGGCCGACTTGCCGCACCGGCTGCGCACACCGCTGACCGCACTGCGGATGAACGCCGCCGCCCTCGGTCCCGGGCGGGCCGCCGCCGACACCCGGCTCGCCGTCGACCGGCTCGAGCGGGAGATCGACCTGATCATCAGGGCCGCCCGACGGCCAGCGCCGGACGAGCCTGCCACCTGCGACGCGGCCGAGGTGCTGGCAGACCGCTTCGGTTTCTGGTCCGCGCTGGCCGAGGACCAGGGTCGTCCGTGCCAGCTCATCGGGGCCGATCAGGCCGCGCCGGTCCCGGTCTCCCGGTCCGACCTGGTGGCGGCGGCGGACTCGCTGCTCGGCAATATCTTCCGGCACACCGCCGAGGGCACCGCGTTCGCGGTGACCGTGCACCGCGGCGGGGGCGCCGTCCTGGTGCTGGTCGCCGACGCGGGACCGGGGATCGCCGACCCCGCCCGGGCGCTGCTGCGCGGCAGCAGCGGCGCGGGCTCCACCGGCCTCGGGCTCGACATCGCCCGCCGGGTGGCCGAGTCCACCGGCGGCGGGCTGAAGATCGGCACCTCGTCCCTCGGCGGCGCGCAGCTGCAGCTGCGGCTGCGGACCTGGGCGGCGGAACCGGGCGGGCACCGGGCCCGGCGGAGCCGGGCGGGCACCGGGCCCGGCGGAGCCGGGCGGCCGAGCTCAGCGGGCGCTCAGCCGCGCCTTAAGCGCTGCTTAACCGGGGAGCCGGCCCGCGGGCGGTGGTTAGCGTGACGCAGGCAAACCGGCGGAACGTAGCGGCGCCGGTAACGGTTAGCCAACAATAGCCGGCTAACTAGCGGGGAAACCCCGGCGGCCCGGCGGGCGGTCCCCCGCTGGTGCTAAAACCTAGGCTATGGGGCTGCTAGTGACTGTCAGGTCACCAGCGTCGTCCGGGTTGCCGCACACCGTGGTGGAGCTGGCCGGCGAGGCTGACCTGAACGACAGCGCGGCGCTGCGCGACCTGATCGCCGCCGAGTCGGGCGGCCTGACCGCGCCGCTAATCCTTGACCTGTCCCGGCTGCGGTTCATGGACTCGGCGGTACTACAGGTGATCCTGGTGGCGGGCCGGTCGATGAGCCCCAAGGGCGGCATCCTCGCCCTCGCCGCCCCGGCCGAGGCGGTGCGCCGGATCCTCTCGCTCACCGGGGCCGACCAGCTGATCGCGGTCTATGAGAGCGTGGACGAGGCCCTGCAGCACGTCTGACCGGGCAGCACGCCGACCGGAAACGCCGAAAGGGCGCGGCCGATAGCCGCGCCCTTCCTGCTGCCCCGGGTTTCCCGGGGCGTCAAGGCCCGATGGTTACCAGCGGTACCAGCGGCCGCGCCCAGCGCCCTCGCCCACGCGGAGGAGGAAGCCGAGCGCCCAGATGACGAGGACCGCGAGCGCGATCCACCACAGCACGTGGACGGCGAAACCGAGGCCGCCCAGGATGATCGCCAGCAGCAGCACCAGCAGGATGATTCCCATGACGTTAGTAATTCCTTTCGCTGGCCGGTGCGCGGGACCACCCCGCGTTCCGCCTGCCACCGCCTGCTACCCCGGCCGGAACGTCCTATGCGTCGCAATCGCTCGGCGCGCCGACAGCCCGCTCCGGTGGCCGCCGGATGCGCCCCCGGGCACCGGGAGAGTGCCCCCGACCAGGTGTGAAGTACCGGCGGCGGGGTAGCGGAGCAGGCTCAGACGACGATTCGGACCGGGGGGTCTCAGGTATGCGAGACGGTACGTTCACCACCGACGCGGCGGCCGCTCGCCAGCGGGCGCGGCAGCAGGCGGACGGCCGCACCGTCCTGCCCGGCGTATGAAGGCCGCCGGCGAGGCAAGCCCGCGGGAGGAGAACCCGCAGGAGGGGAAACCGGCCGGCCCGGCCGCCTGGCAGCAGACCGCCGCCGCCTTCGCCGCGGCGGTTGACGCGGGACGCTGCGACCTGCCGCTGCCCGGCTCGGGCGCGACCTGGGAGCGCTGGGCCGCGCTGGCCGGACTGGCCGGGGAAGACTTGTCGCTGGCGCGGCTGTGTGAAGGGCACGCGGACGCGGTGGCGATCCTGGCCGAGCTCGGCGCTCCCCGGCCGCGGCCGGGGAGCCGCTGGGGAGTGTGGGCGGCCAGCCCGCCGGGCCAGCGCGTGACCGCCAGCCGCCAAGACGGCGGCTGGCGGCTGCGCGGCGTCAAGCAGTACTGCTCCGGGGCCAGGGTCTGCACCCACGCCCTGGTCACCGCGACCGCTGACGACGGCGCACGGCTTTTCGCGGTAGCGACCGGGCAGCTCAAGCCGCAGGCTGGCAGCTGGCCGGCCACCGGGATGGCGGGCAGCGACACGCTCGACGTCGGCTTCCCCGGCATCCCGGCTGAGCCGGTCGGGCCGCCAGGCGGCTACGCCGGCCGGCCCGGGTTCAGCCACGGCGGCGCCGGAGTCGCGGCCTGCTGGTACGGCGGGGCCAGGGCGGTGGCGCAGGCGCTGGCCAGGGCGGCGGCGAAGGGTGAGATCGGCCCGCACGCGCTGGCTCACCTGGGAGCCGTCGACCTCGGGCTGCGGACCGCCCGGGCCGCGCTGGGCCAGGCGGCCGAGGAGATCGACGCCGACCCCGCGGACCTGGGCGGCGCGGGGCAGGCCCGGGCGCTACGGGTACGCACGCTGACCGAAGCGGTCGCCAGCGACGTCCTCACCAGGACCGGCCGCGCGCTCGGGGCCGGTCCGCTCGGCCACGACCTGGCACACTCCCGGGCGGTCGCCGACCTGACGGTCTACCTGCGCCAGCATCACGCCGAGGGTGACCTGGCGCAGCTGGGAGAGCTGGTCGCCGAGCAGGGGGCGTCATGGTGAGCCGGGCAGCCCGCCAGCGTCCCGCGGGCCAGCACCCGATCGACGCACCCGGCACCGACGAGCGGGCGTGGGCCGCCTGGCCGTGGCTGAGCACGCTGCCGCGAGCCGGGCTAGCCGGGCTGGCCTCGGTGCAGAGCGCGGTGATCGTGGCCGCCCACCCGGACGACGAGGTGCTCGGCGCGGGCGGCCTGCTGACCATGCTCGCGGCCGCGCACGCCCGGCTGCGGGTAGTTGCCGTCACCGACGGCGAGCGCTCGCACAAGGGACACGCATCCCCAGCGTCACTCGCGCGGCGCCGGACCGCGGAGACCACTGCCGCCCTGCGCGCCCTGGGCGCCCGGACGGCCGAGGTCGTCCGGCTTGGGCTGCCCGACAGCGGGCTGGCCAGGGTCGAGGACGAGCTCACGACGGCCCTGGAGCCGCTGGTCGCGGGCTTCGACCTGTGCCTGGCGCCATGGGACGGGGACCTGCACCCAGACCACGACGCGGCTGGCCGGGCCGCCCGCCGGGCCCGGGCCCGGGCCGGGCAGCAGTCGCCCTACTGCTTCCCGATCTGGATGTGGCACTGGGCCGCGCCCGGCGATCCCCGGGTGCCGTGGGCCCAGGCGCTGCGGGTACCGCTGCCGCCGCGGGCCGTCAACCGGAAGCGGGCCGCCATCACCTGCTTCGCCAGCCAGCTGGAAGACCGCGGGCACGGCCTCGGGCCGGTGCTGCCTCCCGGCGTGATCGCCCATTTCACCCGGGGGATGGAAGTGCTGCTGCGGTGACCCTCGACCCGGGCCACTTCCGCGAGCGCTACGCCGCCTCCCCCGACCCGTACGGGCTGGCCGACCGCTGGTACGAGGCCCGCAAGTACGCGCTCACGGTCGCGCTGCTGACGCGCGAGCGCTACGGCACCGCATTCGAGCCGGGCTGCTCGATCGGCGTGCTCACGCGGCAGCTGGCAGCGCGCTGCGACCGCCTGCTCGCCTGGGACGCGGTCACCGACGCGGTCGCCGCGGCCAGGGTCAGGACGGCCGGACTGCCCGGGGTGCGGGTAGAGCAACGGGTGATCCCGGCCGCGTGGCCGCCGCACTCGTTCGATCTCGTCGTCTTCTCCGAGCTGCTGTACTACTTCGACGACGCTGACCTCGACCGGGTGCTCAGCCTCGGCACCGGATCCCTGCGGCCGGGCGGTCAGCTGCTCGCGGTGCACTGGCGGCATCCCGCCCCCGACCATCCGCGGACCGGTGACGAGGTGCACCAGATCCTGGCCGGGCGGCCGGGCCTGGCCCGGCTGGCCCGTTACCGCGACCCGGACTTCACCGCCGAGGTGTACGCCCGGGCCGACGGGGACCTGCGCTCTGTCGCCCAGGTCGGCGGGATCGCGTGATCCAGGCCGTTGGCGTGATCGTCCCGGCCCACAACGAGCAAGACCTGCTGCCCGCGTGCCTGGCCAGCCTGCGCCGCGCGGCGGGGGCGGTGCGCGGCGTGCCGGTGCACCTGGTGGTGGTGGCCGACGCGTGCCGCGACCTGACCGTGCGGGCGGCCCGGCGCGGCGGCGCCTCGGTGGTCGCGGTCAGCGCGCGGAACGTCGGGAAGGCCCGCGCGGCGGGCGCGTGCGAGGTACTGCGCCTGGCCGGGCAGCGCGACCCGGCGGACATCTGGCTGGCGACGACGGACGCCGACACGATCGTGCCCGCTTCCTGGCTGCGCCAGCACGTGCGCTACGCCAGCCAGGGCTGGGACGCGGTGGCCGGCACCGTCCGGGTGGGCGACTGGTAAGGCTACCGGCGGGAAACCGCCGCCTGGTTCCACCAGCGGTACACCGGGGGTACCGGCCCCCACCCGCATGTGCACGGCGCCAACCTGGGCTTTCGCGCATCGGCGTACCTGGCGGCAGGCGGTTTCCAGCCGGTCCCCACGGCCGAGGATCACGCGCTGGTGGCCGCGCTGGCCACCGGCGGCGCCCGGGTGCTGCGCACCCGGGCGCTGTCGGTCCTCACCTCGGCCAGGCGCGAGGGCCGGGCGCCGGGCGGGTTCAGCCACTACCTGTCCCGGCTCGACGCCGCCCCGGCCTGAGCGGCCGCTGCTGCACGCGGCGGGCGCGGCGCTCACCCTGCTGCTCGTCGCCCTGGTGACCGCCCGGGCGTAGCGAACAGGCGACGCACTAAGGTATCCAGTGATCACGCGTACCAAAAGGAACCAATGTGCCGTCGCCTGAGCCCACCGAACGCCCGCGCCACGCGCACCTGGTAGGCCTGCTCACCTTCGCCAGCGGCTGCATCGACGTGGTGACCCTGATGATCATCGGCGGGGCGTTCACCAGCGTCATCACCGGCAACCTCATCTTCGTCGGACGGGCCATCGGCACCTCGTCGCTCAGCCCGGCGCTGCACGCCGTGATGGCGGTGGCGGGGTACATCGTCGGGGTGGCGGCCGGCGCCCGGCTCAGGCAGCTGCTCGCCCGCCGGGGACCGCAGGGGGCGTGGCCGCGCTCGGCCACGCTGGTGCTGGCGTCCGAGTGCGCCATCCTGCTCGCGGTGAACGTGGCCTGGCTCAGCTGGGACGGAGCCCCGCCCACGACCGCCACCGACCTGCTGCTGGTGGCGGCGGCGCTGTCGCTCGGCATGCAGGGCGCGGCGGCCCGGGGGATCAAGGGCAACCCGTCGACGACCTACATGACCGGGGCACTCACCACCCTGGTGGAGGCGGTGTCCACCGGCGGCCGCCGGACGGCCGACGCCTCGGCCGTGGCCGGCCTGTTCTCGCTGGTGGTGGGCGCGGCCTGCAGCGCGGTGCTGGTGGAGCGGGCCCGCCCGGCGGCGCTGCTCCCCCCGCTGGCCGCACTGCTGGTGGTGGTCGTCGTCAAGCTGCGCGATCACCGCGCCGAGGCACGGGCCGCCGCGCCGCCGCCGTCCGGCCTGGCCGAGCCGGAGGCCGCCCAGCCGTAGCGGGGGACGCCCTGGCCCGGGTCAGGCCTTGACGGCGTACAGGCTGTCATCGTGGCAGCCGATGAAGACCAGGCCGTTGGCGACCGCCGGGGTGGACAGGAACTCCGCGTTGCCCTGCGGCGAGAAGGCCCAGACGGGGCTGCCGGTGGCGCCGTCGAGCGCCTGGACCGCCAGCACGGTGCTGTAGTAGACCCGGCCGCCCGCCGCCGCCACCCCGTACAGGCCGGTCTGGGTCCCGGTCCGGCTCCACGCCTGCTTGCCGGTGCCCGCCCTGAGGGCGTGCAGGGTGCCGTTGTTGTCCTTCAGGTAGACCAGGCCGCCGTCGGCCGCCAGCTCGCTGTCCAGGCCGCTGCCCGGATGATAGGTCCACCGGGTGTTCCCGGTCGCGGCCGCCAGCGCGTACAGCGTCCCCGACATGGTGCCCAGGTAGAGGTTGCCGCCGTCCACGGTCAGGCCCGTGCCGGGCGGGTCGTCCGACGACAGCAGCTGGCGGTGCCAGAGCACGCCCCCGGTGGCGGTGCGGAAGGCCCACAGGACGCCGAGCCCGTCCAGCGCGTAGAGCACGCCGCCCGTCGCCGTCAGTGCCTGCACGTACGGCGTGCTGGTGCCGAAGCCGACCCCGGCCGCGCCGGTGTCGGCGTCGTAGGCCCGGGGCGAGCTGGCGTCACTGGCGAGGATGACGCTGCCGCCGGCGGCCGCCCAGGTGCGCTTGTAGATGGCGGGCGCCCCGGTGTCCAGCTCCCAGGCCGGCTTGCCGGTGGCCGACCGCAGCGCGTAGAAGTGTCCGTCGGTGGTGGCCACGCACACCACCCCGCCGACTGCCTGCGGGGCCGAGTAAACCGAGCCGACCGGGTGCGACCAGGCCAGCTGCCCGGTCGCGACGTGCACCGCGTACACGCTGTTGTCGGTGCTGCCAGCGCACACCAGGCCGCCCGCCACCCCCGGGTTGGCGTCGACCGCGTTGCCGGTGCGGAACCGCCAGGTCGCGCCCACCCGGGTGCCCGCACCGTAATACTTCTGGAGCGACCCGCTCGTCGGCAGCGGGGTGCCGCCGGCCAGCGCGGGCGTCGACGCGCCGGCCGAGGGGGCGCCGCCGGCCGACCGCGAGCTGAGCGCCCAGCCGACCCCGCCGCCGAGCACCGCCACGCCGCCCGCCGCCGCGCCGATCAGCAGCACGCGGCGGCTGGGCGGACGGGCCACGCCACCCGGCAGTACCTCCAGGCCCGGCGGCACGGGCCCGCCGGTCCCGTACGGCTGCCCGCCGGTCCCGTACGGCCCGGCGATTCCGTATGACCCGCCAGGCCCGGGCGGCGCCGTCGTCCCGGGCGCCGGGCGGCGGGACGGCGCGGTGGCCTGCCCCGGCCGCCAGGCTCCCTCAACCTGGGTGGCCGGCGCTAGCTGGAGCGCCTCGATCTGCGCGGTCAGCGCCGCCTGCTGCGCCTGGATGACCCCGGCCACCTCCGGCGGCCAGAACGCGGCGGGCGACAGCCCGCAGCGCTCGGCCGCCGCCGTCGCGTACGCCGCCGCCCGGCCCAGGTCGGGCCGCTGCCGCGAGTCCTTGGCGAGGCAGGACTCGACTAGCCCCCTGATGTCGGCGGGCACCGGGCCGAGCTCGGGCTCGGTGTGCACGATGCGGTACATCACCGAGGCGGCGGAGATGCCGCGGCCGCCGAACGGCACCGCGCCCGAGGCGGCGAAGGCGAGCACCGAGCCGAGCGAGAACACGTCGCTGGCGGGGCCGGCCGACAGCGCCTCGACCTGCTCGGGCGACATGTAGCTGGGCGTGCCGATGATCGCGCCGGTGGCGGTCAGCCGGGTGTCGGTGGCCGCCCGGGCGATGCCGAAGTCGATCACCCGCGGCCCGTCCAGCGCCAGCAGCACGTTGGCGGGCTTGAGGTCGCGGTGCACCAGGCCCGCCGCGTGAATCGCCCGCAGCGCCTCCGCCAGGCCGGCCGCCAGCCGCCAGACCGCGGCCGGCGGCAGCGGCCCGTGCCTGGTCACCATGTCCTCCAGGGACGGGCCGGCCACGAACGCGGTCGCCAGCCAGGGCGGGTTGTCGCTCAGCCCGGCCGCCACCACCGGCGCCGTGTACCAGCCGCTGACCTTCTGCGCCGCCTCCGCCTCGTTGCGGAACCGCCGGACGAACTCCGGGTCCCGGCACAGGTCGGGGTGGATGACCTTGACCGCGACGGTCCGGCCCGCCAGCGACGAGGCGAGGAACACCTGCCCCATGCCGCCCGCCCCGAGGCGCGCGAGGAGCCGGAACTCCCCCACCGTCCGCAGGTCGTCCGCGGTCAACGAGTCCATGAGGAGAGGTTATTGCGAAGGTGGTCCCGGTATGGCCGCTTCCGCCCGACGTTTGAGTCATGGGCCCCGGTGGACAAGCCCTGCAACACTCCGGCGACGTGCTCGCCAGGGGGAAACAGAGCGGCAAACCGGGGGAAACAGGTGAACGCACCATCGGGGCGGCGGCCGCTGCTGTACCGGCTCGGCGTCGCGTGCGGCCGTCGTCCGTGGCGCCCCGGCCGCCATGGCAGCGGGCGCGGGCGTCCGGGCGGAGCAACGCACCCGTTCGGAATGATGCCCTTAGGTTTCAGCCCGAACGGATGCGGCTGACCCGGCCCGGCGGACGATAACATCACGCCCGTTAGCTGACCCCGCCGCGAAGGGAACAAAGCAGTGCGTATCGCCAACCTGGCCGGCCGGCTGGTGCTCGTCACCCCGGACGGCACCGCGGCCCTTGACGTCGAGCGGGCCAGCCAGGGCAGGTTCGGCCCCGACCCGCAGCGGGCCTACGACCGCTGGCCGGAGTTCACCGCCTGGGCGGCGGGCGCCGACCTCTCGGCGGCCGCCCCGTTCGCGGCGGACGAGCTGGGGGCGCCGGCCCCCGCGCCCCGGCAGGTGCTGGCCATCGGGCTGAACTACGCCGAGCACGCGGCCGAGTCCGGCTTCGAGGTGCCGGAAGAGCCGACGGTGCTGTTCACCAAGTGGCCGAGCTGCCTGACCGGGCCGGTCTCGGAGGTCGAGCTGCCGGACGGCGGGCACACCGACTGGGAGGTCGAGCTGGTCGCCGTCATCGGCCGCCGCGCGTTCCGCATCAGCCCGGGCGAGGCCTGGGACTACGTCGCGGGGCTGACCGTGGGCCAGGACATCTCCGAGCGGATCATGCAGGCGGCCGGCCCGTCTCCGCAGTTCAGCCTGGCCAAGTCGCTGCCCGGCTTCGGCCCCACCGGACCCTGGCTGGTGACCCTGGACGAGTTCGGCGACCCCGGCGACCTGGAGCTCGGCTGCACCGTCAACGGCCGCCAGATGCAGCGGGGGCGCACCCGCGACCTCATCTTCACGGTGCCCGCCCTGCTCGCCGCGCTGTCCCGGCGGCTGCCGCTGCTGCCCGGCGACGTCGTCTTCACCGGCACGCCCGCGGGGGTGGGCATGGGCCGCAGCCCGCAGGTCTGGCTCGCCCCCGGCGACGAGCTGGTCAGCTACGTGACCGGCATCGGCGAGCTGCGGCAGCGATTCGTCGCCGCCCGGCGGTGAACCCGGAGCCACCCGGCCCTAGTTGTAGTCCCAGGCATACCAGGAAACTCAGGTGCCCCAGAGGACGTGTGCGCATCAAAGCTCATTGATTACCACTCGTGTATCATTAGTAACGCGATGTGCGCATATTCCATGCGACACGCCGATCCGGGGAAATCGGAGGCGTCACATGAGCACTCCCCAAGGTCAGCCGGACCCGAGTGGTCCAGGCCCGTATCCCGACCCGTTGCAGGACCACATCCCCGGCCAGGGCGGAGAGCGCGGGCCCGGCCAGGCGCGGGTCAACGGCAGCCCGCAGGGGCCGGCGGGCAGCCCGCCCGGGCCGGCCGGCGGGCAGCAGCCGGCCTACAGCGGTTACCCGCAGGGCGGCGGCTACCAGCAAGGGGGCGGCTACGGGGCGGGCGGCGGCTACCAGCAGGGCGGCTACGGGCCGGGCGGCGGCTACGGCGGCAGCACCGTCGCCCCGGCCTCCTACCTGCAGGGCGCCCCGGTCGGCTTCCCCGACGCGGTGCGCGGCGCGTTCGGCCACATCTTCACCTACCGGGGACGGGCCTCCCGGTCGGCGTTCTGGTGGTTCGCCCTCCTCGAGGCGGTCGCGTACGTGATCGTGGGCCTCATCTCGAACCGGTCCACCGTCGCGGGCATCATCCTCGACATCATCGTCGGCGTGCCGATGGTGCTGGCCGGGCTGTCGCTGGCGGTCCGGCGGCTGCACGACTCCGACCACACCGGCTGGTGGTGGTGGATCGGCTTCGTCCCGCTGGTCGGCTGGATCATCAGCCTCGTGTTCTACCTGCTGCCAAGTACCCCGGGACCCAACCGCTACAACGTCATGCGCTGACCGGCGGCGCTCACCGGGCGACCGGGGCGACCGGGGCGACCGGGGCGACCGCGTAAGCGGCCAGGAAGACGCGGACCGCCTCGGCCGCCAGCCGGTCGCGCTCGGCCGCCGACGGGCGCTCGCCGGGCAGGAACTGCGCCCGGTCGAGCGGGATGGCCAGGGTCAGGTAGGCGAAATGGGCGGCGGCCAGCTCCGGGTCCTGCGCCGCGATCAGGCCGCGCGCGCGGTAACCGCGCAGCGCCTCCGCCAGCACACCGATAGCCCGGGCCGGCGCCTGCTCGAAGTAGGTCCGGGCGAGGTCGGGGAACCGCTCGGCCTCCGCGATGACCAGCCGCCGCAGCGCCAGCACGGGCGGCTGCAGCACGCCGTCGAGGTACCGGCGGGCCAGGGCGGTCAGCGCCGCCCCGAGCTCCTGCTGGGTGGCCACGCCGGCCGCGGGGAGCGCCGCGGTCAGCTCGGCGATGATCGCGGAGGCGTTGCCGGTCACCCCGAGCACGATGGCGCGGAACAGCTGCTCCTTGTCCGCGAACTGCTTGTAGACCGTCTGCTTGGACACCGCCGCGTCCGCCGCGACCTGGTCCATGCTGGTGTCGCGGTAGCCGTCGCGGAGGAACCGGGCGGTCGCCGCCGCCGTGATCGCCCGGCGCTTGCGGGCTGAGCGCCCAGTCCCCGCGCCTGTCGCGGCTGTCGCGCCCGGCGCGACCGTCTCGGCTGTCATGGCGCCTCCTGCGTCCAGAGAGTACTGGACAGTCTAGTTCTGAATGGCGATACTTGGAAGCCCAGGCGACAGGGAGGCAGCGATGGCAGCGAGCGTCGCGTTCGACACCACGGTCACCGCGACCGGCAACAACACCGGCATCGTGGTCCCTGACGAGCTCATCGAGCGGCTGGGCGCTGGCCGCCGGCCGGCGGTCGTGGTCAGCGTGAACGGCTACGAGTACCGCAACACCGTCGGCGTCATTGGCGGCCGGCACCTGATCAGCATCAGCGCGGCGGTCCGGAAGGACACCGGCCTCAAGGCGGGCGACCCGATCAGCGTCGTCCTCACCGTGGCCGACGCCCCGCGCGAGATCACCCTGCCCGACGACCTCGCCGCGGCGCTAGCCGCCGAACCGGTCGCGGCCGCGTTCTTCGGCCGGCTCGCCAACAGCCTGCAGCGCTATCACGTGGACAACGTCAACGCGGCCAAGACCCCGCAGACCCGGCAGCGCCGGGTCGAGAAGGCGGTCTCCCTGTTCCTAGCGGGCAAGCAGCGCTAGGACGCAACACCGCTCGGTCAGCCGAACGGGGCGCCTTCGACATCCGGCGCCACGAACGTCTCTCAAGTCACATTCATGCTGGCCACTGGAGTGCGGCTGGCCAGATCGGCGCCGGCCTGGCCCTGCGGTGCCGGCCCGACGGCGCCGGCACCGCGGGGCCGGCCCTACGGCGCCGGCGTCCGGGCGAGCGGCGGCCGTTCCCGGGCGGAGTGCCCCGGCCACCAGGCGCGGTTGCCGATGAGCGCGGTGAGGCTGGGCGAGAAGAACATCGACATGACGAACGCGGCCAGCACGATGCCGGCCGAGACCGCGAACCCGACCTGGGACAGGATGGTGTTGCCGGCCAGGGTGAGCGACGCGAACGTGCCCGCCAGGATGAGCCCGGCCGCCGCGATCGTCGGCCCCGACTGGCGGACGGCGTGGGCCGCCGCCTGGTGCGGGTCCATCCCCTCCCTGGCCTGCTCGCGCAGCCGGGCGATCATCAGGATGTTGTAGTCGGTGCCGATCGCCACCACGAACAGGTACATGTAGATCGGCAGCAGGAACACCAGGCCCGGCTGGCCCCCCAGCGTCTGGAAGACCAGCGCGGTCGCGCCGAGGGTGGCGCCGAAGCCGAGGCCGACGGAGAGCATCAGGTACCACGGCGCCACCGCGCTGCGCAGCAGCAGCCCGAGGATGAGCAAGATGATCACCGCGGCGACCGGGAACACGACCGCGTAGTCGTGGTTGACCGCCCGCTGGATGTCGGCGAACACCGCCGTGGTCCCGCCCACCAGCGCGTAGCTGCCGGCCGGGGCGGCCGCGTGCGCGGCCGGGGCCAGCTGGTTCTTGAGCACGTTGACGGCCTGGGTGGAGTCCGGGTTATATGACAGGGTCACGGTGTAGGCGGCGGTGGCGCCGTCCTTGCTCACCGTCGGCTGGCCCACCGCGCCGACCCCCGGCATCGTCTTCAGCCTGGCACCGTAGCCGGTGACCTCGGCCGTCGACAGGGTGCCGCCGCGGGCGTGCAGGTAGACCTGGGTCGGGTCGGTCGCACCGGGCGGCAGCCCGCGCTCCAGGGTGCTCAGCGCGGTCACCGACTCGGCGGTGGACGGGATGCCGGCCGAGGCGAGGTCGAAGGTCGGCTTGAAGCTGAACGCGCCGACCGTCAAGACGATGAGCACCAGCCCGGAGACCGCCGCGAACAGGGCCGGCCGCTGCCCGACAGCGTTGCCGATCGCGGCGAAGCGCGCTCCCCTGGGCTCGCGCTGCCACGCCTTAGACGGCCAGAAGACCCGCTTGCCGAGCAGCGAGACGATCGCCGGGACCAGGGTGAGGCCCGCCACCAGGGTGACGCCGACCGCGATCGCCAGCGTCGGCCCGAGCGAGCGGAACAGGCTCAGCGTGGACAGCAGCAGGGCAAGGAACGCGACGATGACCACGCCCGCGGCCGAGGCGATGACCTCGCCGACCCGGGCGACCGCGGATACCATCGCCTGCTTGGCGTCCTCGCCGGCCCGCAGCCGCTCCCGGTAGCGGAACATCAGGAACAGGATGTAGTCGGTCCCGATGCCGAACAGCACCACGATCAGCAGGGTGGTGACCGAGCTGTCCGCGTTCAGGTGCAGCGCGCTGTTCACGTCGCTGATCAGCCCGGTCGCCACCTGGGAGACGATCGCGATCACGATCAGCGGCAACAGCGCGATGATCGGGCTGCGGAAGATCAGCAGCAGCAGGATGAGGATCAGCCCCAGGGTGGCGAAGGTGACGATCTTCTCCGCGTTGTTGCCGGACTGCTGGCTGTCAAGCTGTTGCGCCGCCGTCCCGGTGACGCCCTCGGTCAGCCCGCTCCCGTGCACCAGCGGGGTGATGTCGGTCCGCAGCACCTTGACCGCGTCCCCGGCCACCTCGGAGTTGGCGTTGAGCACGCTGTTGTCCATCGACACGAGCGCGGTCTGCACCAGCCGGTTCGACGAGGGGGGCCCGGCCGTGACGGCGCGGATGTTCGGGATGTGCCTGGTGTTCAGCTGAGCCGCGACCGAGGCCGCCTTGGCCGAGTCGGCGCTGGTCAGCTTGCCGCCGTCAGCCCGGGCGAACACGATGATGGCGGCGTCCGCGGTCACGTTCCCGGCCTGCGGGAACGCCTGGTCCTGGAGGCTGGCCGCGCGGATCGACTCGTAGCTGCCCGGCAGGAAGCTGGACTCGTTGCTGGTGGTGGGCAACGCGGGCGCGGTGGCGATGACCGCGACGGCGGCGATGACCCACAGGGCGATCACCCGCCACGGGTGGTGCACCACCATCCGGCCGAGCGCGGCGAAGAAGCCGCCGCCCGCGTGGTTACCGTTGCCCGGCGCGGCATGCGCCCCGGTCGTGCGGCGACTGGTTGTCCCCGTCGTCTCGGACACTGTCGTTCCCTTCACCTCGGTCCGGCTGGTAATGCGGCGGATGACCACGATGCCGCAGCACAGCCACTTCGCGTAGTGTCGCGACTCATCATCCGCTGGTGACAAATGCCAGGACCATCGGGAAGACCCCCCATTCCACCCCCGGGCTTTCCCTACCGCGCCCTCGGCCGCGGCCGGTGATACCGCCGTGTAGCCGGGGTGAAGCCGCCGCCGCCTACCGTGCTGAACATGCCCCCAATGGTGCGAGAACCAATGCTGCGAGAAAGGCCATGCCATGACCGCTAACGCCGCTGTAGACGCCGTCGGCCTGGTGAAGAACTTCGGCCCGCTGCGCGCGGTCGACGGCATCGACCTCCAGGTACGCCAGGGTGAGATCTTCGGCGTGCTCGGACCGAACGGTGCCGGGAAGACCACCGCGCTGCGGATGCTCGCCACCCTGCTGCCGATCGACGCCGGCCAGGCGCGGGTGTTCGGGGTGGACGTTGCCCGCGAGCCGCACCGGATCCGCCAGCTGGTCGGTATCACCGGCCAGTACGCCTCGGTCGACGAGGACCTGACCGCCACCGAGAACCTGTGGATGTTCGGCCGGCTGCAGGGCCTGCGCTCGGCCGACGCCCGCGCGGCCGCCAAGCGGCTGCTTGCCCAGATCGGCCTGGAGGAAGCCGCCAGCAAGCCGATCTCCCAGTTCTCCGGCGGCATGCGCCGCCGCCTGGACCTGGCGGCCAGCCTGATCACCCGGCCGCCGCTGATCTTCCTTGACGAGCCGACCACCGGCCTCGACCCGCGGACCCGCGGGCAGATGTGGGACACCATCCGCGAGCTGGTCAACGACGGCTGCACGGTGCTGCTCACCACCCAGTACCTGGACGAGGCGGACCAGCTGGCCGGCCGGATCGTGGTCATCGACCGGGGCCGCAAGGTAGCCGAGGGCACGCCCGAGGAACTGAAGGCGTCGGTCGGCAACTCCACCCTGCAGCTACGGCTGGCGCCTGGCGCCGACCAGGAGACCGCCCGGCAGGTCGTCCGCCGGGTGGCCGGCACCGACCCGGTGCTCACCCCGGAGTCGGGGCGGATGAACGTGCCCCTCGACACCGCCGACCGCGCGGCCGACGTGCTCATCGGGTTCCGCGAGGCCGGGGTGGGGATCGCGTCGGTCACCGTGGCGCAGCCCACGCTGGACGAGGTGTTCTTCGCGATCACCGGGCACGGGGCCGATGACGAGGCCGGCGAGCAGCAGGAAGCACCGGCCGTCCTGGAGGTCAAGTGAGCACCATGATCGCGGGCGCGACGGCGCCCGCCGGCTCCGCCCCGCGGCGGGTCATCGACGTCGACGCCGCGGTCGCCCGCACCCGCCCGCGCAACGGCCTGGCCGACACACTCGGCCAGACGCTGATCATGGCCTGGCGGGCGCTGAAGAAGATGCGCCGCAACCCGGAGCAGTTCTTCGACGTCACGCTGCAGCCGCTGCTGTTCACCGCGATGTTCGCCTACATCTTCGGCGGCGCGATCTCCGGCAACGTGCACAGCTACCTGCCGCTGCTGATTCCCGGCATCGTCGCCCAGACCGTGCTCACCACGTGCATGGCCACCGGCGTGCAGCTGCGCGAGGACATGGACAAGGGCGTCTTCGACCGGTTCAAGGCCCTGCCGATGGCCCGGATCGCCCCGCTGGCCGGCCCGATGGTGGCCGACCTGGTGCGCTACCTGATCGCGGCCGGCCTGACGTTCGTGATGGGCGTGATCATCGGTTACCGGCCGGGCGGCGGCCCGCTCGGCGTGCTCGGCGCGATCGTGCTGTCCATCTTCACCGGCTGGGCGATGGCCTGGATCTTCACCTGGATCGGGACGATGGCCCGCAGCGCCCGGGCGGTGCAGGGCATGTCGATGCTGTTCCTGTTCCCGCTCACCTTCCTGTCCAACGCGTTCGTGCCGGTGACCACCCTGCCCGGCTGGCTGCAGGCGTTCGTCAAGGTCAACCCGATCTCGCACATGGTGGCGGCCACGCGTGACCTGGCCAACCAGGGCACCGTCAGCGGTGAGGTGGGCTGGACGCTGCTCGCGGGCCTGGCGCTGATCGCGGTCTTCGCGCCGCTGTCGGTGCTCGGCTACCGGCGGCACCTGTAACGGGCACTCACCCGGCCAGCCGCTCGACCGCGCGCCGGGCCTCCAGCTGGAGGCCCGGCCGCGGGCAGTCCCGGTACTGCTCCTGCCACCGGGCGAGCAGGCCGGCCCCGGCCGCCTCGGCCGCCGCGGCGATCCGGTCCCACCGCATCGACGGGCTGGCCTGGCTGTAGGCGAACCGGGCGGCCAGCGCGAGCACCCGCAGCGCGTCCTGGGCCGGCCCGGCCCGGTGCAGCAGGGCCCACGCCCCGAGGGCGAAGAGCAGCACGCCGGCCGCCGGGTAGTCCAGGTGCGTGTCCTCCACGCCGAACACCAGCAGCGCGCCGTCGCGGGCGGTGCGGTACAGCTCGTCCCCGAACGCGGCGTCCGCCTCGCCGGCCGCGTAGTGCGCGTGCGCGGCCAGCGCCATCGCGTCACCGAAGAGGGTCCACGGCTCGCGCCCGGTCCGCACCACGCCCGGCCACTCGAGCTCCCGCATCCGGGCGGCGGACTCACGGTACAGGCGCAGGCCCGCGGCGGTTTCACCCTCCGCCAGCAGCAGCTCGGCCTGGCAGGTCCGGCGGAAGATGACGCCGCTGAACACGGCCGCCCGCTCGTCGATCCGGTCCATCCGGTCGAGCTCGTGCCGCGCGTCGGCCAGCCGGCCGTCCGCGATCGCGCACTGCACGAGCGCCGCGTGCAGCTGCAGCTCGTCATCGCTCGCGCCGAGCCGGCGCATCACCGGCAGGGCCGCCCGGGCGTGCCCGACCGCGGTGGCGAAGTCGCCCGCGTGCATGGCCAGCTGCGCCAGCAGGCTGTGTGCCATCGCCTCCGGCCACGGGCCGTCCTCGCCCCGGGCCAGTGCCAGCGCCCGCTCGGCGGCCCGCCGTGCGGCCGCCAGGTCGCCCGCGTTCTCAAGCTCGTGGCTGAGCCACTGGCTGGCGGCGCTCGCGAGGTGCCGGTCGGGGTCACTGGTGAGCCGCTCAAGGCGCTCCACCGACACCCGCGCGTTGCCCGGGTCGCACTCGAGCAGGACGCGGATCAGTCCCGACAGGTAGGCGTTGCCGCCGGCGTCGGGACCGAGCCGGCGCAGTACCGCCAGCAGCGCGCCGCTGCTCTCGCCGCCGGTCATCAGCACGTTGTTCAGGGTGATGGCGACCGCGCCGCGAGTGGCGTCGGCCAGCTCCGGCGGCGGCTGCCAGCCGCGTGTCGCCTCGGCCACCGGGCCCGCCAGCACCAGCACCCGGATGTGCTCACCGCGCAGCGTCCAGAACAACCCGAGCACGCCGACCAGCTGCACCAGCGAGCCCCGGTCATCCTCGGCGAACGCAGCGCGCAGCTCGTCGGCGAGGTTAGTCTCCTCGGCCGCGAGCGCGTCCATCGCCGCTGGCTGAGCCGCCCCGGCCACCCGGGCCCGCTGCGCGTTGGCGTAACCGACTGCCCAGCCCCGCTGGGCGGCGCGGGCGGCGGCGTCCTCGCCCGCGTGCGCCAGTCGCCTCCGGCCGAACTCGCGGACCGTCTCCAGCATCCGGTAGCGCAGCCCGGCCGGGGCGTCCCTGACCGTCAGCAGCGACTGGTCGACCAGGCCGCGGACCGCGTCGACCGCGTCCGCCCCGAGCACCGACTCGGCGGCCTCGAGGGTGAACCCGTCGTGAAACAGCGCCAGCCGGCGCAGCGCCCGCTGCTCGGTCGCGTTCAGCAGGTTCCATGACCACTCGATGACCGTGAGCAGCGCCTGATGCCGGTCGGGGGCGCTCCGGTCGCCGCCGCGCAGCAGCGCGAACCGGTCCTCAAGGCGGCGGCTGATCTCCTCGGCCGACATCACCCGCACCTTGGCGGCGGCCAGCTCGATCGCCAGCGGCAGCCCGTCAAGGCGGCTGACGATGCCCGCGACGGCCTCATCGGTCAGCCGCGCGCCCGGCCGGGCGGCTGCCGCCCGCTCGCGGAACAGCTCGGCCGCGTCAGCCGGGCCAAGCTCGCCGAGCGGGTAGACCCGCTCGGCCGCGATCGCCAGCGGCGCCCGGCTGGTAGTGAGCACCCGCAGGTCGGGGGTGCAGGCGACGAGGAACGCGACCACCTCGGCGGCCGCCTCGATCAGGTGCTCGCAGTTGTCGAGGACGAGCAGGCCGGGTGCCTGCCCGAGCCGCTGCGCGATGCGTGACCTGATGTCCGCCCGCTGCTGCGCCGTCAGCGCGCTGCGGCCGCTGACCGAGTCGCGCACTCCCAGCACCGACCCGACCTCCAGCGCCACGTCCTCGGCCGACGTCACGCCCGCGAGCTCGACGAAGTGCACCGACGGCTGGGTCGCCTCGCGGGCAAGCACGTGCGCCAGCCGGGTCTTGCCGAGGCCGCCCGGGCCGATGATGGACACCACCCGCGCGCTGGCCAGCTGCGCCCGCAGCCGCTCCAGGTCGCGGTCCCGGCCGATCAGCTCGGTCGCGTCGTAGCGCACGCCGCGGCGCACCGGGCGGTCGAGCGCGAGCAGGGCACGGTGCTCGCGCCGCAGCGGCTCGCCGGGGTCAGCCCCGAGCCGGTCGCGCAGGTCGCGCCGGTAGCGCTCGAACCGCTCGAGCGCCACCGCCGGCCCGAGCACCGCCGCCTCGCTGCGCAGCAGGTCAACCAGCAGCGCCTCGTCACCGGGGGCGGCCGCCTGGGCACGGGTCAGCTCGGCCAGCGCCGCCTGGTGCGCCCCGGTCCGGCCGGCGGACCTGGCCAGGGTCACCCGGGCGGCGGCGGCGTCCGCGGCGGCGGCCC
>Ga0265338_10003587_pt1 | contig 21674 bp, 21 predicted proteins | sample 42126metaG_FD_193579 | JGI IMG/M metagenome (GOLD analysis project Ga0265338, IMG submission 193579) | Rhizosphere microbial communities from Carex aquatilis grown in University of Washington, Seatle, WA, United States - 4-21-26 metaG | ecosystem: Host-associated > Plants > Roots > Rhizosphere... | reverse complement strand
AGGAGGAAGATCTCCGGGTCGATCCGTTCGAGCGCCTGCTCCAGCTCCTCCTCGTTCCGCACCTCGACGGCACAGTCGAGCCCGAGCTCGAGCGCCCGCTCGTGCAACGTCTCGAGCCTGCCGTCGTCCTCGTCGAGCGTGTCGAAGACGAGCATCACCGCGTCGGCGGCGGTCGACGCCTGCTCGAGGGAGACCGCGGCGCGCCACAGGATCGGCAGTGACGTGGCGCTGCGAACGGCAGTCGGGTCGGTGCGGACGACGAGCGCCTCGGCTCGCTGCTCCTCGGCAGCTCGGGCCGAGTCGGGGTCCTCGACCGCCGCGATGACGGAGATCCCGTCGCCCTCGGCGATCGCGTGACTGAAGCGGCTGTTCGCCATGCGGTCGCCCGTAGCCTAACGAGCGGCGGGACCTACCGGCCGATCGGGTGCCAGACGGTCTTCAGCTCGAGGAAGCTCGCGATCTCCCACGGACTCTGTGTGTCGGCCCGCCCGTGGACGATCCGATTGACGTTGTCGGCAGCCAGCCGCTCGAGCTCCGGCCGCTCGCCGTCGGAACCGCAGACGTCGAGGGCGTTCACGTCCATGTGGGACGCGAGAATCGGCCCGAGCTCGCCGCGGAAGCCGGTGAGCAGGTTGACGACGCCGCCCGGAACGTCGCTCGTCGCGACCGCCTCGGCCAGCTCGACTGCGGCGAGCGGGCGGGTCTCGGACGCGACCGCGACCACCGCGTTCCCGCCGACGAGCGGCGGGAGCAGCCGCGTGACGAGACCGAGGAGCGGCGGCTCGTCCGGCGCGAGCACGGCGACGACGCCGGTCGGCTCGGGGATGGTGAAGTTGAAGTACGGGCCCGCGACCGGATTCGCGCCGCCGAGGACCTGCGGCAGCTTGTCGGCCCAGCCGGCGTACCAGACGATGCGATCGATCGCCCGTTCGACCTCGTCGCGTCCGCTGCAGAGCTCCGCGAACTCCGGAACCCGCGCCTCGACCATCTCGGCGAGCCGGTAGAGCACCTGGCCGCGGTTGTACGCGGTCGCGGCCGCCCAGCCCGGCTGCGCCGCGCGCGCCGCGCGGACCGCGTCCCGCGCGTCCTTCCGGGAGGCGTGCGCGACGTTCTGGCCTTCCGCCTCGTACGTCCGCCCCGACTCGCTGCGCGGAAACGCACCGCCGATGTACAGCTTGTATGTCTTCTTGACTGGAAGACGGCTCATTCGTCGAACCTCAGATACGGCTCGAGCCCGTGGCGGCCGCCCTCGCGGCCGAAGCCGGACTCCTTGTAGCCGCCGAACGGCGAGGTCGGATCGAAGCGGTTGAACGTGTTCGCCCAGACGACGCCGGCGCGCAGCCGCTCCGCCATCCAGAGGATGCGCGAGCCCTTCTCCGTCCAGACGCCGGCGCTGAGGCCGTACGGCGTGTTGTTCGCCTTCTCGACCGCCTCGTCGGGAGTGCGGAACGTGAGCACGGACAGCACCGGCCCGAAGATCTCCTCCTGCGCGATGCGATAGCTCTGGGCGACGTTGGTGAACACGGTCGGCGCGAACCAGTAGCCCTTCTCCGGGAGCCGGCACGGCGGCTGGTAGATCTCGGCGCCCTCGTCGACGCCCGACTGCACGAGCGCCTCGATTTTCTCGAGCTGCATCGCCGAGTTGATCGCGCCGACGTCGGTGTTCTTGTCGAGCGGATCGCCGACGCGCAGCGTCGTGAGGCGCCGCTTCAGCTTCTCAACGAGCGGCTCGGCGATCGACTCCTGGACGAACAACCGCGAGCCGGCGCAGCAGACGTGGCCCTGGTTGAAGTAGATGCCGTTGACGATCCCCTCGACCGCCTGGTCGAGCGCCGAGTCGTCGAAGACGATGTTCGCCGCCTTGCCGCCGAGCTCGAGGGTCAGCTTCTTCCCCGTGCCCGCGAGCTGCCGCTGGATCGCCTTGCCGACCTCGGTCGAGCCGGTGAACGCGATCTTGTCGACGCCGTCGTGCTCGACGAGCGCCGCTCCGGTGCGGCCGTCGCCGGTGACGACGTTCACGACGCCGGGCGGCAGCTCGGCCTGGCGAAGGACGTCGCAGAAGAGCAGCGCCGTCAGCGGCGTCGTCTCCGCGGGCTTCAGCACGACCGTGTTCCCGCACGCGAGCGCGGGCGCGATCTTCCAGGCGAGCATCAGCAACGGGAAGTTCCACGGGATGATCTGGCCGGCGACGCCGACCGGCTGCGGACGCCGGTTCGGGAACGCGTACTCGAGCTTGTCCGCCCAGCCGGCGTAGTAGAAGAAGTGGGCCGCCGCGAGCGGCAGGTCGACGTCGCGGGACTCCTTGATCGGCTTGCCGCCGTTCAGCGATTCGAGCACCGCGAACTCGCGGGCGCGCTCCTGGAGGATGCGCGCGATGCGGAACAGGTACTTCGCGCGCTCCGAGCCGGCGAGCGCCGACCAGCCGTTCGCGAACGCGTCACGCGCGGCGGCGACCGCCGCGTCGACATCCGCGTCGCTGCCCTGCGCGACCTCGGCGAGACGCTCCTCCGACGACGGAGAGATGGTCGTGTACGTCTCGCCCGCGTCGAGCCACGCACCGCCGACGAAGTGGCCGTAGCTCTCGCGGATCCGGAGGATGTCGCGCGACTCGGGCGCGGGCGCGTACGTCCAGTCCTTCGGAGCCGGCGCGTGCTGCTGCTTGCGGTCGAGCTCAGTCACTGCGGAACTCCGTCGCAGTGGCGGGTGCGAGCGGCGTTGCGGCTCGTCCCACCACCCTCCCCCCACCCTCTTGGGTGGGGCTCAGGGTAGGCGGCGAACAGTCGCGCATATGTAGAGCCTTCGTCACGAGATCCAAAATCTTCGTCCGCCTCAGTCGAGGGTGAAGTAGTCGGGGGACTGGTAGACGCCGGTCTTCTCCTTGCGCAGCTGCATGAGGATGTCGTTCAGGAGCGACGAGGCGCCGAGCCGGTAGAGGTCGGGCGTGAGCCAATCCGGGCCCAGCGTCTCGTGGACGATGACGAGGTGCTGCACCGCCTGCTTCGCCTGGCGGATGCCGCCGGCCGCCTTGAAGCCGACGCGCCGCCCGGTCTCCTCGTAGACGTCGCGAACGGCCTCGAGCATGCAGAGCGCGACGGGAAGCGTCGCGGCCGGGTTGACCTTGCCGGTGGACGTCTTGACGAAGTCGGCGCCGGCGGCGATCGCGAGCAGCGTCGCGCGGCGCACGTTGTCGTACGTGCCGAGCTCGCCCGTTTCGAGGATCACCTTCAGATGCGCCTCGCCGCAGGCCTCCTTCGTCTGGACGATCTCGTCGTAGACCTTCGCGTACCGGCCGGAGAGAAATGCACCCCGGTCGATGACCATGTCGATCTCGTCGGCGCCGAGCTCGACGGCGCTGCGCACGTCCGCGACCTTCAACGCGGTCGGGTACTGGCCGGACGGGAAGCCGGTCGCGACGGCCGCCACCTTGACGCCGGTGCCTTGCACGCGCTCGCGTGCGACGGGCACGAGGTTCGGATAGACGCAGATCGCCGCGACCGACGGGATCCCCGGGTCGGTCGGATCGGGGCGGATCCCCTTCGAGGACAGCGCCGCCACCTTGCCCGGCGTGTCGGCGCCCTCGAGAGTGGTCAGGTCGGTCGTCCGGATTGCCAGCTCCAGCGCGAAGACCTTCGCGTCCTTCTTGATCGAGCGCTTCGCCAGCGACGCGGCGCGCTCCTCGAGCGCGACGGCGTCGACGGAGCCGATCCGCGGGAGCCGCGGCTCGAGCGGCAGCTCGAATCCGGCGGGGAGTGCAGGCGCCTGCGCCACCCCGTGAGTGTAGTCCCGGGCAGTGCTCCTTCCGGTGATGCCGTCTAGCTTCTGCGTCGTGAGCACCAAGCGATGCAAGGACGCAGGGAGCGTTCGTAGCCGGAGGCTACGGGCGCGACTGAGGACGCCGCAGCGCGCAGTGTGATCGCGGGCCAGAAGCGGACATGTATCGCCGGAAGGGGCACTAGGGAGTCGGCGGCGCGAGGTTGCTCAGCGCATTCCCGAGCCAGCGGACGGCGTGTGCCTGCCACAGGGCGCTGTTGTGCCTTCCCGGGTAGAGGTCGAACACGTGCCGGACGTGCGCGGCGGTCAACTGCTGATCGAGCTGGACGTTGTCGGCGACGAACGTCGGGTCGCTGCGGCCGACGTAGAACGCGAAGTACGTCGGCTCGCGTGCGAACGCCGCCTTCAACCGCGGGATCTGATCCAGGACGCTCGCGTAGGCGTTGTCGGCGTCCGAACCGACGTCGAGCGTCTTCTCACCGGTCGGGTCGGTCGGCCGGAAGTAGCCGCTCCACGACTCCATCACGGCGAACTCGTCTGGATGATGGGCGTCGAGGATCGCGGCGCCGTAGCCGCCGGCCGAGAGTCCGACGACGGCGCGACCGGTACGGTCGGCGATCGTCCGGTAGTTCGCGTCGATCCAGCGGGGCAGCTCGACGGCGAGCGCCGTCTCCCAGTTCCTCCCAGGCCCCCAATCGTGATACTCGGGATCGCCGTTCTGCGTGCGTGTGCCCTGCGGGATGACGACGATCGCCTGCCGACCCGTGCGCTGCGCGGCCGTGCCCACCCACGCGACGCTCCGGTACGCGGTCGGCCCGGCCGGAAGCCCGTGGAGGAAGTAGACGACCGGATACCGAAGTCCGCTCGTGTCGTATCCGACCGGCAGGACGACGAGGAGGTGTAGTTGCGCGTCGAGCGCGCGGGACTGGAACGAGGTGTCGATCACCTCGGGCGCCGACGAATCGACGACCGCCCCGCGCGAGGCGAGCACCGCTGCGGCTCCCGCGCCGCAGGCGACGGCGAGCAGGACGGCGACCGCTGTTCGGCGTGTTCTCGTCACGACAAGGCGCCTGCCCCGTTTCGCTCACGGTACCGGCCGCGTCCGCGCGACGGCAGCCGCCGCCTCGAGCTCATAGGGATTTCTCACGTAGCCGCGACGGACGTACGAGAGCGGCATCGCGAGCGGCCGGTGCTGCATCTGCCAGACGTGGCAGAGCTCGTGCGTGACGAGGTCGTCGTCGGCGAGCAGTCCCCGGTTCCGGAGCAGGATCGTCCGGTGCGCCGCGTAGCCGTCGAAGCGCCGGAACCACGGCAGTCGGAACAGCCGGGGCGCAACGAAGATCCGGACGCCGCGCGTCGCCACCGGGCGCGGGTAGAGCTCGAGCCGGTCGAGCCTCGCCTTCGCCCGGGCGAGTGCCGCGCGCGCCGCGTCGTCCACGCGCTCACGCTATAGCGTTGCCAGGCCGTGAAGCGACGCTTCCTTCGTCTCCTCGAACGCACCGGGCTGATCGGCCCGGCGTTCCGCACGTGGGAGTCGACGCAGGCGCTCCTCGCCGGCCGCCGTTCGCGGGTCGACGCCGACGACTCGTTGCCGGTTCCGCCGCCTCGGCTGATCGTGCGCGTCGCGGGCACCGCCGACGTCGACTGGTTCCTCGAGGGAGGACGGCTCGGCGCGGCGAGCGTGCGCGGAGCGCTCCTGCGACAGGGCATCGCGCTCGACGGGCTCGGCGCGATACTCGACTTCGGCTGCGGGTGCGGTCGCGTGACGCGAAACTGGGCCGGGTTGTCCGGCGTGCAGGTCGCGGGAACCGATCTCAGCCGGCCGGCGGTCGACTGGTGCCGCCGCTACCTGCCGTTCGCGCGATTCGAGGAGAACGGGCTCACGCCGCCGCTCGTCTTCGACGACGGGAGCTTCGACCTTGTGTACGCGCTGTCGGTCTTCACGCACCTGACCGCCGACCTGCAGCTCGCGTGGCGGGACGAGCTGCGGCGCGTTCTCCGACCCGGCGGCCACCTGCTCGTCACGACGCACGGCGAGTCGTACCTGCCGCGTCTCGCGCCGGACGAGCGCGAGCGCTTCGAGCGCGGCGAGCTGGTCGTGCGCTGGGCCGACGTCGCGGGGACGAATCTCTGCAGCGCGTACCACCCGGAGCCGTATCTCCGCGAGACGTTCGCGCAGGGGTTCACGCTCGTGGAGATGGAGCCCGAGGGCGCGCACGGCAATCCCACGCAGGACCTCGTCCTGCTACGGAAGGTCAGTGCGTGAGCGTGATCTTCTGCAGGCCCGCGGGATGGTCGACGTCGAGGCCGCGCAGCTCGGCAAGGCGCATCGCCGTCACCTGACCGGGGATCACGGCGGTGAGCGGACTCAGCCACTCGGGCACGTCGGGCACGAGCGGCAGCTTCGTGTGCGCGCTGGCAAGAACGGAGGCCGCGTCCGAGACGGCGATCACCCGTGCGCCGCGCTCACGCAGCGGCTCGACAATCTCCTCCACGCTCGGGCGGGCGGGACCCGTCGGTGCGACGAGGATCGCCGGCCAGTTCGGCTGGATCGCCGCGATCGGCCCGTGCATCAGGTCGGCCGGCGAATACGCCTCGACGAGTAGCCCCGACAGCTCACGGATCTTCAGCGCGATCTCGAACGCCGTGCCGTAGTTGACGCCGCGCGCGACGACGGTGGCACCGATCGCATCGCCGTACTCCTCGATCGACGGCGCCGACTCGAACGAGAGCGCGATCTGCCGTTCGAGCTGCTCGGGCATCCGGCTGAGCTCGTCGCGCGCGACCGCGTCGTCGCCGAGCGCCGTGAACAGGAGCGCGACCGCGCCGAGTGAGTTCAGGTACGTCTTCGTCGCGGCGACCGCGCGCTCCTCGCCCGCCTCGAGCGGCAGCACCGCGCCGGCGGCCATGGCGAGCGGCGAGTCGGGGTCGTTCGTCAGCGCGATCGTCGGCCGGCCCTGCCGACGAGCCTCGAGCAGGACCGACACGACGTCCGGAGATGCGCCGGACTGTGAGATTCCGATCACGAGACCGCCGTCGAGCCGCGGCGGCTGGCCGTAGATCGTGTACAGCGACGGCGTCGCGAACATCACGGGCACGCGATGTGCCCGGCCGAGCACGTACTGCGCGTAGCGCGCGGCGTTGCTCGACGTGCCGCGCGAGGCGATCAGGACGTAGCGGATGTCTTCGCGGTGGAACGCCCCCGCGAGCTCGGCGACGTGCTGGCCTTGCCGTTCCAGCAGGCGCGCCAGCGCCGCCGGCTGCTCGCGCAGCTCGGTCTCAAGCCACGACACGGGCCTCTCCGGCGCAGAGGACGCTGGCGATGTCGAGCCGGTCGTCGAGCACGACGAGGTCGGCCGGACAGCCGGGCTCGAGGACGCCAAGATCGGGTCGGCCGATGATTGCGGCGGGCACGCTCGTCGCCGCCCCGACCGCGTCCTCGAACGGAATGCCGAGCGCATGGAGGTTGCGCACCGCGTCGATCATCGTCAGCACCGTTCCCGCGAAGACGCCGTCCTGCCGCGTCGGCACGCCGTTCTCCACCTCGACCTCGACCTGGCCGAGGAGGAACGTCCCGCCCGTCTCGCCCGCCGCGGCCATCGCGTCGCTCACGAGCGCGGTGCGGCCGCCGGCGCAGGCCCAGACGAGCTTGACCGTCTCGTCGGCGAGGTGGTGACCGTCGACGATGATCTTCACGAAGACGTCCGGCCGCGTGAGCGCGACACCGACGATTCCCGGGTCGCGCGAGCGGAACGCGCGCATCGCGTTGAACAGATGCGAGACGGTCGAGACGCCGAGATCGAACGCGGCGTGCGCCTCCGCGCCCGTCGCGTTCGTGTGGCCGGCCGACACGACGATGCCGCGATCCAGCAGCCGCTGAATCAAGGCGCCCGCGCCGGGAAGCTCGGGTGCGAGCGTGAACTCGGTCACGCGGCCGGCGTCGAGCAGCCGGTCGAGCAGTCCGAGATCCGGATCGCGCCGGTGCTCGCGCGGATGCGTCCCCATGCGCTCGGGAGAGAGGAACGGCCCCTCGAGATGCGCGCCCACCACACGCGGGCCGCCGCCGTCGGGCGGCAGGGCGCGCAGCGCATCGACGATCGTCGCCTCGGCCGCGGTGATGAACGTCGGCTGATACGCCGTCACGCCGGTCTCGAGCAGCGCCTCGCCGGCGCGCGCGTAGTCCTCGGTTGAGGCTGCGAGGAAGTCCACGCCGCCGAAGCCGTTCACCTGCAGGTCGAGAAACCCGGGAACCGCGACGCGGCCGCGCACGGCGCCGCCGAGACCGACGCCGACCACGCGTCCGTCCTCGACCTCGACGTCTCCAGGCAGGAGCTCGCCTCGGACGAGGGCCGCCTCGACTCCGAGCCTCATCGCCGGTCTCCGACCGCGAGCCGCACCGAGCCGCCGGCACCGTCGAGCCGCTCGCGCGCGGTCGACGTGTCGATACCGGCGAGCAGCGAGACGAGAGCAACCTTCGCGTCGCCGCCGGACGCCACGAGCGCAGCGTCGACCTCCTCCTCCGACGCACCGGTCGCGAGCACGAGGTTTCGGCGCGCCCGTTCGCGCAGCTTCGCGTTGTCCTGCGCCACGCCGACCATGAGACCGCCGTAGGTGCGGCCGAGTCGGACCATCGTCACGGTCGAGATCGTGTTGAGCACGAGCTTCTGCGCCGTGCCGGCCTTGAGACGCGTCGAGCCCGCGATCGCCTCCGGTCCGACGACGACGACCACCTCGTGGTCGGCGAGTGCGCCGGCCTCGCTCCCGCGGACACAGACGACCACGACACGAAGAGCGCCCGCCTTCTTCGCCGTCTCGAGGGCGGCGAGCACGTACGGCGTCGAGCCGCTCGCGGTGACGGCGACCACGGCGTCGCCTCGCCCCGGCCCCAGCGCCGTGAGGTCGGCGGCGCCGCGCTCGGCGTCGTCCTCGTCCTCCTCGGCGCCCGACGGCACGACCGCGACCACCTCGCCCGGAGGCGAGCCGAACGTCGGGCCGCACTCCGCCGCATCGAGTGCCGCGAGCCGGCCGGAGGTGCCGGCGCCGACGTAGATCAGCCTGCCGCCCACTTCGAGCCGCTCGACGATTCCCTCGATCGCCGCCGCGAGCGCGTCGGCGGCGTCGGCGACGGCGGCGGGCACCGTCGCGTCCTCCTTGTTGAGCAGCCGCACGAGCTCGCGGGCCGAACGAAGCTCGAGATCGGCGAATCGCGGAGACGTCGACTCGGTCGGCTTCTGCGGGCGGCGGGTCAGCGCGGCGCTGATCGCCTCCCAGACGAGCGGCGCGTCCGGCGTCGCCAGGCTCGTCATGTGGCCGCACGCCTCGTATGCCCACGTCCAGAGATCGTCGACGCCTTCCTCGCGCGCGCCGGTGATCGCCGCCTCGAGCTCCGGGATCTCCTCGGCCGTGAGGCCGAAGCTCGGCAGCCACAGCTGCGCGCCGACTCCGTGGCGGTCGCAGGTCTCGCGCAGCAGCCGCGCGAAGCGGCGGACGAACGGCCCGGCCGGCTCGCCCCAGTGCTTCCAGTACGGGTCGGTCGCGAAGGTGGTGAGACCGGGGAGCGACGCAACCGAATTCCAGTCGGAGATTCCGTGCGTCCCGTCTGTCGCCGGCAGGAGGCAGATCGTGTTCCGGCCGCCGCGCTGCGCGACGTGCGCGACGACCTCACGCAGGAAGTCGACGACGGACGCCTCGCGGAACGCCTGCGCCTCCGGCGTCAACTCCGTCGGAAGCGGACCGCCGAAGCGCTCGGCGCAGACGTCGCACCGGCAGGTCCAGCGCGCCGCGTCGTCGACGCCGACGTGGACCGGGACGACCCACGCCGGCTCGTCCCAGAAGACCGAGTCCGCGCCCGCTTCGAGCGCTGCGTCCGCCCACTCCTTGCAGAAGGCCCGGTACGCCGGCTGGTTGAGGCACGCGGCCGCGACGCGCCGGCCGTCGTCCATCACCTGGCACGCTTCCGGGTGGAACGCGACGAACCGGCTCTCGGCCTCGCCGCCGAAGGTCCGGCCGAGACCCCACGGGCCGAGCTGAACGGTCAGGCCCTCGGCCTTGGAGACGGCCACGATCTCGGCGATCGTGCCCCGGTAGTAGGCGAGGTCGTTCTCGGAGAACGTGTGGAGGACGCTCGTGTAGCCGCGCGCGGCCAGGTCGGCCATGTCGCGGCGCACGTGGCGCACGATCCGGACGCCGAAGTACGAGCAGCCGGCGCTCACGCGCGCGCCTCGAGAGCGACCGGCGGCCCGGCAGCAGCCGATCGGCCGGCGGCCGGGCCGCGCGGATGGAGGGTCTGATCCAGGTCGCTCTCCTCGGAGAAGGCGGCGCGGGGTGCCGGCCTCCGGTCTCTGATCCTGTCACACCTCGGCAATGTGGTCAATACCAATTTATCGGCCTTCCAAACCGGTTCTACCCGCGCACCGCACCGGAGGTGAGACCGAACGCGATCTTCCGCTGGACGAGCAGGAAGAAGAAGACGACGGGAATCGCGGTCAGCGTCGACGCCGCCATCAACGCGCCCCAGTCAGTGTTCCGGCTCGAGCCGAGGAAGTACGAGAGCCAGACCGTGATCGTCTGCCGCGACTGGTCGTTGAGCAGCGTGCGGGCCCAGATGTACTCGTTCCAGCACGTGATGAAGGCGAAGACCGAGGTTGCGACCAGTCCCGGCGCGACCAGCGGGAGCAGGATCTTCACGAATGCGCCGAGCCGCGTGCTCCCGTCCACCATCGCCGCCTCCTCGAGGTCCTTGGGGATCCCGAGGATGAAGCCGCGCAGCGTCCAGATGCAGAACGGCAGCACGAACGTCAGATACGTGATGACCACGCCGCTGAGCACGTTCACCTGGTGGAACCTGGCGAGCACGACGTAGAGCGGGATGATCAGCCCGGCGGCCGGGAGCATGAGGATGCCGAGGATCGCCAGGATGAAGAGCTTGCGGCCGGTGAAGCGGTACTTCGCGAGCGCCACGGCCGCCAGGAACGCGAGCACCATCGCAACGGCGACCGTGAACCCCACGATGATGAGGCTGTTCTTGACGTCGGCCCAGAAGAACGGCTTGTGAATCGCGTTGCCGAAGTGCGCGAGCGTCGGATGCAGCGGGAACCACGTCGGCTTCAGTGCATAGATCTGGTCGTCCGTCTTGAACGAGGTCGAGACCATCCAGAAGACCGGAAAGACCATCACCAGGAAGAGGACGACGGCGACGGCGTTCCAGAGAGCCCTGCGTGCGACGCGGACGCTCAACTCGTCTCCCCCATCCGCACCATGCGCCGGAGATAGACGAGGCTCATCACCCCGACGATCACGAGCATGAGGATCGAGATCGCCGCTCCACGCCCGAAGTCCGTCTTCAGGTAGCCCTCCTCGTAGAGGTAGACGCCCATCAGGTAGTTGCTCGGACCGAGGTGCGCCTGCCCGATCAGCAGGAACGGCTGGGTGAAGACGCCGAAGTCCCAGAGGATGGAAAGGCTGGTGAGGATGAGCAGCACCGGCTTGAGAATCGGCACGGTCACGTCGAAGAACACGCGCACTCCACGCGCGCCGTCGATCTCGGCCGCCTCGATCAGATCCTTCGGCACCTGCGACAGCGCGGCGAAGACGGTGATCGCGACGAACGGCAAGGCGCCCCAGACGACGAGGGCGGTGACGAGTCCCAGCTGCGAGAACGGCGTGCCGAGCCAGTCGTGGTGGAAGTAGTCGCCGAACCGCAACTCGGTGAGCACGTAGCTGAAGACGCCGTTCTGATAGTTCGTCATCCAGTTCCAGATCTGGACGGCGACGACCTGCGGCATCGACCAGACGAGCACGAGCCCCGCGGTGAGCATGATCCGGGCCCACATGCTCACGCGGACGAGCAGGAGCGCGATCAACGTCCCGCCCACCATCGTCAGGCCGACATTCGCGACCGTGAAGACGATCGTGCGGAACAGCGTGTGCCAGAACACCGTGTCGTGCAGCACGCTTCCGAAGTTGTGCAGGCCGATGTACCTGCCCTTGTGCTGGACGAGCTCGAACAATCCGTACTGCTGGAAGGAGAGCCGTACGAGGCTGTAGATGGGATAACCGAGCAGCCCTCCGATCACGATCACGACCGGGAGGAGCAGGAGATAGGGCACCGACGCGGAGCCGAAGCGCCGCCAGGTGCGCGAGCGCCGCCGCCGAGCCCGTATCACGTTGGGCTCGGCGGCGGCGCCAGCTGAGAGCCGGCCGCTCAGCGGCTTACGACTCGTTCAGGACTGACGTGATGTTCGAACTGGCCGACTGCGCAGCCTGCGCCACCGTGAGCTTCCCGGTGAGGATCTCGGCCAGCATGTTGCGGAGGATATTCCCGTTCTCGACGTCGACCCAGTGCTTCGCAGCCGGGACGAACCAGCTGCGTGCCGCGGCCCGCTCGTTCACGCTGGTGCCGAGCAGGTTGGTCGCGTTCGGGATGTTGCCCTTCGCCTGCAGAGCCTTCTCAGCGCTCGTGCTGGTGAAGTCCTTGATCCAGTCGGCGGCGAGCGCCTTGTTGCTGCTGCCGGCCGGGATCGCGAGGTCGGAGCCTCCGAGGAAGCCCGGCATGGGCTTGCCGGCGGTGTGGCTCGGCATCACGAACTGCGCCGTGTTCGTCTTGAACTTGTTGCCGACGCAGCAGCTGTACCAGCCCGGGCCGATGATCGAAGCCGCGGCACCCTGCGAGTAGACGTTGTACGGAGCCGGGTTGGCCTCGTCCGACGTCGGGCTCGCCTTGGAGGTCGCCTTCCAGAAGGCCTTCCATGCGGTCAGGCCCGCGACCGCCTGCTTCGAGTCGAGCGTCCCGACCCATTTGCCGGCATGTGTCTTCGCGATCGAGCCGCCGAAGTCGTAGACGAACGCCATCGCGAAGTACCAGTCGGTGCCGGCGCTGTAGACCGGCGAGAAGCCCTTGACCTTCGCATTCTTCGCCGAGAGCTTGTTCGCGTCGGCGATGAACTGGGCCAGGCTGTTCGGCAGCTTCGCAATGCCGGCCTTCTTGTAGAGGTCGGTCCGGTAGGTGACGACGCGCGACCCGGCGTAGTAGGGCACGCCGTAGAGATGGCCGCCGTACATGCCCGAAGCCGCGAGACCCTTCAGCCAGTTCGCGGAGTTGGCGAAGCTCGACTTGAACGAGTCGATGTTCGCGAACGCGCCGGCCGCCATGTACTTCGTCATCTCGGTGTTGCCCATCTCGATGACGTCCGGCGTCGTGTTGCCGGCGATGGTGGCGTCGAACTTCTGGAGGTGGTCGCCCCAGCCCTGGTACTGCACGTCGACGTTCACGCCCGGATGGTCGCTCTGGAACTGCTGGTTCGCAGCCGCGACGACATCCGGCCAGCCGCTCTGGGCGTCGACCTGCAGCCAGACCGTGACCTTGCTGGCCTGCTGCTTACCGCTGCTCGCGCTTGCGGTCGCCGCGACGACCCCGAGCGCGGCGACCAGAAGGGCCGCCCCGATAACTCGTAGTTTCATGCAAGTCTCCTCGAGCCGTCGACGCGGGACCTCAGCGCTGAGGAGCTCCGGTGGCCTGAAGGAGCGAGCGCGCTGGTCGATGCGCCGATTGGTCTGTACCAAATGGCCACAGGCGAACGGTCGCATACCAGACCACCTGTGTCAAGAGGATCCGGCGCGGTCCTCCGCCGGCGGCTCGTTCAGCCGTCGATGGAGCGGTTCGCATGCTGCTCTCGCCGGCCGAGCTCCGTGACGATCCGGTACCGGTCGCCGCGGTAGATCGACTGGACGTACTCGACCGTCCGGTCGTCCGCGTCGCGGCTCGTGCGCTCGAACAGGAACGCCGGCGAGTGGAGCGGCACGCCGAGAGCGGCCGACTCCTCCTCGTTCGTCACCGTCGGCTCGATCGCCTGAGTGCCGCTGGCGATGACGATCCCGAAGGTGTCGCGCATCAGCTCGTAGAAGGATCCCGTCAGGCTCTTCGGCGTCAGACCGGGGACAAGCGCCTCCGGAATGTGCAGCGTCTCGATCGCCATCGTCTCGCCGTCTGCCAGCCGAAGCCGCTTGACTACGACGATCTGCTCCCCCGGGGAGACGTTCAGGAACCGCCCCAGACGGGCGCCCGCGAGCTGCGTCTTCATCGAGAGCGTGCGGCTCCCGGGAACCATCCCGCGGTGCCGCATGTCCTCGCTGAACGAGGTCATCGTCAGCTCCTGCGAGATCTTCGGCTGCTGGACGTAGGTGCCGCTGCCGCGCCTCCGGACGACGTAGCCCTCCCGCGCCAGGTCGCCGAGGGCGGCCCGCACGGTCAGCCGCGAGACGCCGAGATCGACGCTCAGCTGCCGTTCCGACGGGATCGCGGTACCCACACCGAGGCGCTCGATCAGGTCGAGAACCTGCTGCCGCGTGTGGCTCTGCTTCGTCACGCGCTGCGGCAGGGGCATACCGCTCGCTTCGTGTTGGCGCCCCGCCATGGCTGCTTCCGACTATACCCGGGTGACGACAGATTGGTCAATGCCATTGCATTTCGCGGTACGTACCGGTATAGACTGAAAGAGCGCGTGGGAGCTATCTTTCTCGACAGCATCAGGAAGGTCTACGCAGGCGGGGTCGTCGCCGTCGACGACATCTCGCTCGAGATCGAGAGCGGCGAGTTCCTCGTCCTCGTCGGGCCGTCCGGCTGCGGCAAGTCGACGCTCCTGCGGATGATCGCCGGCCTCGAGGAGGTCACGGACGGGACGATCGCGATCGACGAGCGCATCGTCACCGACCTGCCGCCCCGGTCGCGCGACGTGGCCATGGTCTTCCAGACGTATGCGCTCTACCCGCACATGTCCGTGCGCGAGAACCTCGGCTACGGGCTGCGCGTCCGCAAGACGCCGAAGGCCGAGATCGTGCGCCGCGTCGACGAGGTCGCGGCCATGCTCGGTCTCGAGGATCTGCTCGACCGCCGCCCGGCCGCACTCTCCGGCGGCCAGCGCCAGCGCGTCGCCATGGGCCGCGCGATCGTCCGTGAGCCGAAGGCGTTCCTCATGGACGAGCCGCTGTCGAACCTCGACGCGAAGCTTCGCGTCGGCATGCGCGCCCAGCTCTCCAGCCTCCATGCACGTCTCGGCACGACGACCGTCTACGTGACGCACGACCAGGTCGAAGCGATGACGCTCGGACAGCGCGTCGCAGTCATGCGCGACGGGCGAATCCAGCAGGTGGACACGCCGCAGGTGCTCTACAACCGGCCGGTCAACCTGTTTGTCGCCGCCTTCATCGGCTCGCCCGCGATGAACCTCGTCGAGGCCGACGTCAGCTACGACGGGCTCGAGTTCGGGGGCCTGCGGATCCCGATGAGCCTCGACGGCGCGCTGCCGAAGCGCGTGATCGTCGGCATCCGCCCCGAGGCGTTCGAGGATGCCGCCGGCGCGAGCTCTTCGCTGCCCACGATCGAGACGACGGTCGAGATCGTCGAGGAGCTCGGCCCGGACACGCACGTGATCTTCATGGTGGACGAGGCCCCGGTCGACGTGAGCGAGGTGCGGGATGCAAGCGGCGACGAGAACGTCCTGCTCAAGACCGAGGGCGTCGCCTTCACCGCCCGTCTCGATCCGCAGGTGCACGTCCGCGTCGGGACGACGATCCGGCTCGCCGTCGACCCGTCGCGGTTCCACTTCTTCGACCCGGCGACGGGCCTCCGCCTCGAGCCTCAGCACGAGCCTGCGGCGCTGACGCCCGCGGGCTAAGCCGTCGTGCGGGTCCGCTGCGCGTGCCTCCTCGCCGTCGCGGCGGCGCCGGCCTGGGCCGCGTCCACGATTTCGGCACCCGCCGCCGCAGCGCCGGCCTCGCCGGTGAGCAGCCTCGCCGGCGGGACGATCGTCGGCGCGCTCGCAGCACCGCCGTCGCCGTCGTTTCTCGCGCGCGTCCGGGACGGGCTCGTCGGCGGCGTGATCCTCACCGGTCACTGGAGCTCGCAGGCGGAGATGTCGGCGACGACGGCCCGCCTCCAGGCGGCTGCGTGCGTCGCCGGTGCACCGCTGCTCGTCGGCGTCGACCAGGAGGGCGGCCGCGTCCGGCGGCTGCCTTGGGCGGCGCCCGCCGACTCGCCCCGGGCCCTGGGAGCGCTCGGCGATCCCGATCGCGTCCGGCAGGAGGCGGCAGACGCGGCCGGGGGCCTGCGGCTCGCGGGCGTCGACGTCGACTTCGCGCCGGTCGCCGACGTCGTCTCGATTCCATCGAGCTTCCTCGGCAGCCGCTCGTTCTCCCGCGATCCGGCGGTGGCGGCGAAGCTCGCGGCGGCGTTCGTGCAAGGGCTCCAGTCCGCCGGCATCGCGGCGACGGCGAAGCACTTCCCCGGGCTCGGAGCGGCGCCGGCGAACACCGACGACAAGGCGGTCGTCGTCCGAGCCGACGCGGCGACGCTCACCCGTGGGCTCGCGCCGTTCAGGAGCGCAATCGCAGCGGGCACTCGGCTCGTCATGATCTCGAGCGCGTCGTATCCCGCACTGGACGCGACCGCGTCTCCGGCGGTGTTCTCCCGGCCGATCGTCTCCGGGCTCCTCCGCGGGAAGCTCGGCTTCCGCGGCGTCATCGTCACCGATGCACTCGACGCCCCCGCCGCCGCGGCGACGCCTCACGCCCCGGCGCACGCAATCGCCGCCGGCGTCGACCTGCTCCTCTACACGAGCGAGCGCGCAAGCGAGGCGGGCTACGCGAGCCTGCTCGCCGACGCGTCGGCCAGTCCGGCGCTCCGGCGGCAGCTGACCGCGGCGATCGGACGGATCGACGCACTGAAGCGCTGGCTCGCCGAGGCCGGCGGCCCGTCCTGCCCGTGACCGACTAGAGCCCGAGCCGCTCGAGCGTCGTCTCGTTGCGGCGCCAGTGCGGCCGCACCTTGACCATCAGCTCGAGGAACACCGTCTGCCCGAGCAGCGCCTCGATCTCCGGCCGTGCGCGCGTGCCGATCTCCTTCACCATCGCGCCGTGCTTGCCGACGAGGATCTGCTTCTGCGAGTCCGTCTCGACGAGTACGTTCGCGCGGACGAACGTCTCCCCCAGCTCCTCGACCTCGACCGAGATCGAATGCGGTACCTCGTCGCGGGTCAGCGCGAGCGCCTTCTCGCGCACGAGCTCCGAGATCTGCTCCGCGACGGAGAGATCCGTGCGCTGCTCCGCCGGGAAGTAGAGCGGCCCCTCCGGAAGCAGCGCGACCAGCTCGTCGCGCAGCTCGCCGATGCCGTCTCCGGTCTTCGCGCTCACCGGGTGGAGCGCGTGGAAGTTCCCGAGCCGGGCGGCCGCGTTCATCTGCTGCGCGATGTGGCCGGGCTTGAGGCGGTCGACCTTGTTCAGCGCGATCACGACGGGGACGGAGAGCGCGAAGACCCGCGACGCGATGAAGCGGTCGCCTGCGCCGATCCGCTCGCGCGCCGAGAGGACGAACACGACCGCGTCGACGTCCTCGAAGGCGGAGTCGACGGTGCGCTGCATGCGCTCGGTCAGCGCGTCGCGCGGCCGCTGAAAGCCGGGGAGGTCGACGAGAACGAGCTGGTGGTCGTCGCCGTTCGCGATGCCGAAGATGCGACGCCGCGTCGTCTGCGGCTTGTCCGAGACGATCGCGACCTTGCCGCCGCACAGCGCGTTCACGAGCGTCGACTTGCCGACGTTCGGCCGTCCCGCGATCGCAACGAAGCCGGACTTCATGCGCCGGGAAGGCTCCATGTGTCCGGCAGGAGGTCGCCTTGCCCGTACTCGGCGACCGATCCGTCCTCGCGCCGGAAGTAGATCCGCCGCACGCCCCACTCGTGCAGCCACTGGCGGCAGCCGCCGCACGGAGACGCGTTGATCCCGATCGCCTCGATCTCGCCGGGCCGGACTCCGTCGCTCGCCGCCTTCGCGATCGCCGTCTTCTCGGCACAGATCCCGAGCGGATACGCGGCGTTCTCGACGTTGACGCCGTCGTACATGCGTCCGTCCGCGGTCAGGACCGTGGCGCCGACGCGGTAGTTCGAGTACGGCGCGTACGCGTGCGCGGCCGCCGCCTCGGCGCGTGCGACGAGCTCCTCGCCGGTCACGACAGCACCTGGAAGACGACGAGGGTGACGAGCGCGCCGAGGACACCGCCGTACAGCACCTCGAGTGCGGAGTGGACGCCCGACTCGACGCGGGTCTGTGCCACGAGCAGCGCCATCACGAACGCCAGCGACGAGATGAGGAACCGGTGGTCGTCGCCGATGATGTACGTCGCCGCCATCCAGCAGGCGAAGGCGACGGCCGCATGCCCGGACGGAAGTCCGCCGCGCAGCGGCGTGCCGCGGCCGGTCCACGCCTTCGTGGCGATCACGATCAGGATCACGAGCACGAGCGCGACGAGGGTGATCTCGGCGGGAGCGTCGCGCACGCGGTCGAGCAGGCGCGCGGTGCGGTGCGCGGCGGCCTGGGAGAAGACGAGGTAGCCGATGGCGAGCGCCGTGATGGACGAGATCAGCACCGCGCCGGCGGCGATGTCCTTCGCGAGCTTCGCGTTCGGGTCGAACGACGTCGTCGACGCGTCGATCGCGCCCTCGATCGCGGAGTTGATCATCTCGGAGACGAGCACGAACGCGATCGCGAGCAGCAGCGCGATCAGCTCCATCCGCTGTACGCCGACCCACACCGCCGCGACGATCACGCCGATCGCGACGGCGAAGTGGATGCGCAGGTTCCGCTGCGTGCGGAGGACGTGGATGATCCCCTCGAACGCGTAGTTGAAGCTGTCGAGCAGCGTCGGCGCGCGCCCCGGCGCCGGCGGCGGCGACGTGCGCGGACGCGGAGCCGGCTCCGGTTTCTCGCTCTCGGGCTCGGGCCGCTCGGTCACGACGCTCACCGGTGCAGCCCCTCCCGGGCCTCCATGTCGGCGCCGTGGTCGTAGCCGACGAGATGCAGCACGGCGTGGACGAGCGGCGTGCGCCATTCCTCGCCCACCACCTGCGGACAGACGACGACGTCGCCGAGCTGGCGCGGCAGCCCGTCCGGTAGCGCGTCGCGGCCGTCGATCGGAAACGCGAGTGCATCGGTCGCCTCGTCGATCCCGAGGTGCTCGAGCTTCAGCGCCCGGCTCTCGTCGGGTCCCACGAACACGAGCCCGACGTCCCCCGAGTCGACTCCCTCGGCGCCGAGCACCTGCCGGACGAGCTCGACGGCGGCGGGCTCGTCGACCGCGACGCCGGACCGGTTCTCGACCTCGACCTCGATCACGTCTTCCGTGCTGTCCCGGTCTCCTCGGCGTGGCGCTTGTACGCCTCGACGATCCGCTGGACGAGCTTGTGGCGCACGACGTCCTCGTGCCCGAACCGCACGAATGCGATCCCGTCGATCGACTCGAGGATGCCCTGCACCTGGATCAGCCCCGACGCCTGCTCGCGCGGCAGGTCGATCTGCGTGATGTCGCCGGTGACGACGACCTTCGAGCCGAAGCCGAGCCGGGTCAGGAACATCTGCATCTGCTCCGGCGAGGTGTTCTGCGCCTCGTCGAGGATGATGAAGCTGTCGTTGAGCGTGCGTCCGCGCATGAACGCGAGCGGCGCCACCTCGATCGTGCCGCGCTCCATGAACGCGCTCAGCTTCTCGGGGTCCATCGTGTCGTAGAGCGCGTCGAACAACGGCCGCATGTACGGGTCGACCTTCGCGAGCACGTCGCCCGGAAGGAAGCCGAGCCGCTCGCCCGCCTCCACCGCCGGCCGCGTGAGGATGATGCGGCCGACCTGCCGCTCGGAGAGCGCCGCGACAGCGAGCGCGATCGCGAGATAGGTCTTGCCGGTGCCGGCGGGGCCGATGCCGAAGGTGACGGTGCAGTTGCGGATCGCGTCGACGTAGCGCTTCTGGTTCACGGTCTTCGGCGTGATCCGCTTGCCGCGGTGCGACCACACGACGTCTTCGAAGATCGTGCGCACGTCCTCGGCCTCGTCCATCGCGTTCAGCACCGTGTCGACCGTTCCCGCGCCGATCTCCTGGCCGCTCTCGACCAGGTCGACGAGCTCCTCGACGACCGCGCGCGCCTCGGCGACCTTCAGGTCGTCGCCTTCGAGCGTCAGCCGGTTACCGCGCAGGTTCACGCGGCAGCCGAGCCGGTCGCGGAGCGCGACGAGAACGCCGTCACCGATCCCTGCGAGCTCGGCCGCGACCTCGTTGGGGACGTCCAGCACTTCCTGCACGAGGTCAGTGTAGGAGCAGGGCCGCACGGCGCGGCCCGCGGGATCAGCGGGAGACGCGCACGGTTCCGGCGACGCCGGCGTTTCCGGCCTTGTCGACGGCGACGACCGCGACCTTCTTGCCACGAACGGCGGCGAAGGCGGCAGCCGCGCTCGTGCCCTTCACCACCAGCGGCTTCACCCCGGCCGCCGAGATCCGGTACCCGCGCAGGCCGAGCGGATCGGCGACCGCATCCCAGCGGAACAGGACATTCGACCCGGCCCGAATCGCGCGGAGATGCTTCACCGCGGCGGGCGGCACGGTGTCCTTCAGCAGCGTCCCGTTCGCGTCGACGATGCCGTAGCCGACCTTGAACCGGAGCGTCGCCGGCGGGCCGAGGAAGCCGCCGGCGTCGTAGGCGCGGAAGACCCAGCTCAGCGTCTGCCCGATCGGCCCACTCGTCGTGAGGCTCGTGTCGGTCGTGTCGTCGTCGAGCGTCCCATCCTCCTCGTAGATCCGGAAGTTCATGCCGTCGAACCGCGGCGACGTCGCCCAGCTGACGTCGACGTGCGTGCCGCTGCTCGTCGCCGTCGCGACGACGGCCGGCGCGGGCGGCAGGGTCAGATCGAGCTTGTAGAGGAGCCCGGAGTCCTGCGTGTCCCACCACGATCCGGAGTGGCCGTAGTAGTCGTCGCGGCCGACATCGAGCTGCAGGTTCGCGAGCGAGTCGCCGTCGTCGGCGACCGGCTTCATCAGGTCGGACGAGCTGTCGCACACGTGTCCGTCCTGGCAGTAGTTGGGCGCGTCGGACTGCACCGCGCCGAGCCCGTGGACGAGCTCGTGGGTCGCGACCCCTGCGCGGAAGCCGTCGCTCGTGCTCTGGTCGCACCCGTCGACGTAGACGATGCTGTACGCCCACGCCGGGTCGGCGGTGCCGCCCTGTCCGCAGATGCTGAAGCCGTTGTCGTCGGGGATCGAGCCCTCGTAGTAGACGAGGTACGCCTTGTCGGGATTGTCGAATCCCGCCGCGACGAGATCGTCCTGGATTTGCTGCGCCGACTCTGCGCCGTTGGCGTGCGGCAGGTGCGCGACCGAGATGTCGACGCGGGCGTAGTCACTGCTGCAACCGGTCGCCTGGAGGAGGTCGAACCGCGGCCTGCGGGTCGGGTCCTGGCCCACCCACCAGTCGCTCATCGCGGCGATGTCGCCGGAGATGCGCGGCGCCCAGTACCCGAAGCGGTCGACGCCGTCGTTCGGGATCGCGTAGACGACGTGCCACTCGAATGCGCTCACCGCATCGGGGAGATCGGTCGTCGGCTCACCGCTGCCGCACCAGGGCAGCGGAGCCGCGGCTGCGGCGGGCGCCCGGGCAAGTCCGGCCGCGAGCAGCGCGAGCAACGCGACGCCCGTGAGGATCGCCGCGCGGTACAGACGATGCGGCACTAGGCGAGCTTCTCGCGAACGATCTGGCTGACGACAGAGCCGTCGGCCCGACCTGCGATCTGCGGCATCACGTCTGCCATCACGCGGCCGAGATCGCCCATGCTCGTCGCGCCCACCTCGGCGATCGCATCGTCGACGATCTCCTCGATCTCCTCCTCCGACAGCGGCTCCGGCATGAACTCCTCGAGGATCGCGAGCTCGTTCTCCTCCGACTCGGCCTGCTCCTCGCGGCCGCCTGCGCGGAACGCCTCGGCCGCCTCGACGCGGCGCTTGCGCTCGCGCTGCAGCACCTGGAGCTCCTCGTCGTCGGAGAGCGGCCGCTGGAGCTCCTTCTCGGAGCTTTTCAGCGCGTTGAGGATCAGCCGGAG
>Ga0265338_10003586_pt1 | contig 21677 bp, 18 predicted proteins | sample 42126metaG_FD_193579 | JGI IMG/M metagenome (GOLD analysis project Ga0265338, IMG submission 193579) | Rhizosphere microbial communities from Carex aquatilis grown in University of Washington, Seatle, WA, United States - 4-21-26 metaG | ecosystem: Host-associated > Plants > Roots > Rhizosphere... | reverse complement strand
GCGCGGATCCGTTCGCAGCACGCGTCCAAGAATCCCGATCGCCTCGCCGGCGCGCCCGGACACGAGCAGAACGCGAGCGAGCGCGAGCTGCAAATCGAGCCGCTCGGGCGCGCGCCCGCAAGCCCCGCGCACCGTCTGCTCCGCCTCGGCCGTCTTTCCCGCTGCGAGCAGAGCCATGCCGGCGCCCAGGACGCGATCGATCTCGAGCGGCGCCAGCTCCACGGCCCGCAACATGGCTTGCGTGCCGTCAGAGATCTCGCCTAGCTCGAGTGCCCTGAGGCCGAACGTGTACCAGCCTTGCGCGTCCGCCGGAGAGCGAGTGACCACCTCCAAGAGCTTGTTGAGCGCGCCATTCATCACTGGCCGTGTTGACTCTATCCCGCCCCCAGATTCGAACACAACAGTTAACGCGCGCTAATTGGCTATTTGTCTCGGTTACAAACAACGCACCTTGATCAATATTCTGCCTTCAATTTTCATTACGCGTCCCCGCGTTGTAGTGTTCGTTACCGGCGGCCAGAGCGGCGACCACACTGGCGACGCTGCGGCGATCGGCGGCGCGACCGCCTCGGCGACGACGGTGACGACGGTGACGACGGTGACGACGACGTCTCGCGCGACAATGGCGCCGGAGTCCTACTCCCGGGAACCGGCGGCTCTGGCGGTTGCGCCATAGCGCGGACGCCATAGCGCATTACGCCCTCGAAGGGTATGCCTGCTTACCGCTCGCGAACCCGTCGAGCGCTTCGCCCATGCGCGACGTCGCGGCGCCGCAGCGGCAAATGGTTTGTTGCACATTGCTGCCGCGCTTCTCTTCACGCGACCGACACGCGACGCAAACACACCTGACAAACAATGCGCGCAAACAAATCACCAGACGACAAAACACGCTCGCTTTCGCGCAAGGAACGCAATGGATCTTGTGAACGCAAAAGCTGTGGTTGTATATTGACGAGCCGGAGAGTCATTTCCATGTCTCACCAGACCCCCCAAGAGCACCTGCACAGCGGATCCGGCGAAGGCGAACGGTTCGGCCGGTATCGATTGCGGGGGATCTTGGGCCAGGGAGGAATGGGCCGCCTCTACGTCGCCGAGCAAGTCGGGATCGAAGGTTTCAGCAAGGTCGTCGCGCTCAAGCGGATCCTGCCGCACCTGGCCGACAGCCAGCATTTTCGGGCGATGTTCCTCAACGAGGCGCGCGTCGCCGCACGCCTCGAGCACCCCAACATCGTCGCGACGTTCGAGCTAGGTGAGGTCGACGGCAACTACTTCATCAGCATGGAGTACCTCTCCGGCGAAGATCTCGCGGCCGTCCTGACGCGTTGCCAGACCGCCGGCCCGATGCCGGTCGACATAGCCGTGGCGCTGGCGCAACAGAGCGCCAACGGCCTCCACTATGCCCACGACATGCGCGATACCGGCGGCAAGGCCCTGGAGCTGGTTCACCGAGACGTGAGCCCGTTGAACATCTTCGTCACCTACTACGGCATGGTGAAGCTCCTGGACTTCGGCATCGTGAAAGGTGTGACCGATCCGTCGAGGACGGTCCCCGGCGTCTTCAAGGGAAAATACGCATACTGCTCTCCCGAACAACTCGATGGCGGAGCCGTCACGCGCCAGACCGACATCTTCTGCCTCGGAATCGTTCTTTGGGAGTGTTTGACGGGCCGTCGTCTGTTCCTGCGCGACACCGACGCGGCCACCATCGACGCTGTCCGCGGCCATGAAATCGAGCCGCCGAGTGCCCTGCGCAAAGACGTACCGCGTGAGCTGGACCAGATCGTGTTGCAGGCGCTCGCGCGCCAGCGGGTCTCTCGTTTCGGGACTGCGCACGCGTTCTCGGAGGCGCTGGATCGGTTTCTCGCGAGCCGCGCCGATCGACCGACCTCGAAGAGCATCGGCCTGTGGTTGGAGTCCCTCTTTGGCTCCGATCGCGCCACTTTGAAAAAGGCCATCGCGCAAGGGAACGACGTCGAGGCCGCACTCAACCGGTTGCCGAGCTTCGACGGGGAGCGCGTGCCCTTCGGCGAGAGCACGGACCGCGCGCCCAGCCGCTCCGCCGGAGCAGCGGGGGCCGCGCGCATGCCGTGGTCGAGGAAGGTGACGAGCGCCGCCGGGACGGAGCCGAGATTGTCTCCCGTTGGCATGGCGGCCATAGCCGGCGTCGATGCGCCGAACGTGCGCCCGGCGTCGATTGTCGCGGGCGCGGCGGCGCGCGCCACGCCCGCACGAATGGCGTCCTCGCCCGCCGTACGCACAACGGCGCCCTTGCGCAGGAATGTGATCGCCGGGCTGGCCAGCGCGCTGGTCGTCATGTCCGCGACTCTCTTGGTTGCTCGCTACCGCGCGAAGACCGACGCGCCCGTGGCCGCGCCGGTCGTCACCACCGCCACCCTGACGTTGGCGAGCGACCCGCCCGGCGCTCAGATCTTCATCGACGGCGACCCGAGCGGGATGGCGACCCCCTCCACTTTGACCGGTCTGCGCGCGCGGCGGCCGCTCGAGGTGCGGCTCGACAAGATTGGCTTCCGGCCCGTGACCGAGAAGATCGAGCTCATGCCGGGCGAGACGAAATCCCGATCGTTCCGGCTGGTCGAAGACGACGGGACCGTCGTTCTCGATGGGTTCCCGCCGCGAGCGACGGTCTACGTCGACGACAAGCTGAGCGAGGGACAGGGGCCATTGATCCTGCCGCTCGGACAGCATCGGATCCGCGTCGAGACCGCCGCCGGCGTCGTCTGGTCGCAGACCGTCCCCGTGGCGGCCGGGCGGCAAACGATCCGCATGCCGGGGCAGTCACAAAGGAAGGGCGCGAAGACACGATGAGCTACTCTCGCTACGAACCGCTGGGCCCCACGCCGAGAGCCGCGGGGCTGCCTGCGTCGCGGAATCGGGCAGCGCTGCTGGCCGGCACCGCCCTGCTCGCTTTGGCGGTCAGCGCATCCGTCTTGAGCCAGCGCCTCATCGATAAGTTCTTGACGCAGCTCGACGGTGATGCCGTGCAGACCGGGCGCAAAGTCCTGGAGCGCACGCTGGAAGAGCAGCGCGCCCAGGCGCTGTCACAGGTCAGCGTCCTGGCCGAGGATACCCGGATCCGATCGACGGCGATGATGGCTCGCCTCGACGAGGCAACCGTGCGCGACGTGCTCAAGGATTTGATGGTGACGTCGGGGGCCGGGTTGATGGCCGTGCTCGACGTGAACGGCAAGGTGCGCGCCGTGACCGGCGCCGAGGGACTGCGCGACGTGGACCTCGGCTCGTCGACGGTCGTGAAGGCGGCGCTCCAGCGGCCGAGCGCGTACATCTGGACGTTCCCGCAGCAAGTCCTGGCCGTCGGCGTCGCGCCGATCCGAACCCAGGATCAGGTCAACGCCTATCTGGTCATGGGGTTCGAGGTCGCAAAGGCCTCGCTCAGCGCGATCCACGGCTCGCTGGGCGTCTCGGCGGCCGTGTTCCTCGGCGACAAGCTGGTCGCGAGCGGAACCGATGATGGTGCCGCGCTCGAGGCGCTGCGCGCCGCCGCCGCGAACGAGGCGGACAAGGACGTCGTCGTGAGCGGTGGTGACCAGCCCTTCTTCGGGCGGGTGAGCCGTATCGTCGAGTCGGTCGCTGCCGCCAAGGTGGTGTGGGTGATCCCGCAGCATCACGAGGCGCAGCGAATCTATCCGTTGAAACTCGCGATCTGGACGCCGTCGCTGGCGGCTGCGTTGATCCTGGCGCTGACAATGGTTGTCTCTCGAAGAGACGGAAAGGCATCGTGACGAAACTCAAGTGGTGCACAAAGAAGGTGTCTCTGGGCAAGCACATTGTGGGCGTGGCGGCGGCGATGTCGTTGCTGATGCTCGGCCCGATCGCGCGCGCGCAGGAATCGGACGGCTCCGAGGTCGACGAGCTGAGGCGACAGGTGCGGCAGCTCGAGGCGCAAGTGCAAGCGCTTCGCGCGGCCATCAATGATTCCATCGACACGGACCGCCAGCAGATCGCCACGCTGAACCGCGCGCTGAAAGGCCAGGGCGCTGCGGCGAGCGAGGCGCCCGCGTCGTCCCCACGTGCCGAGGCTCCCGACACGGCGCGCCCGCCGCCGTCATTGCCCAAGCTGGCGCCGGGCAAGGGCGCCATGGCGTCGCGCGCAGGCGGACGGCGCCGGGGCGGTGAAGAGGCGCCAGCGGGAGTGATCCGTGGCCGTGTCGAGGTCCCGGCCGGCGAGCCCGTAGCGTACGTCTACGTCGAGAACATCTTCGAGCCCGCCGTGCACGGCCGCAAGGAGGTGATTCAGCAAAAAGAGAAGCGATTCATCCCGCGGTGGGCCGTCGTCCAGCGCGGAACGGTGATCGAGTTTCCGAACAACGACAACATCTATCACAACGTGTTTTCGCTCAGCTCCGGCAACTCGTTCGATCTCGGCCTCTACAATTCGTCCAGCGAGGCAAAGTCGCAGACCTTCAACGAGGCTGGCGCGGTGGACATCTACTGCAACATCCATCCGCAGATGGTGGCCAGCGCGCTCGTCGTTCCCAACCGCTACTTCGCCAAGGTCAAGAGCGACGGAAGCTACGAGATCCCTGGCGTGCCCAGCGGCAAGCGCAAGGTGGTGGCCTGGGCGCCCGGATCGCATCTGACGTCTGAGTGGGTCCAGGTCGATACCGGTGGCGCCGCGGAGCTCAATCTGAAGCTCGAGTCCAAGTCGGCGGGTCACAAGAACAAGAGCGGTCGCGCCTACGGTTCTTACGAGTGAACGCCATCGTGAACGACGCAAATCAACGCGCACCCCTTTTGGCAACTCATCCTTCGCACCCGAACCGGCTGGTCGCCAGCCTGGTCGCCTCGACGTGTGCGGCGGTGTTCCTGAGCTGCGCGAGCACCCAACCGGTGCAAACCATCGAGCCACCGTCGAGCGGGGCGCCATCGGGCGAGGCCCCGAGCAAGAGTGCGCAGGGCGCCGGCGCCGAGTCGAACAGGTTCGTGGCCTCGCGCGAACCGACCCCGGAGGAGCGCCCCAGCGAGGACTCGCTGCACATCGGAGAGAAGTGGTGGAAGTTCCGGGCCGGCTTCCTGAAGATGAACGAGGCGCAAGCGCGAGAGCGCGATCTGGCGGTGTCGACCAAGCAGGCACCGCAAGGCTTCTGGGATCCGCAGACGAGGATCGAAACGGTCCAGATCTGGAGCGGCCTGTGCAACCAGTGCCATGGTGGACGGCGCAACCAGCAGGACGCGGTGTCGATGCCGCCGCCACCCCCCACCTGGGGCCAGGGCGAGGGGCTGTTCTTCGGCATTCGGCGCCAGTATGCCGACGTCTTCAACACCGTGACCTTCGGCGGCCCGAAGCACGAAGGCAAGGTCGCGATGCCCTCCTGGAAGACCGTGCTCGCGAAGGAAGAGATCTGGGCGTTGCTGTACTTCCTCGAGTACCAGTCGGGTGGCATCGAGGGCCGCTTCCCGCCGAGTCTCTATCCCCGCCTGCAGACCGACGTCGGGCAACACTAAGACACGCGCCGATCGTCGCGGCTGTTGGTACCAGCCGCGACGGCTTTGCTACGCGCGCGTGCGATCCTGGACGCGGATGATGCCGTCGCGCAGGAGCGCGGCGGCGATCTTGAGCGCATCGATGGCCGGGATCTTCGTTGCGCGGAAGACCTCGTCCAGCGTCAGCCGGCCGTTCATTCGACGCAAGAGCGCCCAGTGCAGCTCGTCGAGCGCGACGGTCTCGAGCTCGGCGTCCGAGCGGTTCATGACCGGCACCTTGCTGACCGGGCCCGCGGTGAAGATGCGCGCGAGCGGTCCGCCCGCCGTATCATTGAGGTCGCCGACGGCGGGTTCGGGGCTTTGCTCGTTGGCGGCGACTGCCGCCGACGCGGCGAGAACCGCTTCGGCGATGTCGCCCGCATCCAGACAGAAGCGCGCCTTGTACACCAGAGTGCCGACCGCCCCCAGCTTCGGGATCGCTTGCTCGGCCGTGGGGGCGGAGTGCGCGTCGACGGGTCGAGCGCCACTCTCGATGCTGTAGCCCCGGCTCTCACGCTCGGCGGGGATCGCGTGCACGCCCGTGTCGACGCCGGCCCCCGGCGCGCCTTCTCCGCGCGCCGCGCGGGCCGCTGCCTCCGGGACGGGCGACGCGGCAGGTCGCAGGTGGGGGCTGGCCGGCGCCGGGCGCATCGACCTCGCCAGCATCGACGGAATCGGGGACGCCAGCGTATTGCGCCGGCCGCGCCGCGCAGCGAGCTCGCGCGGCGTGCCAGCGCCCGCGCTCTTGTCCTCGATCTCGGTCGCGACCGCCGCGCCATCGGCCGCGTCGCGCTCCGCTTCGGCGTCCCGCAGCTCCTCGACGAGGGTGTCGACGTCGAACTCGATGGTCCGCTCCTCGGTCGCTTCCTCGGGCTCCTCTTCGCTGGCCGAGCGCCCCGCGCCGATCACCGGCCGCGGCGTCGGGGTTTCGCGTCTTACCGTCATTCGCCAATGATTCTCGGTAGACCGGTCTTGTCTCTTTAATCGGGGCCCCGGCGCAGGGTGAGCGCTGTTCCTACCGAGCTCCCCGGACATCACTGCGTGACGACACGCTCGGATCGAGACCGCGTTCGAAATCAGTGTTCTCACCTAGTTGCCGGCTTCGCGCGTCGTCTTACCATGTGGGCCGCGAGTGACGCCGCGTGCTCATTCGCCCTCAGATTCTTTTACGCCGGGAGGCAACATGTTTGATCAACTGTTTGCAACGTTTCGTAAAGCGTCCGAATCCTCGTTACAGGTGCAAAACGAGGTCTTCAAATACTGGAGCCAGAACTTGTCAGCGGTGGCGCCCAACGGCGTCGCAGGCTCGAACGACCCGACGCGCCAGATCAAGGCGCGCTTCATGGGCCTCGGCATCGAGCTCCTTCACAAGCATCGCCAGTCCCTCGACGCGGCTTACGCGGCCGGCATCGAGATCATCGAACAGTCGTTTCGGGCGTCGGACGCGAAGTCGCCTGAAGACTACCGGCGCGTGGTCGACGATCTCTGGCGGAAGGTCTTCGATACTTTCAAGGCCCAGGCCGATTCACAGCTCGACGCCTTTCAGAAGTGGTCAGCGACGTCGGCCGAATCGGCAAACAATGTCCACGCCTGACGGCACCCCGGACGCGAGCCTGGCGTCCGAACCGGGCCTGGCAGGCGAAGGGCGTCCGCTTCCCGCGGCGGCGCTCTTCGAGACCTGGGTCGTGGGGTGGCGCCTGGCTCACGCGTGGGGCTGGGAGACGCTGGCGATTCTCTCCGGCCAGCGCCGTCCCGACCGCAGCCGCGAGCGCTGGCTGAAGGAGGCCAAGCAGTCCCTCGCCGCTCATCTGAGATCGCCGGCGTTTCTCGGCCTCATGCGCCTGCACCTCGACACGATTGCGAAATCGGCGCGTCTCTTCGCGCGCCCCCACCAGGAGTGAACCCATGACAGTCGCAGCTTCCGAATCGCCCGATCTCATTTTGCCGAGCTTCAGCGTGGTCGGAAAGAAGGCGTTCGTCACGGGCGGGTCGCGCGGCATCGGCCGTGCCTGCGCGCTGACGCTCGCGGCCGCCGGCGCGGACGTCGCGGTCGGCTCCAGCCCCAACGGCGTCGCGCTGGCCGAGAGTGTCTGCGAAGAGATTCGCCGCATGGGCCGGCACGCCTACGCCTACCCGTGCGACGTGGCGACCCGCGGCGCGGTCAAGACCATGTGCGAGAGCGTGACCAGGGACCTGGACGGCGTCGACATCCTGGTCAACAACGCCGGCGTCACGCGCGACGGCCTCTTTCGCCGCATGGACCGCGAGGCCTGGGACGAGGTGATCAACACCAACCTCAACAGCGTGTTCGAAATCACCCAGCCCTTCATCGAGGCGATGGCGGCGCGCGGTTGGGGTCGCGTCATCAACATCTCCAGCGTCGTGGGCCGCATCGGCAACTTCGGTCAGGCCAACTACGCCGCCGCCAAGGCCGGTTTGATCGGTCTGACCAAGACGCTGGCGCGCGAATACGCGCGCAAGGGCGTCACCGTGAACGCCATCGCGCCCGGGTTCGTCCGCACCCGCATGCTCGACGGCGTCCCCGACAAGGCCCTGAAGTCGGTCCTGGACATCACGCCGGTCGGGCGGCTCGGCGAGCCGATGGAGATTGGCGCGAGCGTGCTCTATCTCGCCTCGCCCGCGGCGAGCTTCGTCACCGGCCACGTGCTCGACGTCAACGGCGGAATGGCGATGTAGCGGACGCACCGATGGCAATCACCGACGGCGCCGAGACGACGGCCAACCACCTGCCGATGGCGCTGTTCGCGGAACAGCAACGCCTCTGGCGCCGGTTGCTCAACTACCCGGCGGTGCTGGAGCAGGCGTGCGAGACCCGGGTCGGTGCCTCGCCATTCGATGTCGTCCTCACCCAGCGCACCCACCAACTGCTGCGCTACCGGCGCGACACGCCGGCAACGTACGCCGAACCGTTGCTGCTCTGCTACGCGCTCATCAATCGCCCGTACATCCTGGACCTGCAGCCCGAACGCAGCGTGGTCCAGCAGTACTTGAAGCGCGGGTTCGACGTCTACTTGATCGACTGGGGCAGCCCGGCCGACATCGACCGCGGCTTGACGCTCGAGGACTACGTCTGCGGCTTCCTCGACAGCGCGGTCGGCTTCATCCGCCGCGCCCACCGGCGCGACCGCCTGCACCTGCTCGGCTACTGCATGGGTGGAACGCTGGCCACGCTGTTCACGGCGCTCAACCCGACGCTGGTCGAGACGCTGACGTTGATGGCGGCGCCGATCGACTTCCACGGGCGGGACTCGCTGCTGAGCCTCTGGACCGCCCAACAGCACTTCGACGTCGACGCGATGGTCGACGCCTACGGCAATTGCCCCGGTTGGTTCTTGCAGACCTGCTTCCTGTTCATGAACCCGGTGCAGAACCTGCTGGAGAAGAACCTCGCGTTCTACGAGCTGATGGACGACCCGGGCGCGGTGTCGAGCTTCTTCGCGCTCGAACGCTGGGTCAACGACAATGTTCCGGTCGCGGGCGAGACCTTTCGCTCGTTCGTGAAGGATCTCTACCAGCACAACCGATTGGTCAAGGGCCAGCTCCGTCTGGGCGGGCGTCCGATCGACCTGTCCCAGATTGTCTGTCCGTTGCTGTTGCTGACCGCCAGCAAGGATCACCTGGTGGCGCCGGCGTCGACCGAGGGCATTCGGCCGTACGTCGGATCGCGCGACATCACGTCGATGGAGATCGCCGCCGGGCACGTCGGCCTGGTCGTGAGCAGTAAAGCCCAGCGGGCGTTCTGGCCCGAGGCGACGCGCTGGCTCGGCGATCGCTCAACTTTGCCGGGCGAGGTTCGCCCCGAACGTTCACCGACTTTCTAGGGGGGAGTGTCACACATGGGCATTGGGATCACTGGGATTGGCGCCTACGTTCCGAACAACATCGTCACGAACTACCAATTGGCGCGGAGGATCGATACGTCACACGATTGGATCTCCACCAAGACCGGCATCCTCGAGCGGCGCGTCTCGGCGCCGGGCGAAGCGCCCAGCGACATGGGCTACCAGGCGGCGCTGCGCTGCCTGGCCAACGCCGGCGTGGACACGGCGGCCGTCGACCTGATCGTCGTCGCCTGCGCGACGCCCGACCAATCACAGCCGGCGGTCGCTTGCCTGGTCCAGGAAAAGCTGGGCGTGACCCAGCGGCAATGCCCGGCTTTCGACGTCAACTCGGTTTGCGCGGGCTTCGTGTTCGCGTTGAACGTCGCGCAAAGCATGGTTCTGACCACACCGCATCGGTATCATAACGCGCTGGTCATCGGCACCGACGCGTTCTCCAAGATCCTCAACTGGGACGACCGCCGCACCTGCGTGTTCTTCGGCGACGGCGCGGGAGCGGTCCTGCTGTCGCGGAACGACGGGGCCGACCGCCGGATCCACTTTCACCTGGGCAGCGACGGCCGCGGGAGCCGCTACATCCAGGTGCCGGGCGGCGGCACGCGCATGCCGGCCACCGCCGAGGTGCTGGAGAAGAGGCTCAACACCTTCATGATGGACGGGCCCAAGGTCTGGGACTTCGCGGTCGACACCGTTCCGCGCGTCGTGCGCTCGCTGCTCGCGGAGCACGGCCTCCTACCCGGCGACCTGGATCTCCTGATCCTGCATCAGAGCAACCTCCGCATGATCGAGGCCATCATGACGTCGCTCGAGCTGCCGATGGAGCGCACGATCACCACCGTCGAGACCTATGGCAACACGGCCGCAGCCAGCATCCCGCTGACGCTGCAGAGGGCCGCGGATCAGGGCCGGCTGCGCAAGGGTTCGCGTGTGATGCTCTGCGGCTTCGGCGGCGGCCTGTCTTGGGGCGCAGCGCTGCTCGACTGGTGATCGCCACCGACTGACGCCCGGACCGAGGCTCAGCCATGCGCACCATCCTGATCACCGGCGCCGCCAGCGGCATCGGCGCCGGGCTTGCCGACGAGCTCGCGCGCGCCGGCGACCACATCGTGCTGGCCGACGTGGCGCCGCGGCTCGCCGACACCTCCGCGGGCGCCGGTCGAATCCAGGCCTCCGGCGGGTCGGCTCAGGCGATCGTCATGGACGTGACCTCGGACGAGAGCATCGACGCCGGGCTCTCGGCGCTGTCCCGCCCGGTTGACGTGCTCATCAACAACGCCGGCCTGCAGCACGTCGCAGCGCTCGAGGAGTTCCCCATGACCAGGTGGCACCGGCTGGTCGACGTCATGCTCGTCGGCGTCGCGCGCCTCACCCGCGCCGTGCTGCCGGGCATGCGCCGGCGTGGCTTCGGGCGCGTGGTCAACATCGGCAGCATTCACTCGCTGGTCGCCAGCCCGTACAAGAGCGCTTACGTCGCCGCCAAGCACGGCCTCGTCGGGTTCTCGAAGGCGATCGCGCTCGAAACCGCCGACACCGACATCACCATCAACACCATCTGCCCGAGCTACGTGAAGACGCCGCTGGTCGACCAGCAGATCGCCGACCAGGCACGCACGCGCGGCATCTCCGAAACCGACGTCCTCGGCCAGATCATGCTCAAACCGATGCCCAAGGGGGTCTTCATTGGCTATGACGAGCTGGCGGCCATCGCAACCTTCCTGACCTCGCCGGCCGCGCGCAACATCACCGGCCAGACCATCGTCGTCGACGGCGGCTGGACCGCGCAGTAGCGCCCGTCTCTGCTCGCGTTCCGGTCGAGCTCGCGCGGGATGCGGTCACGCCAAAGCTCGACCGTTGCGAAATCGACTCAGCCGGATTGGAACGTCGGGCGTCGGCTGCAATGACGTTCAGTTAGTTTCAATCCTTAAGGCAGATCGCCTATAATCCGTTTGCTGCTGATTGGCGCGGTTCACAACGAACCGCAACGAAGCTCACGCAGCAGAACGGAACGGAACGGTGCTTTATCAACTGCATGAGTACAACCGCGCCGTCCTGATGCCGGCGGCCCAGCTGGCCCAAGCCGGCGCGCGCATGTTCTCGACGCCGGGGAGCTGGCTAGCCCACCTGCCGGGAGCGGACCGCATCGCAGCCGGCTACGAGCTGCTGTACCGGCTGGGCAAGAGCTACGAAAAGCCCGCGTTCGCGATTCACGAGGTCGACGTCGCCGGCGCCAAGGTGCCGGTGGTCGAGCAGACCGCGATGAACAAGCCCTTCTGCCGCCTGCTGCGGTTCAAGCGCTTCAGCGACCGTTCCCAGGTCATCGGCAAGCTCAGGCAAGACCCGCCGGTCCTGCTGGTCGCGCCGCTGTCCGGCCACTACGCCACCCTGCTGCGCGACACCGCGCGCTCCTTGCTCAGCGATCACAAGGTCTACATCACCGACTGGGCCGATGCGCGCACCGTGCCGGCCGACCGCGGCCCCTTCACCCTCGACGACTACGTCAGCTACATCCGCGAGTTCATCGGCCACATCGGCGCGGAGCGGCTGCACGTGATCGCCGTCTGCCAGCCGGCGGTGCCGGTCCTGGCGGCGGCGGCGTTGATGGCGTCCGCCGGCGAGCTCGAGCCGCGGAGCCTGGTCCTGATGGGCGGCTCGATCGACGCGCGCCGCAGCCCGACCCGCGTCAACGACTTCGCGACCTCGCACACGCTCGAGTGGTTCGACCGCAACCTGATCCAGCAGGTGCCCGACACCTACCCGGGCCGCGGCCGCCGCGTCTATCCCGGGTTCCTGCAGCACGCGGGCTTCATGGCGATGAACCCGGTCCGCCACATCAACTCGCACTGGGAGTTCTACACGCATCTGGTGCAGGGCGACCTCGCCGGCGCTGACGAGCACCGGCGCTTCTACGACGAGTACAACGCCGTGCTCGATCTGCCGGCCCAGTACTACCTCGATTGCATCCGCATCGTCTTCCAGCAGCATCTGTTGCCGCGCGGCGAATGGTACGTCGGCGGTGCGCGCGTCGCGCCCGAGGCGATCGCGCGCACCGCGCTGCTGACGGTCGAGGGTGAGCACGACGACATCTCCGGCATCGGGCAGACCCGCGCGGCCCACGATCTGTGCACCGGCCTGTCCGCCGACCAGAAGCAGCACCTGACGATCGCGGGCGCCGGCCACTACGGTATCTTCAGCGGCCGCCGCTGGCGCGAAACCGTCTACCCGCAGGTGCGCAACTTCATCGCGGCGGCCGCGCGGCGACCGTAGATCGATTTGCGGGTACGACCGGCCACTGGTGCGTCGCCAGGCCGGTACGGGTCCACGTCTTTGACCGGGGGGCCCGCACCGCCTCTGGGTTGCTACTTGATGTCGCGACCTTAGGTTACCCACGTGGGGTTCTCTATCGACGATGCGTCGGCTGATCCGGGCCGGGGAGGAACGGGGCGATGACGACGCTCGACGAGACCGCGCGCGCGATTGTGGCCGACGGCAAGAAAGGCATTCTGGCCGCGGACGAGACGCCACCCACGATCGCCAAGCGGTTCGTGATGTATGGAATCGAGTCGACCGCCGACACGCGCCGCGCCTATCGCGAGATGCTGTTCAGCACGCCCGGGATCTCCCAGTTCATCGGCGGCGTCATCCTGCAGGACGAGACGATTCGCCAGAATGCCTCGAGCGGCACCCCGCTGGTCGAGCTGGTGGAGAAGCAGGGCATGATCCCCGGCATCAAGGTCGACGGGGGCGCGAAGCCGCTCGCCGGCTTGCCGCGCGAGGTGGTGACCGAGGGTCTGGACGGGCTGCGGGAGCGGCTGACGACCTATCGCCAGATCGGCGCGCGCTTCGCGAAGTGGCGCGCGGTGATTCGCATCGGTCAGGGATTGCCGACGGTCGCGTGCGTGAACGCGAACGCCGCCGCGCTGGCGCGGTACGCGGCCCTGTGCCAGGAACAGGATCTGGTGCCCATCGTCGAGCCCGAGGTGTTGATGGACGGCCCGCACCCCATCGAGCGCTGCGAGCAAGTGACCGACTGGGTATTGCAAGCCGTCTTCGACGAGCTCTACACGCAGAGGGTCCGGCTGGAAGCGATGCTCCTCAAGCCCGGGATGGTGATGTCCGGCTCGACCTGTCCGCGGCAAGCCACGGTCCCCGAAGTGGCCGAGGCGACGGTGCGGACGCTCGCCCGGCACGTGCCGGCAGCCGTGCCCGCGATCGTCTTTCTCTCGGGTGGCCAGGACCATCTGGACGCGACCGAGCACCTGAACGCGATCAACCAGCTCGGCGCGCGCAAGCCCTGGATCCTCAGCTTCTCATTCGGCCGCGGGTTGCAAGACGAAGCCATGGCCGCCTGGCGTGAGCGCAGCGAAAACGTCGCCACCGCCCAGCGCGCCTTCTACCACCGCGCCGAGTGCGACACCGCCGCGGTCGGAGGTCACTACGCAAGGGCGCTGGAGGGCGAGCCGGCGCCGATCTGAGTCGGCCGGCGCGCGATCACCAAGCGCGCCAAGAGGGACGGAGACGGAAATGGGAACGTAGACGGAGACGACCCTGAGCCGGTGCTCGGGATTGAACCGAGGACCTACGGTTTACGAAACCGTTGCTCTACCACTGAGCTACACCGGCGCTATCGAATTTGCTGCAGCTATCTATCACGTCGCCGACGGAACGGAAACGATGGAGTCAACCGCCGGTCGCCGCGTCGGTGGATCCCCGGGCCGCCCCGGGCACCGACCAGGAGCAGAGGTGGCCGTCGGCGCCGACGACGATGCGGCCCTTGACGGCGATGGGCGACGTCCACTGGCGAACGCCGGGGCACATGCCGGTGCCGCCGCCGAAGATCGTCGCGCCCGTGTCGCCGTCGACGCCGTTCAGCACGGGGCCGTTCATGAACCAGACGATCGCGTCCTTCTTGCCGTCGCTGGTCGTCGAGATCGGCGAGACCGGGCCGGTGTTGCCGCCGAGCGGCACACACCACAGCACCTGCGGCTGGGGCGGGCTGCCGGGCAGGATCCCCACGGACATCACGACGCGGCCGGTGGTGGCGACGGCGCCGGGCGGACAGAGCGGCGCCGCCTCGATCGACAGCGCCACGTGCACGCGCTGGTTCGAGGTGTAAGCGGTCGGCACGGTGTGGATCGAGATGCCGGTCGAGACCGGGAAGTCGACCAGCTGGCCACCGACGCTGCCCAGGTTGGAGCTATCGAGCAAGTACATGTGCCCGTCCTTGGAGAACGCGGTTACGAATGCCGGCGGCGAAGCGCCGGGCACCGGCACGTACATCGGGTTGCTCGACGCGAAGTCGGCGTCGGTGCGGTCCATCGTGTACCAGATCGTCGGGTAGAAATGATTGGCGCCGGTCGAGCGATCGAGCTTGCCCAGCCCGGAGATCCTGACGATCTCCTCGCTGTCGAGGTGGCTCGTCGCACCACTCGTATTGTTGCCGGTCGCGACGAAGACGCCGTCGCCGTCGGAGGCCATGCCGCCCGCCGCCCAGATGCCCTCGCCCTGCCCGCCCGTCGCCCAGGCCCCGATCTCGGTCGGCGTCTTGGTGTTGATGGCCACGACCCAGCCGTGGTACGGGCCGCAATCGCCGACGTGACCGCCGTAGGCCACGTAAACGATCCCTTTCACCAGCGACAGCGCGCTGCGCTGGTTCTGGGGTGACGGCATGAACGGCAACCCGGCGCCGCCGTCCGGCGCGGGCGCGGTGACCTTCGACACATCGACGGGCCAGCCGGCGCGCTCGGTGCCGTCGTCGACCGACAGCGCGTGCACCTCGTGCCGCTCGATGGCGGCGCCCGTGCCGATCGCGCCCGCGACGTAGATCGTGCGCGCCGCGGGGTCGATCACCGGCGTGCTCAGGATACCGATGGGCGAGATGTTGCCGCAGCCGGCGCCGCTGGCCGTCGGCGACGGACCGATGTTGTGCGTCCAGACGACGGCGCCCGTGATCTCGTCGAGCGCGAACACGTCGTTGCCGGTCGTGACCGCGAAGAAGACGCCCTTGCCACCCGGACCGTTCTCGAGATAGAGCGGCGACGCGAACATGGCCACGGTGAAGTTGGCCTGGAAGCCACTGTCGAACGTCATCGTCGCCGCCGCCGTCCTGGTCAGCGCCGGCTGGATGAAATGACCGTCGCGCGACGGGTGGTTGTTGCGCTCGACCACCGAGTTGGTCGGCGCGGGCGTGGTCGAACAGCCCGGCGTGCTCGCGAAGAGCGCGATCGCCGCTGCGCCCACCGCGGCGGCGGAGGTGACGACGACGGCGAGCCAACGACGCTTCATCACGGCACCTCCGATGCGCCGGCGCTCGCGCCGGCGGCTTGGGTTATTTCGAAAAGACGCGGAGCAGGCGCTTCACCGGGTCGTAGTACCGATCGACGACGCGCTCCTTGAGCGGAATGATCGCGTTGTCGGTGATGGTGATGCTCTCGGGGCAGACCTTGGTGCAACACTTGGTGATGTTGCAGTAGCCGACGCCGTCGCGCTCTTTCAGATCGGCGGTGCGGTCCTCGACGTCGAGCGGGTGCATCTCCAGCGCCGCCGTGTAGACGAAGTAGCGCGGGCCGATGAACTCTTCGTGCTTGTGGTGGTCACGCAGCACGTGACAGACGTCCTGACACAGGAAGCACTCGATGCACTTGCGGAACTCCTGGACGCGCTCGATGTCTTCCTGCTGCATGCGCCACGTGCCGTCGGGGGCGTCGGGCGGACGCGGCTTGAACGGCTTGATCTTCTTCTTGACCTCGAAGTTCCACGACACGTCGGTGACCAGGTCGCGGATGGAGGGAAAGGCGCGGATCGGCTCGATGGTGATGGGCTGGTCGGTCGGCAGCGTGTTCATGCGCGTCATGCACATCAGCTTGGGCATGCCGTTGATCTCGGCCGAGCACGAGCCGCACTTACCCGCCTTGCAGTTCCAGCGCACCGCCAGATCGTTGGCCTGCTCGGCCTGGATCTGGTGAACGGCGTCCAGGACCACCATCCCCTCGGTGATCTCGGTGTCGTAGTTCTTGAAGCCGCCCTTCCCCTTCTCGCCGCGCCAGACGCGAAACGCAACCTTGGCCATGGCTACTTGTTCTCCTCGACGACCTGCTTGAGATCGGCTCGCAGCTCGGCGATCGGCTCGCGACGCAGCTGCAGGCGGCCGTCCGGGCCTTTCTTGCAGATCAGGTTGAAGGATCCGAATGCGGCGTCTTTGGCGGGGTAGTCGTCGCGGAAGTGGCCGCCGCGGCTCTCCTTGCGCTCCAGCGCCGAGCGCGCGATCGCCTCGGAGCAGGTCAGTAAATTTCCAAGGTCGACGGCCGTGTGCCAGCCGGGGTTGTACTCGCGGTTGCCGACGATGCCGACCTTCTCGGCGCGCTTGCGCAACACTTCGATTCCCTCGACGGCCTGGGCCATCTCTTTCTCGGTGCGGACGATGCCGACGTTCTTCTGCATCAGGTCCTGGAGCTCGTACTGGATCTTGTACGGCCCCTCGGCGTCGGCGCCGGCGGTCGCGCCGCGCTCGAACGGCGCCAGCGTCGCGCGCGCCGCCGCGTCGATCTGCGCGGGCGCGACCTGGGCCGCCGGCTGCTCCTTGGCGAACTTCGCCGCGTACTCGCCGGCGCGCTTGCCGAACACCAGCAGATCCGACAGCGAGTTGCCGCCCAGGCGGTTGGCGCCGTGCAAGCCGGCCGCGCACTCGCCGGCGGCGAACAACCCCGGCACCGTCGACATCTGCGTGTCGGCGTCGACGCGGATACCGCCCATGATGTAGTGGGTGGTCGGGCCGATCTCCATCGGCGTCTCGGTGATGTCCAGGTCCGCCAGCTGCTTGAACTGGTGGTACATGCTCGGCAGCTTCTTCTTGATGTGCTCGGCGCCGCCGGGCACGCGCGACTTGATCCACGCGATGTCCAGGAAGACGCCGCCGTGCGGGCTGCCGCGGCCCTCGCGCACCTCGCGGTTGATGCAGCGGGCGACGTGGTCGCGCGTGAGCAGCTCGGGCGGCCGGCGCGCGTTCTTGTCGCCTTGCGTGTAGCGCCAGCCTTCTTCCTCGTTGTCGGCGGTCTGCGATTTGTAGTTGTCGGGGATGTCGTCGAACATGAATCGACGGCCATCCTTGTTGCGCAGAACGCCGCCCTCGCCGCGCACGCCCTCGGTGACCAGGATGCCGCGCACGCTGGGCGGCCAGACCATGCCGGTCGGGTGGAACTGGACGAACTCCATGTCCATCAGCTCGGCGCCCGCGTCGTAGGCCAGCGCCTGGCCGTCGCCGGTGTACTCCCAGCTGTTGCTGGTGATCTTGAACGCGCGGCCGACGCCGCCGGTGGCGAACACCACCGCCTTGGCGCGGAACACGCGCAGGTAGCCGCGCTCGCGATCGTAGCCGAACGCGCCGGCGATGCGATCGCCGTCCTTGAGCAGCGTCGTCACCGTATGTTCCATGTAGACCTGGATCCCCTGATGGATCCCGTGGTCTTGCAGCGTGCGGATCATCTCGAGGCCCGTGCGATCGCCGACGTGCGCGAGCCGCGGGTAACGGTGGCCGCCGAAGTTGCGCTGCAGGATCTTGCCGTCCTTGGTGCGATCGAAGACCGCGCCCCAGGCCTCGAGCTCGCGCACGCGATCCGGCGCTTCCTTGGCGTGCAGCTCGGCCATCCGCCAGTTGTTGAGATACTGCCCGCCGCGCATGGTGTCGGCGAAGTGCACCTTCCAGCTGTCGCGATCGTCGACGTTGGCCATCGCGGCGGCGACGCCGCCCTCGGCCATCACGGTGTGCGCCTTTCCCAGCAGCGACTTGCAGATGAGCCCGACGGAGACGCCCGCCGCCGACGCTTCGATCGCGGCGCGCAACCCGGCGCCGCCCGCTCCGATCACCAGCACGTCGTGCTCGTGGGTTTGGAACTCGGCCATTAGATGATTCTCCAATCGGTGATGACACCCATCGAACACAGGCGGACATAGACGTCGGTCAGCGCGACGCCGAACAGGCTGAACCACGCCCACCGCGGGTGGCCCCGATTGAGGCAGCTCACGCAGTCATAGACGCGCTTGCGCGTCGGACTGCGCGAGAACTGATCGAGAAAGCCACCGACCAGGTGGCGCAGCGAATGGCAGCCGAAGGTGTAGCCGCCGATCAGAACGACGTTGAGGATCAAGATCAAGGAACCGACCCCGATGCCGAACTTCATGTGACCGGTCGTGGGATCGTTGAACCAGAGCCCGTTCCAGGCGTCGTGCGCGAGGAGGACGACGAAGATCAGCGCGAAGTACAGCGCATAGCGGTGCAGGTTCTGGATGATGAGGGGCAGCTTCGCCTCACCGCGGTAGTCGTGGCGCGGCTCACCCACGGCGCAGGACACCGGGTCGGCCCAGAACGCCTTGTAGTACGCGCCGCGGTAGTAGTAGCAGGTCATGCGGAAGGCCAGCGGGAAGACCAGGATCAGCATCGCCGGGGAGAACTTCACGAACGGCACCCACGGCCAGCGCCAGGGGCCGAAGACGCTGTGGGGTGAATTGCCGAACAGCTCCGGCGAGTAGAACGGCGACAGGTAGTTGCCGAAGTAGTAGTTGTCGCCTTGGAGAAGCGCCCACGTGGTGTAGACCACGAACGACGTGAAGACGACGAACGTGATCAGGGACTGCAACCACCAGGCGTCTCTGCGGCGGGTCTGACCGAAGCGCAGGCGCTCGAGCGGGACGTCAACAGGAGCCATATGCATTTTCCTCGGGCCCCTCGGGGGGCGGCGCGGGCGTCAGTGTATGCATGTCGACGAAAGTTTCAACGATCTTCGGGCATTCATGCGTCAACGCGCTCGATGGCTGCGCGGCGCGGCCGGGGCGGCTCGAAGCCGGCAAGTCAGCGCGCGTCAGTGGTGCGCCAGCGAGCGCAGTTGACTGTCCCAGCGTCGCTCCGTAAGTTTTTTGAGCCGAAAAGGCGGCCCCGCGGGAACTACAAGGCGCGCTCGGTCAATGGTATCTAAGCGAGCGAGATCTCACTTCGTTCTTCTTAACCTTTTATCTACTTTGGGGTAATTTTAGGTGACGGATTTCACTTCCACGGGGCACTAATCCGGGAAGACGATAGGGAGGCCTCTATGCACCGCATGAACACGCTCCTCGTGAGCTTTGTCAGTATCGGATTGTTGGGTGGATGCACGTGGTCCCCCGAGCAGAACATTAATGGCGGTGGGCAGGCGGGCTTCGGCGGGCACATAGATCGAGGCGGCGTGGGTGGAACCGGCGTCGCGGTCGACGGCTCGATCGGTCCCACGACGGACTCGAACTGCGGCGTCAGCACGATCACGACGACGCGGCAGCCAGCCGACGTTCTCTATCTCCAGGACAAGTCCGGCTCGATGGACCAGGACCCGACCGGCGCCAACTGCCCCAACAACATGCCCGGCTGTTCGAAGTGGGATCAGATGACCCCGCCGATCAACCAGACCGTCATGGCCACGCAGGCTGACGTGCGCTGGGGCCTGAAGTTCTTCCCGGATCCCAATACCAACGGCTGCGCGGTCAACAACACCGCGCTCGTGCCGGTGGCGCCGAACAATGCGACGCCGATCGCCAACGCCATCGCCGGTGTCGGTCCGGGCGGCAGCACGCCGACGCGCGTCGCGATCAACAACGCCGTCACCTACTTGAACGGCAACGGCGACACCAACCCGAAGTACATCCTGCTCGCCACCGATGGCCTGCCCAACTGCATCCCGGGCAACAACAACACCCAGACCGGCGATGCCGCCGGCGCGGTCACGGCGATCGCCAACGCGCTCACCGCCGGCATCCCGACCTTCGTGGTCGGCATCGGCAACACCGGCGCGGCGGCGACGCTCACGATGATGGCCCAGGCGGGTGGCCGGCCGACCGCGGCAGCGCCCTTCTACTACCAGGTGAACAGCGGCGCCGATCTGGTTGCGGCGCTTGGCCAGATCAGCGGCTCGGTTCGTTCGTGCACCTTCTCCCTCAGCTCGAAGCCGCCGGATCCGGCGAACGTCAAGGTACAGGCCGACGGCGTGACCGTTCCGCCGAGCGCGACGGACGGTTGGGGCTTCAACCCGGCCGTGACGCAGGTCATCCTCACGGGTGACTACTGCACGAAGGTCCTCGACGGCACGATCATGAACGTGACCGTGCTCTTCGGCTGCGGCATCAACAACATCCCGTAACCGCGGGCCGCTTCCACTCTCGTCTCAAAAGCTCCTGGCGTCGACCGCGTGGACGGAGCTGGGCTTGCCCCAGCGGAGTCCTTCGCGGGAGGGTTTGGGAACCCTCTGAGGGTTCCCATTACGAAGACGCCAGGAGCTTTGCATTTGTGGGCACCTCGCTCATGAAGCGCGCGCGCCACGACGGCTCGCTGATACGGGCCGCGCGCGCGAGCAGCCAGTCCCGGGCCTGCGCCAGCACGGCGAGCGACTCTTCGTGCTCACCGCCGGCGTCCAGGCAATCGACCAGGACCAGCCGCACCGCCGCCTCTCCTTCCTCGATCTCGCCGAGCTGCGCGAGATCCGCCGCCGCCTGGCGCGCCGCCCGGGTGGCCTCGGCGCCGCGCCCCTGCCGCAGCAGCGTGCGCGCGACCATCGCCTGGGCCGCGACGCGCAAGGCCGGCGCGACGTGCAGGATCTCGACGGCGCGTATCGCCTCGTCGTGCGCCGCCGCGAGATGACCGGAGGCGACCAGGATCTCGGCCAGGTAGGTACGCGCCACGCCCTCGAGACGCGGCTCGCCCTGGTCGACGAAGCTGTCGATGGCGTCCTGCTCCAGGCGGCGCGCCTCGTCGAGGTTTCCGCGCAGCCCGAGCACACGCCCGAGGTTGTGCAGCACCGCCGCGGCCAGCTCGCGCAGCCCCATGCGCGTCGCGGCGCCGAGCGCGTGTCGCAGCGCCACCTCGGCGCGTTCGAAATCGCCGAGCTCGCAATAGAGATAGCCCATGTTGCAACGGACGGTGCAGGCGTTGCGCAGGTCGCCCGCCTGCTCGAACGCCAGGAGCGCGGTCTCGAGCCCGCTCAGCGACGCACCGAGATCGCCGGCGATCGACGCGCGCACCGAGTGCACCTGGTGCACCAGCGCCACTGCCTGCAGATCGATCTCCGACAGGTCGCCGGCCAGGTCGCTGATGATCGCCATGATCTCGTCGGCGACGGCGTGGCGGCCGCCGAACATCAGGTAGTTGGCGCCCCAGCACAGGCAGACGATCTGAGCGCTGCGCGCGCCGAAATCGGGGGCGATGCAGCTGACCTCGCGCACCTGGGCCTCGACCTCGTCGAGCCTGCCGAGCTTGGCGGCGGCGATGACCGCTTGCCCCTGCGCGCGCAGCCCGCCAGACGT
>Ga0265338_10003585_pt1 | contig 21679 bp, 18 predicted proteins | sample 42126metaG_FD_193579 | JGI IMG/M metagenome (GOLD analysis project Ga0265338, IMG submission 193579) | Rhizosphere microbial communities from Carex aquatilis grown in University of Washington, Seatle, WA, United States - 4-21-26 metaG | ecosystem: Host-associated > Plants > Roots > Rhizosphere... | reverse complement strand
GAAGAACAAGAGTTGCGTAGACTCTCTTTTTCATCTCAATCTTATCCTTAATACATCATTTGCTGCAACCGTTGAAAATTCACTTCGCGGGTTCTTCCAAGAACGAGAAACCAATCGACAACCGTCCAGATCCCAAGGCCGCCGCACGTGAGAAGCTTTGCGATCCCGAGTCCCACTTCTCCCAGAACAAACCGGTCAACGCCGAAATGTCCGCCGACGAGGGAGACAACCAGCATGATGGTCGGATCTTTAAGGTTCGCCCCTTCTATCTGCATCAGCTTATTCTCATCAAGTTTTGTCAGCCGGTCACGTATCGCAGAAAGCTGGTATGGTTCGAAGTATTTGGAATGCATCATCATGTATAAATCGACTTTTTGCGGGTCCATATGATCTCCTATTAAGTAGAGGGCTGTGGATATCGATGAACTACATTTTCTATGATGTTAGGGAGCAACTTACCAATGCCTGGTACGAAAATCAAGGTCGTTGTGTTTGAGTGCGTTGTTGGAGTTCTTAGTTTTTAGTGCGTGGTGCTTGGTTTATGGCCCATGGTTCGTGGTTCATGGTCCGTGGTGCTTAGTCCATGGTCCATTGTTCGTAGTTCATGGTCTGTGGTCTTTAGTTTTGGTGCTTACAGTAAGACTCGAAACGAAGAGGTATGATATTGTCAAAAAACCCGTTCAATGTTGATTGATCACTGTTTACTGTTCACTGATTACTGTTTTCCCCTTCCCATCCTGCCATACTCCTGAGCCTTGCCGTTATCTCCCAGCGCAGAATAGCATGCTGCTGCATTAAGGTATCCTCCCCGAAAATTCGGATCGAGCCGAATCGCCTCTAGAAAATAGGGAAGCGCGGACGAGTAGTCCTTTTCGTTCGCGAGGAGCGCCCCGATATCATTCTTGATTTTGGAAGATTTGGGTGAAAGTGTCTCCGCTTGTTTCAGATAGCGAAGAGCTTCTCCGGTGTGCTCCATCCGCGCAAGAAGCACGCCGAGCGCCGCAAGGTTCTCCGGATTCGGGGGACCGGATCGCTCCAATACTTTGTACGATTCGATCGCCCGGTCGTAGTTCCCCGCCGCCTGTTCTGCCTTTGCGCAGTTGAGCCATATGCGGGCGTTTGTCGAATCGACAGCGAGATAGCGCTCGTAACAGGACGCTGCCTGGGCAAATTCCCGCCGGTCACGGTGGTAAATTGCAAGCTCCTCGAACGCGTCGAGCGTCGCCTCGCTGCCCCACAGCCGTTTCTCCCCCAGGATCTCCAAGCGGGATACCGCCCGGCGTTCGTCCGAATTCAGCGCAACCCAGGCTCCCGTTTGAAGCATCGTGATGACTCCGAGGATCAACAGCACGCGCTGCCGGACTTCCCGGTCTTCGGCAATCGTCATCCATAGCGCCACGGCGGCCACCGGGATTCCGATGCTGAACGGAGCTGGAATATCCCAATCTCTGCTCATCCCGAGCGTGCAGTTCAGCACGGCGATGAGTCCGACGCCGCACGCCATAGCCAGGAGAATGAACTTCTGGTGCATCTCGAGGGGTTTTCTTTTTTTTATGATCGAGACGATCGATACTGTAAGGAGCGCGACGGCGGCGGGAGTGCAAAGCAAGAAAAGGTTTGTGACATCAACCAGATGGTCCAGGTTGAAGATGCTGTACGCCTGATGCTTTCCCGTCGGGCCTGCAACCGGGAGGATGTTGACGCTTGCATCCTCAAAAGTTCGCTGGAAGAACGACGGTGAGTATCCCGAAAGAACGAGCGCGGCAGCAAAAACGAATCCGGAGAGTACGACCGCGGCAAGACTCTCTGTGGTTTCTTTGCGCCGGATACCGATGATGACGAGATAAACGAGAGCCGGCACCAATGCCGCAGCTCCAAAATTCATTGAGAGCAGAAGTCCATACGCCCCCATCGGCCAGTAGATTGATATTCGCTCTTTCAGATATGCAATCGCGAGCAGAAGGAAAAGCAGGATCCCAACATACCCCGGCGCGTAGTTTTCAACATAGCCGAAGAAGAGAAGATTTACGCCGGTCGAGAGAAGGAAGAAGAAAACGAGGGGTCTGTCTGTTTCATCGTCGATGAAAAGCCCGATACCCTTCCACACAATGGAAGCGAACGCAATCCCCGAAAGCAAGCTCAACCAGAGGTACGCGTCTTCAGGAGGCGTTGAACTCTCCAGGAAACTGAAAAGCCGGGAGAGCTGAAAGATCAGGAAACCGACGAGGGGCTCGCGTGCAAAACCCGTCAGGTTGAGGGTCTCGGCATTTTCAGGAAGTTTCAGGCTCCTCAGCTGCAGGTAACCGTCTCCGAGAAAATATGTTGCCACCCGAAATTGGAAGAAGAAGAAAGCCATCACGGCCAAAGCAATGAATCCGAGTACGCGGCGAAAGATCAGCGGCTGGCCGGTCATTTTGGTGACGATCCATCGAAGGAAGTCTATTATGAAGAATTGAACCTGCGGTACCAGGATACCGAGCATCAACGCCGGGATCGCCACTCGAACTTCAAGAGGATAAAAGGCAAGAAAGTGAAATCCCCAATTCCAGGCAGATGGCTCATACGCAGACCAGAGGTCTAAGGCTGCAAATGTGCCGACAAAAAAATAGACGATCGGGAATATGAATGATCCGTCGGTCTCATCGTCGCGGAAAGAGGAATCGGGCATTGGGTGCCTAGCGGGAAATTGGTGCAATGGTGTACTCAAAAAGTGCTGTGAGAAGCAATGCCATCGCCTTGACTGTTCTTATCTGTGATCCGGCATCCCTCCGGGCGATGTCGGTTGCAAAGAATAATCGCGTCACTTGTCGAGGGGATGTGATGCCGTCACTTTCTTCAGCAGCACCGTACCAGGATGAAGCGAGCCAAACGTTATTAGCATCAGAAGCACCGACTGGATGGGAGAATCCAATTGGCGTACAAGCGTGCAGCCGTGCTTTTCAAAAACTACCACGTACTCACAAAGATGACGGATATCGGAGATGAGGGCAACACCGTGCGGTTTGAGAACGCGTGCGATCTCCCGGATTGCCACAGCCCTGTCGTCCGCTGAATATATGTTGTGGATCGCCGCTTTGGAGACAACGACGTCGAACGCCTCGTTTGGGAAAGGAAGATCCCTCATGTCGGCCGTGAGTACCTCGACACGTTCTGCAACTCCTTCCCGCTTTGCATTTTCCAGAGTCGCTTCGGCGTTGTTGCCGGAAAGGTCTTCGGCCTGCCATGTATCGATTCCGACCGCCTTGCCGGTTGTGAGATATTTTGCCGCGCCGATAAGCATCAACCCGCGGCCGCACCCGACATCCAGCACCTGCTCATTTCCTCTCCACACAATCTGACGCAGCAATCGTTCGCGGCCATGTACTTTGCCGATCTTGCTCGACCAGAGCATCCAGCACCCCATCGAAAGAAAGCCGAGGCCGGGAACCCATCCGATGCTTCCCAGGGGAAAATAAATCCTTACTGCGTGAAATAATTCGAAACTGAAGATCCCGGACCAGAATCCGGCAACGGCGGTTCCCCAGAGCAGAAAAAATGCCGCCGCCGCGACCAGAAGATTGCGAACAACAGCCGGCGCGTCGAGGCCATAATCGGGATGTTTATTGTCGGGCATGCGAGAATTCCCTATTGTTCAAGCTGCGGGCCTTTGCCGACTTCCATGATACCGGCGTAATATCTCTTTTTGAACTCGGATGAGCGTTCAACAAATGCCTCCACACCCTCTCTCTTCATCGTGCAGAGATTGAATACTTTCATGTTGTGCGGCAGGACGTCCGCCCTTTTTGAGGAAGGATGCAGTTTCACGCAGGGAAAATCCGAACACTCATTGCAATACTCCACTTTCTTGTCCACAACGCAATTGTACGTTTCGCACTTTTCTTTGATGACCGGGCAGTTGCCTTCGATGGCCCTGCATCCGTCGCATGGAATTTTGTCCGCCGGGATCCCCCGGAGTGTCAACGCGCTGAAAAGCCGGGCATTGTCCCGGCATGTGTAGAGTTCACATATCCCGCAATCGATTCCGCATGGGGCAACCAGGTTGAGGCGTTCCGTTTCCATGATATTGATCTCGTCCTTTCATATTCAAATGTGCATGACTATCTCGTGGTTTATCTAAACGCTTCTTCTTGCAGAAAGTTTCCTTCTTCGGCGGTGACGTGACAGACTTAGCTGCCTGGTGTGGAAATCATCCACACCGATATTTACCTGTTCATGGCACTACGTAGAACGATGAATCGATATTGATGCGATCTTCCGGAACGAGCCGGCGTTCATGCTGGATCCCTGGTAGCGGCGGAGGTCCGCAACGAAGATGGATATCGTCAATAACTCGCGGACAGAAACGGTGCCCAGGTCGCCCCACACCGTATGGAATACTGTCAGGATCACTGTACTGAAGAACGGAATGAAAGGTTGCAGCCACGATTGCGCAACAAGCAATTGCAGCATTACGCAGGCGTTGCCGATAATGTCGTCTAGCTGTTCCTCATCATTTGCATCAACTTGAAGTATGTCCGGCAAGGGCAATCGTATCGTGAATATTTTTTTTGCCGGGTCAATAGTGAATTCGTTGAGAAGAGTCAGATACGGGTGGCCGGCATTGCTCATCAACTCGATGCGAAAAGGATCGGTGGCATCCAGCACTTCGCCTCTTCGCAGTCCCTCCGTCACTTTGCGCACTTGTTCCGCAAGCCTTTTTGCCTTATCCTGCTCAATAACTTCAGCCGTTATATTCCCGAATCTGTTCTCTTCTCTTTTCTTCTTTTCGGGAAGAATTTCCTGGATCGGTATGTCCGAAGTCTCGCGGTGAATTTTCCGTACGATGTGCCGGTTGTACTCTTCCTGAAAATCTGCATCTTTACGGCGGTGGTAATTATGGAACAGCAGCGACTCGCGGAGAAAATCTTTCACCTCGACGACTTCAAAGCTGTCCAGCGGATGGAGGACGGCCCGTAGAGCGACAACCATGACAAGGAGCATCGCGAAAAGTGTATAGAAGAGATAGACATTATCCGTGACCGCCTGGTACGTGATAAAGGCAAAATTGAAAACCCAGTCACTGATGCTCAGAAGCAATACGCAGCCGGCGGCAAAACCGAAAACTCTCAGGATGGGAGGATGGGTCTCAAGTCTTTCCACCGATTTCCTCAAGATGAACAGGGAAACGTAGGAGGAGAGAAACAACACAATGTCAAGGATAGGAGAGACCATGGAGTGGAAAGGTTCAAGAATGAAAAAAATCGAGAATGCGCCGAGGAAATGCGTTCGAGCATCGACGGGATTCAGAGCAACATTTGCCTCTCTTCAGACACGAATCCCTGTCAGGGAGCTCTTCTTCCCTCCTCGCTTTGTCAGCATCGCTATCGCTTTCACGATATTTCTTTGAAGGGTTTCCGGATGTTTGGCAAAGTTGAGATACCTCAATATTTCCTTTCGCCTGGATGGAGTCAACTTCTTCCAAGCTTCCCCAGCAGTTCGGCTCTTCTTCAGCCTCACCGCAAGCTGCTTCGGCATAGGAACGATCCGCGGCCGGTGGTCGACGCGAAGAGTGAGTTCGATTCTATCCCCCACATCCACGCCGGCTCGATCTCTCATATCTCCATTGATATACAGCCGATGCTTCCCATTTCCGATCGGAACGAGCGTCGCCCGCATTGACTTTCCATTCACGGTTCCTGCGACCGGGACATAACCGCGTTTTTCGATCGCGCGGCTTATTCCTGAAGGTACATTGACGTACGGGTTGATGCCAATTTTGCGGATGATCATAGAACATCTGTGCGCCATGTGCATCGAGCTGCCAGTGGTGTGGAGATGAAGCTTAGTTCAAACAGAGAGAAGCTGGTACGCGGTGACGCATTCGTGCTGCGAGGAATCCCGGTTAAGGTAATGTACTTTTCAAAAAATGACAAGAGGCGGTGACAACTGAAGGGTGCTCACACAATATATAGTGAATACGAAAGACCATTTGCTGGAGGCGTGTAACCTGGTTACCTGGCCACGACCATGACGGTCCAAACGGCGCTGCCTGTACCCGGAACGTCGATGCGGTACTTCACGGGTTTCCACAGGTCAACAACTGATTGACCGCTCGCCTGCTTTCTCTCTCCCCGAAAGATTGAGGAATTTTTCGCTGCGGTCTTGAACACGGGCGTCACATGTGTAAGATCCGCGCCGCGGCTAGCAATACAGGTTATCGTTCTCGTGAGCCAGTCTATCGACGTGCTCTTTGCCCCCGGAAAACTAAATTCGACAAACCCGATTCTGCCACTATCGAGATTCTGTCCCGGAAGAAGGTTGCCGATTTCAATGACTCGGAAGTTTCTCCTCACAAAAACCGGGGTGAAAACTTCCCGAAAGTCTTCCGATTTCAGAACTCCCTTCCAGAGCTGCAACGCACGGGGAGAGTTGTCGGCGTAGATGACTGTCGCGCCGGCATAGTCGCCGTTGAATGCGCCGTATTCCTGCAGCGCTCTTGCGATAATCCTGCATGCCGGAGTGAGGTTAAGAGTGTCAACGTTGATTGACGGGTCGAGCTGGATCCGTCCCCCCATGGGGATTCCGACGCGGTTGTTCATTTCCATAAACGTGGCCTGCGCGGTGCTCGCCGGAGGAACAAAAAATTCGGAGCGCCCGCGCTGGTATGCAAACACAAGCGCGTGTTCGATCTTGCCCGCCCTGATTTCTTCGGGACGTATGAGTCCGGCGATCAACGGAAACCCGCCAGCCCTCGCGCGATGCGCATCGAACTCATGTTCCTGCTCGAACCATGGCTTCTCAACGCCCGTACCTCTTACGTCCGTCATCGCGCCGAGGCCGGTTGTCCAGTTTCCATCCTTGTCTTTGCGCGTTGCCCACATGCCCCATTCGATCATTTTTGTTGTGTCGATAATCGACATATGGTTGTCGCTGAAATCGCCGACCGGCGGGGAGGCAATGAAGTACGGCAGGATCGGAATGTGATTCGGCTCGCCGTATCCTCTCCCATAAATGCCGGGACGCGAATTGATGACATTCACTTTTGGAACCGTGTCGGAATTTATATAGTAGACGGGAATCGACCAATCGACGATGTTGATATTGAAATCGCCTTTCGCCAGATCGTCGATCAGCTGAGTCGACTGGGAATCGAGGCGCGCGTTGGAGGCAATTTTTTGATTCCAAGGGCTTTCAATGCTGAATGGCCGCCATGCATTTTGAGCCGGTGAATCGGAAGACGACAGGAAAAGCAGGCAAGCAAGGAAAAAAATGAGATGTTTCATGCAAGTGTCCGGCGGGATGAAAAGCAAATGTGATACGCTCGGGGAGTTCCCTTGCGTTGGAGTGAATCATATGAGGCAGGAACTCTTTCGCCTTATCGGATAGATGATTGCGGTTACCATTCCCCCGAAGTCACCCGCTCAGCGAGCTTCCTGCTTTCGCAATGTAAGCAATGAGAGCCCGCCAAGCAATGCCCCTAAGAGACTCATCCCCGCGGCGAGGGGAAAGAAGAAAATGATTTCGTCAATTCCCAACAAGAGTAGAAAAAGCGATACCGGAAGAAGTATTTTTGCGGCGACGACGGCATTCCGTTCGGCGAGCCCGGATAGGATCCATAGGAGTGTTACGGCGAGCAAAAGAGCAATGGTTGATGAGTAGCCGTAGCCGTCGTAATATTCCGCCATGCTCCGGACGGTCCCCATGAACGGAAACTTCTGTTCCACCATCCGTTTTATCACTTCCTGTTTTGCAGGTTCATTTGTCTGTTTCCATGTCGCAGCGCCTATGGTGTGTCCGACGACGTGGAGGAACATGACGACAGCCGCGATTCGCAAAAGCACTTTTGGTTTCATACTGGCCTATTCGTTTGAGTGAACCGCTACGGTATTTCCCTCCGTGTCGGTGAAAAACGCCATGTATCCGTATTCTTTTGAGATCTGCGTCTTGGGCACGGTAACTTTCCCTCCCGCTTTTGGAATCCGATCCAATACGGCCTGGAGGTTTGGATTTCCGTTGAGATAGACGAAAGCGCCCGTGGTGCTCGGCTTGTGCATGCTGCTCTCGACCAGAGCGCCGCCGACTGTGCCCCCAATTCCCCCGGACGGAAACATTGCCATCTTAAACGCCCCGGTGTCCATCCGTTCCATGGTGATGTAGAAAATAGTTTCGTAAAATTTTGCCGCGCGCCTGATGTCGGTCGCGGCGATTTCAAACCAGTTCACGGCATTCGTGTCCTTGCTCATTTTCTTGCCCATGGCGTCGCTCCAATTGAAGGTTAATGTTGAGATTAAAAGGAGGGTTAAGTAATCGGTCGAAATGCTTGATTCATCCTTTCAAGTTGTTTCCATCCTTTATTCATTCGAACACGCAACATTATGTGTTGTTTCTTCTGTTAATTATTGATTGTTAGCTGTTGACTGATTACCGTCTACTGTCCACATCGCTAAGAATCGATCTCGCCCGCGACAGCATTCTCAAGCCGCGTCTTTTTAGTGAAATGGTTTGGTGTTCTTTTCGTTTCTCATCGCCCCCTTCCCTGTATATCGGCAGGATATCCTTGTATGTCAGAACGCCAATGACTTCACCCTCCTTCGTCGTCACTGCCAGGACATCCACTTTTTCTTCCGCCATCGTTTCCACGGCGGAACGCAAACTTTCATCCGGGCCGACGGAGATATGATGGTGCTTGACCAGCGAGCCAAGGGGCAGCTGATCGCCCAGGCGATCGCTTAAAATGAGCGCAGAACTTACGATCCCCCGAATCGCATTTGTTTCCGAGACGACCACGACGTAGTCATCAGAACTTCCCGGTTCATTCTTGAGCTGATCTCGCACATCACTGATGGTCTTGGATTCGTGCAGGATCAGTCCGTTTTCCCCAACGATCTCTCCGACCGTGGTTTTTTCGAGGACGTCCGGTTCGTACGAATGAGGCGTTTTGACTCCCCGGCGCGCGATCTTTTCTGTCATGATCGTGTTTTCCATGAACAGGAATGAAACGAAATAGGCGGCGATACACGACGCCAGCACGGGCAGCAAGCTGTTCGGCTGGCCGGTCGTTTCGACAGCAAAGATGACCGCGGTGATGACCGCCCTCGATGCCCCGGCGAACATCGCAGACATTCCGACGAGTGCGGCGAGAGGGAGGGTGATTCCGGAACCAGGGAACAGGTATTTGATGACGATCCCAATCAAGGCTCCGGCCGCCCCGCCGATCGTTAATAATGGAGCAAGCGTTCCACCAGATGTTCCGCTGCCGAGAGCGACCGCCCATGAGACCAATTTCAGGAGAGAGAGCGAGAGAAGAATTCTCAATGTAAAACTTTCGGAGAGCAGATCGCGGATGTTCTCATAGCCAACACCGAGGGTTTTCGGCGCAAAGTAGCCGACAAATCCGACCGCGAGCCCGCCGATAGCCGGCCACCACATCCAATGCACGGGCATCTTCTCGAATCCGTCTTCTATATAATAGACGATTTTCGTCACCAGGATTGAAGCGAAGCCGATCAGAATCCCTATCGAACCGTACACTGCGATGGCTGTCACGGACGGCGGCGCTATGGGATGGCTCATGGCAAAAATGGGACCTGCTCCGAACAGAAGCCTGTGCCCGGCAGCTCCCGTGATGCACGCCAACGAAACGGGTATGATTGATCGGGGTGAGAATTCAAAAAGAAGCAATTCGATCGCGAGAAAAGTTGCCGCAATCGGGCTGCCGAAGATTGCCGCCATGCCCGCAGCGGCCCCTGCCGCCAGAAGAATTTTCCGTTCGTGATGAGTGATTTTCAGAAGCTGCCCGATGGTGGAGCCGAGTGCGCCTCCGGTGGCAATGATCGGTCCTTCGGCGCCGAACGGTCCGCCCGTTCCGATTGAAATTGCCGACGAAAGCGGCTTCAGGATTGTGACGATCGGGTTGATCTTGCTCTGGTTAGTAAGAATCTGCTCCATTGCTTCCGGGATGCCATGACCTCTGATGGCTTTTGAGCCGTAGAACGCCATAAGACCAACGGCAATTCCGCCGATTGCCGGAACGATTACCACGAATAGCCCGAGCGAATTGAATGCGGGAGACGAGTGGCCTGCGGAAAACGAACCATAGAATGAGATGCCGGTAAAAAGCTCGATGAGGAAGACCAGGATCTTTGCGGTAAAAGTGGCACATGCCGCTATCAGGACCGCCAGCGAGGCGATCTTTATCAAGCGCGCATTCGTGTTAGCCTTTCGCCGGACCCGGTCTCTGTCGATCAACCCAGGATTTGGTAATTCGGAAGCTGCGGATTCTTTTTCTGAATGTTCAACGTTCTTCATTGAATTGAGACTTCTCCTTCTGCCTGCGGTCCGCTTGCTAATTCTCAAATGAAGCCGCTATCATCAAACCGTCTGTTGTAGCTTGTTCATCGTTAATTGTTCATTGTTGATTGTTCATTGTTGATTGTTGCTCGCCAGCCTGATGACGCGCATCCACGTCAGCAGTTTTATGAAAGGGTACGTCGGATCGAGTTCGAAGAACCGGACTGCAAAGTTTATCCTGCTCGGATACTTGTGATGATTGTTCTGGAAAAGCTCTCCCAGCGTGATGAAATCGAACGGGATTGAATTTCGAGAACGGTCCCCGGTATCTTTGAAATTGACATAGCCGTATTTGTGTCCGCACCAGTTCACAATGCCGCCGTGAATCGGCCCCATGATGAAATGGAACGGGAGGAGCACGAAGAACCAGGGGTTTGGTGCGAAAAGGACGTAAAAGAGGATGTAAAATCCAACCCATAAAAATCTCACAAACCATGCATCGGCAATTTTATCGAACGATTTCCATTCCGGGATGTTCTTGTCGAAACCTCGTTCCGGCTCGACGCGGTGGAGCAGGTAATCCAGGTATATGTTTTTCGTGCGCCACATCATCCTGAACATGCTGCGAAAGTAGTGAGGTGAATGAGGGTCTTTCGCGGTATCGCTGTAGGCGTGATGCATTCTGTGCATGATGGCATACGCGCGCGGGTTGAGGAATGATGATCCTTGTGTGATGAACGTTGCAATGTAAAACGCCCGTTCCCAGAATTTCGACATCGTGAACATCTTATGCGCCGCATACCTGTGGAGAAAAAAAGTCTGGCAAAAAAGCGACAGGAACCAGTGTGCCAGAAAGAAAATGACGATGACCATGAGTATCCCTGCTATATGGTTGATGACGCTCCGCAGCGAGCAGAGTTATTCCGCCTTTTTGCGCGATGCGTGTCCTAAATGATTTGGTCTGGCGGTCGAAGGTGTGGAAAAAATACAGACAAATCTGGGAATAAAAACCAATTTATGGGTCTATTCGTTCCTCAACGCCACCCCACCTTGTCAAGGTTCCAAACCTTGACAAGGCTGCGCGCAAGGCAATTCATTGTTTCGCCTTATCCAGCGATTCGTAATACTTCCGGATTAAATTCTGATAGTCCTTCGAATAACCTTGTTCCATTGCTTTCAGGAGGTCCCGCCGGAGTTGGTTCTGCGTTGATTCATCCTGGAGTTCGGCAGGGCTTTGGCGAACCGGTGTCGTGCCGGCTGTCGAGGTTCGGCGCTGCTCGTAGTCCCGTTCACGCATCGACGTCTGCGCATCGAGTAATCGCGACAAGATTTTCTGCTGTTGTTTGATGGTATTCGGGTTGACGTTGTTTTGCTGGAGGTTTTCAACGACTTCCTTCATCTCGTCTGCGATTCTCTTGAGGTCGCCCATGATCCGGTTCCTCTCTGAACTTCCTTCAGCTTCTTTGTTCAGTTCCTCGAGAGATTTTTCCACTGCTCCCTGCTGCCGCGCCAGGCGAGCCATCTCCTGGATCTGCTGCTGTGAAAGTCCTTTCCCCTGGGAGAGCTGCTCGGTTTGCATATTGATGCTTTGCTGCTCTCCCGCCATTCTCCTGAGCTGCTGCAAGAGCGATCCGGCTCCTCCCTGCGACCCTTGCTGCATCGCATCCATGGAAGACTGAGCGACCGACGCTGCCTGGTTCAACGATGTCATTGCGTCTTTTTGCTGCCCGCTCGCCTGCTGGCCATTCCGCTGCTCCAGCGAGGTCATCGCCTGAGCCATATTCGCCGTCGCCTTGCCGATCGCATGACCCAACTCCGGCGTCACCACAAAGGACTTGTCACTCAACTCCATTAAGTTGTTCGTGAGGTGTGCCAGGTCGCCTTGAAGGCCTAATTGCTTCTCGGCAATATCCCGAAACTGCTGCGAGTTTGGATTGATCAGTTGCGATTGATTCTTCAATTCCTCTTCCTGCTGGGACAGCTCCAGCAGGTCAGTCATCGCCTTCTTCATCCCGTTCATCGCCTCGTTCATCTGATTGCTCAGCAGCTGCTCCTGCATCTCCGAGAACTTCTGTTCCATTTGCTGCATGCCCTTGCTCGCTTTTTGCTGTGATCCCGTTGCCTGCTGAGGTTTCTGAGAACGGAGCTGATGTGCGCTCTCCTTCATCGACTGCTCCATGCTGCTGTCCCGAGCGGCTTCCTCCGCCTTTTCCAGCTGTTTCATCGGCATATCGGAGGGGAATTCTTCCATCTTCTTCCGCAGTTCCGCAAGCTGTTTCTGCAATTCCGCAAGCTGAGCGGTAATGTCTTCCTGTTTGCGGGCAAGCTCGGCCATCTTCTGCTGCTCCGATTGATTCGACGCCGCAGTTTCTTTCTCCAGGTTTTCCTGCTGTTGTTCGAGGTCTTTTGCGCGTTTGACCATCTCATCCATTTTCTGTTCAACCTGGATGCGCTTCAGCAGCTGTACCGTCCGTTCGATGCTCTGCCGGAATGCTTCTTCGGAGAATTGTACTTGTTGCATGGCCTGTCGCAGTTGATCCGGGGATACGTTTTGCATGGCCTGCTGCATTTTCTTCATCGCTTCTTGAAACTCTGGCGAATTGATTTGCTGGAGCAATCGCTGGAGCTCCATATACTTCTCCATCGTTTCGCTCGAGAGAATATTATTTTTCTGCATCTCCTGAGTCATCGCTTCGACAGACTTGCTCGCTTCCTCCACCTTTTTCGTCAGTTCCTGATACCGTTGAAGCGTCTCCTCGACTTTCTTTTGCTTCTGCCAGTCAAGCTGCTGGTTCTTTTTCATATCCTGCGACAGCTCATCAAGGTTCTTCTTCAGGTCTTGAGCCTCTTCAAGGGATTGATCCATCTTTTCAACTGCTTCGCTCTGTCCCTTATCCGCATCGGCAAAAACTTCATCGAGTGACGGCAGGCGAAGGAGGAACGATTCGCTCACCCCTTTCTTCGGACCTGAAACATCATCGTTGTCGAATACCTCTGCGTGGTACTCGACGACATCTTCGGGGACCAATCCAAGCGGTGAAACATTCCACAGGTATTCGACATCGCCGTCTGTTGATGATTTTGCAGAAGCCCCAAGTGTGATGGGAACCGTTGAGAAATTCTCCTGAGGCTGCTCGTATCGCGAATGAATCAGCCGGAATGAAAGCTTGAGAGCCGTAAACCCGAAATCATCATGGATCTTGATCCTCAACGGCACATTCATCGCTTCAGTGACGTCGACATTCCTTCCGGGTTCTTCGATGACAACGCTCGGGACCTCATCCGTCAACAGGCCGAGTTTGTACTCAATGGGATCTACATTCCTGACGCCTTCGCTGTCTTCCAGCGCGATGTGGTAGGTCGATGTGCGCCGCAGTGTCTGCTCTCCCGCAAAGATCATTCCCTCAGGCAGCAATTTCAGTTCCTGGCCGTTTCCGAAAACGATCGACGCATGCTCCAATGCTTTGCTGACCTCGACCCGCCATTGAATGCGCGTTCCCGGAAGCGCTGTGACATCTCCGATGTTGTCGTCGAGGTTCTGTTGGGGAAGCCGTGAATATGCCGGCGGCGTTATCTTTATTTTTAACGACCTCACCAGAGGCCTGTCTGTGACGTTGACGACGTAATCCTTGCTCCTGATTTCTTCTGCTTCCAGATGATACTGCAGCGATTGCCTGAGTGCGGCAAGGGTGAAGTGAAACTGTCCGGAGGAATCCATCGCGATCTCATACTGGTCCTCCGGAGCCATGCTCGTCTGACGAACAGACAGAGTGATGCTTTTCGGCAAAGCGCGGCGGATGGGAGACCCTCCTTTTCCGGTCGCAAGAAGCGATATGGAAAGAGGGAGCGATTCCCCCTTTACGATTTCTGCGTCCCCCGGCTGGACGAGAAACGCAAACGCCGCCGGCGGCCTGAAGTCGGTGTTGAAGTGGATCAGCCGATATGCTGCGAACGGAAGGTCAAATGCCGGCACGACGAAGAGAATCGCAGAGCAGACCGCGGTAATGACGAATAGTTTTTCTGCGGAACGAAGTCGCTCGGTAGAAACCACTTCGGAGAATCGGGCCGATGCTGCGGCCTTTTGAAGATCGGCAAAAGAGGCGTCGATCAATTCGGGTGAATATTGCGGATGAAATCCTTCTCTCCGTCCGGTGTCGCCTGTCTGCTCGTCAAAGATATCGAGAATGTTCTTAAGGCGGTCTTTGATATCCGGAAATTTCTCTCCGACGAGGAGCGCAAATTCCCGCTCAGATATTCCGTTCAATACATTTGTCCATTGAAGCAACGGGATGACGACGAGCCTTGCCGTGAGGAGAACGAGGCCGAGAACGGCGGCGCCCAAAAGAAGAGTTCGAACCGTTGAACTGCACACCAACAATGCTTCGATAAGCGACAAGCCGCTCAGCAAGCCCAGCGCGGCTATCATCAAGACAACGGTGCCGTACATAACCCTGACCCGGTAGAACCGCGCCCTTGCCATCTCAAGGCGGCGGAGCATCTCGGTATAGATCGGTGTGCTATGGGTTTCTGTTTCCGGCATGCAAGGTTAGTTAGTAATGAACTACAAGCAGATGATCTATAAGTTGAAAGTTAAAAGTGCAAAGGGCAAAATTAAAGTGAAAAGTGCAAAGTTTCCTGGGTTTCCACTAATAACTAATTGTAAAGTAGGTTATGCTGATTGAATCTCTCCATCATCCATTTTCCATCTCCCATTTTCCCTTTCTCTACTGGGTTAGAGCCCAGTACAACAAGTTGGTTCCGAACCTCAGCGCTTCTTGCCGCTTTTCTTCGGGATCTTTATGAACATCGGGATCTGCCCAGCCGTCGCTCGGATTTGACTCGTATGTATAATAGACAACGAGCCGGCCCTTGTACATGATGCCGAAGCCCTGGGGCGGTTTCCCGTTGTGCTCGTGCGTTTTGGGGACTCCGTTCGGAAAATCGAAAACGCAGTGATACAGCCCGTACGAAAAAGGCAATTCTACCAGATCTCCGTCGGGAAACACCTTCTTCATCTCGCGCCGGAAGGCTTTGTCTATGCCGTAGTCGTCATCGGCGTAAAGAAAGCCCCCGTGTTCAAGGTACGATCGCAGCCGCTCGACTTCGAAATCGGAGAAGTTAATATTGCCGTGGCCCGTCATGAATACGAATGGGTACGAAAAGAATCTGTCGTCGGCAATCTCCGTGAACTCATAGACAGGGTCTGCATCGATGTTTGTGTAGCGCCTGGCAAATTGAAGAAGGTTCACCTCGCTCGAAGGATCGTTGTACCAATCGCCGCCGCCGGCATATTTCAGCCGCGCGATCCGGAACTGAGAATCGATGCGTTTAGGCTGCGCCCGCAATGCCGCAGCGGCAGCCAAGAGACAAATGAGTCCAAGGAAGATCTTTCTCATGAAGAAAATTTAGAGAATCGGGAGGGGAGAAGCAAGGAGGAGGCCGGGTGCCGACGGGAAAAAAAGAGCACCCCGCTTCGCCCCAGGGCGAAACGGGATGCATCTCACACATCACTCACTGAAGAATAGCGTTAGTCCATGATCTTCCGCAGAAACGCCGGCTTGTCGGTTTCGTCGCGGTCGCTCATTGGCTGTGCAAAACGCGACTCGGTAGCCTGCATCGTTTGCGTCGGAAGCTGAAAGCCTTTGCGGATGTACGCCGGATCATCCATTTTCTTGAGATCCTGAACGCCGGTTGGAATATGATCGAGCACGCGCACATTTTTCGCCGGGCGGGCCGTCGTCGAAGCTTTTCGGTTGAACCCTGTTGCAATGACGGTGACCATCAGTTCCTCCGTCATGGATTCATCGATCACAGCTCCGAGAATAACATTCGCATCGTCTCCGGCTGCTTCATGAATGATGCTTGTCGCTTCGTCAACTTCAACCAGAGAAAGGTTCTTCCCTCCGGTGATATTGACCAGAACGCCTTGCGCGCCGGAAATTGACACTCCTTCGAGAAGCGGGCTGGAGATCGCAGCATTTGCCGCCTCCGTAGCTCGGTTCTCGCCGGTTGCGACGCCCGATCCCATCAACGCATCTCCCATCTCTCTCATGATCGTGCGGACGTCCGCGAAATCGAGATTGATCAATCCGGGAACGGTGATGAGCTCCGAGATTCCGCGCGTCGCATTGTGCAGCACTCGGTTGCAGATTTCGAATGCTTCTTCAAGCGGCGTGGTCTTCTCAACAATCGAGAGGAGCTTCTGGTTCGGAATAACGATGAGCGTGTCGACCTGTTTCTTCAATTCCTCGAGGCCGTATTCCGCCTGCATCAGCCGTTTCTTTCCTTCGCAGTTGAACGGTTTCGTCACGATACCCACGACAAGTGCGCCGAGACTTTTTGCGACATTCGCAACAACGGGACCGGCGCCGGTCCCCGTGCCGCCTCCCATGCCTGCGGTGATAAAAACCATGTCGCTGCCGGCAAGGGCGCGGGCGATCTCCTCGCGGTCTTCCTCTGCCGCCCGATGGCCGATGTTCGGATCCGCGCCCGCTCCGAGACCGCGGGTGAGATTCTTCCCGATTTGAATCTTGTTCGGGGCATTGGTCCGCTCGAGGGCCTGCGTATCCGTGTTGATACAGAAAAAGTCTACTCCGCTAAGCCCTTTGTCGATCATGCTGACGATCGCGTTGCTCCCGCCGCCGCCAACTCCCACTACGCGGATCTTTGCACCGCCGTCCCTGGGGTTGTCAAGTTCTATCATTGCTACTCCTTTATGGTTGGTGAGTGAGTTGTGTGTGATATCAATAATTTTGGATTTTCGTTTTCACAAGGCTGTATCAGTTATCAGTAAACAGTAATCAGTAATCAACTCTATGCTTGTGTTTACTGTTTACTGATTACTGATAACTGTATCAAAGTTCGTCAAACCATCCCTTCATCCTTTTGAATATTGTCGGAAACTTTCCATCCATCTTCGTCTTTGTAATGTCCTCAATGTTCGGGCGCTGGCGGTGTTTGATCGCGTGATACACCAGCCCGACTCCGGTCGCGTACATCGGATTTTCAATTTCTCGTACCAGGCCGCCGCGGAATCCCTGCGGAATCCCGATCTTCACCGGCATTCCCAAAACCTCGCGCGCCAAATCGGCGGTGCCTTTGATGAGCGATCCGCCTCCCGTCAGGACGACTCCTGCCGAAAGATGCTTCTGATAGCCGGAGCGTTTGATTTCCATTGCCGCAATTTCCAGGATCTCCTCCATGCGCGGTTGGATGATCTGGCAGAGAAGCCGCTTGTCGATGTCCAGCGGCGGACGGCCGCCGATGCCGGGAACGGTAATGGGCTCATTGTCCATAATGGAGGGCAAGTGTGCATGGCCGTGAGTGATTTTCAATTGTTCCGCCTGGTCCGATAGAATTCCTAAACCGCGCCGGATATCGTCGGTAACTTTCTTTCCGGCGATGCCGATCACGGCGGTGTGGCGAATCGTTCTGTCTTCGAATACAGCAAGGTCCGTCGTGCCGCCGCCGATATCCACAAGCGCAACGCCGACTTCTTTTTCCTCTTTGTCCAACACAGCGTCACTCGACGCGATAGGTTCGAGCACGATGTCACTCACAGAAACGCCCGCACGCTGCACACATTTGAGAATGTTCTGCGCCGCAGAGACAAGTCCCGTAATGATGTGAACGTTTGCCTCCATCCGAACTCCGGACATACCGACGGGATCGAACACGCCGTCCTGGCCGTCCACGATAAACTCCTGCGGGATTACATGAATGATTTTTCTGTCGGACGGCAGCGCTACTTTTTTTGTGTCTTCGATAAGGCGGTCGACGTCCGCCTGGGTAATTTCCTGCTCCGGACCGCTGATGGCGATGACACCGCGGCTCTGAAAACTCTGCACGTGGTCCCCGGCGATACCCGCCACGACGGTTTGTATTTTTGCCCCCGATTGAAGCTCGGCCTCACGAATGGCTGCCTGGATGGAGGCGATAGTTTTCTCAATGTGCGTGATAACGCCGCGGGTCAGTCCTTCGGATTTGGCTTTTCCAATGCCCAGGATGTTCACTTCGCCGTTTTCACTCAGCGACGCGACGATGGCGCATACTTTTGTCGTCCCGATGTCCAGGCCTACATAGATATTTTCCATACTGCTTCCTTATTCTTCGAAGAAGCCCTTCGTCTTACGAGGACTTTTTCACTGTTTGTGGATCGACGGACCGGGAAGAGACAACCACCTGGTCATCGAATCGAACGTCGATGTACCGAATACCCTGAGCGTCCCCTTCTGTAATAAACTTCTTCCAGAACGCATCAAGTTTGACCATTTTTTTCACTGCATCGCCGCGGCCGAAAAGAATCGGAACCCCGGTGTCCGCAGAGTAGAGCACCATGTCATGCCCGGTGTGAATCCTCACCTCGGAGATCATGTGAAACAGTTCGTTGCTTACTTTTTGAGCCGCCGCAAGAACTTCGATGGCTCCTAACACGTCGGGTTGCGGTGCGCGCTGGCCGACCGCGACTGCCCCGAGTGAATCAACGCCGCTGATGATCGGCAAATCAAACATCGACTGCGAAGATGAATGAGGCATCACGTATCCTTCATCGTCAACGGAGAGCATTTCGCCTCCGCCGGAACCCAGGAGCAGGGCAATCGGCGTCCGCTCAACAACGGCAATCATGATCACGCCGGGCGCATCGCGAGTGACGGCGACGTTTTTCACAAAATGATTTTTTTCGATGTTGGATTGGATCCCGCTCAAATCGACATCATACATTTTCGTCCTCAACGAAATCTGCGAGAGTTTCACGATTTCATCCTTTGTGAGGATACGCTCGCCTTCAACAATAATCCCGCTGACTGTCAGGTGGTCTTTCCATTGCATCGTCCCCAGCCAGAGAATCACGGCAACAAGCGAGAGACAAGAGAACGCCAGGTAGACTCTCTTTCCGTGGTGGCGCTCTGCGTGCCGCTCAACATTCTCGTTTTCATTCATGAGGCCACCTCCGCAAGAACATCCTCCTGAAATCCGACTAGTTTCACCTCAAGCTCTAATTTGATGCCGCTCAGTTCCAGCACTTTTTTCCGCGCAAGTTTGACCAATCCTAGAACATCGTTCGCCGTCGCATGGCCATGGTTCACAATAAAATTGCCGTGCCTCTCTGATATCTCCGCACCCCCGATCCTGGTTCCCTTCAATCCAGCCTGTTCGACTAACTTCGCCGCGTGCGTCCCCTCGGGGTTCTTGAACATGCTCCCCGAATTCGGCAGGTTGAGCGGCTGCGTCTGATTTCGTTTCAACAAAAGCTCTCTCCGCCGCTTCAGCAATTCAGCCAGCTTTCCCTCCGGCAGGAGAAACGAGGCGTTGAGCACCACGTCCCGCGCAAAGCCCGACTTGCGGTACGAGAAACCGCCGTCGGCTTTTTTGACTTTTTGGATTGTATCGTCGCGGTATATTTCCACCTCAACGAGAAAATTGGAGATTTCGCCGCCGTATGCGCCGGCATTCATGATCACTGCTCCGCCGATCGTCCCCGGTATTCCTGCGAGCATCTCAACTCCGGACTTCTCGTGCTGTATGCAAAAATCGACAAACTTGCTGAGCCGAACGCCCGAATCTGCAACGACCATTTCGCGATCCAGACAGACGTTTCCCATTCCTACTTCCAGGTTAATCGCTGCGCCCCGAAATCCGTCGTCGCTGATCAAAAGATTGGATCCCTTTCCGATCACCATGAACTTGTAATCAAATTTTTTAAAGAAGCGGACAACTTCGATCAGGTCAAATTTGTCGACTGGCTCCAGGTAGAAATCCGCCGGACCTCCAATCCGAAACGATGTATATTTGGAAAGGGGTTCGCCCACCGCGACGTGACCGCGGAATACCTTTCGTATGTCTTCGAGTGACACCATTGTGTCAAGTATGAATTAAGAATTATGAATTATGAACGTTGGCGTTAAGTGTTCTCCTATTTTCATAATTCTTAATTCTTCCTTCCTAATTGCTTCAAGAACTCTTCTCCGTACTTCCAGATGTCTCCCGCGCCCATGGTGATGACGATATCGCCGGGGCGGGTAATTTTTTTCAAATACTCGGGAATCTGCTTTTTATCCTGAATATAGTGCACGTCTTTGTGGCCGAACTGTTTCGCGGCGTTCGTGATAAGTTCGCCGGTGACGCCCTGGATCGGCTCTTCGCGCGCAGGATAAACATCGGTCACAATAAGGACGTCCGCGAGCAAAAATGCCTTGCCAAATTCTTCGTAGAAATCACGCGTCCTTGAGTAAAGATGGGGCTGGAAAACGCAGACAACTCTCCTTCGCCATCCCGATTTCACGCCGGACAATGTTGCTTTCGACTCTGTTGGATGATGAGCGTAGTCGTCGTAGACCGAAATTCCGCCGACTTCTCCCTTTTTCTCCCAGCGGCGGTACACTCCCGTGAATTTCTCGATACCGGCCTTCACTTTCGAAAAAGGAATCCCAAGCTGCAGACCCACCGCAATGGCAGCGAGGGCATTCTGGACGTTATGTTTGCCCGGAATCTGGAGTACCACCTGACCGAGGTCTTCGGAGTTTCGGACGACGTTGAACGTACTCCTGTTTTCTTTGTGAACGATGTCGATCGCTTGAATGTCCGCCTGCGGCGTCAGGCCGTATGTCATCAGCTTCTTCTTGCTGAGGTGGGGCATGATATCCTGCAAGGCCGGCTCATCAAGGCACAGAACGATGAATCCGTAGAAGGGCACTTTCGTCGCAAATTGAATGAACGCCGATTTGATATCCTCGAGATCGCGGTAGCAATCGAGGTGGTCTGTTTCAAGCGTCGTCAGCACCGCGATTGTCGGCGTGATCGAAAGAAACGATCGGTCAAACTCGTCCGCCTCGACGACGATGAAATCACCTTTGCCGAGACGCGCGTTCGTCCCGCCGAGTCCGCTGAGCTTCCCGCCGACAATGACCGTCGGATCAAAACCGCCTTCCATCAGAACCAGGCTTACCATAGACGTCGTGGTCGTCTTTCCGTGCGTCCCCGCGATCCCGATCCCGTATTTGAGGCGCATCACTTCGGCCAGCATCTCGGCGCGACGCACGGTCGGAATTTTTCGCCGCTGGGCTTCGATTACCTCAGGATTCTCTGCCACCACGGCCGATGAATACACAAGCGTGTCGACATCATCCGCAACGTTCTCTGCTTTGTGCCCTTCATAAATGACCGCACCGAGCGATTGAAGTCGTTCCGTCACTTCGCTGAGCGCTTTGTCGGACCCGCTCACCGTGAAGCCCTGATCCATCAGCACTTCAGCGATGCCGCTCATGCCAATTCCGCCGATTCCAACAAAATGAATTTTCTTGATTGAACTGAACATTTTTGAGTTCTACGTCTTACGTTTTAAGTTCTACGTTTTGCATTCTGTCTTGCCCCTCCAATGAACAGTGTTGATTGTTCATTGATCACTGATTAC
>Ga0265338_10003584_pt1 | contig 21681 bp, 13 predicted proteins | sample 42126metaG_FD_193579 | JGI IMG/M metagenome (GOLD analysis project Ga0265338, IMG submission 193579) | Rhizosphere microbial communities from Carex aquatilis grown in University of Washington, Seatle, WA, United States - 4-21-26 metaG | ecosystem: Host-associated > Plants > Roots > Rhizosphere... | reverse complement strand
GGCCACTTCCTTGTCGCGGTCTTCCATCGCGGCCTTGCGGGACAGGCGCACGCGGCCTTTTTCATCCACGCCGAGGCATTTGACCGTGATGTCATCGCCGACCTTGACGATGTCCTCGGTTTTCTTGACGCGGAAATTGGCCAGTTCGCTGATGTGGACCAGGCCGTCCTTGCCGGGCAGAAATTCGACGAACGCGCCGAATTCCTTCACGGTGACCACCTTGCCGCGATAAATCTTGCCGATTTCGGCCTCCGCCGACATGCCGGTGATGGCTTCGCGGGCGATTTTCATCCCTTCCGCGGAGACGGAGAAAATATTCACCGTGCCATCGTCCTCGATGTCAATTTCGCAGCCGGATTCCTCGACGAGGCGCTTGATGTTCTTGCCGCCGGGCCCGATAAGCGCGCCGATCTTCTCCGGATTGATCTTGATGACTTCGATGCGCGGAGCGTACTTGCTCAGTTCCGCGCGGGGTCCGGCCATGGTTTTGGCCATTTCACCAAGAATGAACAGACGCGCAACGCGGGCTTTTTCAACCGTCTCGGCCATCATGGCGTGCGGAATGCCCTTGAGCTTGAGATCAAGCTGGAATCCGGTGATGCCCTTGTCCGTGCCGGCGATCTTGCAGTCCATGTCGCAGTAATGATCTTCCCAGCCGATGATGTCGGTGAGGAGCTGGTATTTGGAGATGCTGTCGCCGGAATATTCGGTGCAGATGCCGACGCTGATGCCCGCCACCGGCCGGATCATCGGGACGCCTGCGTCCAACAACGCCAGTGTGCCACCGCAAACCGTGGCCATCGAGGTGGAACCGTTGGATTCCATGATCTCGCTGGTGATGCGGACGCAATAGGGATAATCCTTGGGCAACATCGGCTCGATGGAACGTTCCGCCAGGGCGCCGTGGCCGATTTCGCGCCGGCCCGGGCCGCTGATGCGTCCGGTTTCGCCAACGGAGAAGTTCGGGAAATTATAATGGAGGATGAATCGCTTCTCGGTTTCGCCGCCGGTGTAGGAATCAAATTCCTGCATGTCGTCACCGGTGCCCAGTGTGGCCAGCGTCAGCGCCTGGGTTTCCCCGCGGCAGAACAACGCCGAACCGTGGGCGCGCGGCAACAGGCTGACTTCGCTTGAAATCGGACGGACCGCGTCGAACGTGCGGCCATCGAGGCGCTTGCCGCTCTTCAAGATCAGGCTTCGGACGGCTTCCTTCTGGATGTAATAAAAGGCGTCATTGACGACAAAGTCCGTGACTTTTTCCGCACCAAACTTTTCAACCAGCTTGGCGCCGACCTCGGTTTGGATCGCCTTGCAGGCGGTTTCGCGGGCGAGCTTGCCGGGCGTGAGCAACGCGGGCACAAAACGGTCGCCGGCGAGCTTCTTGGCTTCCTGGAGGATTTCGTCCGGAACGATGTTGAGCGTGATCTCGCGCTTTTTCTTGCCGGCCTTGGCCGCAAGTTCCTTTTGCGCGGCAATCATCGGCTGGATGACTTCCTGGGCGTATTTCAACGCGGCGTTGAAGTCAGCTTCAGTGATTTCCTTGGCGGCACCCTCGTACATCACAATGTCGTGCGCGTTGCCGACGTAAACCAGATCGAGATCGCTCTCGGCCTGTTCGGCATGGGTCGGATTGGCGATGAATTTCCCGTTGATGCGACCGACGCGCACCGCGCCGAGCGGTCCGGCCCAGGGAATGTCGCTGACCATCAGCGACGCGCTGGCGCCGATGATGCTCAAAATGTCCGGATCGTTTTCGCCATCGGCACTCAGCACGACGGTCTGAACCTGCACTTCGTTGTACCAGCCTTTTGGAAACAACGGGCGGATGGGCCGGTCGGTGAGCCGGCAGGTGAGGATTTCCTTTTCCGTCGGACGGCCTTCGCGTTTGAAGTACCCGCCGGGGAATTTGCCCGCGGCCGCGGCCTTTTCGCGGTAGTCCACGGTCAATGGGAAAAAGTCCTGGCCTTCCTTGGCCTTGGTGGCGGCCACGGCGGCCACGAGGACAATGGTTTCGCCGAGCTGGATGGTGACGGCACCGTCCGCCTGTTTGGCGAGTTTTCCGGTTTCAATGGTGATTTGCTTTTCGCCCACCTGGGCGGTTATTTTTTCTGGCATATTAACTGGGCCACCGCCTCCGGAGGAACTTCAGTGAACTCCGATTGCTTTCGGAGCTGATTGAAATTTCCCTGGGGCGATGGAATTTTTATTCGCGATGTTCGGTTTAAGAATCGAACCGTTCGCGTTTCCGGCTCGAATTCGAGAGCAGAAGGCGGCTTGTTGAAAACAAAAACCGCGCCCCTGCAAATTCAGTGGCGCAGCTTCAACTTCTTGGTGACCGCCTGGTAGCGGGTCAAATTGGTGCTTTGCAGGTACTCGAGCAGGCGGCGGCGCTGGCTGACCATCATCAGCAGCCCGCGGCGCGAACTGTGGTCCTTCTTGCTCGTTTGCAAATGCTCGGTCAAATGGTTGATTCGCTGGGTCAGCAGGGCAATCTGCACGTCCGCCGAGCCCGTGTCCTTGCCATGCAACTTAAATTGTTCAATCGTTTTCGTCTTCGCTTCCATATTCAATTAATTAGAGTGGGCGATATTAGTTATTCACAAACCCGGTGTAAAGCACTTTCCCCGGCGCATTCGGAGCATTAAAGGCGGGGAATTCAAGCGATCGGCTTTATTTTGAAAAACCTGCCGGCCGGCGCCAGCGCCAGGTCAGGCATCGCCGGGTCTGCCCGGTTAGTTTGAACCGCTCGCCGATCCGCAGACTTTCGACCCAGAATACTTCGCCGTTTTCCGCCACCGCCACGATCAGCTCCCGTCGCCGGGCGCGTGGAATTTTCAGGTTCGTAAACAAATCCTGAAGCTTCGCCGCCGATTTCATCCCGATCGGCTGGAACCGGTCACCGGAATGCCAGTGGCGCAAAGTGATTTTGCCGCCCACCCGGTCCGCGTCGAAATATTCACAGGCGTTCTGTCCGCGTGGCCGGACAATGTTTGTCCCGGCTTCGAACCGCCACGTCAGCTGCCATCCGTCAACCTCCGTGTCCCCTGCCCTGCCCATTAATTTTACCGTCTTGTAGCTATCATCGAATTCCGTTGCCGCCAGACCCGCCCGCAATTTCACCACGCCCGCCGCGTCCCGCAGCACGGACAACGTGGAATTGACACTGACGGAACGATTGGCCGACTTGCGCAACTGTTCAACCAAGTCAAAGTCCACCGGCACGCCCAGTTCCTCCAGTGCGAATTGCAAAACCCGGCGTTGGACCGCGACCGGCAAAAAGTCAAACGCAGGTTGCCGACCCTTGCGCCATTGTTCCGCCATCTCACCAACAACTTCCGCTTCCGCACCAACGATTTCCATGAGCCGCAATACGGTTTTGGCCAGCGCGGGCTGATAGCGTCGCCGCAGCAACGGCAGTAATTCGTGGCGCACCCGATTGCGCGGCACCGCGAGCGACGCGTTGGTGGCATCCTCGCGAAAATGGATTTTGTTCTCGCGTGCAAACTCGCGCAGTTCCTCCTTGGTCAGGTCCAGCAACGGACGAACCAGCATGATTTCAGGGGCCACGGGCGACGGCGACCGCCATTTCATTCCGGCCAGTCCCTCGCCCCCCGCACCGCGCAGGAGGCGCAGAAAAAAAAGTTCCACCTGGTCATCAGCATGATGCGCCAGCGCGATGGTGTGGATTTTATGTTCCCGGGCGATGCGCGCGAAAAACTCATGGCGCAGCTTCCGCGCGGCCATCTCGATTGAGAGTTTTGATATTCCGGCGAATCTCCGGACATCGGTCTTTTCAACCCGGATCGGACGTTTCATTGCGGCCGCGACTTTCCGGACGAGTTTTTCGTCCGCATTGCTGCTGTGTCCGCGCAACTGGTGGTTGAAATGCGCGACCGTCAGCCGCCACCGGTGGCGAGGGGCGAGCTGATGGAGTGTATGCAGCAATGCCATCGAATCCAAACCGCCGGAGACGGCGACCAGAACCCGCTCACCACGTTTGAGCAGCCGGCGATCTTGGATGGTGTTTTCGACACGTCGAAGCAAATCGCTCACGCCTTGATGCTATCGCATCGCCGGGGCGGAGCAAGCGCAGCGGGGTTCAGGGTGAAACCATGAGGCGATAAAACCGCTGCGGCGAGGAACCGATGGCATTGGTGTCGGATATCGTCAAATTGCCGTTGGTGGCAATCAATGGTTTGCCAAGATTAAACCAGTTTGTTTGAACCAGATTGGTCTTGTATTGCACCTGATAAACCAGGCCCGTCATTGTCCCCCAGGCAAGATTGAAAGTGCTGGGAGTCTTGGTTGCCGCCTCCAACGCCGGTAACGGAATCGTGGTCACGCTGATGTCATCCAAACCAAGGTAATACGGATCATCCCGGAATCCGATCTGGAGAACCGTGTTGGAACTGGTGGCCGTGACGATGAATTGCAAATTGGTCCAACCGATCCCGGCAATGTTGGCCTGATCGAAAACGGTGTTGCCATTCCAGGAGACGCTGAATTCATTGGGCGTGGTGGGGGACACGTTTGGGCTGTCCAGCCACAATGAGAGCAGATAGTTCTGTCCGGCAACCGTCGGCAAGGTTTGGGAAAGGTAGCCCAGCGAACCAGAAGGCCCCAAGGCTGCGCCGTAAGCGCCCGAATGCACGAATTGCGAATTGCCGCCGGCAGCGGAGGTATAAGCAGTGTTGCCGGATAGGGTCCAATTGGCAAAAGTGCCAGCTTCAAACCCGCCGTTCTGAACCAGCGGCTGTCCGACTTGAAGTGTAAACGCACGGTTTTGAGCAATGCCGCTGGTCAGGTTTGTGAAAGCCAGATTGGTGGTATAAATTCCTGCCAGCAGATTGCTGGCCGCGGCATTCAAGCCCACCGTCACGGCAGTTGTCCCGTTGGGCGTCAGCGTACCCCCGGTCGGGGAAACCTGCAGCCAGGCAGGAATGCCCGTAAGCGACCAGTTGAAGGATGTTCCACCGGAATTGGTCAGGGAAAAATTCTGACTGGTCACGGTGAATGGCCCGCCCACCGGGCCGCTGGCGGTAAAGCCCGTTCCGGGCAAAACCCCGAACGAATCCGGGGCGGCCAGCGCGTTGATCAGGTTGATCCCCTTGGGAGTGCCCCAGCCGGTGCAGAGGTCGTAGCCAGCCACGGCGGAAAAATTGCCGGGGCTGCTGGAGGATTCATTATTGCCAGTCATAATGTCATTGAAATCAGATGCGTAGTTTGGCCCCCCGCCGATCGCGTAAAGGGCGGGATTGATGAAACCGACCGTCGGTTTGCCTTTGATCAAAGCTTGTTGGTTGACCAATGCAGTGAAACCCGCCCACAGTGGCGCGGCGGCGCTGGTGCCTCCGAGGTAGATGGACACGCCATTGCTGGCGATAATCCAAATGTTGTCCGCCGTCATCGCAACATCGGGCAGGTTCCGGAAAGTCTTTGACCCGTGGTTGGTGGACATGTTGACGTTGGTTTGCCAGCTCGGAATGGGATAGACGGTGCTGATGCCGCCTCCGCTGCCGATGCCGCCCCCCCAGTTCCAAACCGTTTCTGACGTCCATGCTCCGCCCGGACCGGTCGTGGATAATGTCGTTCCACCGACAATGGTGATGAATGAATCATCCTGTGGCGAAGGTATCGCGCCGGCATAGGCATCGTTGTCCCCGGAAGCCTGAAAATAAGATTGTCCCTGTGCGGCAAATTGCATGAAAACTTGATCCAAACCTGCATTGGTGCCGGAACTTGGAGAAAACCAGGAAGAACTGAGTTGCTTGGCGAGCGGGGTATCGGTGGCCATGTGGTTCAAGATATCGTTAAGATACGCGGTGTTGTTGGGAGCCTCGTAGATGACCACCCGGGAAAGGTTCGTGGCCATGTCAATCGCCATGTCTATGTCCAGCGCGACTTCGACATTCCCGCCGCCGGCGGAGCCGCTGGCTCCATCCAGCAAAACATTGGTCAGGGCGGGGCTGGGAATGCCACTGCTGATTTCGTATTGGCGGATGTCATTGGCATAATAGCCGTCAAATTCCACCAGCGCGACGACTTGTCCCGAACCGTTGAGGGAAACCCCCGGCGCATAAGCGGCCCGGAAATCATTTCCCGCATAAGCACCGCTCGGCCCCGAACCGAGATCAGGGATGGCATTGGTGGTTGCGATTTCACCGGCCGGCTTGATGGCGAGATTTGCCGGACGCAACAACGAATAATTGTCCAGACCGCCGACATGCAACACCGGCGTGGCCAGGTCGAGCGACGGCTCGGTGTCCGGGGCGTAAAACTTGCGATTCTCCTTCGGGTGTTGATAGACGTGCATCGTCATGTGGAAAGTTCTTTGAATGTCCGCTACCGACCCGTTCACATCCAGCAAGGTGCGATTAGGATACTTGCCGGTCACTTTCAAGCCGTTCGTTTTCGCGAAATCCATGACCGCCTGATAATCCTGTTCCGTCGGACCGAACTTTTCCGCGAATTGCTCCGGTGTCAGAAACTGGTGAAAACTGGGACTGGCCGGATCGTAAAGTTGCCGGATCAGATCGTCCAACGCCTCCTGGTTCCGCAACGGCAACCCGATGGACAAATTCAAACGGTTCGTGTCGGGAAAGGTGCCCAACGGCCGCAGGTTTGCCACAGCTTGCGGGACATGGCCGTGCATGAATTGCCGGCCTGCCGCCAAGCTTGAACGGACCGTTCCTAAAAGTAACACCAGGACCAGCCCGGTTACCAACCACCAACGCCGATAATTCAGCATCCAGCGCAATTTTTGGCTTATTTTTATAATAATTTGTTAGGGCAATGCTTTGGGCCGCAAGAAGGCCACCAAAATGCGGATACCCAATTTGCCAGCCAGCTTAGAGCACATCCCATTCCACAATTTCAAGTCAAACAGGCCATATTTACTGATCTTCCAGCCAGCGGCCGGCGCGGAAAATGCAAATCTCATCCGTCAGAGATTTGTCATAACACCGGAATACCGGGGCGGAATTTTTCTGATGACCCGGTTGAATGGAAAAAGTTTGCCCCGTTACTTCCCCGCCACTAACGTCCGGTTGTGGCTGTCAAATTCACCATTCTAGGCAGCGGTTCCTCCGGCAACTGCGCCTACATTGAAACCGATGACGTCCGGGTGCTCGTGGACGCCGGGTTCAGTCCGCGCCAGATCCGGCAGCGGCTCGCCACCATCAGCCGCGTGCCGGAAAATCTCACCGCCATCCTGATCACCCACGAGCATTCCGACCACATCCAGGGGCTGACCGGCATCGCCGCCAAATTAAACATCCCGATTTATTGCAACCGCGCCACGAAGGAGGCGTTTGAATTTCAATTGCAGACCAAATTCAACTGCCAGATCTTCAACACCGGCGCCAGCTTCGAAATCGGCGATGTGCAGGTGGACACCTTTGCCATCCCGCACGACGCCCAGGACCCCGTCGGTTATTTGCTGCGCACTCCCGCCGGCAACATCGGCTTTGTCACCGACCTCGGCCACATGACGAAACTGGTCATCGAGCGCGTCCGGCCAGCGAATGTCCTCGTCCTCGAATCCAACCACGACGTGAAGATGTTGCAGGATTGTCCGCGCCGCGCGTGGAGCCTCAAGCAGCGCATTCTCGGCCGCCACGGCCATCTCTCGAACGTGGCCGCCGCCGAGGCCGCCGCGGAAATCATGTCCGCGGAGTTGAAACACCTTTACCTCGCCCACCTGAGCCGGGAATGCAACAAGCCCGAACTCGCGGAACACGTCATGGCCGAACAACTCCACCACATCGGCGCCAAACACGTCCGGATGCAGATCGCCGCACAGGATGTGCCGTGTGCAACACTACAATTATAAAACCTCCGCATCCTTATCGTTTTTATCATGGGCTACAAAGCCGAATTGGTTGCACCACCACAAATCGAACAGGCCATCCTTTTGATTCGCGGCCAACGCGTGATGTTCGACCGGGACTTGGCCGCGATGTACGGCGTCAGCACCGGCAACCTCAATAAGGCGGTGCGCCGCAATCTTTCCCGGTTCCCCGCCGACTTCATGTTCCAACTCACGGCGGATGAGGCAGACTCTCTAAGATTCCAATTTGGAATCTTAGAGAAAGGCCTGCATTTCAAATACTTGCCCTATGTTTTCACGCAGGAAGGCGTCGCCATGTTGTCCGGCGTGCTGCGCAGCCCGCGCGCCGAGCAGGTCAACATCGCCATCATGCGCGCATTTGTCCGTTTGCGCGAAACGCTGTCCCTGCACAAGGAACTCGCACACAAACTGGCAGAACTGGAACGTAAAATTCAGAACCATGATGAAAACATTCGCACGCTTTTTGAGGCCATCCATCAACTGATGACACCGCCGGACCAACCGCATAAAGAAATCGGCTTTCATGTTAAAGAGAACAGTCCGCCCTATCGCGTAAAGGTTAAACGCAAAACATGATGGATTTGCGGATTCAAAAAATCACCTCGCTCGACCTGCCCGAACTCGCGCCGTACCGCACCATGCGCCGACCGCTGGAACATGAGCGTCACGGTATCTTCGTGGCCGAAGGCGAAAAGGTCGTGCGCCGACTGTTGGAAAGTCATTTCGAGGTTGTTTCCGTCCTGCTGCCGGAAAAACATCTGGAGGCCTTCCGCCCATTGCTCGAAGCGCGCCCGGAAAAACTCACTGTTTATCTTGCGGACAAAGATCTGCTTGAAACCCTCATTGGCTTTTCGATGTACCAGGGCCAGCTCGCCGTCGGGAAGATTCCCCCACCCTCCTCGCTCGACGATATACTGACCCGAATCCCCCACCCACGGCTGCTGGTTGCCGTTGATGCGCTGACAAATGCGGAAAATCTTGGCGCACTCGTGCGCAACTGTGTCGCCTTTGGCGCTCATGCGTTGCTCGTGGGCGAGACCTCCAGCAGCCCGTTTCTGCGTCGCGCCGTGCGCAATTCCATGGGAACCGTTTTTCAACTGCCTGTCGTTGAACTTGGCCGGAGGGGCGAGCTCTGTGAGCCCCAAATTCCCCCGGAAAAATCAGGGCGTCGTGAAACTCCGCCCTCCGAATCGTTGACACAAACCCTGCAAAAGTTACGAGACCGCGGCATCCGTTGCATCGCGGCGCATCCGCACACGAATAAAAAGATTTTGTCGCAGGCGGATTTTTCCGGCGACTGCTGCATCGTCTTTGGCAGTGAAGGCGCCGGCATTTCCGCATCCGTGCTGGAAGCCTGTGACGAAGCGGTGGCCATTCCCATGCCGCCGGCGGTGGACTCCCTGAACGTGGGTGCGGCCGCGGCGGTTTTTCTTTACGAGGTCAGCCGGCAGCGGAAGAAGGTTTGAAGCACAGAACCACTGCGACGCAGCAATCATACGGTAGCACCCGCGTCTCGCGGGTTGTTACGGGCGTCCCGCCCGAAATTCTTGCGGACACAGATTCTCGTCATTTATCCGAGTTCCGGCAATGTGTTCACGCCGTGGCAATTCGACGGGACACCGAATTGAACCCGCCGGAGGCGGGTGCTACCCACGGCCTTTCATGGCTCAATTTTTATTTACGAGTTTTGCCATCCTGGCACCAAAAACTTTCTCATAAACTGCCCGGATTACCTGCCGCCACTTCGCCATGGTTTTCCGGAATTCCTCGGGCGTTGAAAAACCGCACCGGACCGAAACACGATGATACGGCGCGGGATCATCCGGCAAAACTGTTTCGCCCTCGTAACTCCACCGGCGCAAGATGCCCTCAACGCGCCGCAATTTACCGTAATTGTCCAATAATTTCTCCGCATCTGGCAAAACGCCGGCGGCGCGGGCACGTTCCAGGGCGCGCAGGGTGTTTGCCTCCTGCCAGCCATTCTCCAGGCACAAAACCTGGGCAATGAACTCCGCGTCCATCAAACCTCCCCGGCCGGTTTTGATCGCCAGATCATCCTGGCCGGATGGAGTGCGCTCCTTCTCGATACGGAGCCGCATTTCATGAATCTGTTTTTTCCAGTCGGGCGTAAAACAAGCCGGCATGGTGGCAGTTTTCATCGTTTCGGAGGGCGGAGTTCCACGACGACCTGAAGTTGGGGGCTTGCGGAGCCCGCCCCTCCGATTTGTTATTTTTGAAACCACACCGAAATTCGTCAGCGCGGCCGCCAGCTTCTGAAAAGTGTCGCCCAGCGCGAGGTTGCCAGCCACCGGTCGTGTTCGGGTCAATGCCTGGATTTCCCAAAGCTGCGCGCGCTGCCGGTAGTATTCCTCGTAGGCCGCCAGCGTGTTGACGAGCAGACCCTTCTCGCCGTCGGGACGCAGGCGGGCGTCGGTTTGAAAAACAATCCCCTGCTCGGTCCGGCGAGATAGCAATTCCATCATCTCCACCGCCAGCCGGTGCCGTTTCGGCAGGTCTTTCGTCTTCGAATCCGTGACAAACACGATGTCCAGATCGGATCCGTAGTCAATTTCGCATCCGCCGAGTTTGCCGAGGCCGATGACGACGAACGGCGGCGTCTTGAGCTTGTGTTTGCGCATCACGACTTCGAGTGCGTATTGCAGGCAGGCATCGGCCAGGGCGGACAGCTCGGCGAGGTTCTGCTCGAAATCGGCCAGTCCCAGGATGTCGCGCAGACCGAGCCGCATCAGTTCGGCCTCGTGATAACGGCGCAGCCAGAGAAATTGGTTTTCGTCGGCGAGCCCGTGACGCAAATCCTTCAAAATTCCCGGCGCCGTTTTGCGGTGGCGCAACCGCCCGCCGGTCACAAAGTCGTCAATCAAACCCGGGTTGCGAACCGCCGCTTCGGCCAGAAATTCTGAGCGGTCAAACAGCAACAGCATCAATTCAAAGGCCGCCGGGTTGCCATTCCACATTTCGAACAGCGCCGTGCGGGTGCCATACGCCTCAATGTAACTGTCCAGGCGCGTCAAGACCCGGTCGGGGTCGGACAGGACCTGGGCCTGAGGATTACGGACTGCGGACGGATCCGGGCAGAGCACCAAATATTTCAGGATCAACTGCCGCGCGAGGTCTGTCGTGTGCGTTGAAACATGGACGTAGCCCGGACCTTCGGCAAACTCCTTGAACAGCCGACAGGCGGTTTCCGGGTCCCGAAATGAATGGGCCGCGAGCAGTTCTTTCCATTCCTCCTCCGACCCATCGAATGCCGCCGGCAGCGCCTTATGCGTTGCTCTGGATGTATCGCTCTTCAGGAGTCGGTCATAAACCCGGCGCACACTGCCGGTGTGCTTTTTCAACGCGACCTCGAATTCCTTCAATGACTTGAAGCCCATCAACCGCGTCAGCCTTTGTTGCGCCGTGCGATCGGCCGGAATCGTGTGGGTCTGCTGATTTTCCTCCATTTGCAGGCGGTGTTCGACATCGCGCAGGAAACGGTAGGCGGCGTCCAGCTGCCGGACCTCCTCTTCCGCGAGCAATTTATACTGGGCGAGCTTGGCGAGGCATGGGAGGGTTTGTGCGGTTTGCAGAAACGGCTGCTTTCCGGCGTGCAAAATCTGCAGCGATTGGGCGATGAACTCGATTTCCCGGATGCCGCCGCGGCCCAATTTGACGTTTCGATCTAATTTTTCCCCGCCAACGATTTCCTTCTCAATCCGGTCCTTGACCGCGGCGACCTCGTGAAGCACGTCCGCGCTGATTGAACCGGGATAGCGGAACGGCTGGACCATTTCAAGAAATTCGGCGGCCAGGCCTTGGTCGCCCGAAATTCCCCGGGCCTTGATGAGCATCATCCGCTCCCAGGTCTGCCCCCATTGCGCATAATAATTCTCGTAGCTTTCCAGCGAACGGCACAGCGGCCCGGCGTCACCTTCCGGCCGCAATCGCAAATCAATCCGGAACAGCATCCCATCTGGCGTCATGCGGGAAACCTCGGCAATGAACGCTTCGGCAAGCTTGTTGAAAAACTGGTGATTGGACATTGTGGGCCGCGGCGACTTGGTCTTCAACGGCGGCGACTTGAACACGTCACCTTCATCGCCGTACAGGAATAATACGTCCACATCGGAACTGTAATTGAGTTCCTGCCCGCCGAGTTTGCCCATGCCCAGCACGCAAAATTCCGTGGGCTGCCAGTTCCCTGCCGCATCCTGTTGATACGGCCGGCCAAATCGCCCGGTGAATTGCTGCCAGCAAATCCGTTCCACGGCGTCAAGACACACGCCAGCCAGGTCCGAGATTTCCTGGGTGATTTCAACCACGTTGCTGAGCCGGGCAAGATCACGGGCGGCGATGCGCAGCATTTCGCGCTGCTTGAAACGGCGCAGGTCGGCCAACGCACCAGTGAAGTCGCCCAAAGCCAGCATGGGTTTCAACCAGTTATCAACCTCGCGCTGGAAACCCTGGGCGAGGCGGGGAAATTTGAGCTGCCCGGCGTCAAGGACCGCCAGCCAGCCGGGATTTGCCACCAGCAGGTTACCGAGCGCCGATGAACCGGCCAGCACGGCCGTCACGACACGGAGCCGGTCAGCGGAACATTTTTCAAGCCGGGGACCGGCTTCGGTGGCAACCAGCAATTCGTAAAAATGCCGGGCACGGGCCGGATCGGCGGAGGCGGCCGCCTGTTGTTCCCAGTCCGACTTTTTCATTTAACCCAATGGGTTTCAAGTTTCGGAACGCGCGTAAACGACTTCAAGAAAATCAACCGCCTTGTGGCACAAGGGCCGCCAGTCCAGTTCGGCTTTCACCCGCGCGGCTGATTCGGCTGCGTGCGGTTGCCAGCTGGCAACCGGTTCGTCGAGCCACGCCAGAATTTTCCAGCCGAAATCTTCGCCGCTGAATTCCGAGAATTTTACCAACCGATCGTTCTTGAAATAGCTTTGGACGCTTTTTAGCGGGGTGCACACGGTCGGCAGTCCGGTGGCGACGTATTCCACAATCTTCGCAACAAACGCACAGTGCGTCCCGGCGGATTCCTCGTAAGGCACGATGCCCACGCTCGCGCTGGCAAGATGTTTGGAAACTTCGGCGTAAGGCGTAAAACCCGCTGCTTCCGACTTAAACTGGGGGATCGTTTGTGCGCGCTGCAAAAACTTTTCCAGCCCGGCGGTGCGTTTGCCGACAAAACGGAAAACGGTTTCCGGTTTTCTGGCCACCACCGTTTTGATCGCGCCAAAGGCAATCTGGCCCAGGTGATGCGCGTCAAATGAACCATGCATGACAACGACCGGCGGTTTGTCCGACGGTGGCAATTGCGTGCGCAATGGAAAGGCCTGCGCGTCATAGCCGAAATAAATCGGGCAAATTTTTTCGCGGGGATAGCCGCTGGCTGCGAGCCGTGCCGCAAATTCGTCAGAGATGGCGCACACCCCGTCCACGCCGTAGCGGACGGGCAGCGACATTTCGTAGCGCACCAGCGCGCGAACGAGCGGCTTCGGGGCCAGGTAGCCCGGCCACGTTTCCATGAAACCGGTCAGCAGGTCGGGAAAGTTCAGCACAACCGGCAGGCCGAGTGGCTTCTTCAATTTGCCGGCCGCAACGGCGGAAATGGCGTGCTGCGAAACGAGGAGGTCAAATTTTATTTCCCGCGCCGCGGCCGCAACCATGCGTTCAAGAAAGAACGGATACGCAAGATATTTGAAATTGCGGAACTTTGTATAGCGGTCCATCTGCCATCGGGTGAAGGGATGGAGTTTGACGCCGAATTGTTCCTGCACGTTTTCCGAATGAACAATCTGCGGGCCGAAGACGTGAACATCATGACCGCGCCGGACCATTTCCTGAACGAGATAAACGGCCTCCGCCGAACCGCCACCGGAAGGTGGATAAAACGGTTCGTGCGTCAAAAACGCAATGCGGAGCAGGGATTGGGATTCGCGCACAGGACGACGCTATGAAATTTTGATGAGACCCTTCAATCACAATTCACTCGGAAATGGCGGCAAAAAGTTTGACAAGCCGGGACAGAACTTTAAATTGTCGGCTCTCCAGATGGGGTCGTAGCTCAGTTGGTAGAGCGCCTGAATGGCATTCAGGAGGTCAGGGGTTCGAACCCCCTCGGCTCCACCATCTCGAACATTGCGCGGTAAAATCGTTCGTGCTGCGCACGTCGAGTGTGGTTTCAGCTCACAAAGCCCACGGATTTTTGAACGAAACGGTTAAAGCCCGCGCATGTAAAAGACGGTTTGAGCCGAACTTTTGAAGAAACGGCTCAATTCCAACCACTCCCGCCAGAAACCATTCTTCGGCGCGATTTGCTTGAACAACCCAGTTTCTCACGAGTTCAAGCTTGTTTGGTTTGCGCTGGCAGACGATGTGATCTGCTCACCTCCGGTTGCGGCTCAACGCATGCCTGACTTCGAGAAATCGAAGGTCAATGCGCCTGGCAACGCGCGGCGGATGCAGGCTTGCGGCTTGACATGAATCGAACCGCGGTTACAATTTAACTATCTGGTTAGTTAAATTATGAGGCATTCAGCCATTCATGGCCGGGCCAGCCGGCAAAAGCGAAGCGCCGGAACGCGGGACGCAATCGTGGCCGCCGCCGGGCGGATTTTTGCCAAATCCGGCCTGGCCGGCGCCCGGACCGACGCCATTGCTGACGCGGCCGGCGTCAACAAGGCGTTGCTTTATTACTATTTCAAGGGCAAGGAAGACTTGTATGAGGCCGTGGTGGAGGATCATTTCTGCGAATTCAACCGTCAAGCGATGGAGGTACTCACTGCGCCGGGACCGGCACGAGCGGTTTTGCTTCGATATGTGGGGCTGCATTTTGACTTCATCAGCGCGCGGCACCAGTCCGCTCCCATGTTTCAACAGGTGATGACGACCGGTGGCAAATTCCTGGAGCGGCTGATTCGCAAATATTTCGCGCCGCGCGGCGAAGCCCTGGGCAAATTGATCGGGCGCGGAATGCACAGTGGCGAATTTCGCCGGGCGGACCCGTTTCATACCGCCATCTCGATCGTTTCGCTGATCGTATTTTACTTTTCCGCCGCCCGGGTGCTGCAATTGCTGGGTCGTCCGGACGCTTACAGCCCGGTCAATCTGAAGCGGCGCAAACAGGAGGTACTAAATTTTATTCGCCACAGTTTGTTCACGGACCCCGATTCTCCCCTGCCATGAAAAAACTCAAGCTTTCCATCCTGATTCTGATCATCCTCGGTGTCGTGGGCGGCATCTATTACGCCACCACGCGGAAACCGGCCAGGATCATTCTGACCGGTATTGTCACAACGGACGAGGTGATCGTCAGTTCGGAGATTCAAGGCCGCCTGCAGCAACTGTCAGTCAAAGAGGGCGACCCGGTCACCAACACCGAATTGCTCGGCGTCATTCAACCTCAGGAACAACTGGCCAACACAGCCTTTTACACGAGCAGCGAACAGCAATCCACCGCCGACCTGGCGCAGGCGCAGGCGGACCTGGAAAACGCGCGGTTAAATCTTGAACGCATCAAGGTTCTTTATACCAACAACGTCGAGTCCGTGCAGACTTATGACCAGGCGCGAACCACCTGGGAATCCGCCGCCGCGCGGGTCGAATCCGTCAAAAGGCAAATCCAGGCCGCCGCCGCGCAGAGGGAAAAGGCGGCCGTGCAACTCGGGTACACCGACATTCGTGCGCCGATTGATGGCATCGTGGACACCCGTGCGGCGTTGCAAGGGGAAGTCGTGAACCCCGGCCAGGCCATTGTCACGCTCATCAATCAGGATGATCTTTGGGTGCGCGCCGACGTCGAGGAAACCTACGTTGACCGGATCCGGCTGGGCGATAAATTACCGGTGCAGTTCCCGTCCGGTACGGTGCGCGACGGCATCGTGTTCTATCGCAGTGCGGACGCCGATTACGCCACGCAACGCGATGTGAGCCGCACCAAACGTGACATCAAAACGTTTCAAATCCGTCTGCGCTGTGACAACCGGGATCGCCGCCTTGCCGTGGGGATGACCGCTTATGTCACCTTGCCATTGAAAAATCCGTGACCATGTTTGACATCGAAGTGGAAAAATTGACCAAGCGTTTCGGCGAGTTCACAGCCGTGGACGCGGTGAGTTTTTCCGTTGAGCATGGCGAGGTGTTTGGCTTGCTCGGTCCGAACGGCGCGGGCAAATCCACGCTTATCCGCATGTTGACGACGCTGGTGCCGCCGACGTCCGGCGTGGCGCGGGTCAACGGCTTCGACATCGTCCGTGCGGCAAACGACGTGCGCCAGTCCATCGGCGTCATTCCCCAGGCGATGACGTCCGATCTCGACCTGAGCGCGGTGGAAAACATGAGCATCTTTGCCAAGCTCTACGGCATTCCGCGCGAAAAGCGGCTGCGCACCATCAAACAGTTGCTCCAGGAGGTTGACCTTGAAAAATGGGCGGACAAACCGGTCAAAATGTTTTCCGGCGGCATGCGGCGCCGGTTGGAAATTGCCCGCGGACTGGTGCATGAACCGAAGCTGTTTTTCCTCGATGAGCCTACCACCGGCCTCGATCCCGTTTCGCGCGTCGCCGTATGGGAAATGCTCATGCGGCTGAAACGGGAGCGCGACCTGACCATCCTCATCACCACCCATTACATGGACGAAGCCGACAAACTTTGCGATCGCATTGCCATCGTGGACCATGGAAAACTTGTTGCCCTTGATTCGCCGCTGAAATTGAAAGCTTCCATTCCCGGCAAAAACATCCTGGAAGTCAGTTTCGCGGACGTTCCACAAAATTGGACAGAAACGTTGAAGACCCTGCCGGAAGTGGCCGAGGTGAAAGCCGAAGACAATATCTTCCGAATTTCCTCGAACAACGGCCCGCGCACGACGGTTGGATTGCTGGAAGCGGCGCGCAACGCCAATGTCACGGTGACTTCGCTCTCGGTTCAAAGCACGACGCTCGATGACGTTTTTGTGCATTATACCGGCCATCAATTGCGTGACATGCTGCAAACCCCAACGGCTTCCAACAGCCCGTTTCTGCTGCAGCGAGGATAAAACATATGCACCGGGTCTGGGCCATCATTGAACGCGACTTGCGCCGTTTCCGGCGCAGCCCGGTATTGGTGGTGGTCTCCATCATCATGCCGCTGGTTCAGCTCATTGTACTGGGTTACGCGTTCGGCGGGAAAATCAAAAATCTGCAGGTGGGCGTCGTGGATGAAGATCATGGCGTGCCGGCGATCAAATTGCAGGAAATGTTCCAGGCCGTCGCCGCCAACGCGTTGACGTTCACGCCCATATCCTACAGCGACAAGGCAACGGCCCTTCGCGATTTGCGCAACGGCAAGATCAATGGTCTGTTGAACATTCCGCCGCAATTCTCACGCAAAGTCCTCGCCGGAGCCAATCCGCAAATCGCGTTGGTCGAAGACAACACCGATCAATTCTCCGCCTCCGCACTCGCGGGCAGTCTCGATACAATGCTCGCGACTTACAATTCGCCGTCCGTTCCGCCACGCATGACCGCCGCCGCGACACTTTCCGTCGTCGAGATTTATCCTTACGTGCCTTACATCCAATACTTGCTGCCCGGCACCATTGTGCTGGCGATTTTTGTTTCGGCCATGATCGGCGGCGGCATCATTTTCATTGATGACAAGGCGCGTGGCCTGCACGAAGGCTATCTCGTGACGCCCATCCGGAAATTTGAATTGATCCTGGGTTTCACCCTCGCCGGCGCGGCCAAGGCCGTCATCGCCGGGGTGGTTTTGATTACCGCCGGCTCGCTGATCGCGGGAATTCCCGATCCGTTGAATCCCCTCCGCCTGGCCAGAATGCTGTTGCTGGTGGTGATGACCGCGCTGGCGTTGATCAGCATGATGTTTTTAATCATGGTGCGCGTGAGCGATCCACTGGTGCCCCGGGCGATTTTCGGAATGCTGAATACCGTCTTGTATTTCCCCAGCGGCGCGGTTTATCCGACGGAATCGTTTCCGGCCTGGATGAAAGCCATTGCGGTCGTTGACCCGTTCACGTATGCGGTGCATGGATTCAAGGAACTCGTTCTAAAAAATACCGGTCTGATGGCCATCAGTTTCGACCTGGCTTTTCTTCTGGTTTTCACCGCCCTGGCGATGACGGCGGCAACGCTGCTCTTTCGCCGGACTCTATAAACTGAAACGTGGTATTGATGCGGGAATGTTTCCGCGGAGAAGGCGCGCGGTTTCGGTCAGTGCCCGGTCGTGAGCACCACGCGGAAACGGGCTTTGCCGCTTTCCATGCGTTCGTACGCCTCGGTTACTTTTTCCAGCGGATAAACCTCGTTCATGGACCGCACGCCGGAGAGGACACTGAACGCCAGCGTATCCTGTGAATCCGCTGCCGTGCCGGAATACCAGCCCTTCACCGCACGCCGGCCGGAAAGCAAAAACAACGGGGAAACGGTCATGGACTGCGCCGCGCCAATGACGACGATGGTTCCATTGATGCCAAGGCCGCCGGTCACCGCACTCATCGCGTCGCCATTTGTCACCGTGGCAATGATGACTTTTGCGCCGCCAAGTTTTTGCAGTTCCGCCGCCGGGTCGAGCGACTGGCTGTCGAGGTAACGCCACGCACCGAGTTTGTGAGCCAGCGGCTCCTTGTCCTTTCCACGGGCGATGGCGACGGTCCTGAATCCCATTTTCACGGCGTATTGCACACCCAGATGACCAAGGCCGCCCAAGCCGAGCACGGCCACAAGATCGCCGGGTCGCGCCGGGCTGTTGCGCAAGGCGTTGTAAGTTGTGATGCCGGCGCACATGAGCGGTGCGGCTTCCACGGGGGCCAGGTCTTCGGGCACCAACGCCAGCGCGATGGCGGGCGCAACCATGTAATCGGCATAGCCGCCGTCAAACGAAACGCCGGTAATCTGAAGATTCACGGTGCAGCCAAAGAAATCACCGTTGCGGCAGTTGTCGCAGGTGCCGCAATGACCGCCATGCCAGCCGACACCGACCCGTTGGCCGGTTTTCCATTGCGTGACACCTGCGCCCACGGCATCCACCAGCCCCACCACCTCATGGCCAGGCACGCGCGGATACTGGATGCCGGGCCAGTGGCCTTCCTTCACCAGCGAATCGCTGTGGCAGATGCCGCAGGCCTGGACTTTAACCCGCACCTGGCCGGCGCCCGGCTGGGGAATTTCACGTTCTACGATTTCAAACGGCCCGCCCGGGCGGGCGACCTGAACAGCACGCATCTTGGGCATAAATTGTCTCCTGGTTGAATCCTCATTTTGAGGACGTCAGCAATCTTGCACAGTTCCACCGGCTGGCAACCGGAAATGTTTGCCAGCGCTCCACCTCGGCCCAAGGGACTTTATTTGGCCTTAAAAACCAGGTTGTCGCCATCGGCAGTGACCTTGATCCGGTCTCCTGGCTTGAATTCACCCGCCAGCAGCTTCGTCGCGAGCGGGTCGAGCAGATGTTCCTGAATCGCGCGTTTGAGCGGGCGCGCGCCGAATTGCGGATCGTAACCTTCGCTGGCCAACAGCTTTTTCGCGGAGGCGTCCACAACCAGCGTGAGATTTTGTTGGGCGAGCCGCTCATCCAACCGCGTCAACTGGATGTCCACGATGCGCGCCAGTTCGCTTTCGTCGAGGCTCTGGAAAATGATCACGTCGTCCACGCGGTTCAAAAACTCCGGTCGGAAATGTTTTTTCAACTCGGCCATCACCTTGTCCTCCATCGCCTGATGCGCCGCCTTGTCCGTGTGGCCATCCATGAAATATTCCTGGATGATCGGCGAGCCGAGGTTGCTGGTCATGATGACGATGGTGTTCTTGAAATCCACCGTGCGGCCCTGACCGTCCGTGAGCCGGCCATCGTCGAGGACTTGGAGCAACACATTGAACACGTCGGCGTGCGCTTTCTCGATTTCGTCGAACAAGATCACCGAATACGGTTTCCGCCGCACGGCTTCGCTGAGCTGGCCGCCTTCCTCATAACCGACGTAGCCCGGCGGCGCGCCGATGAGCCGCGCGACGGTGTGCTTCTCCATGTATTCGCTCATGTCAATGCGGATCATCGCCGACTCGTCGTCGAAGAGAAATTCCGCGAGCGCACGGGCGGTCTCGGTTTTGCCCACGCCAGTCGGGCCGAGGAAAATGAACGAGCCGATGGGCCGGTTCGGATCTTGCAAGCCACTGCGTGAACGGCGCACGGCGTTGGCCACGGCGGTGATCGCCTGCTTCTGCCCGATGATGCGCAACTGCAAACGCTCTTCCATTTTGAGCAGCTTCTCGCGCTCGCCTTCGAGCATCCGCGAAACCGGAATGTGCGTCCATGCCGCGACGACCTTCGCAATGTCCTCGTCGGTGACCTCCTGGCGCAGCAACGTATTACGATTGGTGCTTTGCGTGGATTGTTGCTCCAGGTTCGCCAGTTTCTTTTCCAAATCGGGTATCTTGCCGTACTGAACCTCGGCGGATTTGGTGAGGTCGCCGGTGCGCTGGGCCTTTTCCAGCTCAATCTTCGCCTGCTCCAACTGCGACTGAACCACGCTGACCGCGTTCACCGCCGCCTTCTCGTTTTGCCATTGCGCCGTGAGCGCCTTGGATTTGTCCTTCAGGTTCGCGACCTGTTTGTCAATCAGCTTGAGCCGTTCCTTGCTCGCCGAATCTTTCTCCTTCGCCAGCGACGTGCGCTCGATTTCCAATTGCAAAATCTGCCGGTCAAGCTGATCCAGTTCCGTCGGTTTGGAATCCAATTCCATTTTGATGCGCGACGCCGCCTCATCCACCAGGTCAATCGCCTTGTCCGGCAGGAAACGGTCCGTGATGTAACGATGCGACAGCGTCGCGGCGGCGACGAGCGCGGAATCCTGAATGCGCACGCCGTGATGCACTTCGTAGCGCTCCTTCAGCCCGCGCAGAATCGCGATGGTCGCCTCGACCGTTGGCTCGTTGACCTGGACCGGCTGAAAGCGTCGTTCCAGCGCCGGGTCTTTTTCGATGTGCTTGCGGTATTCGTCCAGCGTCGTCGCGCCCACGCAGCGCAATTCGCCGCGCGCGAGTTGCGGCTTCATGATGTTTGCCGCGTCGGTCGCGCCTTCCGCCGCGCCCGCGCCGACGATGGTGTGCAACTCGTCAATGAACAAAATAATTTTCCCCTCGCTCGCGGTGATTTCCTTGAGGAACGCCTTGAGCCGATCCTCGAATTCGCCGCGATATTTCGCGCCGGCAATCATCGCGCTGAGATCCATCGCCACCAGTCGCTTGTTCTTGAGCGATTCAGGAACGTCGCCGCTGACGATGCGCCGCGCCAGGCCTTCCGCGATGGCCGTCTTGCCCACACCGGGTTCACCGATCAACACCGGATTATTTTTCGTACGTCGGGTCAACACCTGCATCACGCGGCGGATTTCCTCGTCGCGCCCGATGACCGGATCAATCTTCCCCTGCCGCGCCAGCGCGGTGAGGTCGCGACCGTATTTTTCCAACGCTTGAAATTTCCCTTCCGGCTGCTGGTCGGTCACGCGCTGGTTGCCGCGCAATTCCGCGAGCGCCTTGAGCACCGCGTCGCGCTTGAGGCCGTGGGCCGTGAAAATTTTCTTGAGCGACGGGCTGGCCTCATCCAGCAGGCCGAGCAACAGGTGTTCGGTGCTGACGTAATCATCCTTGAGTTTGCCCGCCTCGGACTGCGCGGCTTCGAGGGCCTTTTGCAAATCGCGCCCGGCGTAGGGATCGTTGCCGCCTTGGATCTTGTGCCGGCGCGCGAGTTCCTTTTCCAAATCCGGCTGGAGCTTGGCGGGCGGCACGCCGATGCGCGCCAGCAATTCCGGCACGAGGCTCTCGGCCTGGCCGATGAGC